>Ga0129313_1000455_pt1 | contig 34992 bp, 25 predicted proteins | sample O1105metagenome_FD_94436 | JGI IMG/M metagenome (GOLD analysis project Ga0129313, IMG submission 94436) | Orangutan group fecal microbial communities from fecal samples from Wisconsin, USA - O1105 metagenome | ecosystem: Host-associated > Mammals > Digestive system > Large intestine > Fecal...
AAAAATTCTTTTTAGGAATTTTCGGGATTGTTTTGTTGTTCAATTATCAAAGTTCGTGTGCCGCTCATCAGCGACTCGTTTATTCTATCAGATCTCTAAGTGTTTGTCAACAACTTTTTTAAAATTTCTTATAAGTTATTTTCGAACTGCTTATGAATCTGCACTGTTTCGCGTTGTTCTCGCTGACAGCTTGTATATAATATCATCTCTTCCAACATCTGTCAACACTTTTTTTCAATTTTTTTGATATTCTTTCTACAAAATATTAAAGAGGCCTGCATATGTCTGTCCGCACATACGCAGGCCCCTGATTTTACATAGGCGCCGTGATAGATTCTATGCTCCCGTAAAAGCATATTTCAAACCGGTGATCAATGCCATAATCAAATTGTTGTCATAAATGTATTTAAGAAATGGGCTCTCATTGATCTGACTGTACAGATAGCTGCCTGCCTCTGTCCCGCTCATAATGGTTATCACAATACAGATCAGCCAAAGTATAATCAGTCCTTTCAGCAAGCCAACAAGCATGCCCCCCATCTTGTTCATTGTATGAATGACCGGCAGGCGGCTGAGCAGATTCAGGCACCTGATGATAATCCTCATTATAATAGAAACACCAATGAAAACCAGTACAAAGGATATCGCATTCAGAATGATCCCCGTCACGGAATCTGCAATATACTTGCGAAATGCAGAAACCCCCAGCATATCATTCTGAACATCATCATTGCTTGCCAAAATATTCTGAACAACATCCGGCAGCGGCAGACTGCTGATGATTCCCTTGTTGTTTTGATCTTCCTCCGCTTCACTATCATTCTGGCTGTCCTGTCCTTTAAACAGCGTCATCTCTACTCTCTCGCTGACTGCCTCATAAAATGCTGTATTCTGCCATGTCCGACTCAGCTGCGGCGACAATTGCGCAGATATTGCAATCGCGATAATCGTCGCAAACATAGAAAACACGGTCATAATCAGACCTCTCCGCCATCCTCTTAATGCGCAATATGTAAGAACAGCCAGCGCTGCCCAGGATAATATATTCATTATTTATACAGTTTCCCCCTGCCCTTTATTTTATATGTATCTCTCTCAATGACTGATCATCTATCAACCAGTACATTCCCGACTCCCAAGACGGCATTACATTTGTCACGGATGTATTCAGTGTACTGGAGAATTTCAATCTTCCATTCATCTGATAAACCGCCATTTCCTGTGAATTATACAGGATCACCTCATCACTATAAGCATTGAGGCCCTCATAATCAAAATCGAAGTAGGCGGATGCATTTTTTTTGCCGGCCTTGTTGTAAATCTCCATATAATACTGACCATTTTCATCGGAAGTCTTAAAAATAAATCCCACCTTCTGATCACTGCAGAATACACTGGCAATTTCATTTTCAAATGTCTGCTGTCCTATGATCTCTTTGGTATCTGTATTATAGAGAACAAAGCTCTTCTCGCCAAACAGTACAGCCTTATTATTCTCAAGAAATTCCACCTTAGGATAAAGCTCTTCCAGCTCCAATGTATCCATCACATGTTCACTCTGTGTATCGCTGAAATTATAAGAAACCATTCTGGATTTCACCGTACTGCCATCCATAAAAAGATAACTTGCCACCAGGCGTGTCGCATCCGAAGACAACGCAATAGCCAGCGGATAGCCTGTATTCTGAAGAGATGCCTTGATGCTTCCGAGAACATTGCCTTGCTTATCATATAAATTAATATAATTGGTATCTGTATCTGAAAGCACAGCCGCAATCACTCCCTGTGCGGATATCTGGATTTCCTGTACAGGCACATCTGTGCTGATGCGTCCGAGCTGCCCATACTCATTAAAAATAAAAATAGTGTTGGCACCGATGTCCCCCACTGCCACATACGGATCGCTGACCGCAATCGCCGGTGATGTCATTTCATAAGTCTGACTCCAAATCAGGCTGCCATTCTTATCCGTCATTGCCATACCGTCTTTGCTGTATCTGATCATGCCTTTTCTCATAATTTGATAATACACAGATGTATCATCTCCGCGAGATAAAGATGTCACAACTTCATAGGAGCCCAAAACTCTGTTGTTTCTCACCAATGCATACGCCAAAACCCCCGCCATCACCAGCAGACCAACGATAATGGTCCATTGCATTCGGTTTAATGTTATCTTTCGTTTCTTTTTTTCTTCTATTTGCTGTTCCATGTTCTTCCTCCGAACCAAACAATGTACTAGCCTCTTTTTATAATAACTCCAGTATAGTGAAAAAATGTTCCGACGTCAACCTTTTTACCTGCGTTACCAAGTCTCCGGAGGTCAGACCTGAACCTAAGGCAGGCGCAAAACCATTCCCGGATAAATGTAATCAGGATCATCAATCTGATTCAGTTCTCTGATCAACTCTACATGTGCTGCATCCTGATAATATTCCCGACTTATTTTCAGCAATGTATCCCCCTCTTTCACAGTATAACTTTTGTAAGCATTCCCCAATACCTCTGTCTCTGCCGGAGTCTCTGTCTGTATATTCTTCTCCCCTGCCTCCGACTGCTGTCCGTTTTCACTGCTGCTGCCTGCAGTGTTATCGTCCATATGACTGCTATCTGATTCCTCGACCTTTCCTTGATTGTCATTCTCCGCCCCATCCGATTTGGATGTTTCCTTCTGCCAGTTCTTCTCTGCCGCTGACTGCTCCGCCTGCTGCACAATACTTTCTACCAGATCCAGGTGCTCTGAAGTTTCTGCTGTTCCCGCTGCTGATTCTGTTTCACCATTTCCGGTCATTTGACGCCCCGCCGGAACGACAGCTCCCGGAAGATTCCGTTTAATGCCTACAACAGCCAGAATAAGCAAAAGTACTGCCGCCTGCGGTACCCATTTCGTGTTTCGCTTCTTCTTTTTGTACAGTACTTCTCTTTTTATACGATGATCATTTTTCTTTTCAGACAAACGATTCTGAAACCCCGGTGTTCCCTGCTCTTCTATATGACTTTCCTGCCGTATCTCGATCATATAATTCTGCATATCCTCGTTCCGGTCATAATAAATATAGTACCCATGCTGCCTGAATAAATGGCCATTCTCATAAAGATAAAAGGCATCTTCCCGATCCAGTGGATCTGCGGTATAAAAAAGACTGCCTTTATCTTTGAAATTATCTGTATGTATTTTTTCAATTTGTCCGTCCGCCGATGCTGCCTGTCCCGGTCTTGATAAAAACCATCCTAGGATATGCTTATTTTTAAAATACTGATTGATTTTGTCATACAATGCTGCCCATTCATCTGATGACAGCTTGAATTGATCCTCTTTCCATTCAACCGGTACCGCCGCCATCGCCGCACTGATAAAATAGATATCTGTATCCTCTTTCCGCACCTTTTCTCCGAGAAGCAGCGCCATCTTCTGTCCTGCAGGCTTCTCACCCGTTATCTGATTCAAATAAGTCATCACATAATCTTCTATATATATTTTTATTTTTTCACCGGGTGTACCTACCTGACGAATATTATTCGGCAATTTAACAGTATTATTCTCCTGACTCTTAATCTCAACCATGCTGCGCCTCCTTTTCACTCCACTATGTTAGCATAAGCAGATGTGTTTTTTTATCAAAGGCTGTCGCCGGCCAAGCCACAAATCATAGACAATACTGGCAGTGAAATGACGCCGTATTTTTCCTGTATAAAATTGCCAAAAAAGGGAAAGCTCCCTTTATCCAAGATAAAAAGGAGCTTTCCCATGAAACATACGATATGGATTAACAGCAGGCTACCCGACGCTGCTGATACTTTCGGTCGAAATCTGCGATATTTACTGCACCGTGTCAATCCCCAGAGGAAACCGCTGGCTTTCGCCTGTATCGGCTCTGCCAATGTCCCCGGCGACAATCTAGGGCCATTAATGGGGACCATCCTCACCAGACACGGACTTCCCAATGTTTATGGGACAATGGAATGGCCGTTGAATGCCATCACATTGCCCCATAACATGCCATTATTAAAAACGATTGAAAAGAACTGCTGCCTCATCGCTATAGACGCCGCCATCGGGAATCCGGCACAAAGCGGCCATCTCACACTGACAGAAGGCGCGCTCTTCCCCGGTTCAGCTCTTCGCAGACAGCTGCCGCCCGTTGGTCATCTTCATATAACAGGTGTCTTTGAAGGTCTCAATTATCCCTCTGCCCGCACACTTCTGCCGGCGTTTTGTTATCCACTCACATACGCCATTTTGCCATTGCAGAGCAAAGCCGCTATTCCCCACCGTCCGGCACTTTTTTAATGGAAAATCGCTACACCCTCATACCAATACGCTCTGTCCTCGCCGCCATCAGCCAGCGGCGCCGTACCTGCCGGCAGCATGCCGTTTAAAATACCCTCACAGCAGCCAATGGTTTTGTCAAGATAGTCTTTCTCCACTTCCAGTTCACCGTGACACGGACAAATCCTGTCATAGCTCTCATCTAATGCCTTGAGTTTGCGCAGGGAAGCTAAATAATTGGCCACATCCTGTCCCGGAAACTGCATATAAATCGGGAAGTTCCTGGCCACAGAATCTGCACTGAACAGCAGACGATGGGCTCTGTCCAGCAAAGCAATACTCCCCGGTGTATGTCCCGGAATGCTGACCACTTCCAATTTGGCCGCTCCGGCCTGAATGATGTCGCCGTCCTCCACACACTGAATTTCAGCATCAGGAGGGCATGTCGGACGAATATCCGCCATATCCTGTCTGCTCATGACGAAACGCTGAAATTGTCCGTTGCCGGAGGTGTGATCGCCATGACAATGGGTATTGACAACAGTTACGGGGCCTTTTATCAACTGTTCCACAACTGCTTTTAAATCACCGCTGCCGTATCCTGTATCGATCAGAATGGCTGCGGTTTTGCCGTCCACCAGATACATGCGCACATTGCCGTCCTGAATGGCCCACACATCTTCCGCAATCGATATTGCCTGATATCCTTTTTCTTCCATTTTATATTCCTCCTGTCATCTTTCTGCAACCCACTGTCTTTATATTTTCCCTTATATACCTCTATTACCTGTGTCTCACTAAAGGCACTGCGATACTAATTTCCTTTTCCGAAGCAATATGTGCGGCACTGTCATATTCTTTAAATAACATATTCGTAGCCTCCGCTCTGTGTGCACCTAAAATCCTCCCTTAATTATATCAAAACTCACCAGTGGTGCAACTATTATAAATCGATTCCTTCAAAAAGTTTGTTACAATGTGTAGTTGAATGAATTAATTTTGATGTCGAAAAAAGCCAATAATTCTCATCCTCCCAGATAAAAATTATTGGCTTATATTTGTTATAATTCTGTTCTTCCTTCCAGTGCCCTCAAAAGCGTCACTTCATCAATGTACTCCAAGTCTCCGCCCACCGGCACACCGCTGGCGATTCTTGTCACCTTGATTCCTGTCGGCTTAATCAATTTGCTGATGTACATAGCTGTTGTCTCACCCTCAAGGGTTGAATTGGTAGCGATAATGACTTCTGTCACATCTCCCTGAAGTCTTGTCATCAATTCCTTCAGACGAATATCTGACGGACCGATACCAAGCATTGGAGAGATAGCCCCATGCAGAACATGGTAGACCCCCTCATACTTCTGAGTTTTCTCATACGCTGCCAGATCTCTCGGTGTCTCAACAACCATAATTACATGATGATCTCGCTTCGGATTGGCACAGATCGGACACAGCTCGCTGTCTGTCAGATTCCAGCAGCAGCTGCAGTAACGAATCTTCTCTCTGGCAGAAACAATGGTTCCGGCCAGATTCTGTACCTGATCCTTTGGCATATTAATAATATGAAACGCCAACCTCTGTGCAGATTTGGCACCGATTCCCGGCAATTTCGATAATTCTTCAATCAGCTTATTAATCTGATTGCTGTAAGCATCCATTAAAATCCAAAGCCTCCGCCAAGACCGCCTGTAATCTTCGCCATAGATGACTGAGATACTTCATCCATTTTGCGAAGGGCTTCGTTGGCTGCTGCCATAATCAGGTCTTCCAGCATCTCTACGTCGTCCGGGTCAACCACTTCAGGATCAATTGTTACAGCAACGATTTCCTTCTTGCCGGAAACCTTTACCTTAACGGCGCCGCCGCCTGCTGCTGCTTCAACTTCCTTTTCTTCCAGCTCTTTCTGAGCCTCTTCCATCTGACGCTGCATCTTCTGCGCCTGTTTCATTAAATTGTTCATATTACCAGGCATACCACCTGGGAAACCGCCTCTTTTAGCCATGATTTTTCCTCCTGTTATGATAAAAATACTATTTGATCATCACTCAAAATCAGTTTTCACACATCCACTGATCCTGAACAATTATATATTTATATGAATGAATCAGCATTCTCTCCTATTATCTCATAAACAACCGGATTGTGCCATACTAATCCTCATAAACAATATCAATTCCCAGAAAAGCCTGTACCGGATCAATAAACTGACTGTTATTGTTCTCTCCTTTGTTCGGCTGTACCGGATTGACCTTCACCTGCTTGCCGACGCGCTCACTGAGCGCATGCTCAAGAGCCTGACGATGTCCCTCTTCCGCAAAATAGCCATAGCGCATATCATCCGCCAATGCAATGATCAACTGATTATCCGGCCCCTCTGAGATGACTGCTCCTTTGAGCATCAGCGCCATACTCGGTGTCAGATCATCTGTCATCTGCTTCCAGCGGTCAATGATCATCCTCAGATCCTCCGATACCGCTTTCTGTTCCGGCTGAACAAAGGTATCTGTCCCCTGCTGCGGACCGCCTGACAGAGCATCTGGACCACTTCCTGCAATACCGGCACCTGACGCCTGTGAAGCCACCACAACACCATTGGCCACCTTCTGTTCAAGAATGGCCAGCCGATTCAGGACTGCATCCAGATTTCGTTCCATGGCTGGATGACAAAGCTTGATCAATGCCACCTCTACCAGTACACGCTTCTGTGTTGAATAGCGTACCTGACCTGAAAGATCTGAAAAAATCCGAATATACCGCATCAGCACAGAAGCATCTATCCCCGATGCCTCCTGACGCATCACTTCCAGCTGCTCTGCGGAAGCTTCCACCAAATCCGTCAGATTACCGGAACTCTGCACCATCAGAAGATTCCTCAGATACCAGGTAAAATCCACTACAAACTGTGTCAAATCGCGCCCCTGCATGACAATCTCATCCACAAGATGAATTACACCAGAAACATCCTGACTGCAGATGCTTTTCAAAAGACTGCCGAAAACAGAAGTATCCACTGCACCAAGAACATCCAGCACATTTTCATACTTCAGTTTCTGCCCGATATAAAACGCATTGCACTGATCCAAAAGGCTCAAAGCATCTCGCATGGAGCCATCCGCCATTCTGGCTACATAGGCCAGTGCTGCATCCTCTGCATCAATTCCTTCCGCATCCGCCAGTTCTCTCAGGCGTTCCGCAATGGTTCCTGTAGAAATTCGCCTGAAATCATATCTCTGACATCTGGAAAGAATCGTAATCGGGATCTTATGCGCCTCCGTTGTGGCCAGAATAAAGATGACATATGACGGCGGCTCTTCCAGTGTCTTCAGAAGCGCATTAAAGGCACCGATAGAGAGCATGTGCACCTCATCGATGATATAAACCTTGTACTTGCCCTCTGACGGCGAATATGCCACTTCCTCACGAATCTCACGGATATTGTCAACACCGTTGTTGGAGGCCGCATCAATCTCGATCACATTCATAGATCGCTGCTCATTGACTGCACGGCACATGGCACACTCATTGCAGGGACTGCCGTTGACCGGGTGTTCGCAATTCACCGCCTTGGCAAAAATCTTGGCAATGGAAGTCTTACCGGTTCCTCTTGTACCGCAAAACAGATAGGCATGCCCGATACGATTCATCTCTATTTGATTTTTCAATGTTGTGACAATATGATCCTGTCCTTTCACTTCTTCAAAGTTGGATGGACGCCACTTACGATACAATGCCTGATAAGCCATACTCTCCCGCCTCTACTTGCAAAATTCTATTGATTCAGTTCTAACCTGTGGGTCTTATAATTCATTACCGAAACTGATACCCATATCCCTTGCTTCACGGATAATATCAGACTTCGGATCGACCATTTTGAGCTTGCCCGCCACTTCCTTCAATGGCACAGACACAATCTCATTATTTCTAAAGGCCGCCATACAGCCATACTTTCCTTCAATCACCATACGACCTGCTGCCGCACCCAGTCTGCTGGCTACCACACGGTCATAGGCATCCGGGCTGCCTCCGCGCTGTGTATGTCCCGGCACAACAATACGTACTTCCTGACCCAGAGCATCCTGGATCTTCTTGCCCAGTTCATAAGAAACCGACGGAAATGGACTGTTCGCCTTCTTCTTCTGATATTCCTTCTTGGACAGCTGCGCATCCTCCTGAGAAATCGCACCTTCCGCCACAGCAAGAATACTGAACTTCTTGCCAGCCTTGTTGCGCTGCTTCACCGCCATCAGCACTGCATCAAAATTATACGGCATCTCCGGCAGAAGGATAATATCCGCACCGCCTGCAATACCGGCATGCAGCGTCAGCCAGCCAACCTTGTGTCCCATCAGCTCCACAATAAATACACGGCCATGGGATGCCGCTGTTGTATGAATACAGTCAATGGCATTCGTTGCAATATCCACTGCACTCTGAAATCCGAATGTCATATCTGTTCCGTAAATATCATTATCAATCGTCTTCGGCAGAGAAACAATATTCAGTCCTTCCTCGCTCAGCAAATTGGCGGTCTTCTGAGTGCCATTGCCGCCAAGAATGACCAGGCAGTCTAGCTTCAGATTGCGGTATGTGGCCTTCATCGCCTCAACCTTGTTAAATCCATTCTCACCAGGCACCCGCATCAGCTTAAAAGGCTGTCTGGAAGACCCCAGAATCGTACCGCCCTTTGTCAGGATACCGGAAAAATCATTCGGCTTCATCAAAATATAATCATTATACATCAGGCCTCTGTAGCCCTCTTCAAAACCAAAAATCTGTGTATCAGGATCTGCGTTATACAGTGTCTTCGCAACGCCTCTCATTGTTGCATTCAAAGCCTGACAGTCGCCGCCGCTTGTCAGCATACCTACTCTCATCATTCACGCCATCTCCTTTGTTTAGAATATGTTCTCTTCTCTTGTTATACTATATAGTAAAACAGGCAGAAATTCAACCAGAAAATCACCCTCACAACACATGTTCTACAGCATCAGCGAATATATGTTCTTTTTTACTTGACATGACTCCTCTTCATGGTATAAGATAAAAGAACTTCTAATTATAATGGATGCTCATTATGATTATGTAAGAAGGATGTGCTTGTTCAATGGGAAAAGTTATTAAAGATACGATTCATGCAAATGGAATAGATATTGGCATTTATACGCAAGACTTCGAAAATGAATTTATTTCATTGACTGATATCGCCAGATATAAAAGCGATGATCCAACCGCAGTAATACAAAATTGGATGAGAAATCGAGATGTTATAGAATTTCTGGGTCTATGGGAAAAACTTCATAATCCTGATTTTAAACCCCTCGAATTCGAGGGGTTTAGAAAACAAGCAGGCGCCAACGAATTTACAATGTCACCTAGAAAATGGATAGACGCAACAAATGCATTATCTTATAATCCTCACTCTCTATCCCAATATTTTTGAAAGGATTTTTTTATTATGGCAACAACCAATTCTTATAATGCCGACAGTATTTCGGTGCTGGAAGGTCTTGAGGCCGTCCGCAAACGTCCCGGTATGTACATCGGCAGTGTCTCCCGCAAGGGCCTGAACCACCTTGTCTACGAGATTGTTGACAACTCCGTAGACGAGCACCTGGCCGGTTTTTGCAATGAGATTCACGTTACATTGAACAAAGACGGCTCCGCCACTGTTTCTGACAATGGCCGAGGCATTCCTGTGGGCATGCACAAGAAAGGCATTTCCGCAGAACGTCTTGTATTTACAACCCTTCATGCCGGCGGTAAGTTTGATGACTCCGCCTACAAGACAAGCGGAGGTCTCCACGGCGTCGGCTCCTCTGTTGTCAACGCTCTGTCCGAATGGCTGGATGTGACAGTCAGCCGCGAGGGCTGTACTTACCACGACCGTTATGAACGCGGTGTTCCGACCATTCCGTTGGAGAACGGGCTTCTGCCTGTCATCGGCCGCACCCGCAAGACAGGCACCACAATTTCTTTTCTTCCTGACAAGGAGATTTTTGAAAAGACATGGTTTAAGGAAGATGAGATCAAGAGTCGTCTCCATGAAACTGCTTATCTTAACCCGGAATTAACTATTATATATGAAGATAAACGTGTGACGCCTGAAGAACAGGAAGTTTATCACGAACCCGACGGTCTTGCCGGCTTCATTCGTGACCTGAACCGCAATAAAGAAACACTGCATGATATTGTCTGCTTTAAGGGCGAGGCCGAAGGCATCACTGTTGAAGGTGCCTTCCAGTACGTGAACGAATTCCATGAGAACGTCCTTGGCTTCTGCAACAACATTTACAACGCAGAAGGCGGTACTCATATTACTGGTTTCAAAGCAGCCTTCACATCCATTATGAATGCCTATGCCCGGGAAATCGGCGTTCTGAAAGAGAAGGACAGCAATTTCACCGGTGCGGATATCCGAAACGGCATGACAGCTGTCATTTCCATCAAGCATCCGGACCCGCGTTTTGAAGGTCAGACCAAGACTAAGCTGGACAACCAGGACGCCGCCCGTGCCACAAGCAAGATCGTCAACGAAGAAGTCGTTCGTTATTTCGACAAGAATCTGGATACATTGAAGGTTGTACTTTCCTGCGCGGAGAAAGCAGCCAAGATCCGTAAGACAGAGGAGAAAGCCCGCACGAATCTGCTGACAAAGCAGAAGTTTTCCTTTGACTCCAACGGCAAGCTTGCCAACTGCGAAAGCCGCAACGCCGAGATCTGTGAAATCTTTATCGTCGAGGGAGATTCCGCCGGCGGCTCTGCCAAGACAGCCAGAAACCGCCATTTCCAGGCCATTCTGCCTATCAGAGGTAAGATTCTGAACGTGGAGAAAGCCAGCATCGACAAGGTTCTTGCCAATGTCGAGATTAAGACCATGATTAATGCCTTTGGCTGCGGTTTTTCAGAGGGTTATGGCAATGACTTCGATATCAGCAAGCTGCGCTACAACAAGATTATCATTATGGCCGATGCCGACGTGGACGGCGCCCATATCAGCACTCTGCTTCTGACACTTTTTTACAGATTTATGCCGGAACTGATCTTTGAAGGACATGTCTATATTGCCATGCCGCCGCTGTACAAGGCCATGCCGTCCAAAGGCAAGGAAGAATACCTTTATGATGATAAGGCCCTTGAACAGTACCGCAAAACCCACAAGGGCAATTTCACCCTGCAGCGCTACAAAGGTCTTGGTGAAATGGATGCTGCACAGCTCTGGGAGACCACTTTGAACCCTGAAACCCGTATTTTGAAGAAGGTTGAGATTGAAGATGCCCGCATCGCATCCGATATTACCGGCCTGCTCATGGGACCGGATGTACCGCCGAGAAAAGCGTTCATCTACAAGCACGCCCATGATGCTGAACTTGACATTTAAGGAGGAAACGCATGATGCAGGAACAGATTATTCGCACGGATTATGCAGAAGTCATGCAAAAATCCTACGTCGATTACGCCATGAGCGTTATTATATCCAGAGCACTTCCGGATATTCGTGACGGTCTGAAACCCGTTCAGCGCCGTACTTTATATGATATGTATGAACTGGCCATACGCTATGACAAGCCTTACCGTAAATGTGCCCGTATCGTCGGTGATACCATGGGTAAGTACCATCCGCACGGCGACAGCTCTATTTACGATGCCCTTGTTGTGATGGCTCAGGACTTCAAGAAAGGCATGCCTCTTGTAGACGGCCACGGCAATTTCGGTTCCATAGAAGGTGATGGTGCCGCTGCCATGCGTTACACCGAAGCCCGTCTCCAGAAAGTCACCCAGGAAGTATTTCTGGCTGATCTGGACAAGGATGTTGTAGACTTTATGCCAAACTTTGACGAAACAGAGAAAGAGCCAACCGTTCTCCCTGTCCGTCTGCCGAACTTCCTTGTCAACGGTTCGGACGGTATCGCTGTCGGCATGGTGACAAGTACACCGCCTCACAATCTTGGTGAAGTCATCGACGCCGTCAAGGCCTACATGAAGAATGACAAACTGACTACCGCTGATCTGATGCAGTATATCCAGGGACCGGATTTTCCTACCGGCGGTATCGTAACGAACAAAGACGACTTGCTGAATATTTACGAAACAGGCAGCGGCAAGATCAAGCTTCGCGGCCGTGTTGAAGTTGAGCAGGACAAGGGCGGCAAACTCCGCCTTGTCATCACCGAAATTCCTTATACTATGATTGGTGCCAATATCGGCAAGTTTCTCAATGATGTCTATGCCCTTGTGGAAAGCAAGAAGACAACCGATATCGTCGATATTTCCAACCAGTCTTCCAAGGAAGGCATCCGTATCGTTCTAGAACTGAAGAAACAAACAGATGTGGACAACCTGCTGGCACTTCTCTATAAGAAGACACGTCTGGAAGATACTTTCAGCGTGAATATGCTGGCCATCGCCGACGGACGTCCGGAGACCCTGGGACTTAAGAACATTATCGAATATTTCCTTGATTTCCAGTACGACCTGACCACCCGCAAGTACCAGAAGCTTCTTGCCAAGGAACTGGAGAAACAGGAAATCCAGGAAGGCCTGATGCGCGCCACTGATATTATTGACCTGATTATCGAAATTCTTCGCGGCAGCAAGAATATCAAACAGGCCAAAGCCTGTCTGATGACAGGTGCAACCGAAGGCATCCGTTTCAAGAGCAAAGCCTCTGAAAAGGCCGCTTCGGCCCTTGATTTCACGGAACGTCAGGCCACTGCTATCCTTGAGATGCGTCTGTACAAACTGATTGGTCTGGAAATGGATGCTTTAATCAAAGACCATGACGCCACATTGAAGAATATTGCTTCTTACAAGGACATTCTTGAGAATCACAAGAGCATGTCCCGGGTTATCAGCCATGACCTGGATATGATCAAGAAGACTTATGCCGCACCGCGTAAAACTTCCATCGAGAATGCAGGGGCTGCGGTTTATGAAGAAAAGAAAGCCGAAGCCATGGAAGTTGTGGCCCTGATTGATCGTTTTGGTTATGCCAAAACTGTAGACAAAGCCACTTTTGAGCGCAACAAAGAGGCGGCTCTCTCCGAAAGCAAATATATCATCGACTGCATGAACACAGATAAAGCCTGCATCTTCACCGATACCGGCCGTCTCCATCTGATTAAGATTGCAGATATGCCATTTGGGCGTTTCCGTGACAAGTCCGTTCCATTGGACAACCTGGGCAACTACGACAGCTCCGGCGAAAATATCATCCATATATGCAGTCTGGCATCCATTCAGGATTCCATGCTCTTATTCGCAACCAAAACCGGTATGCTGAAACTAGTCAAAGGCAGTGAATTCGATGTCTCCAAGCGAACCGTTGCCGCCACCAAGCTGGCGGATGGCGACAGCATCATTGCCATCTGTACTGCAGACAATTTCAATCAGCTTGTCCTTCAGACCGAAAACGGCTACTTTATCCGCTTCCCAATGATGAACATCCCTGAAATGAAGAAAACTGCCATCGGCGTCCGCGGCATCAGTCTCGGTTCCGGTGACAGTGTCAAAGCTGCTTATCCACTGGACAGCAGTCAGGAATGCACCATTATCCACAATGACAAGGAATTACTGTTGAATAAGCTGAAACTTGTCAACAGAGGCGGAAAAGGTACGAAAGTCCGCGTCTAAAGCCAAAAGCCCGGCCGCCTTCCTGTCAACCAAAGCACTTTTTTGATTTTGCTGACGTTTGACAGGAAGGTGGCCGGGCTTTACTCTTTTAAAAGGCAACTTTCATATTCATTCTTAAGTTATCATGAATACATTCTGCCAATTTTATCTATCCAGCACCATCTGATTATATTCCAGAAATCGGAATCCCCATCGCTCATACAGACGCTTGGCATTGACGTTGCTTTCTGTGACTTCAATTCTGAAGCGCTTATATTCCGGATAATGGTCCACAATCCAGTGATAGGCCTTTGTACCGTACCCTTTGCCCCGACACTCAGGTGTAAAGTACATTTCTTCCATAAACATACACAGACCGCCGACTTCTGACGCATAATAGCCGGTCACGTAACCATAACCTACAACTTTCTCATCTTCCATCATCACCAGACCACTGATATACGGCATCGCCGGATCCACAGCCGCCTCGAATGTGCGCTCCAGCACTGCTGTGTCCACATCATGTTCCACCGCCGGGCTATGATAAAAGGTAATCACCATCGGCATAATGACCGCTTTATCTTCCGGCTTCATTTCTCTGATATTAAATTTCATATCCGTCCAGCACGGCGGCAGATTCTGCACCTTCATGCGCACCGGCTCCGGATAAGTCTGCCCCTTCAAATCCAGTTCAACTTTCTCAATGACTTCCGGTTCCACCGGTTCATTGACTTCAACTCCAGGAATTGGGAAATCAACCGGTCTTGTCTTCACCTTTTCCAGACGCCAGATCTCATCCATGCCCTCAATGACTTTGCCAAAAACAGGATAGGTTCCCTTATGATCCGGGCAATCCCGCAGCGGGAAAAAGAATTCACAGCTGGCCAGTCCATCTTCGCCGTAGCCGCCCATGCAGACGCAGCCCGGATGGGAATCCAGCGGTTCAATCTCCGGATGCAGTTCAAATTCATTCGGAATCAGATACTGGCACTCCTTGTGACCAAATGCCTGGTAGGTCACGTCCACCCAGTTTCCCGGAACAATTCTTTGAATCGCATGGTGATTCATAAATCCTCTGGATGCCGCATAAATAAAACTATTGACCGTATTCGGCGCAGCCTCCGGCAGAAGCTCAATAACGATTTTCTTGCCGTTTGCCATATATAAAGTCGCTGTCGGATGTGTATTCATATGTATTTGCCTCCATATATCAAGCCAAGAATGTGCCCGGGCATATTCCTGTAAACCAACAAAGCGTACTTCACATCTTCTCAGATGCAAAGTACACTTTCTTTTATTTTTCACCTATTCATTGTATCATTCTTCAATGTCTTATGCAATAACCTGAAGTTCCTTTGGATAGTGGTTCAATACTTCACAGCCGTCCTCCGTCACAAGTACCAGATCTTCCACACGGACACCTGTATCATCTGTCAGATAAATACCCGGCTCAATAGAGAAAATCATACCCGGAACGGCTTTGTCTGTATTCACAGAAGAAACGTCACCGAATTCATGCTCAGAAAGCCCGATAAAATGACCCAGACGATGGTTAAACTGAGGGCCGTAGCCTTCATCTGTAATCAGCTGACGAGCTGTATTGTCCAGCTCACAAAGCGGAACGCCCGGTTTGATCTTGGCAATGGCCGCTTCATTCGCTTTGCGGACTGTTTCGTAAATGTGACGATGTTCATCACTGACTTCTTTGAAATAGAAGGTACGTGTCATATCGGAACAATAGCCCTTTCTAATGCATCCCACATCAAAGAGTACGCAGTCACCAGCTTTCAATACCGTATTGTCCGGCTCATGATGCGGGTCTGCTGCGTTGGCACCAAAAGCAACCAGCGGTTCAAAAGAATAACCATCCGCACCCAGATCCGTATAAATCTTCAGCATCTGGTCTGCCAGCTCTTTCTCCGTAACACCTTCATGGACAATGGCCTTGAACTGAGCCATAGCCTTGTCGTTGATATCTGAAGCAATACGCATCAGTTCCTGTTCTTCTTCATCCTTGACGCCTCTTGTACGGTCCACGGCCAGAGAAGCATTGACAAAACCGGTTGCTGCCTTCATCTCCATCAGCGGCAGCAAAAATCTTGCTTTCAACTCTTTATCCACACCCAGAGGTGCATCTTTGTCGAGATACTTAGCCACTATTTCCATAGCAGGGTCTGTGTCGGAATACCATACTTTTTCAATCCCCACTTCCTGCGGTACTGTAAATAATCTGTTCAGGAAAAAGGCATGATGGCCGTCTTCTCTCAGATACAAACCATAAAAGCGCTCAAAAGGTGCCACATAAACGCCGGTGAGATAATAAATGGACATCGGGTCAACAATCAGCATCTGATGCAGTCCCATTTCTTTCAGGGCTGCCATAATTCTCTCTACTCTATTCTGTTTCATCGCAAATTGCTCCTTTCAACTCTTCATCTGCCGTCAAGTATATCACTTTCTATAGCGGTTTTCTATAGTTTATCTGACTTTCGTAAATTTTCTTATTAACGCATCAAAGTTTTTGAAAACACCGTGCAGTTTTTAAAAAAGCATCCGATTGCCTTCGGATGCTTTTTCATTAATTCTGCTTTAGTGCTTTAACCGCATTTTCTCCGGCTTTAACCGCATAATAAGGACCTTCATCCATTGCCATCATATAACGTTTATCTTTAGCAAACCAGCCATCTCTTCCTGCATGACAAAAAGTATTATACTCTTCCATGGAGTCTTTCACTGCCTCTGCATCACAGCCGATAAAATCTGCCAGCTCCTCATAACCGTCCGCTTTGCAGAGCACACCGTCCGCAATGGCCTGTTCCATGGTACTGTCCAGTCTTTCCTCCACATCCGGCGGCATATGGATTGTCTCGATCATATCCTTGCCATCCCTCAAGGTTTGATCAAGCAGCGCCTGATTAAAGACAACCCACACTTTTCCATCCGGCTGACGCAGGCATGCATTAAATGATACTGCAAAATTATAAACAATACCTTCATCTGCAAAACGTTCACCGAAGCGATTCAGCCACACATTGTATGGTTTTCCCAGGAAAAGATTTAGTGCATCATAACCTTTAATCTTCGGTGCTGCCGCTTCCATTGTGAAATTGCCTTCCACTTCTGCGCCAGCCTCAAGCGCCATACGAATACCATCGCCGGGATGACGCATGCCGCCGCCCTGGCCTACCAGTTCACGCTTAAATCCAGGGTAATATTTTTCAACCATGGCATCGTTTCCCGCAAAACCACCTGTACATAGAATGACTTTCTGTGCCTTAATCACCACTTCGCCGTCCTTTGTCTCGCAGACAGCACCGCAGACACTGCCATTTTCATCTTTAAGCAGCGTTTTGCCCTTGGCACCTGTGAGAATACGCACACCTTTTTCCTCGCAGATTCTTTTCAGATTGCGGATGACACAATGCCCCACATTCTCCTCAGCCTCTGTGATATGGAAAACTTCCGGTGTCTGGTTCGGAATATGGTGCACCACATCACAGAATTCAACGCCTCTGTCCATGAGCCAGTTCACCGTATCACCGCTCTTGTCAATCAGCGTACGGATAATCCTTCCGTCAATCTTCCAATGGGAATAATTCATACAGTCCCTGAAAATCTGGTCTCTGTCCGCAAAAACCAGCTTCCTGCGCTGCACCTTGCTGTCCACACCAAAAATACCTCTTGGAAAAAGGCCATTGCCGCCTACCGCTGCATTCGCTTCCGCAACCGTTACCTCTGCACCCATCTCTGCTGCTGCCACAGCAGCCGCCATACCGGACGCACCGCCGCCGATAATCAAAATCTGTGTATTTAATTCCATACCAGAACCTCCTCAATCATCTTACTCTATACTGTACCGTCATCGTCGACCAATGACAAAACAACCGTCCCATGCCGCCAGGCATAACCCTGATCAGTACATTTTTTATACTAAGTACATGATACATGTCGCATCCTAACTTGTCAATTACGCAGAAATATCTAACATAGTACGCTCAAACATACTGCGAACTATCTTCTTCCGTTCCTCCTTCCAGCTTATCATTCCATTCTCATCCACTCGCTTCACAACCAGCTGCGAAATTTATATAACTTTTCAAATTTTTCAATAGACAGGCTGCAAAACACCTCATAATACTGATAACAGGCTCTTGCAAATCTCTTATCACTACTGAAAAGACCCCTCCGCTCAGTATCTTCATAGCAGCTGCTTCAGCGCCAGCCGGTCCTTAGGCAGCGTCTTTTGCTGCCTTATGTACCGCTGCTAGGCACTGGCAGTGCAAACGTGCCTACTATGAAAATATTGAACGGAGAGGTCTTTCACAGACATCGTGATTTGCAATGTCTGTTCTCTATAACCTATGTGTTTTGCAGTGTCAATTTAGAACTGTTTTCGCAGTTTCGGATCCAGAAGATCTCTGAGTCCATCACCGATGAAGTTGGCCCCCACAGCCATTGTAAAGATGGCCAGGCCAGGGAAACCTGCTACCCAGAATTTGTTGAAATACTGTACACCATCGGATACCATCATGCCCCATTCAGGTGTTGGCGGAGCAGAACCCAGTCCAAGGAAACTCAATGTAGAGAACATCAGGATCTGGTTGCCGATATCGGTTGTGGCCATGATCAGAACGGAGGTAATACTGTTCGGAATAATCTCCTTCAGCAGGATACGGAATCTGGAAGCCCCCAACGCCTCTGAAGCGGTAACGTATTCATTTTCACGAACACTCAGTACCACGCTTCGCATGACACGGGCATAAGACGGCCATGCAACAATAACAAGGGCAAACATTGTATTAAACAAGTTGGAGCCCATAACCGCATTAATGATCATCGCCAGAATCAGTGACGGGAAGGACAGGATCATTTCTGAAAGCCTCATCATGACATTGTCCACGGCACCGCCCACATAACCGGCAATAGCACCATAAATCGTACCGATACAGCCTGCGATAACAACTGTCAGGCAGCCTGCCAGCAATGAATAACGGCCGCCGTAAATCACACGGCTGAAAATATCACGGCCAAAATTATCTGTACCAAAGATATGTGCGGATGAAGGCGGTTTTAATCTCAGTGTCAGATCCTGTACAACCGGATCATAAGGAGCTACCATCGGTGCGATAATCGCCATGATGATCCAGAACAGACAAATGATTACACCGAAAGTGAACAGATAATTGGATTTAAACATTTTTTTCAGGGAATGTAACATCTAACTGCACCTCACTCTCGGGTCAATAACACCGTACAGGATATCAACCACCGTATTAATAATCATATAATTCAGCGCGATTAAAAGCGCCACACCGATAATCGACGGATAATCGTTGGACAAAACCGACTGATAAGCGAACTGGCCAACACCCGGCCAGTTGAAAATTGTCTCAACAAGTACCATACCGCCAAGAAGATTACCGAAACCAAGACCGATAACTGTCAATACAGGAATCAGCGCATTGCCCAATGCATGATGAATAATCAGACGGGTACGGGATAACCCCTTTGCCCGTGCTGTACGGATATAATCTGTAGACATAACATCCAGGAGATTAGAACGTGTTGTTCTGGTGATCAGACCCATGGTAAAAGCAGCCAGAACAGTACCCGGAAGGATCAGATGTCTCAGGGCATCCAACGCCTTTGGAATATCGCCCTCAAGCAGGCTGTCAATAACAAAGAAGCCTGTCACTGTCTGCGGCGCACTGAATGCATTGCCCAGACGCCCCGGTCCTGGGAAAATCTGTAATTTGTAATAAAAGAAATATAATACCAGCAATGCAAACCAGAAACTTGGCAGACTGACACCTGTAACAGAAATGGCACGTACAATCTGGTCAAGAATACTGTTCCTCTTAATCGCAGAAATCACACCAAATAAAATACCAAACAGGGTTGCCAGAATAATGGCAAATACTGCCAGTTCAATGGTCGCCGGATAACATCTGGCCAGTTCACTCAGAACCGCATTGTTGGTACGAATAGATGTTCCCAGATCAAAATGCAAAAGATTTCTCATGTAATATACATACTGCACAATAATCGGCTGATCCAGTCCGTATTTTGCCTTATAAGCGGCTACAATTTGAGGATCACCCAGTGCTCTCTGGCTCAGATTGGCAGTTACCGGATCACCGGGAACAAGTTTTGTCAATATAAAAACCAACGTCGCCACACCGAACAGCATGATCACAAGGTATACAAGTCTTTTTCCTATAAACTTCAGCCGTTCCATACGACACCTCTCTCTCTTTCGTTTTAGCTTTCCGACAGCAGGCTGCTTATCGCTTATCTGCTGCCAAACATCTGATGAACAGATATTTCCGTCAGTCAACTGCTCAAAACCAAGTTCTTAAACCCCGTTTAAGACCAGCAGACTCACGGCAGCATCTGTTGCCGCCTTCTTTCAATTTACAGGGCGCAGAAGCGATTTCCGCGCCCTATAAAGGATTCATCCAAAAATGATGGATTATTTAATAGTGATCTGTGTCAGATCCAGTGAATATGGATCAGAAGCAACAACACCGTCAAGTCTTGTATTGTATGCAATATGTGCAGGTGCCTGAGCGATCATAAGCCATGGACCGTTTTCATATGTATCATCCTGGATCTTTTCAAGAACTGCAATACGTGCATCATTGTCTGTCGCATTCAGCGCATCTGTATAAAGTTTAGCCAGATCAGGATCCATATCTTCTGTCCAGCCTGCTCTTAAACCAACGGACTGACCCGGAAGGAATTCAAGCTGTACGTTAGGATCGTTGTAATCTGTTGACCAGTACATAACTGTGAAACCAATCTTACCGTCACGGTAGTCATCACCGAAACCTGCTGCCCATGGCTGGGAAACGATGTTGACATTGATGCCGATCTGAGAAAGGTCATCTTTTACCTTCTGAGCAAGGTCTGTCAGAAGAACACCTTCCATATCAAGGTCACAAACAGGCATATCGATATCAAAACCATCCGGATAACCTGCATCTGCTAAAAGCTGTTTTGCTTCGTCAATGTTGGTGTAATCTGCAGGACGCTGTCCTTTGGCCCCCATAAAACCATCCTGAATGATGGAGTAAGGTGTCTCTGCACCTTCACCGACGATTGTCTGGATACCTGTATAATCAATGGCTTTACGGATTGCCTGCTGTACCTTTGGATTAGAAACAGGGCCGCCGTATTCTTCGTTCATGTTCATCAGAAGGAAACCAACTGTCTTTGTTGCTGTGTTAATCTTGGCGATGTTGTCACCATTCAGCTCAGCCATTGTATCATCTGTCATATTCATGGCAATATCAAGGTCACCCTGTGATAATGTCATCATCTGTGTATTGGCATCCGGCTGGATCTTGATGACATATTTGTCAACATTTGTAGCCTCACCCCAGTAGTTAGGGTTCTTCTCAAGCACGATTTCAGAATCAGGTGTATAGCTTGTCATGATATACATACCTGAACCTGCACTTGCTGTATCAAGATAAGCCTGTGCTGTATCTGTTGAAGAAGCATCTGCTGCATCTGTACCGCCATGCTCCTTAACAACTGCGCTGTCAAGAACTGCCAGTGAGCTGTATGTCAGCTTGGAAAGGATTGCACTGTCAGGCTGTGTCAGATGGAAAACAACTGTGTAATCATCCGGTGTTTCAATGCTGTCGATGGTATCGCAGATGAAGGATGGATTACCCTGAAGATTCTTACAACGATTAATACTGAAAGCAACATCGGCAGATGTCATCTTGTTGCCGCTTGCAAATGTAACATTTTCTTTCAGTTTAACTGTTAAAGTCTTGTTGTCATCTGAGAATTCATAAGAATCTGCCAGACAAGGTTCTGCTGCACCGTCATTGCTGTAGAATTTGAAAAGATTCTCATAGCATGCGTTAATAACAATCGGTGGATATTTCTCGTAAACATATCCAGGATCCAGTGTGGAGAATCCGGCACCGATGGCTACTGTAACGGTTGTATTGCCGCCGGCTGCATCACTGCCTGCTTCTGAAGAAGCAGCGCTTGTTTCGCCTGAAGCAGGTGCTGCTGTGTCAGATGAACCGCCGCCGCATGCTGTACAGCTCAAGACAACAGCAATGCCCAGGGCCATTGCTAAAAATTTCTTTTTCATAATCTTAACCTCCTAAATAGAAATTCTTATGTATGGTGATTGCGAAATACTCCGTTTTGTAATGCCTACCTGTTTTTCGGCCGTTTCCGCAATTATCATTGAATTAAATTTATTCGTATAAATGGCAAGCCACATAATGTCCCGGCGCCACTTCCTTGAGTTCCGGTGCTGTTTGTCTGCACTTGTCGCAGGCCTTCGGACATCTTGTGTGAAAATGGCATCCTGAAGGCGGATCATAAGGGCTCGGCACTTCACCTTCCAGATGAATACGCTCCTTCTGCTCTTCCTGATCAACCTGAGGAATCGCTGACAGCAATGCCTCTGTATAAGGATGATAGCGTTTCTCATAAAGCTGATCGTAATTGGCGATCTCGACCATTTTGCCAAGATACATCACACCGACACGGTCGCTGACCTGATAAACAACATTCAGATTATGTGAAATGAAGAAATAGGTTAATCCCAGTTTCTCCTTCAGCTCCTGCAAAAGATTCAATACCTGCGCCTGAACAGAAACATCCAGTGCGGATACCGCTTCATCACAGATAATGATCTGGGGTTCCAGTGCCAGCGCCCTCGCAATACCGATACGCTGTTTCTGTCCGCCGGAAAGCTCATGCGGATATCGGCTCAGATGATAACTGTCCAGCCCGACCAGCTGCAGCAATTCCATAATCTTCGCATCCACATCCATCTTGCCTTTGAGGTTATGAATTTCAAAAGGTTCCATCAAAATCTGCTTGATGGTTCTTCTTGGATTAAGACAAGCCGAAGGGTCCTGGAAAATAATCTGGGCTTCCTTGCGCATTTCCTTTAACTGTGCGCCTTTCAAACCTGCAATATCTGTCCCGTTTAAATAAATATGACCATCTGTCGGCTGTTGGAGTCTGATCAGCGTTCTGCCAAGGGTACTCTTACCACATCCGCTCTCGCCGACAACACCGAAAGTCTCACCTTTCATGATCTCAAAGGATACATCGTCAACGGCTTTGACGGTCTGTCCCTTTTTCTTGCCTTTAAAATAAACTTTGACATGGTCGGCTTTCATCAGCACTTCTTTGTCATTTGCTGCCATCAGCTAACCCTCCTTCTTCTCGGCTGTATCTGCATACAGCCAACATCTTACCTGACGTTCTTCCGACAGCTGCACCACCGGCGGCTCGCCCTGCCTGCACTGTTCTGTCGCATGCGGACATCTCGGCCAGAAACTGCATCCCGAAATACGCTCTGTCGGGTTCGGCACAACACCCTCAATCGTCTCAAGGGGCGGCCGATCCTTTGTAATTCTCGGAATCGCGCTCATCAAGCCAACCGTATAAGGATGCTTCGGATCATTAAAAAGCTCTCGAACAGGGGCTTTTTCAACAATTCGACCGGTATACATAACAATGACCGTATCACACAGCTCACTGACAACACCTAAGTCATGGGTAATAAAGAGAACTGATGTATTCATCTTCTCATTCAAATCTCTGATCAGATCAAGAATCTGTGCCTGAATCGTCACATCCAACGCAGTTGTCGGCTCATCGGCAATCAAAATCTGCGGCTGACATGCCAGTGCCATAGCAATCATCACACGCTGTCTCATACCGCCTGACATCTGATGCGGATACTCATGGGCTCTCACTTCAGGATTGGCAATGCCCACAGCATGCATCATACGAATGGCCTCTTCCATAGCCTCCTTCTTGTTCATTCCCCGATGAAGTCTCAGAGACTCGGCAATCTGTTTGCCGCACTTAATGATCGGGTTCAGGGAAGTCATCGGTTCCTGGAAGATCATGGAAATCTCATTTCCTCGGATCTTCTGCATATCTTTCTCCGATGTCTTCACCAGATCCTGTCCCTTATAAAGGATCTCTCCGGCAACAATCTTACCCGGAGGATTCGGAATCAGCTGCATAATGCCCAGTGACGAAACACTCTTACCGCTTCCGCTCTCACCGACAATACCAAGCTTTTCACCTTTATGTAATGTATAATTCAAATGATTAATGGCTTTGACTGTACCTTCCACAGTCTGAAATTCTACACATAAATCTTTGATCTCTAATATTTTCTCACTCTGATTCATGGTTTACTCACATACCTTCCATTTATCCATCAAACTGTCTTCATTAATGTTGTCTTCAAAATATGCTGCATTATTTGCCGGTATCGCCGCCGCTTTCACACTTCGAAGCATCAATACGGTATAAATATACCTGTTCACAGTTTTCATATATAATGAAAAAGATACCATACTTTTTTTAAGAATTCAACACAATTCTTACACAAATATAAAATTTTTTCCTACTGTTCCCAGGGGAAATAACCCAAAATATTGAGAGTGCAGTCCATGTGTATCAAAAACAGGATTCAAAGGTGCCATTCTGATATACTATTAGGAGAATATAATATATGAATTATGATATACTACATGTGTGTATGTGAAACTTTTATATAATTTAAGTACCTGATTATCTGGAAAGAAGGAATTTTATATGTCTATTTTGGAATATCTTCTCCGTCTGACGGCATGGCCGATGACGCCGCCTGTTCTTTATGGACCTTTTCATCTGATTGCAGCTTTTGGCGGCAGTGCCGTTGCTATCCTTGCCGCATGGAGTTTTTCTTCTATAAATCATCGAAATACTAATGGTCAGCATAACCGCCAAAGATTTGACCGTATCATGCTTGTTTCAGGCGTAATTCTTCTGATTGGAGAATTATATAAACAGCTGATGAATTTTTATATCGTGAATGACCATGCCTATGACTGGTGGATTTTTCCTTTCCAGCTATGCAGTCTTCCTCTGTACCTGTGCCCGCTGCTGATTCTGATACATAATGAAAAAAAGCACAGAACTCTCTGTACCTTTTTGCTCGATTTCAATATGATGGGCGCTATTGCTACATTCATCGACCCATCCGGCATTTTTCATCCGTACTGGACACTGACACTGCACGGCATTCTCTGGCATCTGATGCTGATTTTTATCGGCTTTGTCATTATCTTCAGTCAAGAAGCTGACCTTACCACCAGAGGTTTTCTTCAGACATTGCCCCTCTTTGCTTTCTTTTGCCTGGCGGCCGAAATTCTAAACAGCATACTCCATCGATTCAGCGCTGCCAATCTGTTCTATATCTCCCCTTGGGAAATATCTACCCAACTGCTCTTTGGCGACATTGACCGGAGCCTCGGCCGGCCGGTGGGGATTCTTCTGTACATTCTTGCTATGGCAGCCGGAGCCTGGCTGATTCATAATACAGCCAGAAAAATCACCGCTGTTATATAGAATATTTTTATACGATTCCTGTTATCCGCATCAGATAAATCCCAACCGTCATCACAACGACTGAGCATGGTACCGATGCCAGTATCACATTGGCCGCCAATCCATCGTCGCCGCCCATACTTTTTGTCATAATGAATACATTCATAGCTGTCGGCACTGCAAACAGAACAAATACCGTCACAATTTCCTCTGTCGGCATACCAAGGAAAACAGCCAGCAGCGTCATCACAACCGGACCCACGATCAATTTAAACAGCAAAGCCAGTCGAATGGCCCTTCCCTCACCTTTCGCAGAATTATCTACCATTCTGGCTCCGATCATCAGCAGGGCCATTGGCGTCGAAATAGCGCCAAGATAAGTCAGTGATTTCTCTGCAGCATATGGCAGAGGAAGCCCTGTCATGGCATAAAGCACACCGAAAATAACCGCAAGGATCATCGGATTCTTCAGAATATTTAAGAGCAGTTTTCCCGGTTTTATTTGAGACATATCCCCACTATATATAGAAAGAATCAAAACACCTAAAATATTATAAACCGGCATAATGAATGTCAGTACAAGTACCGAGCAGGCCACATGATCTGTCTGAAGAATATTCTCTATGATTGGAAGGCCGATATAAATATAGTTGCCCCTGTATGCACTATGTACTGCCGCTGCAATCTTTTTCCCGTCATGGATGCAATGACTGATCACCACCCATGCCAAAAGAAAAATGCTGATGGTTCCGCCGACTGTCACAAGGACAAATCGCGGATTCATCAGCTCTGTAAAATCACTTCCGGCCACATCAAGAAACATCCTGGCCGGAAGTGCATAATAGAAAACAACATTGGAAATGGAACTGACGAAGCTTGCATCGACAGTTCCTCTCCGCCGCATATAATAGCCGATCGCAACAACAATAAAAACAGGCAGAATGGTATTCACACTAAAAATCAAGTCATTCAACATTTCAGCCATCGCATTTCTCCTGAATCATTGTCTTTTATTATCATTACAGTTCGCAGTTATTGACTGTACGAGGGAATGGGATCACGTCTCTGATATTGCCCATACCAGTCAGATACATGACGCATCTCTCGAAGCCAAGACCAAAACCTGCATGACGGGTTGAACCGTATTTTCTCAGATCCAGATAGAAGCTGTAATCTTCTTCCTTTAATCCTAATTCTTTCATACGTGTCAGCAGCTTATCGTAATCATTTTCACGCTCGCTGCCGCCGATGATCTCACCGATGCCAGGCACAAGCATATCCATCGCAGCCACTGTCTTGCCATCCGGATTCTGTTTCATATAGAACGCTTTGATATCCTTCGGATAATCTGTCACAAATACAGGACGCTTGAAAATCTTCTCTGTCAGATAACGCTCATGCTCTGTCTGAAGATCACATCCCCAGCTGACTTTGTAATCAAATTCATCATTGTGTTTCTCCAGCAGTTCAATGGCTTCTGTATAAGTCACACGACCGAAATCAGATGTTCTGACATGCTCCAGTCTCTCGAGAAGGCCTTTGTCTACAAACTGATTGAAGAACTTCATCTCTTCCGGTGCATGCTCTAAAACATAGCCGATGACATATTTCATCATACTCTCAGCCAGTTCCATATCATCCTGAAGATCAGCAAAAGCAATTTCAGGCTCGATCATCCAGAATTCCGCAGCATGACGGGTTGTATTAGAATTCTCCGCACGGAATGTAGGACCGAATGTATAAATATTACGGAAAGCCATGGCAAATGTCTCGCCATTTAACTGACCGCTGACAGTCAGGTTGGTTGGCTTGCCAAAGAAATCCTCTGAAAAATCAACCTTGCCGTCCTCTGTCTTCGGCACATTGTTCAGATCCATAGTTGTTACCTGGAACATCTCGCCGGCACCTTCGCAGTCACTGCCTGTGATCAGCGGTGTATGCACATAGACGAAATCTCTTTCCTGGAAAAACTGGTGAATTGCATAAGCGATCAGAGAACGTACTCTGAATACAGCTTCAAACGTATTGGTTCTGGCTCTTAAATGAGTCAGCGTACGAAGATATTCAAATGTATGTCTCTTTGGCTGCAGCGGATAGTCCGGTGTGGATGCACCTTCAATCTCAACTGTGTCTGCCTGAATTTCAAATGGCTGTTTAGCCTTTGGTGTTGCGACAAGCTGCCCCTTCACAATAACAGCTGCACCAACATTCAGATGACAAATATCACTGAAATTGGACATTGCATCATGGAAAACAACCTGTAAAGGTTCAAAATAAGTACCATCGTTCACAACAAGGAAACCAAATGTTTTGGAATCTCTGATGTTGCGCACCCAACCGCCGATTTCAACAGTCTGATCGAGATATTTATCCCGATTTCTGAAAATCTCTCTAATTGTTGTTAACTTCTGCATATAAAATTCCTCCGAATTTAAATTTAAAATTGATAGCAATACGCAAGTATCTTTATTTTATCACAGCTTTCATCAAAATACTATGCCATTATTTTGTCTATACAACACAATTTACATTTTTCTCCAAAAACGCCAATGCGGCATTCTCACACTGCATTGGCGTTTCATTGATTCTCTATTCGATTATCTCACAAATACTTTCTTCAGATGCCAGATATCTCTTACATACTCTTCAATCGTTCTGTCTGATGAGAACTTGCCTGAGCATGCTGTATTGAGAATGGCCATTCTATTCCATGACTTGCAGTCTCTGTAAGCTTCATTGATCTTCGCACGTGCTTCAGCATAAGATCTGAAGTCTTTCAGAATGAAGTAAACATCCTGATTGATCAGAGCGTTGAACAGTTCACGGAATGTCTCTGTATCGCCATTAGAATATGTGCCGTCCACCATCTGATCCATGACTCTGCGGATATCTGCATCCTGTTCATAGATCTCTCTCGGGTTATAGCCTCCGTTGGCTTCATAGCCCATAACTTCATCGGAGCTCATACCGAAGATAAAGGCATTCTCTCTGCCGACTTCTTCAACGATCTCCACATTGGCACCATCCATTGTACCCAGTGTAATGGCACCGTTCAGCATAAATTTCATATTGCCCGTACCGGAAGCTTCCTTGCTGGCTGTTGAAATCTGCTCAGAAACGTTGCTGGCCGCAAAGATAATCTCTGCATTGGATACACAGTAGTTCTCAATAAAGACAACTTTCATCTTGTCATTGACAGCCGGATCATTATTGATCACATCTGCAACCGCATTGATCAATTTGATGGTCTGTTTGGCTGTCTTATAGCCGGCTGCTGCCTTCGCACCAAAGATAAATGTTGTCGGATAGAACTTCATATCCGGATTGTCTTTCAGCTGATTGTACAGATACATAATGTGCATAATATTCATCAGCTGACGTTTATATTCATGCAGACGCTTAACCTGTACATCGAAAATGGAATCCGGATTGATATCGATGCCATTATGCTCTTTGATATATTTGGCCAGACGCAGCTTATTCTGATACTTAATCTCCTGGAATTCCTTGCGGGCCTTGGAATCATCCGCCAGCGGAGCCAGGCCTTTCAGCAATGGCAGATTCGTGATCCATTCGTCTGTACCAAGCTTATCTGTCACCCACTGAGCCAGCAGCGGATTCGCATGAAGCAGAAAACGTCTCTGCGTGATACCGTTTGTCTTGTTGTTGAATTTCTCAGGCATCATCTCATAGAAATCATGCAGTTCTCTTTCTTCCAGGATCTGTGTATGCAGTCTTGCTACACCATTGACAGAAAAGCCTGCAATGATGGCCATATTCGCCATACGCACCTGACCTTCATAGAGGATCGCCATATTGCGGATCTTGTCATACTGGTTCGGATACTTCTCTTCAACCTGGATCAGGAAACGGCGGTTAATCTCTTCCACGATCTGATAAACTCTAGGAAGCAGACGCATAAACAGGTCAACCGGCCATTTTTCAAGGGCTTCAGCCATGATGGTGTGGTTTGTATAAGCACAGCATCTGGATGTGATATCCCATGCATCATCCCATTCCAGATTCTCTTCATCGATCAGAATACGCATCAATTCAGGCACAGTAACCGTCGGATGGGTATCATTCAGCTGGAAAACAACCTTATCCGGCAGCTGGTGAATATCATCATGTGTTGTCTTAAACTTCTTGATGACCTGCTGCAGGCTGGCTGATACAAAGAAATACTGCTGTTTCAGACGCAGTTCCTTACCGCTGTAATGATTATCATTCGGATAAAGAACTTCCACAATACTCTTGGCCAGATTCTCCTGTTCAACCGCTTTCTGATAATCACCCTTATCAAAGGAATCCAAATTAAACTGTACCAGCGGCTCTGCATCCCAGATTCTCAGGGAATTGACAATACCGTTGTTGTACCCCACAACCGGAAGGTCATAAGGTACCGCCATGACAGACTGATAGCCATCCTGGACATACACGTTGCGTCCAAGCTTCTCATCGTATTCAATTCTTACATAACCGCCGAATTTGATTTCCTGAGAATATTCCGGACGCTTGATCTCAAATGGATTGCCGTTCTTGAGCCAGTCATCTGGGATCTCCACCTGTTCACCGTTCACGATCTGCTGTTTGAACATACCGTATTTATAACGGATGGTACAGCCATAAGCCGGATAATTCAATGTAGACAGAGATTCAATGAAGCAGGCCGCCAGACGTCCGAGACCGCCATTGCCAAGAGCCGCATCCGGCTCCTGGTCTTCAATGACGTTGATGTCCAGCCCCATCTCCTGAAGGACTTCTGCCACTTCCTTATAACAGCAGAGGTTGATCAGATTGTTGCCCAGGGCACGGCCCATCAGGAACTCCATAGACAGATAATAAACGGTCTTGGCATCCTGTTTCTCGTACTCTTTGTGGGCATTCAGCCACTCATCAATGATCATATCCTTTGATGCATAAGCCACCGCCTGGAAAATCTCCTGCTGACTGGCGGTTTCAGGTGTCTTTCTGAACAGATACTTGATATTGTTCAGAATTTCCTTCTTAAATGCTTCTTTATCAAATGGTTTGAATACTTCCTTTTCACCAACTGCTGTTATATCACTCATTCAGGCATTCTCCTTTTCTACACCGATCACAACGGTTTCACCGTTGATATTCCACTCTTTATTATACCCTTTGATTGTATCAAAGCAGATTTCATTTGCCAATACTTCGTCTTTGATTTCAGCATTGTTGCTGTCAACCAGTGCTTTGATCTTATCATTTTGAGCAAAATAAACACGAATATGATCCATGACTTCGAATCCGGCTTCTTTACGCATGGTCTGGATCTTGGAAATGATCTCACGGACAAAGCCTTCTTCTACCAGTTCAGGTGTCAGATTGGTGTCAAGGACAACAGTTGTCTCATATTCTGTATCGGAAACATAACCCGGCATCTGTGCTGCATCGATCAGCAGGTCTTCTTCAAGCAGTTCAACCTGATCACCGTCTGCATCAAATGTCAGCTTGCCTGTTGTCTTAAGTTCATTCATGGCTGCGTTGCCGTCAACACTGCCAAGATACTGTCTGATGGCATTCAGTTTCTTGCCGTATTTCGGACCAACTGTACGCAGCTGCGGTTTGAAGCTGTAAGATGTAAATGCGCTGACGTCATCTGTGAAGACAACTTCTTTGACATTTAATTCATCTGCAATGATATCTTTGTAGAAATCAGACAGTTCAAAAGCCGCCTTGACATACATCTTGCCGATTGGCTGTCTGTTCTTGATGTTGGCTGTATTTCTGCAGGCACGGCCCTGTACAACGATCTGAAGAACATGATCCATGTCTTCTTCAAGTTTTTTGTCAATCCATGCTTCATTCACTTCAGGGAAGTCGCAGAAATGGATGCTCTCAGATGCATTCTTGTCTACATTCACAACGATGTTTCTGTAGATTTCTTCTGTCATGAACGGGATCATCGGTGCAGCAGCCTTGCAGATTGTAACAAGTGCTGTATAAAGTGTCATGTAAGCATTGATCTTGTCCTGCTCCATGCCCTTTGCCCAGAATCTTTCACGGCTTCTTCTGACATACCAGTTGCTCATGTCATCTACGAATTCCTGCAGAACTTTGGCTGTTTCAGGAATCTTGTAAGCAGCCAGGTTGGCGTCAACAGCCTTCACTGTAGAATTCAGTTTGGACAGCAGCCATTTATCCATAACAGATAATTTGCCGTAATCCAGTGTGTATTTCATCGGATCGAACTGGTCGATCTCAGCGTACAGTACATAGAATGCATAAGTATTGTACAGTGTTCCCATAAACTTGCTGCGTCCTTCAAGAACGGCTTTCTTGTGGAAACGGTTCGGCAGCCATGGTGCGGAGTTGGAATAGAAATACCAGCGGATTGCATCTGCGCCGTATTCTCTCAGTGCTTCCATCGGGTCAACCGCATTGCCCTTGGACTTACTCATCTTCTGACCGTTTTCATCCTGTACATGACCCAGAACGATAACATTTCTGAATGGAGACTGGTTAAACAGCAATGTGGAAATCGCCATCAGAGAATAGAACCAGCCACGTGTCTGGTCAACAGCCTCTGAAATGAAATCTGCAGGGAACTGCTCTTTGAACAGCTTCTCATTCTCAAATGGGTAATGATGCTGTGCAAATGGCATGGAACCGGAGTCAAACCAGCAGTCGATAACTTCAGGTACACGATGCATTTCCTTGCCACATTCCGGACACTTGATGGTAACAGCATCGATGAATGGACGGTGCAGTTCGATATCATCCGGGCAGTTGTCGGACATGCTCTTCAGTTCTTCAATACTGCCGATGGCATGCTGGCATCCGCATTCACATTCCCATACATTTAATGGTGTGCCCCAGTAACGGTTACGGCTGATGCCCCAGTCCTGAATATTCTCAAGCCAGTTGCCGAAACGGCCTTTGCCGATGCTCTCAGGAATCCAGTTAACAGTGTTGTTGTTGCGGATCAGATCATCCTTAACAGCTGTCATCTTGATGAACCAGGATTCGCGTGCATAGTAGATCAGCGGTGTATCACATCTCCAGCAGTGCGGATAGCTATGTTCAAAGTTCGGTGCTGAGAACAGGAGTCCTCTCTCCTTCAGGTCTTTGATGACTTCAGGAGATACGCCGTTTTCACCTTCCAGATCGACACGTTTGATACAGGAATGACCGGCCCACTTTGTTTCCTTTGTCATCATACCGTTTTCATCAACCAGCTGCAGGAACGGAAGGTCATATTTTCTGCCGACCTTGCTGTCGTCTTCACCAAATGCAGGTGCAATATGAACAACACCGGTACCATCTGTCATGGTAACGTAGCTGTCGCAGACAACATAGTAAGCTTTCTTCTTTGTCTCAACAGGATAAAGGGCCTCGTATTCTTTATATTCAAGGTCTGTACCTTTGTATGTCTCCAGAACGTCATATGTGCCTTCGCCAAGAACTGTATCAGCCAGTGCCTGTGCCAGATAGTACACATAATCTTCCTCTTTCATTTTGACTTTGATATAAGTCTCATCAGGGTTCACACAAAGTGCAACGTTGGAAGGCAGTGTCCAAGGTGTTGTTGTCCACGCAAGGATGTAAGCGTCTTCGCCTTTTACCTTGAAACGGGCAATAGCAGACCTTTCCTTGACATCCTTATAACCCTGTGCCACTTCGTGGCTTGAAAGCGGTGTTCCGCAGCGAGGGCAGTAAGGAACAATCTTGTAGCCTTTGTAAAGGAGCTTCTTGTCCCAGATCTTCTTCAGTGCCCACCATTCGGATTCAATATAATTATTGTCATAAGTAACGTATGGATGTTCCATATCTGCCCAGAAACCAACAGCATCGGAGAATTCTTCCCACATACCTTTGTATTTCCATACACTGTCCTTACAATGCTGAATAAATGGTTCCATACCGTAAGCTTCGATCTGCTCCTTGCCGTCCAGGCCAAGCATCTTCTCAACTTCCAACTCAACAGGCAGACCGTGTGTATCCCAACCGGCTTTACGAGGAACTTTATATCCCTTCATTGTCTTGTATCTTGGAATCATATCTTTGATAACACGGGTCAGCACATGGCCGATATGCGGCTTGCCGTTGGCTGTTGGCGGTCCATCATAGAATGTGAATTCAGGACTGTGCTGTCTCAGTTCAATACTCTTTTCAAAAATCTCATTGTCGGCCCAGAATTTCTCGATTTTCTGCTCTCTCTCAACGAAATTCTGATTGGCACTTACTTTGTCATACATGTTGTTTCCTCCTTATATAAAAAGCAAAGTAGATTCCTATGGTTTAAATTGAATGTGCCTTGGCACATTCACGCGCCAAGGGCGGTTGTTGACAACAACCTTCATTTTGCACGAGTGCGCACTTTCTCGGAGTTTTTTTTATTGCATAGGATGCATTTTCCTATGCAATAAAAAAAGCTCCCACTCCGAATAGGAATGAAAGCTTGTATTCATTAAACCACCTATACGACATACTGACATATGCGTTCCCTGTAACGGAGGAAAATCCGGCACAGCTTACCCGGCATTCGACATCTTCTATCCATATATATACCATATATTCTCATGTATATGTCCTATATTCTGCATATCTGTCATCTGAAATCTGTCGGCCTGTCAGCCTGCAACTCAGGAGTGATCTTCACATCCATGCTACTTGTACCGGCTCACACCCGCCGCCGGCTCTCTGAAACTTTCATATGGAGCTACTGTCTCTGTCTTCGTTTTTATCCACTATGTAATCATAGTACAAACCCATTGGTCTGTCAACCTTAAAAATAAAAAGAATCCTCTGTTTTGCATGCAAAGGATTCTCACTATTATCTCATTTATAATCTTATTCTCATTCGGCTCCGAACTTTCAGATATCGTTCACTGCCTTAGCAGGATTCTGCCGGATTCTGTGCAGATGCTTCCTGTTTGCCCATAACCTTCATGACGGTTCTGAAAATCAGTCTGCCAAGAGGGCCTGCTCCGAAAATCTGCCAGCCAAGTGCCATTGGAAAGTTCATAACTGTTGTCTGAAACCATACCGCAATAAAATTGCCGCCCGCATGCTTAAAAAGTAATGTTGCAATAAAACTCATAATCGGGCACATGAGCCATGTAATCATGCATGAAATTGCCAGTGTAATAAAAATCGGTCTGTCCTGAGGTGTTACAATTCTGAAAGCCAACATGGTTGCCAGTTTCTCAACAACAAAGAATTCCAGAATGATGGCTGCAGGCCACATAATCTTCATCTCGCCAAATGCCATCAGGAATACCTGATTGGACATACCGCCGATACTCAATGAAATATTGTAGCAGATCATCGCATAGACCATCAAAAAAGCAGTCAGAATGGTAAAGAAAACACTTTGTAATTTTGTCTTTGGCATAAAATACACTCTCCTTTTCACTGGAAAAGAATATAATGTGTGTTGTTCGTTAATCAGGTGTCTGTCTCTGAAACTTGCTCTCAAATTCCTGCATTGCCTGTGCGTTTCCAATTTCTTACCAAATACATTCCTTGTTTTAAGTTTGTTTATTTTTTCAGCGTCAACCATTCTATCACAAATTTTTCCGCTTCGTAAGCACTTTTTTAGACAGATGCGCATTTTCTGTATAATTTCTATTTATATTTCCCTATTATCTGTTCTTTATGTGCATCTTTACCAAGGCATGCCCATATGGGAAAATATCCAAAAATTTTTCTGCATTTTGTTCATAAAATGACTTGTAAATTTTTGTCGGAATATTATAATAGCTATGGGG
>Ga0129313_1000457_pt1 | contig 34934 bp, 22 predicted proteins | sample O1105metagenome_FD_94436 | JGI IMG/M metagenome (GOLD analysis project Ga0129313, IMG submission 94436) | Orangutan group fecal microbial communities from fecal samples from Wisconsin, USA - O1105 metagenome | ecosystem: Host-associated > Mammals > Digestive system > Large intestine > Fecal...
AAGAAATATAAAAATTATGCCCCTCATTTAAGAGGGGCTTATTTTTATTGATTATCTGTATATTGCCTGTAAAAGCTCGATTTATGGCTATTTTCCGTATAGTCCGCTTAAAAAGTCCTTAAAAAATTAAAGAAAAATGAAAAATTGACGAAAATCGCAATAAGTGTGATGACATTTGCGGCGATTTGTGATATAATCATCTTGTACGATGTACAGAACATCGGAAAATCAAGATATTCTCATTACGGAGGCAAGAGCATGAAAAAGTTCATGGCTATTCTTTGTATGACCGCTCTTTTATGCGGATGTTCATCAAAAAATTCAGGCAGCAGTGACTCTCAGTCCGCTGTTTCAGGTAATAATACAGGCTCGGAGGTGACTACCGAGGCTGATACAGGCAGCGGTTCTCAGGAGGGAACTACTGTGAACAACGCTCCCACTGATCCCAATCTGGAGAGCGATCCCTCGGAGATACTTGTCAGCGGCGAAAAGACCGATATGAGCTCCGTTGCAAATGTGAGCTGGGACAAGATATACCGCTCTGCACTGGAGGACTTCAAGAAGTCGGATAAATTCAGCGACGACGCCCGTTTCACTGTTTATGATATCAACGACGACCATATACCCGAGCTTATCATATCATATGGCGGCTACGGTGACAAGACCTTCCTCGTAAAAACTCTCAGCGAGAGCGTTTACACCGAGTTTGAGCCGATGACGGGTTGTGACCAGCTCTCATACGTTATGGACAGAAGCCTGCTGACAGCTGTTCGTCTCCATGACGACATACAGGTGCAGAACATTCAGCTCTACCGCATAAAGAGCGGAATGATGGCTAATGTGGGCTCGTTCCAGCGTTCGAGCAGCGCAGCAAAGGTCGACGGCGTTCCTGTTACAGACGATAAGTTCGACGAGGAGTACACACACTACATATCAGGCGTTATCAAGAGCATGGGCTTGGACTTCGGCTTTGACGACGCTACCATTGACGCAGCCCTCGGCAATACGGAAAGCTGGGAAAAGGGCTATGAGGCTGTGCTCAACGATTACCTTAAGTATAAGAAAGCAAACGACGATAACCACTTCTCGCTTTATGATATAAACGGCGACGATGTTCCCGAGCTTTTCGTTTCGGGCGGCTATCACTACGGTCCGTATGTTGATATTTTCTCATGGAACGGCTGTGTAGTTCCTGTAGGTACATTCGGTACGGACGGCACTATCGGCTTTGCTCCCGACAGCAAGGAGCTCATCTCACTTGTTGATAACCCGAGCTATACCGCAGGCAGCGTTTACAGCTTTGATACAGAGGGCAATTACAAGTTCTCAGAGCTGTTCAGCTACGGAAATACCGAGAACAGCAAGAATCAGGATCAAAATGCTGAGGTCATCTATAAGATCAACGGTCAGCTCACCGACAAGAGCGACTACGAAAAGCAGGTCAAGGAAAAGGTTAAGAAGTCCTATTACGTCCTCGGACAGGATAACGACGTTACCGCAGATACCGTAAAGAACGTAGGCAGCGGCAAGTATAAGGAAGCTTCTAAAAACTGAAAATAACACAAGACAGCCGTGAATCTATGTTTCACGGCTGTTTTTTTAATAAAATATGAATATTTTTAGCGTATAAGTTTGTATTTGCTAATACTGCAAGTATTGCAATGCATACAAAATACAATTGATATAATTGAGAAAAATTGTTGACTTTATGTCAATTTTGTGATATAATATGTATGGATAATGGTGTAATTTATATTCGTTATTGCTTGGTATGACAATTTGGTGATGTCCTGCGGAGCAATATAGGGGGGTGAATATATGTTTACGGCTTCTGACCTGAATCTGGGACTTTACAGCCCTGTAGGCGATATCACGGTCATGGCGCTCTGTATTATCATGGGTGTTTTTATAAAACAGGCCTATATCGGGAGCGAAAAGAAAAGATTCCGTATTATTATGCTGATTCTGGTATTTATTCTCATATCGGCTATGGCGAATGTCGGCGTACAGATGATGCTCAAGGCTGATACTGTCAGACCGCTGCCTATATATATTATGAGACTTACGCATCATGTGCTGATGATATCGGTAATTTACCTGTATATCCAGTATCTCCGCGAGCCGCTGTGGGTAACGCCAGGCACAAAGAAGCAGTATCAGATAATATCGCTTATCACTGTAATTATTGCGGTGGCTACAGATATCATGGCTACTATCCTGAAGGTAGGCTTCTATGTCGGAAAAAACGGCGAATACCGCTCTACCTTTGATGTGTTTGAGATAGTGTATACGCTGCTGATGATTACAGTCGTATACATACTTATCAAATACAAATCAAGGCTTCTTGCCAGAGTTTTCTGGGGAGTAATGGGCTCTATCATAATTGCAAACGCATTGCTTTGCATACAGATGATAAAAAGACAGGTTTCATATACTACGCTCAGTTTCTTCCTGCCTGTCGTGGGCATAATATTTATGTTTCACTCAAATCCCTTCAATATCGATACGGGAGCAGTTTCAAGCAGCTTCTTTACCAAGGAGATAGAGGGGAACATCGAAAAGGGCAACGAAATGCTCATAATGTGCTGTTCAATGACGGACTTTGAGCGTTCTCTCTCCATGTCGCCCGAGCTCAAATCGGAATTCTACAATTTTTTCCGTATAAACGTTAAAAAGGGTGTACTCTACAGCTTTCCAAATGAAAGATATGTCCTTACTATCGTAAAGAAAAAGCAGATCGACTATGATAAGCTCGTTGAGGATATGCTAAAATACTTCCTCGGAAGTCATTCAAAGTTCAAGATAGACTACAAGATAGTCATTATGGAGACCTCAAAGAGTATCCTCGATGTTGACGACTATTATCATCTCATTGAATACAGCGAGATGAAAATGCAGCAGAATACCATTTGCCGCGTAACTGATGAGGATATCAAGGAGTACTACGACAAGAACTATATCCTCAGTCAGCTTGAGGACATAGTCGCAAAAAAAGACCTCTCTGATCCGAGAGTCCTTGTGTACTGCCAGCCTGTATATAATATAAGCACGGGCAAGTACGATACCGCAGAGGCTCTTATGCGGCTTAAGCTGGAAAAGACGGGAATGGTCTTCCCAGACCAGTTCATTCCGCTGGCAGAGCAGTTCAACCTTATTCATAACCTCAGTATGATAATCCTCAACAAGACCTGCTATACGGTCAGGGGATTTATCGAGGAGGGCTACTACGTAAAGAGAGTTTCCGTTAACTTCTCGGCTATAGATATACGATATGATACCTTCTGCGACGAGGTAAAGAACATAATCGACCAGAATGGTCTCGAATACGACAAGATAGCCGTTGAGATAACAGAGAGCCGAAGCGAGGCGGACTTCAACCTTATGAAGCAGAGAGTTATACAGCTTCAGGACTTGGGCATAAAGTTCTACCTTGACGATTTCGGAACGGGCTATTCAAACTTTGAGCGTATCATGGAAATACCGTTCGATATCATTAAGTTTGACCGCTCGATGCTTATGGAGTCTCACAGAAGCTCCTCATCACAGTACATGGTCAAGACATTCGCAAATATGTTCAACGACCTAAGGTACGCGGTGCTCTTTGAGGGCGTCGAGAACGACAGTGACGAGGACCGCTGCATTATGATGAAGGCTCAGTACTTGCAGGGATATAAGTATTCAAAGCCTATCCCAATAGAAGAATTGAGGAAATTCCTTTCACTTACAGTTAATCAGTAACGAACAGGCATAAAGAAGTATATCTTCGTTATGCCTGTTTTTTATAATATTGAAGAAACAATAAAATTGCCGCCCTGCGGCGGCGATTCGGATACTATTATTCTTTATTATTTTAGCCGGTGCGATAAAGAAGCTTTATCACACCGGCTATTATGTTTTATGTCATTTGTGCAGATGATAGTTCTGCTCAGTTCTCGGGGGGATTCAGATGCATAACATCGCCGTCTGAAACGCCTCTTGGATTTGTGAGGACCAGATCGTTCTCGTGGATAGTGTCCGATGTAACTTCCAGATACTCATCGCCGTCAAAGCCCTTTTCGATCTTGCGCTTTGAGATGACGTAATCGCCCTTGCTGTTTTTGCTTGCGATGAATACGCAGTAGCCGCCGTTGTCGCCGCCCATAACTGCGTCATAAGGAACGCTGAGAACGTTCTCGCACTTATCCATAACTATCTTTACGGTTGCCTTTTCGCCGATGGCCAGCTTGCTGTCCTTTTCGTCTACGCTTACCTCTACGGTGAAGCCCTCATCTTCTTCCTGTCCCTCGGACGAGCGCTTTCTGTCGATGCGCTTTACCTTGCCGCTTACGGACTTGTCCCCGGTAGAAGCTGTCTTTATCTCCGCAGTCATATCCTCGCTTATCTTGATAAGATCAGACTCGCTGACCTTGCCTGTGATAACGAACTGTGAAGCGTCTGAGATAGAAATGACATCAGCTGATGAAGGTACCTTGCCAACAGCAGCGTTTACCTGCGATACAACGCCGTCCTTAGGAGCCTTTACTACACAGCGGTCTATCTTGTCCTGAATGTCCTTGAGTTCCTTGCTTGGATCAGCAGAAGAAGGATTCTTCTTTTCTGCGTCGAGAGCGTCCTGAGCCTTTTTGATCTCTGCGTCAGCCTTTTTTACTGTTTCCTCGTAAGCTGCCTTTGCAGCAGGGATAGCGTCCTCAAAATCCTGAAGCTTTGCGTGGAGCTCGTCCGCGTCATTGCCTATCTTATTTGCTTTTTCGAGGATAGATTCCCACTTTGATTTTTTAGCTGCGGCGTCATCGCCTGAAGCAGCTGCCATTTCGTCGTATGCGCGGTCAGCCTCGCCGATGAGTGCGTTGTACTCGTCGACCAGATTGTTGTAGTCTGTGTAAGCCTGATCGCGTTTGTTTTTAGCATTCTCTATCTCGTCCTGAGCCTTTTTGATGTTGTCTTCTTTTGCCTTTTTTGCGTCGCTGAGCTTTTTCTCGTTAGCTGCGTGAGCGTTCTTTGAATCGTTCTGAGCCTTGGTCTTGAGTTCCTCAGCCTGCTTCTTCAGATCCGCAGAATCAAATTCGATAAGAACATCGCCCTTCTTGACCTTGTCGCCAACCTTTACGCTGAGCTTCTTTACCTTGAGATCGGTCTCTCCTTTTACAGTGACCTTGTCGCTGCCTGCAACAGAGCCTGTCATGCTGACATTTTTCTCAAGATCGCGGTATTTGACGTATCCGCAGCCGCTTGATTTTTCCACATCCTTGACTGTAGACCTGCCGCTTGCGTGTCCTGCAAAGAAGAACAGTGCTACGCCGATGATAGCAACTATAAGCAGTGCTAACAGCAGCTTAAGTAATTTATTCGATCTTTCCATAAAAACATCTCCTTCAGAAATGACATTTTATCACATATATGATACCATATTTTTTACATATCGTCAATGATTTTTTCCTCTGATATAAGCAATAAACAGAAATTTTACAATTAATCATACATTGTTGACAGATAGTTTATCAAACTATAAAAAATTTTGAATTACAGGAGAAATTTAATTGTATTTTTAATTTATTGAGTCCTTGATATTTTCGGTTATTTGTGATATAATGCATTTTATGAAGTCATCAGCAATGAAAAAACACATGAAAAGAGGATTATTATGGGGTGCTTAGGCAATATTTTATGGTTCATATTCGGCGGATTTGTCAGCGGACTGGGCTGGGCTCTGGCAGGATTGCTTTGGTGTATAACGATAATCGGCGCACCTATCGGTCATCAGTGCTTCAAGCTTGCGAAGCTGTCGTTCTTCCCATTCGGCAAGACAGTCGAGTACGGCGGCGGACCTGTTTCGCTCATCGCCAATATATTATGGCTCATATTCAGCGGTATACCGCTGGCTGTAGGATTTGCGGCGTGGGGGATAGTACTCTTTGCGACCATAATCGGTGCGCCATTCGGTATACAGATGTTCAAGCTGGCAAAGCTTGCGCTCATGCCCTTCGGAGCTAAGGTCAAGTGATATCACCCGACAAAGGAGGAATACCATGAAAAAGGTACTTATATCGGCTGCTGCGGCGTTAATGGCAGTTTTTGCGGTATCATGCAGCGCTGCGGAAAGCAGTCCTGCAAATGAAACAACAACGCCTACAGCAGAGGCTGTGACATATGCGGAGAAAACTGCGGAAAATACTACTGTAACGACAGCTGACAGCTCTCAGCCGCTGATCATAGCTATACCCGACAGCGTACTTGATTCCGATGGTATCGTCGCTCCTATGGAAGCAGGGGAGCTGGTGGAAAAGCTCGCAAAGCTGAAAGCATATATGACGCTTGACGAAATAATAGCGCTTTTCGGAAAAGAACCGTTTATGGTAAAGGAATCAAATGAAAATATTTTCAAGTATTACAGCGGTGACGTCACCATAACTCTGTGGGGGACTCAGCTGTTTCAGGCGATAGTTGAGTGCAAGGGCTCGGCTCTGCCTGTAGACTTGGGACTTGACCTTTCAAAGCAATGAAAAAGAACTACACGCGGATATTCTTCCGATATATATTCGAGTTTACGGCGGCAGGCTTTGTGGGCTGGCTGTACGAGGTGGCTACGGTATGGATAATGTACCGATATTTTGACAACCGCGGTATGCTCCATATGCCGATAATACCCATTTATTCCGTGGGAGCGTTCATACTCCTTGCCCTGCTGAGAAAAAAGCGCCATCCGCTGTTCATATTCCTGTTTGCAATGGCGGTGACGACAATATTCGAGCTTGGAGCGTCCTATCTGCTGGAATTTATCTTCCATGAGCAGTTCTGGACATATGAAACATGGTATTTCTCCATACTTGACAGGTCGAGCCTTATATCCAGCGCTATATTCGGAGTCCTTGCAGTTGCCTATTTTTACGGGCTCCACCCGTTGTCGGGAAAGCTCAGCGAGAAGCTCCCCGAGCCCGTATGCCTCGGCACGGGAGCCTTTATGGCAGGAGCTATAGCCACGGATATAGTGATATCTTTCAGCGAGCACCTTGGTAAGTGAGTAGTAAGTAGTGCTTAGTGATTAGAAAAACAGCCGTATTCCTTGTGAATACGGCGTTTATTTTAGTCTTGAGTAATATACTTTAGGTTGTAAAAAGACTCTCCGTATGGAGAGCCTTTAAATTAATAAGCGTTAGATAAACTATTTAAAAAATAAATGATAAGCAGTATTACTCTATAATTCTTCTGTTATTGTGTTTGAATACTTATATGATAATTTAATACCTTCTTTTATATATAAGCTCATCTTCTTTTATGCGGGAAAGTTCAGCATGGCATACGGCGCAACGAGTTACTTTTTCTCTCTGGTATTGATCTACTAGAACCCAACCGAAACAGCCTGTGTTTAGGTATGTATCACAGTTTTCTGTATACTTATAACTCCAACAATTATGTGCAAATTCGGCGTGTGCTGTAAGGGTGTTGGTGGGCTTTGGTGAATTTTTGGAAATTGCTGTGTCTGTTCCGAGCATAGTAAATGCCATTGCAACTGCTGAGATTTTTTTGAGTAAGTTTTTCATTTGTTTTTACCTCTTTTATATTGTATTTAAGACGTCTTATGTGTTAATTATATAACGAAAAGCAAACGATTTCAAGTCAATATATTTTGCAAAGTGTTTAAGATATTTATATATCAAAGTCGTGTATATTCTACAAATATCTACTCACTACTTTCTACTCTCTACTCACTAACAACTAATAACTGAACCATGCTGCCCTTGACAAAAACCCTGTATAATGGTATAATCACCCTATGGGAAAGATGTTCCGCAATAGGCGGAGAAGAAGCGGAAAATGAAATGAGGTAACATATGAGAACTGCGGTAATGACCGATACAAACAGCGGTATAACGATAGAGGAGGGCGAAAAGCACGGCGTTTATGTGCTGCCCATGCCTGTTATTATAGACGGGAAGGACTTCATGGAGGAGCTCACCCTCAAGCACGAACAGCTCTACAAGGCGCTGAACGAGAACAAGGACATCGTGTCCTCTCAGCCTTCTCCTGCGTCTTTAACGGAAATGTGGGACAAGATACTTGCCGACGGCTATGACGAGCTTGTATATATCCCTATGTCAAGCGGTCTCAGCGGCTCCTGCAATACCGCAAAGGCTCTTGCTGTTGACTATGAGGGCAAGGTAGAGGTCATCGACAATCACCGTATCTCCATAACCCTGCTGGACGCGGTCTACGATGCGAAATATCTTGCCAACAACGGCAAATCCGCCGCAGAGATAAAGGCTCATCTCGAAGAAAACGCCTACCAGAACGATATCTACATCACGCTCCACAGCCTTAAGCGTATCACCAAGACGGGACGTATAACCGCCGCTGGAGCTGCTATTGCTACGGTGCTCAATCTGAAGCCAATTCTGAAGATACAGGGCGGCAAATTGGACGCATATGCAAAATCGAGAGGTATGGCAGCTGCCGAGGCAAAAATGCTTGAAGCTGTCCATAAGGACTTGGAGAGCAAGTACGCAGGCATCCCCAAGGAGCACCTGAGTATCGGTGCGGCTGGTACTATGGAGACTGCCGAGGAAATAAAGCGCTGGGTGGATATCGTGAAGAACGAGTTCAAGGGCTACAAGGTCACATACAGACCTCTGTCGTGCAGTATAGCCAGCCACGTAGGCACAGGCACACAGGGCGTAGCAGTGGGACTTACCACACGCACCCTTAAATTAGAGAGTAGTAAGTAGAAAGTAGAGAGCAGAGCTAAGTGCAGGGACTGTCTTTGGCAGTCCGCAAGCAACGAATTTACTTTAAATGACCAATTGTAGGGGACGGTGACTCCCTACAGTGTAGGGAGATGTCCGAAGGACAGAGGGTCGCGGCTTCTGTTGGAAGTCCTCGACGTCCCGTTTATTAAGGAGTTTCTATGATAAGCAGGAAACAACTGCTCGCTGAAATGTTGAGCCAAGATATACCGAATAAACTGAAAAGTGGTTCAGCTGCTATCTTTTTTGAAAAAGGGGACAAGTCCGAAACCATTACTTTCAGCCGCCGTGGTTCGCTTATAATTGCAAAATACGGCAAATTAAGACTGCCGATACATTTTTATTATTTCAAGGAGCTAAAATAGTAGCCATTGGCATTTATCTTGCAGGGACGCGCATTGCGCGTCCTTTTTAATGCATAATTAAAGGCGAACCATAAGGTTCGCCTTTTTTCTGCTTTATGATCACTTGCGGACTGCCAAAGGCAGCCCCTACAGGACAAGGGCTAACGGCTAACGGCTTATTTGAGGAAGCCGTTGATAATCTGCTCCTCAGCCTCAGCCTCGGTAAGACCTAAAGTCATGAGCTTTATAAGCTGCTCGCCTGCGATTTTACCGATAGCAGCCTCGTGAACAAGAGCTGCGTCGATGTTGTTTGCTTCAAGAGAGGGGACTGCAAGGATACGGCCGTTGTCCATGATAATTGAGTCGCACTCGGTATGACCGCTGCAAGCCGCGTCGCCGATGATACAGAGGTCAAGCTTCTGATAGGAGTCGTCCCTTGCCACTGAACGCGATACAACGTCTGCACTTGAACCGTCGCCCAGCAGGCTCACCTTGTAGATACTGCCTGCGTACTGCTTGCCGTGAGTCATGAGCCTCTCGCGGACAATGAGCTTTGCGTCGCCCTTGAGCTCGGCAATAGTAGTCCTGTCGGTGGAGTCAACGCCCTTTATCTGCACCATTTCCATTTCCATGGTGCTGCCCTCTTCCATGTAGACCTCGGTCACAGGATTGAGTATGCGCTTGCCCGTGCCGTCTCCTGAGCCGTAGTGCTTCTCGACGTACTTGATACGGGAGTTTTTGCCGATATAGAAGCGGTGGATACCGTCGTGCTCTGAGTCCTGAGAACCGCAGTTGTCGATACCGCAGCCTGCAACGATGAGCACGTCGCAGTTCTCGCCAATATAGAAATCGTTGTAAACGTTCTCTTTTAGACCGCTCTGACTGAGAACAACAGGGATATGAACGCTCTCGTTCTTTGTGCCGTCCTTGATGCGGATATCAATTCCGCTTACGTCTGTTTTTGAAGTTATATCAATATTTGCAGTAGTATTCCTGCCCACGGACTCGCCGTTTGCGCGGAGATTGTAAGCTCCCTCGGGGATATTATGGAGATCGGCGACCTCCTGAAAAAGTCTTTTCTGAACTGCGTCCAAAGCTGCCATATTATCCCTCCTTACACCATTTTGTGACAGATATTAGTTGCGTTTTCAGTGCCTGTTATCTCGGGTAGAATGATATCCCTGCTGCCCTGCTTGGCGATCTTGCCGTCGGCGATGACAACTATCTCGTCAGCGATATTGAGGATACGCTCCTGATGAGAGATAACGATAATGGACCTGCCGCGGCGGTCCTTGCGCATATTCTCGAAAATGCGTATAAGGTTGTTGAAGCTCCACAGGTCGATACCTGCCTCTGGCTCGTCAAAGAGAGCCAGCTTTACGTCACGGGCAAGGACTGTAGCTATCTCGATACGCTTCAATTCGCCGCCCGAAAGTGAAGCGTTTATCTCACGGTCGATATAGTCCTTTGCGCAGAGACCTACCTCGGAGAGGTAATCGCAGGCTTCGGAAACAGAGAAAGTCCTGCCTGCGGCGATACGGAGGATATCGAGAACTGTCATGCCCTTGAAGCGTACAGGCTGCTGAAAAGCGAAGCCGATACCCATACGGGCACGTTCGGTTATGGACTTCTCGGTGATGTCCTCGCCGTCGAAGAATATCTGACCTGATGTGTTCTTGATTATACCTGCAACCATCTTGGCGAGGGTGGATTTACCGCCGCCGTTAGGACCTGTTATAACGACGAATTTGTTGTCCTCAACAGTGAGGCTGACGTCGCGCACTATGCCAATGCTCTGACCTTCGTCCTCGGCATTGAACGTAATATTCTTTAATTCGAGCATTTTTAACTCCCTTTCGATGCAAATCAAATTTTTGCAAAGCCAAATCTTGATTTAGTTTAGAGTTGAGAGTATAGAGTGGAGAGTTGATACGGATCTCAAATAATAACTTTCAACTCTCAACTGAGGACTCTCAACTTTGCGCATATGCGCAAGATTCAGACATTGTTATTGCTTTATCAATTATACCACGTAAAAATACTCAAATCAACACGGCAGATGATTTGTTGCATTGATGTAACAGTGTCGAGCTGCGATATTTGCCGAAAAACAGCCTTTTACGAGTTATGCTTTACTAACAACTTATAGACTGAGGCTATTAAAAATGTGAATCATCATAAAATGAACTTTTGGTATAAGTTTTGCGGATTTCAACGTGTTCGCGTTGAAAAAAGGGGCTTTTGGGGGTATATATGGAAACGCTTTTTTATTAACCCCAATTATTGAAAGGAGAAATAATATGCTTGTTATTCTGAAGGAAAAATTTGTCAGCTTCGATGAGGACTTATCCGTGGTCATCGCGGAGCTCGCCGTAGACAGCAAGACCGAGCTGCCCACTGAAAGCGGTATCGAGGGAAGAAAGCTCTCGCCTGCGTCCCTTGCGTGGGAGATAAGCACGGGTGAGTTTTACGGCTTCGGCAGTGACGGAAAATGGGTGAACCAGACCACAGGGGAGCCCTATGAGCCAACGCCTGCCCCCGAACCAGAGCCCGAACCAGAGCCCGAACCGGAGCCCGAGCCTGATCCCGAATCTGAAACAGAGTAAGAAAGGGCGGATATATTCCGCCCTTTCTAATGCGTAAATTGCACACGTTCAAATAGCTTTGTAGGGGCACACACTGTTCGCCCCTACACTAATTACTGATGAATCAGGGGACGTCGAGGACGCCGTCCCCTACATTCTTACCTGATGGCTTATGATATCTCCTTGCGGAAACGCACAAAATAGGAGCTTTCGTCCTCATGGTGGATATAGCAGCCGTTTTTCAGCATAGCCCTAAGTGAAGCAGGATTTGTGCGCTGAACGCGGAGATATACCTCCTCCTCGGGGACTGTATCGCAGGCTTTTTCAAGGAGCATTGCAAGTCCCTGCGTACCATAGCCCTTTCCGCGGTATTCGGGAGCTATATAATAGCCGATGTGTCCCGCGCCGTTCACAAGTGACTCACAGAGATGCTGGCGGAGCTGCAATTCGCCGATTATCTTGTCATCGTCCCACAGAAAGTATGTAGTTGCAGGCACATATCCAACCGGCAGGCGCTCGCCGACGGAATTAGCTATGATAATGTCAAGTGCGTCGTCGAAGTTCTCGCGGCTGATACCGTGGTATTCGTTTATGAAGCCGTTTTCGTCCTCGGGTATGTCACGGACGAAGAGATATTCCTTTTCGATGTCGTCTGTATTGGCAGGTTTCAGGTAAAGCATAGGCTGCTCCTTTCGTGTTATTTTTTACATTATATACCATTAACTTGCCGAAAACAAGGAGGAGCTCTGTTTTTATGTGAATATTGTGTAAAATGCAACATATATTTTGTGAGGCTGGGCAAAAAAATATTCAAATTATTGACAAATCTTGCATAAGATGTTATAATTAGCTTATATGCAGCGTATAGCTGCGCGTTCTGTTTTACGGAATGCAGATGGTGATTTTTTTAGAGGTGAGGATATGGCAAGTGTTTCAATCAAGGTAGTTTATCAGAACGAGACTTTTTTACAGGCAGGAATAAAAAAGAAGGTACAGATCAGCGAGGATCAGCTCAAATTCATAAACAGGAACAGGAATAAGGGCTTTCTCACTGTTAACTGGGAAAAAACAGGCTCAAAGAATCTTCTGAAATACAAGGTGAGCAATATGACAGCGCTTTCGGAGTACGTCAAGCAGAACCTTACTCAGGAGAAGTATTTCGAGCTGATACGCCAGATACAGAGGTTAATGGAATTTGCCAGCGAAAATAATCTTAATTACGATCATCTTGTGCTGACAGATCCCAAGCACGTATATTACGATATTGAAAAGAAAAAAATAGGTGTGGCATATTTGCCTATCCTAAGCAGGGACTACAAGTGCGCCAACGTGGTTAAGTTCCTTGCAAAGCTCCATAAATACGCAAATATCACAGTTACAGATCAGGGCGTCATGCAGAAGTACGTTTTCTTTCTCAATGACTACCTCAAGACCAAAAAGAGCAGCGTTCTTACACATAATCATCTTTACAATCTGCTCCATGAGGTGCTTGAAGTATCCCTTGGCACTCCTTCGCAGATAGCTGCCGAGGAGAGCGGTCATACTCCTGCCGATAGCAGCAAGACTGCGGCTGTAGGTGCAGACAACGACCACACTATAGTTGTAAGTGGCGGCAAAAAAGCGGAGTGCCCTGCTTACCTTAAAGATGAGAACAACAGGGAATTTGCCATAAACCATTTCCCTTTCACTATAGGCAGAAAAGCCGACAACGACCTTGCACTCACAGACAAGGGCACAGTTTCAAAGCTCCACGCGGTGATAACCTTTGAAAACGGCACCTTCTACATCGAGGATAAGGATTCCTCAAACGGAACCTTCCTCAATAACTTTGCCGAGAACAGTCAGCGCGTCATCAAGGAGAAACTCAACAGCGGCGATGTTATCTACATCTACAACATTCCGTATGTGTTTACTTTAAATTCAGCCGATAACGCTACTGTCGTCGTAGGTGACAATGCAAACCGCAAGAAGTCCGAAAGCAAGAACAACAAGTCCAAGAATATAGCATATCTTGTGAATTCTTCCAGCAACGAAAAGGTGCCCATATTCGTTTATCCCTTTACCTGCTCGGAGATATCGGGCATTGTTATCGGACGCGAGAACAGCCGCGACAGACACAGCATCTATATCGAGAATATCTCGTGCAGCTCCCTTTCCGTTGAGGGCAGCGATATCGCCGAGGGCAGCAGAGAGAGTATTTTTTCGGGCTGTAATTTCCTGTATCACGGCATACCATTTACATTCTTTGAAGAAAATTAACGGTGAGTTTTTATGAAATACGTTTTTTCCTACGTTACTACCGAGGGTGCGGTAAGAAAGATAAATCAGGACGCTCTGTTTATCGTCACCGCCAGATACAAGGACGATGAGATATTCTTCGGAGCTGTATGCGACGGAGTAGGCGGACTCTCTGGCGGCGAAAAAGCCAGCGGATACGTATGCAAGCGCATAAACGCATGGTTTACCGAGGACTTCTCAGAGCTTATGAGCAGCGGCGCTTCCATACTGAAGATACGCAAGTCCCTTGACGACCGCCTCCATCAGCTCAGCGACAATATCAACGCCTATGCGGAGAAGAAAAACTCGGATATGGCTACTACCTTTACCTCGCTGCTGGTCATTCCTCAGATGAGACATATCCTCATCGCTCATGTGGGAGACTCCCGTCTTTACAGGATAGATGACGAGGAGATAAAGCTCATGACCTCCGACCATTCAGTAGTTGCGCAGGAGGTCAGAAACGGCATTATAACCGAGGAAATGGCTGAAAACGATCCCAGACAGAACCAGCTCACAAACTGTATCGGAGCAGGTCTTGAGGATACCTCATACGACTACAGCATTGCGGATATAAGCGAGGGCAGCTGCTATATGCTCTGCTCTGACGGATTCCGCAAGAAGATCTCTTCCGATGAGATACAGGAGTACCTCGCCCCCTCAAACAACAAGGACGAGAAGACCATAACCTATAATCTGGAATGTCTCAAAAATAAGGTCATGAAGCGCGGAGAAAAGGACAATATCACTGCCCTTATGGTCAAGCTCTGCTGAAAGCGAGGAGATAGGTTTGCTTAACGAAGGCTTTGTGCTTGAAAACAGGTACAAGATCGTTAATATTGCAGGAAAAGGCGGTACCTCCGTGGTTTACCGTGCACTTGACCTCAAAGCCAATAACGCCCAGCGAGCTGTGAAGGAGGTCAAGAAGACCAACGGCACAGACGCATACAATGCAAGGCAGGAGTCGCTGCTTATCAAGGAATTCTGCGAAAAGGACGTGAAGAATTCCTATTTTCCCAATATTATCGAGATAATCGACAATAAGCCCGACGCCCTCTATATCGTTCAGGACTATATAGACGGCGTCTCTATGGAAAAGCTTCTCGCTTATTATCCGTTCAGGCACAATATGGTGCTTAAATACGCCAAGGATATCTGTTCTGTAATATCCTTTATCCATAAGTGCGGACTGATACACAGCGATATGAAGCCCGACAATATAATGGTCGTAAGGACCGAGGAGGACCTCGAAAACTCCAAGCGTCCCGACAAATTCGGCAAGCTGAAATTCATCGACTTCGGCTCTGTTATCGAGAGACGAGAGGGTACATTTGCCTATACCCCTGCATATGCCGCTCCCGAGCAGTTCCGCAAGGAGGAGCTTGACGAAAAGACGGATATCTTCAACATCGGCGCTACCATGTATCACATGATAACAGGCAAAAAGCCCATGAACGTTTCCGTTAAGGGCAAGCTTGTAAGCTCTGCGGAGCGATTCGTGTTCGACAAGGGCACCAATGCGGGACTTGTGAGGATAATCCGCAAATGCGTACAGGACGACAAGAACAAGCGCTACCGCTCCTGTGACGAGCTCTATGCAGACCTCGACAGGGCGGAGAACCATACATACATCAGAGTTACGGCGATACTTGCAGGACTTGCCGCTCTTTCACTGGGCGTATCTCTCTTTGCAGGCATAATGGCTCACAAAAAGGACAGCGAGGACTTCAATACCCTCCTTGAAATAGCCGAGAGCTCCAACGAATACGAGGAGAGAGCGGCGGCTTTCGAGGACGTTATCCACGCAGACGGCTCATATGCGGACGCCTACCTTGAGCTCATCGAGCTCTACAAGAGCGATCAGGTGTTCAGGGCTGACGAGGTGGAGCAGATACGCAGGCTAATAAATGAGAACGTGAATGAGCTGCAAAAGGCTCCCGATTATGAGAATGTTGCCTTTGAGCTGGGAATACTCTACTGGTATTACTATTTCTACGGCAGCAACGAAGAGGACCTTATGAACCAGAATACGGGAACATCAGGCAAGATAGCTGCCGTTAAGTGGTTCAAGGAGTCTCAGACGGATAACTTCAAGGATAAGTATCCCAAGAAGTACCAGATAGCCCGTGTTTACTGCGCTATCGGTGATTTCTACTCACAGAGCCGCAAAAAGGAGAACGAGCTCCTCGGAAATGATATTTCCGCAGACCTCTGGAACAGCATGAACGAGCTCAGCGAGCTTGTTGAAACGGAAAACGCAGATTCGGATATAATCGTATTGGAGACCTACAAGACTCTTGTAAATCTCGAATACACCAACATAAACGAATTCTCAAAGGCAGGCGTCAGCTTTGCCGAGCAGAAGAAATTCATCGATGATATCAGGGAAAAGACCGAGAAGCTGGAGCCTCAGAGCGGTACTGCCGCGGAGGCAAAGGAGTATATCCTCGGTTCATATGATATGATAATACAGAGCATAGAGGGCTCTGAGTAAGGAAGAAGGTGCGGAATGGATTCATATGACTGGCAGATAATATCCCATATATTCCTTGGGATAAGTATAGTTCTCTTTATCGCCGCACTTATCCTGACAATCAGGTACAGAGTCATATCCAATATGATATCCGATATCAAGGTCAGAAAGATGTCGCCCGAGCCTTTCAGGGCGCCGTCGTCAATGAATCTCAGTCTTAGGAGCACCGATTCGGAGCTGTCCGCTCCGCCCGAATGCGATGAGGACGGTCCGTGGACTGTGGTAGTTGCTCCAAAGCAGGAGGAGGAAGATATGGACGGCACTGTGGTAGTGGGCAACAATAAGAGCTCTGAGAGCGATTTTATCATTACAAGCAATATCGTAGTAATAAATGCAGATGTAGATGTAATAGACAACGGGAGAAAGAAATGAGAAAATGCGTCGTTTTCGGCGGTATAGCCGCTTCACTCGCTTTTGCTCCTGCGGGAGCTGTCTATGCGGCGGGGGACTATGAAGCGCCGTCGGGAATAGAGCTTTCCATAGGCGATACAGAGATAGACAGGGCTGACCTTGCAGGCGGCAGGCTTGTTGAGGTGCCTGTCAGTATCGGGAACAACAGCGGATTTGTGTCAGTGAAAATGCTCATACAGCTTGACGGCAGGCTCAGCTTTGCCGAGGACTATGAGCTGGGCACAAGAGCAGAGGATATGGCAGGAGTCCATATCTCAGAGCAGAGGGATATGGAGAACACCCGTAAGGTGAACTTCGTGACCAAGACTAAGTCGCGCTGTACAAGCGACGGCGAGATAGGCTATGTGAGAGTAATGCTCCCCGAGGATACTCCTGTGGGAAGATATGATATAAATATCTATCCATATACCGACGAGCCTATGATACTGACGTACAATAATTTTGACGCATATTTCGGAGCTGAATGCTTCTCTCAGCTGAGGGGCGGCACTATTACCGTAAAGGACGGCGATACAGTGCCTCAGCAGGAGCAGGCTCCGCCTCGTCATGATGATGACGGGGACAGAAATGCGCCTGAGGAGGAAAGCTCCTCCGATGAAAGCGAAAGCAATAACGAAACGCATACAACAACTTCAGTGACCGCAGCAACAACTGTCACCACAACAAAAACGACAGCAAAGACAACGGTCACTTCAACGAAAAATCCTGCTGTTGCCGCAAAGGAGACCTCTGCGGTGACAGCTTCTGAAGCGACCACTTCTGTTTCGGCTGTGACCACCGAGCCGTCAGATGAGACAGATACGACAAAACCAAAAAAGAATCTTCTGCTGATCCCTGTTATCGCCGCAGCAGTCATCGCACTGGGGACAGCCTGTTTTATAGTCAGAAAAGGAGGTAGGTCAAATGAATAACGGCAGATTTGATCTTAAACGAAAGCTTGCTTTTGTGGCGGCACTTGCTTTTGCTGCAAATTCAGCAGGCAGTATGTCTGCGGCAGGCGCTGAAACAGCCTTTACTGCGGCAGGTACCGAGCCTTCCGCTGTAGGTGTACCGGGCGATAACGCTCCGCCTGCGCCTCCACAGGGCAACGGCGGCGGTAATTTTGAGACAGTAACATATACTATCATCATAAACGGCATTACCATTGACGAAAACCGTTTCACAGAACTTCTGAATCTGGTATTCGGCACGGTGGGTTCGGATCACAGCTTTAATGCGGAATCAGGCACAGGAACTGTAACTATCAGCGGCTATCACAATGTAAACAGGGTGAATATAGCCGTTTCGGACGATACAAGGCTGATGTTTGATACTGATTCTTCCGAGGACAACGATACTTTTGTTTTCAATACCTACTATAAGGTGAACGGTTATTTCAACGATGACAAGATCACCATGACAGGCAGAGACGGAGATGTGCATTACGAGCTGCGCGACGGCTTCTGCAGAAGCGGCACCGTACTTGAGATAGCTCCCAAGGAAGCTTATCTTATCGATTCGGGCACAGAGTCTCTCGATGTATCTGTTGAGGCGCCGGTCAATATCAGGACAGAGAATGATGATGACAACGGCGACGGCTATAAGCTTGTGGTGAACGATGTGGATCATGCCGTATCGCCTAAGACATTTTCCCTCAGCATTGACAGAAGCATCTACAAGGTGCTGGTGGGCGGAGAACCTGTTTCCGACAATCAGTTCAAGTGGAAGGATATCAACAATGTAGCTATATCCGCTCCTGATAAGCAGGCTCTGTTCGTATCCTGCGAATACGGCGGAGAGCTGATAGAGCTTTACGATAACTGGTTCAGCTGCTCGAATCTGCTGGAAAACAATAAGTTCAGATACAGGAATAACTGCCATATCTCCGTTCAGGGCATAGACAGCACCGTTTCCGCTGAGGCGGTATTCGGAGAGGGCGACGGGCAGTACGTCAGAAAATACAATATCCCCGTTGTCGAAGCAGAGAACGATATTGGCTATGAGCTGAAAATACCATATCTTGCAGGCGACGGCTACTGCCTCAGCAGCTATTCCTACGGCGCTGACCGCGATAAGCCTCTCACAGATGTTTACGACGCCCTCACAGGCGAGGACAGAGAAAAGAAGCTGGATTATCAGTACGACTGCGGAGATATACACCTTGTCTACAGAAAGCTTGCGGACAGCGAGAATATGTATATTTTCCAGCCTGAGGAAGAGCTTTTCAGAAGAAATGAAGGCTGCTATTCCATAAGCTCATCGGACGCTCTGGTCAAGTTTATGGACTTTACCTCGCTGTTTGACGGCAGCACAGTGCTCTTTGACGTTTTCAGCAACGGAAACGTAAAGGATATTGAGCATAAAAAGTTCGTTATCGGCAGCTCGTCAAGAGAGTTTTCGGAGAATCTCAAGGACAGCTCTAAGTCCGCGCTGTATATCGTAAAGAATATCATCAGCAAATCGGGAGACGACGCTGTCAGCAACGGTCTTGACGGTATCATATGCTTCTATGACGACAAGACAGCTCCCTCAGTGGAATTTACACGCGGCGAAAACTCCGATGAATGGGCAGGTAGAGAAGGTATCTCCTTTGCCATGAAGATAACCGATAATGAACAGTGCCCTGTGGAGGAAAAGCAGGACCTCACCTTTGAAGAGGGCGAAATAATCGATATCTACAGCAAGTACATCAACAAGGAGTCGAATTTCAGCCGTGAGATAAACTCTGTTGTGGTGGGTGACTACAGATTTGACAGACCTGAAAACGGCTGGGGTGACACAGCTATGATAAAGGGCTATGTGGAAACTCCCGACATGAGAGATAAGTATAATGCGGCTGTAGCTGTGCTCTCAAAGATAAGGCTCGCAGATATCAGCAGCAAGTACAGCGACCAGCTCAATTATGACGGCTATTACCGCGAGCTCCTGAGGAAGAATTCGGCGGCTCTTATCGAAGATATCAACGCATACTACAATGCCGAGATAAGCAGTGAAGAGGAAAAGGAAGAGCCCGATGAAAGCAGGATAGCTGAGCTGAGAAAGCAGCGCGACAAGTATGCGACTGTTGTGTCTGCATATAAAACAGCGCAGGAGACTCCCATAAGGTCTTCAAAATGCGTTCCTGTGCTCACATATGACAAGGATACAAAGGAATTTGTTGTTTCCGTAAAGGCTGAAGCCGCTTACGAAAACCAGATGATAGAAGAATGGCTCAAGGTATTCGCTTTTGACGACAGCAATAATTCAAGCTGGAACAACTATGACGCAAGGCGCGTAAGGGTAAAGATAGACGGCGCTCCGCCTGTTGTTTCGGATAACAAGATAACTATAACAGGCGATGAGGTAATAACTGACGACGACGGCAAAGAGGCGCACGTACTCAAGGCAGGCAGCGTTATCAGTGCCGCTCTCACCGATGTGCAGTCCGCAGGAAACGGCTCGGGAGTCAGCGATGTAAAGATATATTTCGGCGAGAAGGACAACTCCGATAATAAGATGACCTTACAGGACGGAAAGTATATCTTCAATATCGTTGAGGACGCCATAAAAAGCGTCAATATCAAGACCTGTATCACTATCTATGCTATAGACAGCGTAGGCAATCCTGTTACCATAAAGAGCAGCGACAGCAAGTACGGCGGATTCAATATCATAATCGACGATACTGCGCCCGAATGCTCGGTGAAGAATGCTTCGGACAGTGAAAAACGTTTTGTTTCCGAGGGAAAGGAATGGTACAGGGCTTATTCCGATGTCAGGATAGCGGTTGCTGCCGAGGATCCCAATTCGGGTATCGGCTCGGGAATAAAGGAGCTTAAGCTTAATATAAACGGTCATGACAGAACTGTCAGAGCCGACTCACAGAGCGGTATCGACCGCGATGCTCTTAAAGAAGGAAAGTATGAGCTTGTATTTGAGGCTGTTCAGGATTCGGACAGATTCAGGGCAAGACTTGTCAACAGCACAGATGGTTCCGTGGCTGCCGATCTTGGAGAATTCAGCAGACATGACGGCGCTGTAAAGGCGGAGCTGAGCGTTGCGGACTTCGCAGGAAACGAAAGCGCAAAGAGCGCGGCAGAGGTCTGGATAGACCTTTCCGTGCCGAGCATTAATGACATCAGTGCAGACGGCGTTCCGCTCGTACGCGACCAGCGCTACGGTTATGTTTATTTTGCAAGGGAGCAGGCTGTTGTACGCGTTTCCGTAAATGAAAACGGTCCGAGCGCAGGCATAGACAGCGTCAAGGCTGTTCTGGTGAACAGCGACGGTACGCCAAGTGCTGTAGTACCCGAGGTACGCAGAACAGACGATCCCCGTCAGTGGGAGGTCATCGTTCCGCCGATGTTCAGGGGCTATATGAGAGTAAGTGTGCTCAGCTGCATGGGCAGAGAGTCGGAAGTATCCGAGACTGCTCTGTTCATGGTGGAAAAGGACGAGGACCACAGGGCAAATGCAGATATCACACTGGATCTCCCGCCGACAAGCTTCAAGGACGTAAACGGCTTACCGCTGTATGCTGACGATATAGACGCTGATATACGCGTAAAGGAGAATTTCTCGGGTATCGCAGATATAGTTATTTCCGCGTCGGGAGCAGGTGAGAGAAGTCTTAACGTAAACGATAACGGAGATATTTCGGGCAGCGGTATCGAAAGCTGGACCGCTGAGGACAGCAGCAGAGATCTGAATACAGTCAGGGAGATATCCACAAAGGTAAAGCTTACAGGAAACTCCAATGACAATGACGTGAATGTGACCTTCAGCGATAAAGCAGGAAATACAGGCGATGACAAGGCGGTTAAAAGGAGATACAGCATAGACAAGACCGATCCTGTTATGAACGTGACCTTTACCGACGCAAACGGCTCCGCCGACAATGAGTTCAAGCAGATATACAAGAACACAAGAAAAGCTGTTATCACTATAAACGAAAGGAACTTCGACAAGTCGCTCGCTGATATCAGAGTTAACGGCGGCAGACGAGAGCTTGAATGGAAACTCACAAGCGGTACAGCAGGTACTGACAGCGCGGCATATCAGGCTGAGATACCCTTCGATAACGACGGCACCTACAGACTTACCGCCAGCTTCAAGGATATGTGCGGCAGAGAGGCTAAGCCTTATGATTCGGGCGAATTCGTCATCGACAGGACTGCTCCTGCTATGAATATCGGCTTCGATAAGAAGATAGCCAACGAGCGCTTCTATAACGAGCCTACTACGGCTACATTCAGGATTTCAGACCAGAATTTCGAGCCGTCAAGAGTGGTCATGACGGGTACCTACAACAACAGCGCCGAGGAATTCCCGAAGGCGTCGGAATGGGTGAAGTCGGGAGACGATTACGTTTCTACCGTCAAGTTTGAAAAGGACGGCGAGTACACCGTTAATATCACAGGCAAGGACAAGGCAGGAAATACTCTTGAAGCCTACAATGCAAAGTTCTGTATCGACAGTCAGGCTCCAAAGATATCCGTAAGCGATGTAAATGCGGCTAACAACAAGAAGGAAATAAGACCGCATATCCAGTTCAATGATGTCAACCTTGACAAGGACAGCATTAAGATAAGGCTTGAAGGCGCTAACAGAGGACGTTCTCTTGACTTTGAGGGAGAGCTCCGCGAAAGTGCCGACGGCTATGAGTATGTATTCAATAATATCCCCGATAAGGCGGACTTTGACGATATCTACACCATTAAGGCAAGCGCTAAGGACAGCGCTTCAAACAAGGTGGAGAAGGACTTCCGCTTCTCGGTAAACAGATACGGCTCAACATTTATGCTGGACGAGGGTACGGGCAGCATAGTCGGAAAGTACATCTCCAAGGCTCAGGATATCGTTATTTCCGAGGTCAACGCCAACAAGCACTCCGAGCCCTACAGCGTATACATCACCAAGGATTCGGAAATGGCTGTGCTCAAGGACAATGTTGACTATAAGGTCGAGTACGCAGGCGGCGATGATGAGTGGTCTGAGTACAAGTACATAATCTATGCCAAGAACTTTGAGGACGACGGAAGATACACCGTTTCCATACACTCCGTTGACGAGGCAGGAAATATCAACGTCAGCACCTCGGAAAAGAAGAATTCTTACCTTGAATTCTGCGTGGATACCACACAGCCGCTGTGCATACCGCTGAATCTTTCGGCAAACAGCGCATACAAGGGCGAAAGACTTGAGGCAAAGATGTCCGTATCGGACAACATCATGCTCAAGGGTGCAAAGGTATTCGTTGACGATAAGGAGATAAGGTCGAGATATATCGACGACGAGTATCTTGAATTTACCGTCCGAAATGCTAAGCACGCTCAGAATGTAAGGGTAGTTCTCACCGATATGGCAGGCAACGAGATAGAATATTCCTACAAGAATATCCTTGTTACCACAAACGCAATGCGAATCCTTGCTCATAAGACATGGTTCAAGTTCCTTTGCGGAGGTATCGTTCTCCTTGGCGGTGCAGCTGCTTTCTTCATCAGAAAACGCAAGAACAGACTTCTGTAATTACAAACGCCGCAGGATTAACCCTGCGGCGTTTTATAATTTAGAACTAAGAATGTAGGGGCGCACAGTGTGCGCCCCTGCATGATGATGAACTATGCGTCAAATTTGCTTATGAAATCTTCGATCGGGATAGGCTTGGAATAATAATATCCCTGTAAGCAGTCTACCTCATAATTGAGAAGTATATCTCTCATTGCTGCGGTCTCTATTCCCTCTACGCAGACGTTTGTGCTGTAGCTGCGCATCATATTGGCGACAGCTCCCACAAGCTGGCGGTCCTGAGGATTTTCCTCTATCTTCATGACAAGACTGCGGTCTATCTTGATAACGTCAAATGGAAGGCTCTTTACTATGCCGATAGACGAGAAGCCCGTTCCGAAGTCGTCAAGAGCTATCTTTATGCCACGTCCGCGTAGATTTACTACGATGTTTTTCAGCAGATCCATGTCAAGGAGTCTGCACCGTTCGGTTATCTCAAGGCAGAGAGCCTCGGGCGGATAATCCGTCTCGGCAAGAGTTGCAAGCACCATATCCACGAAATTCGGCTTTTCAAGCTGATTGTAGGACAGGTTGACGTTTATGATGAAGTCGGGGTATTTCTCTCTCAGCTTCTTTGCGCCAATGAGAGCAGTTCTGAGTATCCACTGTCCCAGCTCAAAGAAGATAGGATCCTTTTCAAGTACGGGTATGAAGCTGTCAGGCGGTACCATGCCGTATTCCTCGTTTTTCCACCTGAGAAGCGCTTCGGCGCCTGTGATCTTTTCGGTTAGCGCGTCAACTACAGGCTGATACAGCAGGAAGAAGCCCTGAAAATCCTGCATTATTGATGAGCGGATAACGTGGAGCACTTCTGTGCGGTGCTTCTTGTCCTCGTTTGCTCTGCTGCCGAATTCCACCATGTCGCCCTGTCGGCGGAGCTTTGACTCGCCGTAGGCATAATTCAGGCAGGCATATACGGTCTGGGGATCAATATTGAAGTTATCCACACTGAGAAGTCCTGCGCTGGTGTCAAGGATTATCAGTTCGTTGTCGATGAAAAATTCGTTGCGGAAATAATGACGCATTGTGGAGTATTTCGACTTTATATTTTCAACGGTGTGATCCGAGTTCGGTATTATTACTGCGAATTTTGTGCCGTCAAGGCGGTAGACTGTTCCATAGTTTCCAACAGCCTCGTAAAGGTATCTGGCGTATTTCTGCAATACAAGGTTGCCGAAATGATAGCCGTATACGTCGTTTATCTCTGAGAATTTTGCAAGACCAACCATTACTACCTTGAAGGGCTCGTTTTTCAGTATCTTTGCTTCGATATCCTCAAAGAAGCCATACTGGTTCTGAAGCCCTGAAAGAGCATCGATATATCCCTGTATGCTGTGGTTGCGGATCGTTCCGCAGAAGTACTCGGGTATTCCCTTAGGACTGTACATGACCGTTCCGCGGCAGGTGCATACATCGTATTCGCCGTTTATCTTGCGAGCTCTGTACTGCATATCGTGGGAATTTGTTTTGCCCGAAAAGATAGCCTCGATACCCTCGCGGTATGTATCGACGTCCTCGGGGTGGATATGGCTGTCCCATACCCTTCCTGCGTTGACCATGTATTTTCCCGGAAGGCCAAAGAGGTCAACTGCTTTTTCTGACCATATGGAGTAATCATAGCGCATATCACATAGAAATACAAAGGTTCCCTCTGCGAATATTGAAAGTGCATTGAACAGCCTTTCGAGCTTTTCCTTGCGGTCAAGGGGAATAGATATGTCACCGTTAATGTATTCGATTGAAGACTTGCCTGCTTCACCGCTCTTTATTGCTTTTTTGTCCTTGTACATCAGATTCTCGGCGCGTTCAAAAACAGATGTGAAGCTATTGTCCTCATCGCTGTTGAAAACCGCCATGCCTGCTGCGAGAATAGGACCGTCCTTGCATTTGATATTGTCAACCACCTGCTCATGCAGATCCTCAAAGAGGGCGTTTCTGTTCTCGTAGTCTATTCCTCTGAGTAAAACAGCGAATTTGTCGCCATCGATCCTGAAAACAGGGCTGTGGGTGAAGATATTGCAGATGAGCTTGCAGGAGGCGATGATATGACCGTCGCCTGCCGCAGACGAAAAGCTCTCGTTAAGCTGTGTTATGCCGCCGACGTCGCAGATTATAAGGGCAAAGGGAAGATACACAAGACCATTGTTGATATTTTCCTGTATTGCTTTTACGAGCTCGTCAAAGGCAGTTTTGTTCTTGATGCCTGTGAGCTCGTCGCGCCTTGTTACCTCGTTGGCAAGGCTGAGAACGTTTGTAAGAGCGTTCTCGCGGCGTATCTCCTCAACGGTATCCTCCACGCCAACTATGAGGTGCAGTCTGTCCCTTGCCCATGATACGGTAGCACGGGCAAAGCGCGGTTCGCCGTCGATCATCAGGGTATAATCAAAGGTGTAGAGCTTTTTTATCTCAAGGGCTGAAATAATGCTTTCCTTTTTCAGCTTGAATTTTACTCTTTCAAGGTCTTTGGGAGCGATTATCTTTTCGGCGTTTTTCTGAGCGTCGCTGAAGAAGTTCTTGCCGTCCTCCTTTACGTGATTGTCGCCGTATATCTTTGCGCTGGTGAAACGGGTGTAATTGCCGTTCTCAGCGTTGATATAATAGATGATATCGTAGCTTCGAGCCAGACTTTCGGCTATGTTGTCAAAGATTCCCTGTTTATTCATTATACATATCCCCCCCTTTGGGTATGAATAGTAAGATTAACTATATTTATTATAACATTATTGCTCTATTTTGTCAATGAATTATATATTAAATGTGCATTTTGACGAACAAAAAATCGCGTTCCACATTATGCGGAACGCGATCTCTGCCGGTGATGGTCAGCTACCGGCGATATAAAGGGGAACGAAGAGGTCAGTTGGTTGCCTGGAATATGCCTCTTACGAAGCTGTAAAGGTGCGAATGGATAGAATCGTCACCGTGATGACCGCCCTGAACTACGTGCCATACGTGAGGTACGTTGTTCTTGTTGAAGTTGTTGTGGTAGCCCTCGGGAGTGTTGAGTCCTACAACGTCGTCCTGAGTACCGCCTGTTATCATTACGAGGTAAGGTGTCTCGCTTGCATTGTTCCACTTCCATGAGCCTGAAGCGCCGGGTGCAGGGCAGATAGCGCCTACATAGCCGAACTTGCTGCCGTACTTCATGCCTATCTGGAGAGACTCGCGTCCGCCCATTGAGAAGCCTGTTACGGCTGTGTTCTCTCTGCCTGTTGCAACGCTGTACTTGCTCTCGATATGGGGCATGAGGCTGTCAACGATATCATCAACGAAGTTGTCGTAGCCCTCGTTTGAACCCTGATCTGCAAAGCCTGTAGCGTCGTTCATTGTAGCGCTGGTGAATACGAAAGGAACAACTACTATCATGTCCTTTGCTGCGCCCTCGGCGATAGCATTGCCGATTATCTGCTGTGTGTACATCTGACCGTTGCCCTGTGTTATCATACGGTTCTCGTTCTCGAAGAAGCCGTGGAGCAGGTAGAGGACAGGGTACTTCTTGCTTGAGTCATAGTTTGCGGGGAGCAGGATATTGTATGGCTTGTTCTTGTTAGCCTTTTTGGAGAAGTAGGTCTCCTTCTTGATAGTACCGTACTGAACGCCCTGCTTCTTCTGGTGTGAGTCGTTTGGCTCGTTGTTTACAAGTGCGTTCTGAACTATCTTTGTAAGCTCCTCCATTGTGTACTTCTGCTGACCTGTGGGGGTAGAAGACTTTGTTGTGGTAGTTGCGATGATAGTAGGATTAGAGCGTGTTGTGGTTGTCTGATTGGTCGGATTAGTCGGATTGGTTGGAGCAGTTCCGCCGTCAGTTGCCTGGAATACGCCTCTTACGAAGCTGTAGAGGTGAGAGTGGATAGAGTCGTCGCCGTGGTGACCGCCCTGAACTACGTGCCATACGTGAGGTACGCTGTTCTTGTTGAAGTTATTGTGGTATCCCTCGGGAGTGTTGAGGCCTACGACGTCGTCCTGAGTACCGCCTGTAATCATAAGGAGATATGGCTGCTCGTCAGGATTGCTCCACTTGAATGCGCCCGAACCGCCAGGAGCAGGGCAGATAGCGCCTACATAGCCGAACTTGTCGCCGTGCTTCATGCCTATCATGAGGGATTCCATACCGCCCATTGAGAAGCCTGTTACGGCTGTGTTCTCTCTGCCTGTTGCAACGCTGTACTTCTCCTCGATATGAGGCATGAGGCTGTCAACGATATCGTCAACGAAGTTGTTGTAGCCCTCAACTGAGCCTGCGTCGCCGAAGCCTGTAGCGTCTCTCATTGTTGCGCTGGTGAAGATGAACGGGCATACAACTATCATGTCCTTGGCTGCGCCCTCAGCGATAGCGTTGCCCACTATCTGACGGGTGTACATTGTGCCGTTGCCCTTGGTTATCATACGGTCCTCGTTCTCGAAGAAGCCGTGGAGAACGTAGAGGACCGGATATTTCTTGCTCTCGTCATAGTCGGCAGGAAGCAGGATATTGTATGGCTTCTGCTTGTTTGCCTTCTTGGAGAAGTAGTTCTCCTTCTTGATTGTTCCGTACTTGACGCCCTGCTTCTCCTGATGTGAGCTGCTGGGCTCGTTGTTTACAAGCTCGCTCTGTACCTTTTCGGTGAGTTCCTCGCAGGTGTACTTCTGCTGTCCTGGAACTACCACAGGCTCCTCAACAGGGAATTCGCTTATCTTGCCTGAAACGAACTTCATGATGAGTACGGCGTCTGCCAATTCATAAACTCCGTTGCTGTCGGCGTCGGCAGCCTTGAGAGCTTTTTTATCGGTGATTCCATTGATAAGTCCCTTACGTGCAAGGATAATGTCAAAGGAGTCGATACGTCCGTCGTAGTTGATGTCGCCCTTGTTCATCTTTACAGGAGCAGAGGGCTCGTCAAATGTGGTGCCGCTGGGAGCTGCTGCTACTTCGTCAACGTAGAAGCTGCACTTGCTCTCCTCGGTCTCGATATACAGCTGCATATCTGAGGCACCTGAGGGAATTGTGAAGCTGCTTGCTTCAAGGTGTGCCCATTCGCCTTTTTTTGCGGTGACCTGAGTTATCTTCGGATAGCTGGTAGTTCCCCCGTCGTTGCACTGTAATGTCAGGTAGAATGTCACTGAGTCCTCGGCTTCGGTCATGACGTATGCGCTGAATGCGTAGTCCTGACCAGCCTTGAAGTCCGAGCCGAGAGCGACTGTTGCGCCGTTCCATGAGCTCTCGCGTCCGCTGGTGAAGAGAGAGTATTCACCTGAGCGTGAGGTGCCTGAAACGGTCTTTACAGAAGCGGAGCCTCTGCCGCTCCATTTTTCGGTGCCTTCTTCAAAGGTGCTGTGGAGCAGGTAGTCGGATTCTGCGGCTGAGAGGGGCAGGGCGCTCGCAGATGAAAGGGCAAGCATGGCTGCCATTAGGGTGGGTATGGATTTTTTCATTTACATTCCTCCTTGTAAATATATCTTTATGTATAATTTGTACCATATTTTACAACACATGTCAACTCAAATCTTGCGGAGTTAACTAATTATGAACTGAAAATTAATTTTATGTCCCTGAGAAAATCCACCCGAGATATAAAAAAGACCTTTTGTTTGCACAAAAGGTCTATAAAATCAGACGATATTTATTATTACGTACTCGGATTTAGTACCCGTTTTGAAAAGTATCTCCCAGTCGGAGATGCCTGAGGTCACGATAAAATCTGTGTTTTTTCTCCTTTCGTGACCATATGTTGCGTCGTTTATCTTGAACCACTCGCCAACGTAGGTTACAGGGAAAAGCTGTCCGCCGTGGGTGTGCCCCGAGACTACAAGGTCGGCATTGGCAGCCGCTTCGTTATCATAGTCGTTGGGCTGGTGGTCGAGGACTATGGTGTAGTTTTCCGTTGGGATATTCTTTATGAGGTCGGATATCTCAGCGCGTTCCTTTTCGCCGCTGTCGCGCCTGCCGATAATGGTGATGTTGTCGGCGGAGAATACGGAATCCTCAAGGACGCGGACGCCGCTTTTTTCGAGCTCTGCGGCAAGGTCTTCCGCTGAGAAACCGCGGTGCTCGCTGCCGTAATAGCTCTTGTCGTGGTTGCCGTAGCAGTAAAAAGCGCCGCGGTCAAGCTTCAAGCCGCTGAGAGCCTTGCAGGCTGTTATCATATCCTCGCGATTTGTGCTGTCGTCTACGAAGTCTCCTGCAATGAGGAGCATATCGGGCTTCTGTTCCATTATGCGGTCAAGCTGCTTTGCGAAGCCCTCGCCGTCAAATGTAGTTCCAAGGTGAGAATCCGCTATAAGAGCTATGCGCATATGAGGGATATTTTTATCCGTGGAAATGGTGTAATCGGTCTGCCAGATGTGGAAGCAGAGATAATAGCCGACTCCCAGATATACCGCCGAGGTGATGAGCGAGAGCCAGCCTGCCCAGTTGCAGGTGAAGTCCTTTTTGCGGACTGCCCTGATGATACGGAAAATGAGCCCGTATATCAGGAAAAACATGAGAGTGCTCAGCAGTATGATTATGGCGTTGGTGACCGAGGTAAGGAACACCAGTGCCGCGAATACTATTGCTATAATGCCGAAGGAGATGAGTCCCTTCAGCCATTTTCTGCCGCCTGAAAGCTTTTTTATCAAGCCGAATCGTCCCACTGCAACTGTCAGGTATGCTGTTCCTGCCGCAAATGCCGCAAGAACTGCCGCTAAGATTATCAGCCACATCGTCATATAGTGCCCTCCTGAATGAGTGTTATTTTTATTATACTTTATCGGAGCTTTTATGTCAATTGTCAGGCTGTGAACATTATGTGGATTTTTTGTGGATTCGCGCTAAAAAACTTGACTGTTTGAAGACAATAATATATAATAATGGTACAATGCATTAGATAAAGGGAGGGTTAAAAATGCATAATAAAACAAAAAAATTAATGGCAGGTATCATGGCTGCGGCAATGGTCACTACAGCAAGCGCAGCAGCAGCTTCTCCTGCGGCAAATGCGGAGAAGAGGATCGTTCAGGTCCTCGGTGAGAGCACCTTTGAGAAAAAGGCTGTTCCGTGGCAGACTGTTGAGGCTTGGCCTGCGAGACAAAAATTCAACATTGAGGACGGAGCTTTCCACATCTATGTCCTTGTGCCCGAGGGTGCTGACAAAGAAAAATGGGATCTTCAGGTCAAGCACAGGAATCTCAGCTTCAGGGCAGGTCACGAGTACAAGGTGAGCTTTAAGGCAAAAGCCTCAAGAAAGGGTATGGAGCTATGCTCGTATATCGGCAATATTGCAGGTACACAGGAGTATTTTGTGCTGGACGGACGTGATGTTGATGAAGGCGAAGGCGGAATGCATATGGGACCTGATATGGGTGGTTCGTGGCCGTCAAAGTGTTTGGATCTGACTACCGAGTGGCAGACTTGTGAGGGAATATTCAAGGCTACAGAAGACCTTGAGGCTTGTCAGTGGACATTCCAGTATGCAAAGGGCACAAAGTATCAGGGTAATGCTAAAGAGGGTGACGAGATATGGTTCGACGATATGTCCATAGAGTGCCTTACCTGCGAGGAGGAAGGTCTGGATCAATGCGGCTGGAACAACAGCAATGATCTGGGTATAGTTGATCCGAAAAGCGACGTCCGCCTGAATCAGATGGGATATTATCCTGACAGGGAGAAAAAGGCTGTCTATGTTACCGGAAAGGACAGGAAAGCTATGGACTTCAAGGTGCTGGACAAGAACGGCAAGACCGTTTTCTCGGGCAAGACAGTTCCTGCGGGATTTGATGAGCTGTCAGGGGAGTACTGCCATTATATAGACTTCTCGGCGGTGAAAACAAAGGGTGCTTATACCATTGCTGTGGACGATGAGAAGAATATTTTCACCAATGAAATAACAGGCGAGACCTGCAAGAGATATATCAGCCATGAATTCAGAATAGGCGACGATATCTATGACGGAGTTCTGAAAAATGCGCTGAATTACTATTACATGAACCGTGCAAACTGCAAGATAGAGCCTGATTACATAAACTCGGAGGATAAACACGCTCTTGCTCACAATCCTCTTGAGCGCAAAGACAATGCTTATGTACAGTCTGCGTGGTCAGATACGTATATTGATATCAGATATGATGCTGACTATAAGCTTAATAAGAATGTGCTTCTTGACGTTTCGGGCGGCTGGTATGACTCTGAGCACTTCACAAAGGACGTTGTAAACGGCGGAACTGCTGTATGGACTTTACAGAATATGTACGAGAGGTCTAAGATCAAGGGCACCGACGGCAAGTGGGCTGACGGCAAGACCATGACTATCCCCGAGGAGTACGGCTGGAACGGCGGAAAGACCGTTAGCTGCAAGGGGACTCCCGATATCCTTGATGAAGCAAGATATGAGCTTGAATTTATGTTCAGGATGATAGTTGATCCCGAAAAGGACACTATCTGGGGCGAGGACTGCGCAGGTCTCGTTTATCATCAGGTAAAGGAGAACAGCAATTATAACACCTATGAGTTACCATTCGATGAGATAGATCATGAAAAAAATCCCCGCGTCATCAGTCCGCCTTCATATGCGGCTACATTCAATATGATAGCCTGCGCAGCACAGGCTTCGCGTCTGTGGAAGGGCATTGACGATGACTTCGCAAAGGAGTGTCTCGACCACGCTGAGAAGTCATGGGAGGCTGTTCTTAAGCACGAGGAAAAGTTCTCCGCAGAGGAGGGCGATAATGATGAGGATCCGCAGTTTACTCCGTATCAGCGGCAGACCGATCTTGACGCCACCAATTCCAATGTTATGGACGAGGCTTACTGGGCTGCCTGCGAGCTTTTTGCAACTACAGGCGAAAAGGCTTACTATGACTATCTCAAGAAGTATAAGGGTACTTCTTTCGAATCAAGAGAAACTCAGTGCCATGCACTGGGAGTTCCGAATTATATACCTCTGGATGATTCCTACGGCTCTTTCAGTACCCTTGACAGATTCAACAAGACAGGCTGCGGAACTCTTTCGCTGTTCCTCAGCGATAAGACCTCCGAGGCTGACAAGGCTGAGATAAAGAAGAGCCTGCTGTATACTGCGGATATGTATCTTGACCGCATGAACGATACGGAAAATAACGCTATGGGTATGCCATATCAGAAGGTACAGTGGCTCAGTTATTACAGCTATCCATCTGACGCATACACAGCAGGTCTGGATTACGGCTCTAACAGCAGAGTTACAGGAAACGCTGCTGTAATGGCTTATGCCTACGACGCAACAGGGGACAGCAAGTACCTCAGCGGCGCTTTGCAGTCCATTGATTATCTTTTCGGAAGAAACGGTCTGGGCTTCTCATATGTAACGGGCTGCGGTTCGTATCATGTAAAGAATCCTGTGAACGAGTACTGGCTCAATGAGGTCAGCAAGAATTATCCGAAGGCTCCCGACGGAGTAATGGTCGGTGGTCCTTATACATGGGTAGTTGACAACTATGCACGCGCTATAGGTCTTGATCCCGATAAGACAGCTCCTCAGAAGTGCTATGCGGATTCAGTGGAGGCGTGGGCTGAAAATGCTCCCGATGTTGACTGGCAGGCAGGCTTCGCATGGAATATATCCTTTATCGAGGACGTCCTTGCGGCTGAACCTGTATCAGTAACGACGACTACCACAACAGGAACAGCAACAACAACTACTACAACTGCTACTGCGACTACGACCAAGGGCAAGGACGATACCACAACATCGACAACGACTCTTACTACTGTCATAGTGCCTGAGCCGATTGAGTACGGTGACGCAAACTGCGACGGCAAGGTTGATATGGGCGATGTAGTCCTAATTATGCAGGCTCTGGCAAATCCCGATAAATACGGAGTGGGCGGAACTGACAAGAACGCTTTCAGAGTGCAGGGCTGGAACAATGCGGACGTTTACGACAAGGGTTCCGGCGTTACGACTAACGATGCACTTGCTATACAGGAGTTCCTGCTCGGCAAGGTAAAAGAGCTGCCTGTTGCTGCAGCAAAATGAATTTTTTGATAAAAAGTCGCACAAGGGGAGCCCCCTCTGGCGGATTCGCAGGTTACTAAATATGAGCCGTTACTTTACGGCTCGGTAGCCCGCTTTTTCCGTTAAGGGGAGCAGCCTAATGTGCGGCTTTTTATTTTTGTGAATAATATACGATCATGCAAAATATATAACATATTTACGTTTGATGTAAACATAACATCATTATTTTGTCCACCTTTGCAATGTATTTTGAGTTTACAAATAATAAAATTAATGATAAAATATACAATGTATAAAACTGTTATACGTGAATGACTGTAAAAAATATTTTCTTACAGGGGGTTATTAAAATGAATATCACTCGTAAATTCAAAACTGCTGTTTCAGCAGTTATGGCAGGAGCAATGCTTATAAGCACTGCTTCAACACTTCCAACCTCTGCGCCTATGGTAGCTGACGCTGCCAGCGCGTGCAACATCAACACAAACAAGGAATATCAGACTATCCGCGGCTTCGGCGGCATGAACCACCCCGAGTGGCAGAGCTACAACGCTCAGAACGGAGCTCCCGGAGACATGACGGCAGCTCAGGTCCAGACAGCTTTCGGAAACGGCGATAACGAGCTTGGTCTCACTATCCTGCGTATCTTCGTAAGCGACGACAAGAACGCTTGGAAGAACGCTATCCCAACAGCTCAGAGAGCTCAGAAGCTTGGTGCAACCGTATTCGCAACACCGTGGAATCCGCCTGCCTCAATGAGACAGAATGGCTCGGGCGGTCCTACAGGCGGTCAGTACGTTCTGAAAAACGGCGCTGAGGGACAGTACGCACAGCACCTCAACGACTTCATCAAGTACTGTAACAGCCAGGGCGTTCAGCTCAACTCCATATCAGTACAGAATGAGCCTGACTGGTCAGGCGAGTGGACAGCATGGACACCAGACCGTGCGGCAAACTTCATCGCAAACTACGGTAAATCCGTAACAGCAGGCACAACCACAAAGCTGATGTCTCCTGAGAGTTTCAGCTATAACAAGAGCTTCTACAACGCAATTCTGAATAACTCCAAGGCTATGCAGAACTGCGATATGTTCGGCACTCATTTCTATGGTACTCAGCGCAGCCAGATGGATTTCCCTGCACTTGAACAATGCGGCAAGGAGATTTGGATGACCGAGGTTTACGTACCAAACAGCGATAACAATTCGGCTGACAGATGGCCTGAAGGTGTCAAGGTAGCTGAAAATATCCACAACGCTATGGTTGTCGGTAACATGAACGCTTACGTTTGGTGGTATATCCGCCGTCAGTACAGCCCGATGTGGGATACAGGAAAGATATCAAAGCGTGGCTATGCAATGGCTCAGTTCTCCAAGTGGGTACGTCCGGGAGATGTTCGTATCGACGCCACAGAACAGCCCGATTCAAATATACTCGTTTCTGCATATAAGCACAGCGACACACAGGCAACAGTAGTTGCTATCAATAAGGGCAGCAATGCTCCTGTACAGCAGTTCAACTTCAGCGGAAGAACTATTACAGACGTAACACGTTACAGAACATCTGCTAAT
>Ga0129313_1000459_pt1 | contig 34859 bp, 30 predicted proteins | sample O1105metagenome_FD_94436 | JGI IMG/M metagenome (GOLD analysis project Ga0129313, IMG submission 94436) | Orangutan group fecal microbial communities from fecal samples from Wisconsin, USA - O1105 metagenome | ecosystem: Host-associated > Mammals > Digestive system > Large intestine > Fecal...
GGTATAAACTGTGCCATTCTCACACTTCTCTACGATACCAACGTGGTCTGTTGTACCGTCGCCTTCCCAATCAAAGAAGATAATATCTCCTACCTTTGGTTCATAAGTGCGGTCTTGCCATTTTCCATTTGACTTAAACCAGTTTGCACCATCCACGCAACCTGCAAATTTCGGAACAAGTCCGCTTTCAATATACCCGCATTGGTCAGCACACCAAGATACGAAGCAGGCACACCATTCCACTCGACTGTTAAAGCCGTACCAGCTCCAGTAAGGTTGTCCGCCCTGATTGCCTAGCTGTGTCAAGGCAACCTCAACAATCGCCTGATTACCTCCGGCAGTAAAGGCTCGCCCATACGGATAGTATCTCAGAACGTGAGCCGGATATTGGGTATCTCCATAACTGTCCCAACCAAGCCTTTGTGCCTGCTGAGTGGAAAACTCCACTGCATTGGCATAAGAATAACCGCCATACTTTGTTTTTGCCCAAGAAATATACCCATTACCGAAGTTGTAGCCTTGTAGGGCAAGTTTGATATGCTCCATATCAATCGGACTTTCCACCTCTGCCGAGGTAAGAGCCGCTTTCAATTCCTGAACACCACACTGGATAGAATATTCAGGGTCTTTAATTCCATTAGGTTCGTGCGGATACTTCGTATTGAAACTTCCTTCTGCTGCCTGCATAGGGTCAAGTCCTCTGCCGCCGCTTTCCTGCATCATAACCGCCTTGATAAGTTCTACATACTCAGGAATGCCGTACTCTTTGGCATATTTCTGTATGATAGGTTCATAGGCTTCTACCTCTGCACTTACCGGAGTATAAGAATTACTGTCACTTCCTCCTCCAAACATTGCTACGGCAGCACCGAACAACACGACAATCATAATAATCAGCACCGCTATCCAACCGCCTGCGGCGATAGCGGCAATCAATGCTTTTGTACTGGCTATGATTGCTTTTACTGCGGCAACCGTTGCTTTAGCTGCGGCTTTCACAGCATTTGCAGTTGCTTTGGCGGTCGCCTTTACAGCCTGTGCCGCTTTCTGTGAAGCCTTAACCGTGGCTTGTGCGGTTTTCTGTGCTGTTTTTGCAGTCTGTTGACTGGTCTTAATGCTTGCCTTTGCAGTATGCTCGGCAGTCTTGACAGACCTCTGTGTCGTTTTCGCCGCTTCCTTGCCTGCAAGTTTAATATTCTTCTTACCTGCGGAAGTAACAGACTGCTTAACCATTTTCTCCGGCTTTTCAAGCGTCCTGATTGCCGATGTTGTTTGATTACGTGCTGAAGAACTACCCACCATCGTAGGTCTGCCTTGCATTCTCTGAGCGTTCATTGACTTTCCTGCTCTCTGCTGTTTGAAGCGTTGAATACCGTCTTTGGCAGATTGGATATTCTTCTTTGTTTCCTGAACGCCTTTTCGCCCTGCCTTATCAAAAGCATATGCACCTTTATGTGCGATTTCATCAATTCCGGCTTCCGTCTTATCGGCAGCATATTCTTCTGCTGTATTCTCATTTGCATTTACCGAATGTTCTGCTTTATCCTTTGTGGCGATATATGCCTGTTTCATTTTCTGACCGGCAATGGCAGCTTTATCCAAGGTCTTTATCGAACCTTTGACTGTATCTCTTGTTTTAATATCAGCCACATCAAACCTCCTTCCCCACAAAAAGAAAGCAGCCTTGTATCTCTACAAGACTGCCAATTTGTGTTCTATTCAATTTTTAATAATCAAAAACAACCTTCCTGCATCCCTCACAGATGGAAGCTTTGATTTTCGTTCTGTGACTCGGTTTCAGTTCTGTAATTTTAACAAATCCATCTGCGTTCTTTGCGTTTTCAAAAACACCCGGCACTTCATTTGCAAAACTGAAAGCACCGTCCTTACTACAAAACAGATACCCATCTCGCATTTCCTTTCCACAATTCGGGCACTTCATAAATTCCACCTCCATTCACTCTTTTTCCTCAGCTTTTTGCTGGCTTAAACGCATAGCCTCTTGTATTTTATTTTCAAAGTCAACCGATTTGATAAGTGCGATACCCTCTGCATCATCTCCCAAAACGACTAAGCTGTCGCCCTCTCTAAGATTGAAAGTATCTCTTGCAGCTTTCGGAATCACAATCTGACCTTTACTTCCGATTGTAACCATACCCCAAAGGTGTTTTCCGACCGGTGCAGGGGCAATTCTTGTTTGACCGACTGCATTGTTTTGATGAATTAACGCATCTATGGAAATCCCGTAAAGCTTCGCCAAGTTATCACACTTTTCAATATCTGGAACGGTTTCGCCCTGTTCCCACTTTGCATAGGATTGTCTGGATATTCCGACCACTTCGGCAACCTGTTCCTGCGTCAAGCCTTTCAAATTACGAAGCATTACCAAATTATCAGCAAGCATTTACTCACCTCCCGCCTGCATATACATTATACCTTCGTGAAGCTAAAGTTTCCACCATACAAACTTGTCATACTAATAATTTTAATGTTAAGTTTAGTTGCATTGCTAATAATCCTAAAACTTTATGCCGGTTGAATCACTCTCTTGAATTTTGTCGAACTGTCGGCAATATACTCGTTAATCAATCGGCTTTCTGCTTTTGTTTCAGGATAAGCGATAATAGAGATTGTCTTTGCGTTCCAATCGAGGGTGTAACTGTCGCTTGCAACATTTGTGATATGGTGCTGTGCAAGGAAATCTCGTAAACGCTTCATTTCTTCAAGGTCATCGGACATAATCACATTCACATAGGTTCTATCTTTTGACATTTTCTCATTGATAAAGCAGGCGAGAGAACAACCCACACCACCTGCAACGGCAACAACGAGCATTGCAATCTCGTTATTTGCTGAGACAACTCTTTTTGTTATCCAAAAATAAATAAAATCGGATATGATAACCGCAATGCCTGCAAGTATCCACCGACTTCTCTGTACCAATATTGTTTTTGTCGTACTAAGGGCGTTGTCCGCAACCTTAGCTACGAACAACACCGCTAAATTTATCAAACTAATCATACAAGGCTTATCCCTCCTTACTCAGCCACTTTCTTTGCCACGACAACCATTCTTCCGTTGTTACGGGAATATTCACAGGTAGAAAGCGTAATCAATTTATCGCCGTATTCTGCGGTTATTCCCATATCATACAAAGCAAGTTCCTTGCACTTGGCGATATAATCATTGAAATCATCTTCTGTATCTGCATTGACAAAATCATAATATCTGAAGCTGTTCGGACTGTCTGTATATACTTCTGTCTTAAAAGCAGCCACTACCTCGTATTTACCTTTCTCGGTCAGCGTATCAAACTGAATGGTTTTATGCTTTTCCCAAAAAGATTTATCGGCATACTTCATCAATCCGGCGAACATCGAATTGTCGTTCATATGATGACCGTAGATAACAATGTTATCTGACGGAGCATCCACATCGCAGTTCTCCTGTACATACGGGCAACCGTACACTGTATAACCTTTATCAAATCCGTGTCTTAAATAGAAATTCGGATTATCCTTTGACTGCATAACCGGATAATTGATTTTGGTATCCTCAACCTTTATCCATCCTACCATATCGTTGTTCTGCATATACAGTTCCTGATAGTCTGGCAAAAAGTTCTTATCTTCGGAATATGACATCGTATCCTCCGTATCGTCTGTATCCTCAACGGTTTCAATCAAGTTATCATAGAGTTCTGCCTGCATTTTAGAGTCGCAGTAGTCTTTGACCAAGAACCCAACGCTCACAGCAAACACAACGCTTAACAGCGATATAACCGTAATTCTCATTTTCTTATTCATCGTTTTGTACCTTTACCTTTCCATATCTTTTCTTTTAGGTGGAGTCAAATCTCTACAATATTCGGGATACCTGAGTTTGATACCCTCCATAAAGTAGAGAGCATATCCGCAACAGAACAGTTCATCCGGTGTGAAAAGATTTTCTTTTCCCTCCTCTGTAAAACCGTTCCAAAGATTAAAGGCAAGGTGGCAGACCTTGACTGTTCCACTGGTCTGCCAGCCACCATACATCCCCTCCGGCACAATGCAATCGTTCTTAAAATCAAACATTTTTCCTATATTCATTCTGGTTTCTTCTGAAATGCCCATCACATAGAAAAATGCCTGATGATAGCAGTCATTGTGCCTGCATTTTTCGAGATTTTCAAAAACAAAATCTCTGTGTGCTTTATTTCTGAACTGAATTTTCGCCATAAAAAACACCTCCTTACACGCCCTCTCCGGGCTTCGTTGTCATCAAGCGGTACAATTTCGTATTCTTCGGGAACTTGTTTGCAAACGGAACAAGAGAACTGCCCACCTTGATAAGTCCGTGTCCTGCGTCAACATTCGTAATATACGAAAGCTGAAGGTCGGAGATATTCAGAAGTTTTGCAAGTTCCAGTCTGTCTGTAGAAGCCTGATTGAGCATAATGATAAACTCGCTGTTCGCAAGCATTGTTCTTGCAGTATGGCTCTGCAAAAGGTCGTCCACATTCTGAGTGATACCGGTTGCGTATGCACCGTACTTTCTTACACGCTTCCAGAGTGTAAAGAGGAAGTTTGCAGAATACTCGTGCTGGAACAAGAGGTAAATCTCATCAATAAAGATAAAGGTGTGCTTACCTTTTGCTCGATTCTGTGTGATTCGGTTCAAAATGCTATCGAGGACGACAAGCATACCGATTGGCATAAGTTGCTTACCGAGGTCAAGAATGTCGTAACAGATAAGACGATTGTGAGTATCCACATTTGTCTGCTTTGCAAAAGTATTCAGAGAACCGTGGGTAAACAACTCAATAGCAAGAGCAATTTCCTTTGCTTCTGGCTCGTCCTGTTTGAGAAGTTCATCTCTGAAGTCCTGCAAGGTCGGAACCTGACCGGTGTAATCATTCTGCTGATAGGTGCGGTAAACGCTTGCAGTGCAACGGTCAATAATGGACTTCTGCTTTGCTCCGAGATTTGTACCGCCGATAAGCTGTTCGCAAAGGGACATAATAAACTCAGATTTCAAGATAACAGGATTTGCTCCGTCGCCATAGTCCTTGTTCATATCCATTGCATTGATATGGTTTTTCGATGTTGCGGAGATATTGATAATCTCTCCACCAAGTGCATTTACAAGGTGGGAATACTCCCTCTCAGGGTCGATGATGATTACATCGGCGTCGGAAGAAAGGATAATATTTTCAATCTCGCCCTTTGCCGCAAAGGACTTACCGCCACCGGATACACCGAGGATAAAGGAATTACCGTTAAGAAGCTGTTTTCGGTCGGCAATTATCATATTTTTGCTGATAACATTCTGACCGTAGTAAATACCGTTCTCGTGATAAATATCCTGAACCCTGAACGGAATGAACACTGCAAGGCTCTCTGTTGTAAGGGTTCTGAATGTGTCAATTTTCCTTGTACCGTATGGCATAACGGTATTGAGTCCGTCCATCTGCTGAAATTTAAGAATAGCAAACTGACAAAGATGTTTTCTCGCTGTTGTGAGCAACGCTTCCGTATCATTATCAAGCTGTTCTTTGGTATCTGCGGTATGCACCATTGTAAGGACTGCAAACATCATTCTCTGGTCACGAGTGGTAAGGTCGTCAAGGAACTCTTTCATTTCTTTTTTCTGCTGTTCCATATCATAGGGAACGGTTGCCGAAAAGTTGTTGTTCTGATTCTGCTTTCTCTGCCAGTTCGTGATATTGGTTTCTACACCGAGCAATCTGTTTTCGGCTTCTCTGACTGCTTCATCGGTAGGAACAGGTACAATATCAATGGACATCATCAGATTGCGGTTCATATCCGTAAGTTCCGCCACCATACTGTCCTTGATATAGGACGCATATTCACGAAGAAAGATAACCCTGCCATAACGATTGCCGATTTTGAAATAATCACTTTCAAATTCTAAAGAGTCCGGGCAAATATAGTCCTTAAAATCGTGTCCTTTCTTTCGGGTTTCCTTAATATCAAAATGATATGAAGTTTCCTCCCCTACACGGAAGAAGTCGTGAATAATGCGAAGTCGCTCATCCGTTTCAAGTTCCACACACTTACTGCCAAGTCGTGAAAAGTGTGAAATCAAATCTGCACCTACACGGGCAAAATAGGTTCTTGCGTCATCCACATTCTTTTTGTTAATGGAGATGGTCACATACTTATCCTGCACCGTTGAATTTGCTCCTGTCGCCTTATCAAGAAGCATTTTGTTGTATTCCTCCCGATATTCGTCCAGTTCGTCTCCGGTTTCAGGGATAAGGATTGTTTTCTCAAAGTCCAAACGGTTCAGTCGTCTGTTGTTGATAGTGAGTTTTGTAGTTGCTCCACTGTCAAGAGAGTTAAGCAGTTCCGAATATTCAAGGAACATCGCTTCTTTATCTTCTCGGCTGGCTACCGCATAGTTAATATCCGTGAACTTAAAGGATTTGGAATACTTATCTTTGCCCAGTCTGAAAATACCGTCATCATAGATAGCAGTAACCGGAATACAGTCCTGCACACCCTTCGGCACAACAAATTTTTCCTTATCCTGCTTAAAGATGTTGTTTAATGTCTTAATCATTATTCTTGTAAGCCTCCTTTGTCTTTTTCTCAATGCTCGGTTTCATCAGCTCTAAGTAGGTGTTTGTAGAGTGAAACACTAACTTCTTGGGCATAAGAAATTCGGACTTAATCCAAGCCCAAATGAATTTCTCTGCTGTCATTCCGTTGTATTTCACAAAGCCGAGAGCCGCAAACGGTGCTGCTCCCAAAATACACACCCACGATACCGTTTCCGTTCCAATATGCGGTTTGAGTAAGAAGTACAATCCTACTGCTACACCACACGCAAGGACAGAAAAAATGAACTGTCTGAGCGACAGTCCGAAAAACATTGATTCTGTGTAATTTCGTATTTCTCTGTTAATCTTCACTTCCACAGTTTTTCACTCTCCTTAACAAGCAAGTATTTGTTTCAAATCTATCGGGTTCAGCGTCAACTCTAACATCTCCTGTTGCAATATATGCAATATTCTTTTTCGGAATATAACAAGAACCCAAGAGCAAATCCGTAATGAGAAAAATATCCTCATCATCTGCTCTTTGAAAAATGCTGACGATTGTTTTCTTCCCTTTAAGTTCATAATCTTCAGCCGCCTGAACAACCTCGCCGGTAACGAGGTGTAAATCATATATCTGTACTGTTTTCATTTGTTTTTCCTTTCTCTGCGAATTTGGCGTTTTACAGAAGGCACGACGCAAACATCCGTAAGGCAGATACACTCGCCCCTTCTTTTACCGCCGTTATACACGCAGTCTTTACATCTACGGTCAGCAGAGAAATATTTCTGCCGACCTGTTCTGTTTGTGTTTTTCATTTTCTTGAACCTCCGTTATAAGCCCATCATTTCTCTGATAATGCGGTCGCTCATTTTCACTGCACCGACAAGAACAAGCATATTAAATACAAGTTCTCCGATATATGACCATACCTGTGTGACTGCCGCAGCGTCCGGGTTTACTACCGGCGGACTTGACGCAAACAGTGAGAAGATAATGCAGGCAAGCACGATGACTGCACCTTCAAGCAGTACCGCACAGTAGCTTTTGATAAAACTCTTGCCCACATTCTGCGTTGGTTCTCCGGCAAAGGTAGATAGCGGTATCGGTGCTAATGCCGTGTACATATACAGTTTGAAAAATCTGCCGTAAACCGTCATTATCAGAATGAATGACAACACCGTAATAAAAAGACCGCCTATCAGAGTTACTGCCCATAGCGGAATGCTTTCAAAGAATCCGCAATCCTCAATGGTTGTTACCATTTCGGATGGGAGCGTCGTTTGATTCGGTGTTCCAAATCCCGATGATGTCATAATGGTTGAAATGATACCTTGAACGATATTGAATAAAGCGAGCATAAGCTCCATACCGTAGGTTATGACACCTTTGGCAATGGCAAAGCGAACAAACAATTTCAGTGCGTGTTCCGGCTTTTTCACATCGGTAAAGCTTCCGCAGGTACGGACAACTCCCACCACAAAGAACAGCACTAATAGTGCAAGCCCGATTGCCTGAACTGCTCCGTTAATAGTTACCATCACATTCCATATGCTTCCGCCTTTGAAATCCTGCGGTGTTGTGGTTAAAAGCCGCCATATCTCGCTTAATTTATCGTTCCAAGTTTCAAGAGCGTTTTCGAGGTTTTGAACTACCCAGTTATCGCTCATTCATTCGCACCTCCTTGTAAAAATGGGGCATACCCGTTTTGGCGAGTATGCCCCGTGATAATTGTTGCTTCTTAGCCTGTGATAAGAGTAAGGATTTCTTTTGCGAAAGTAATGATGATACCTCCGGCAAGAGTAAGAAAACCGTTTGCTCTCTGGGACGGGTCGTGTGACTTCAAGGAAAGTCCGACCTGCACGATACCGAAGCCGAGCAGGATAAGTCCGATTGCACGGATAAGTCCGAAAATGAAATCGGACAAGTTGTTTACTACCGTGATAGGGTCGTTTGCCGCAAATGCGGTTACACCTGTGCCGAGTACAATGGTCATCGCCAATACTGCCACGCAGTATGCACGATAGCCTTTCTTAACCTTTCCGGTCATCGGCAGTTTAGAAGTTGCTTTGTTTTCTGTGTTTTTCTTAAAAAATCTCATTGTAATTTCCTCCTGTGATTAAAAATTGTTATCTACTTCAAAATCCTCATCGGACAGAAGTTCATAAGTGGTTTCTCCGTAATTGCTTTCCTCAACCTCATCCGGGTCAATGGCAAGAACGGAAATAGATGAGTGCGGTATCGTCACTTCTCCGTGCTTGTACGGTTTTTCTTTTCCGTCTGTGGTCAGTGCCACATTCGGGTGCTTCAAGATGTCGTACTTAAAATCCATAATCGGTCGCTCCCCTCGGATAAATAAAATCGCATATTGGTTATCCAGCATACGCACTTCATCCGGAGTGAGAAGTTCACGACCGCTTATCTGATAATTGGTGGAGTAGTTACCGCTTCGACCGGAACTCTTACCATAAGTGTTCGTGTCGATGGTTTCTTTGCCGAGCAGTTCCGACACATATTTGTGTGTGCTTTGCTCGTTGCCGCCAAGATACAGAAATTCATCGCAGTTGCCCACGATACTTTCCCATTGCTTTTCAAACAAGGCTTTAAGCTGTGCCAAGTTCTGTAAGATGATACTGACCGACACACCTCTGGAACGCATTACCGAAAGTATCTTGTCAAAGTCATCCGGCAATGAAACATTGGCAAATTCGTCCATCAGAAAATGAACGGGAACGGGAAGCGAACCTCCGTGGATATGGTCGGCGGCATAGAATAACTGCTGAAACAGTTGGGTATATAAAATCGACACCAGAAAATTAAAACTGGAGTCGTTATCGGGTATCAGGGCAAACAAGGCGACTTTCTTTTCTCCCATAGAGGGCAGGTCTAACTCGTCTGCCGAAGTTAAAGAAGCAAGGCTTTCAAGATTGAATTTCTCAAGCCTTGCGGCAAGCGTTATCTGAATGGATTTCAGTGTCTTTGCCGAACCGGAATGATAGGAACGGTAATACTTTAGAGCAATATGGTCGGGATTGTTCATCTCAAGCTCTGCAAATAATTCATCGAGAGGAGATGGTCTTGTATCTTCCTCATCCTCAATCGAACCGGCTCTGAGCATTTCCATAACCATTGCGAAGTTCTGTTCTTCCTCCGGTGCTTCATAGCGTAAATAAAACACCAACGCCAAAAGGAGCATAGAAGCTGAAGTGTCCCAAAACGGGTCTTGGGACTGACTGCCCTTTGGTGTGGTGCTTTTGAATAAGTTAGTTACAAGTTTCTGCACATCGTTGTCGTTCTGAAGATACACAAAAGGATTATAACAGTGGCTCTTTTCCATAGAGATAAGGTCAAGAACTCTGACCTCATATCCTTTTTTCTCAAGAAGTTTTCCCGTATCCCTCAAGATTTCGCCTTTCGGGTCAAGGATTACAAAAGAGGTATTGCACTGCATAAGGTTGGGCTTACAGTAAAATCTTGTTTTACCTGCACCTGAACCGCCGCATACCAGTGTATTCAGATTTCGTCTGTGCTTTTTCGCATTCAATCCGATACGGACATTCTGCGTCATCAGCTTGTTATCGGAATACGGAGACTGTCTGTATTTCTTATCCACGGCTCTTGCGTTGCCCCATTTTGCAGAACCGTGTTCCTCCCGCCTGCGGTAGTTTCGCTGTGTGGAGAAATATATCCCGATACCCATTCCATAGCACAAAAGCAAAATGAGGACAGTTTTCACGCTGTCCTCACAAACTTCTATATGAAACGGATTGTTAAATACATTCATCAGGCTCGGCAATATCTCCGGCAATCCGCCTTTAACTGATGGAGCTATGAGAAGTGCCAGCCACACAACCGGAACAATACCAATGACAGAAAGAATAATCGCAGACTGTCTTTCGTTATCTCGCATCGCCGGAGTGTTCCTTTTCGATAACCTTGAATTTTTTCTTTGGGGCAGTCCCGACCTTGATAATCAGGTCGTCCACAGCATCGGTTGATTTCCCCTCGTTCATTAAATCTGTTTTCTCATCATTGAGAGAACGGATAACGATACCGTGTTCATAATCATCCAACGCTATATGGTAAAGTTCTTCTTTCGCCATATCTGTACCTCTTATCTTTCATAATCTTTTGTGCGTGCCTGCTTTTTCTTGTACAGTTCGTCTGATACACGAGAATGAATATCTGCCATCGCATTTCTTGTCTTGGAAAGTTCAAAACGAATGTCCTTTGGCTCTTTGTTTGCGAGCTTATCCGGAATACGGTTAATGGCAAAATTCTGTGTATCAATACCGTACTTTTTGCAAAGCATATATCCGATACATACCGCCTGAAATCCCATATCGGAACGACTGTAACTGTCGCTGTTGATGGAAAGCTGTGCGTGTCCCAGTTCCTGTGCCACACACTGAGCAACCGCTACGCTGTCTCCCACATCACGCTTTACATACAAGGTTTGCTTCTCATTGTTATAGAACGCTGCCATATTCGGATAGGGAAGGTCGTTTGTCGCTTCCACATTCACAGGCGAGGAATCAAGCATTGTGGTAATCAGTGCTTTCGGGTCACGATTAGCTGTCGGTGCAGGCGGTCGTTTCCCATTGGTCTGTGCCACATCAAACACTTTCTTCACATTGTAGGAAATGCCTGTTGTACCGTCACGCTTTGCATATTCCACCGGTTCAAGAATGGAAATACTCTTAGCACCTTTTGTGATTTTAATGTTGTCTTTGCTCCAGTCATCAAAATCTTTAAGCTGTACCGCCTGCGGATACTGCTTGTAAATCAAAAGTGCGTTGACTGCCGAATATCTATCAAGTCGGCTCTGCGTATCAAGGAACGCTTTGAATTTCTCCGGCGAAGATACAATCTCTTTCGCCGCTTCATCCGCAAGCTGATACACACCGTCTTTCTCGGCTCGTTTCTTTTCGGCATATTCCTCTTTGGAAAGTCTCGGTCGCTGAGTGCCTGCCCTTGCAGGAGTAAAATTTTCTGTCATTGTAATTACCTCTCTTTCGGTTTCTTGGATTTTGTTTTCGGCTGCTGGTGTACCGTCTGCTTCGGTGCTGAAGGACGCCTTGCCTTATCTGTTTCCGGTTCTTTGCGTTCTGCTTCTTTTTGCTGTTTTGCCTGAGCCTTATAGCGGTCAAGTTTTTCTTTGACCGATGGCTTCTTCTGTCTGTCAACAGCAATACCCTTATCAGTTTGCATATCTTCCGGCTCTGAGTTTTGCCTTGACGGAGGGTTTTTGTCCGTTTTGGCGGTTGTGGGGTTTGACTGTGCGTTTTCCTCTTTCTGAAGTGGTTTTCGTACAGCTTCCTCCGTGATGATTTCATTCTTGGATTTTGTCGGCTTATCTTTTTCCACGGCTTCTCGTTTTTCAACCGCTTTCTGCGATTCTGTTACGATTGCCGCCTTATCCACCTTACCGAGTTCAAATCTCTCAACGATTCTCTGAATTTTAGAAGCGTCCTCCGCACGTGCGATAATATCAATCGGGACATTATCTCCCCTTGTGTTCTTATCTCGGAGAACACAATAGAGAACACCATAGCGTTTTGCCTGTTCGGTAAACTTCTTTAAATCCTTGTTCGGAATGGAAAATACCTTCAACTCCTTGCCCGATTTAATCATATTGGTAAGACGGGCTTTGCCTCTTGTCTTGTTCGCCTGCGTTGCTTCCTGCTTCAATACGGAAGCAAGAAGAATTGCGATATTCTTTGCGGCTGAACCGGTAAGTCTTGCAGCAACTTCAAAGCCTTCAAGGGATAACCTGACGACCTGTTCGGCTGCGTCACCTGAATTTGTCATTTCGCTTTTGCTCCTTTCGCTGTTGTTTTTCTTCTTCGGCTCTGATTGTTTCAAGGTTCTGCTCCATAACCTTTGACCTCTCGGCAATGTCGTCACAGAGACGAACCTCTTTGTTCAGTTCCCGAATTTTGTCGCTTACCGTCGAAATCTGTTCTTTGACCTTAGACAGCTCATCGTCACTCATCTTTGTTCTTGCTTTTTTTCGCAGGTGCGTTCTGTCGTCATTCAAAGTTTTAATTTGACCTTTTAGCGACTCTTTATATGAGAAAAGCTGCTCGTCCGTAGAAATATTTTCTCGTCCGAGCAGCCTTGTCTCTGCTGTGATTTTATCCAGCTTCAATAAATCCTCTTTCAAAAGATAGTGAAGCCTTGCTGTATTCTGTTTTTTATATTTTGGCAGATAACCAAGCCTGTAACAATAATGCAGATACAAACCATACAGTCCGCCCACTTTTTTGATTTTATTTTCTCTTGTAGGCAATCGGTACTGCCTGATAACAACCGTCTCCTTTGCAAACGGAACTATGCGTACTCTCTGATTTTCCATAAGCCTACGCCTGATTGCTTCCTCGGTATAATCTTCTCCGAGATTTTTAAGTCGTATGGGTTTCGTGTACCCTTTCGGTACAATCGTCCAATACTTCCGGCTCTCGCTTAGACAATGCTCATATCCCATCTGCGTAAGTGCGTAGTCAAGACTTCTGATATTTGTGCTGTGGGCAATCGCTTCATCTATAACTTCTCGCACCATAGAATATCTGGTCGGCATTCCCGCCTGTTCCTGCTTATAGCAGTACGAGGATTGCTTACTGCGATTCGGATTCGGATTGTAATATAATCCATATTTCTCACAAATACGGTCGGCAACTTTTCTGAACTTAAACCACGAGGTATCTTGACATCGCTTGCCATCTTTGAATGAAACAGAGTTAATTACATAGTGGCAATGCAGGTGTTTGGTGTTCAGGTGCGTTGTAACAACAACTTGAAATCTTTTCCCCCACACTTCGTTTGCAAACTCCATTCCGATTTTCTGTGCAAGCTCCGGTGTGATATTTTGTTCCTTAAAACTCAAATATCCGTGATAGGCTTGTATGCCGTCCTCTTTCCCATATGCCTGCTTGACTGAAACAAATTGGTCACGGGCAGTGGTCGGATTGCAGTTAATGCCTTCGATGAAATATTCCCTTTCGGTTTTTTCTTCGTCCTTTGCATAGGAGAGAACATCTGCAAGTGCCTGATACTGTTCATCAGTATAAATATCTGCCGCTGTCTTTTCAGGATTGGCAGCATAATCAATGACCTGACCGAGCCTTGAATTGACCGCCCACAACTTGCTTACTGCCATTTCATTTCGCTCTTATCAGGTCTTAAATAAGTACGCTCAATATCTGCCTGAAACTTATGCCAACGCTCCGATTCCTTTTTAAGCTGCGGTGCGTCAACAAAGCCAAGAGTGTTTGCTTTAACTGCAAGTTGATTGATGTTGTTGCCGATAGAAGAAAGCTCACGCATTACATCATAAAATCTTTCGTCCGGCTTTTCTCTCGGCTCGTAACCTCGAAGAAGCAAACGGATAAGTCCGGCTTCACTCAGGCAAGCCTTTTTTGCTTTCTTCTGTAAATCCTGTGCTTCATCTCGACTGAACCTAACAATCTTCTGAATGTTTCTTTTCCTCATTTTCTGTGCCATCCTTTCTTGTGATGATATAATGTCTGTCCTTATTTATCTGGAACAGACACATAAAAGTAACTCCGATAAAGCCTCCGGCAATTACACCGACGGCAACCAATGCTATCTCACGCATAGCGTTCTCCTTTCTCTTGGGGTATTAGGGGCAACCCCTAACGAGGTATTTGGTAGTGTGCTATCCAAATACACTGCTCGCTAAGAATATGCAGACTCTCCGGGTTGCCCCATCGTCTGTCTTTTTATCGCTCCATATCTTTTGAAATTGGTTTATATGCTTTCGCTTCAATGCCCTTGTCCGTCTGATAAAAACGCTCCGGATACCGGAACTTATCCTCATACTTTTTCATCAAATCCTTTGGCATACTGAGAAAACTCTCCGACTCAATCGGTGCGTATGCGATAAAGAATTTGCCTGCAATAATGTCGAGGATTTCCTTATCATCGGAGTAAATTGCACGGTTTAACTCAGCACCGTTCATCTTCCCTTCCTCGTTACATACGATTGCAACCTCATCATCAAAAGGCATATATTCCTCAATATATCCGCCTACGGTTTCCTGCATTGCTTCCAGCGTATCCTCAATCTCAATCTGTTTCGGATACTTGCCCGGTTCAATGAGAAGTACATTTATTTTTTCGCTCATCTCTCAAAACTCCTTTCGCTTTTCTTGGAAATTCCTAATTTGATACACAAAAAGTCGTTGACATCTTTCCCGCACTTGGGCGGATCGTCAACGACTTCGTATCTGTCTTTTAATTTAATTTTCAGTGCATTTGCCGCTTTTCTTCCGGCAATATCATTATCAAAATGAAGCACAATTCTGTTAATCTGTTTATTCTTTTCAAGCAGATTTTTAAGTGTAACCGGCACTTTGGACTTTTCCGTTTCTCTGTTAGGCGAATACACGCCGGAGAGAGAAACAAGGTTTAATTTGTGCCACTCAATACCCTCCATCTTTGCTAATGTGGCATAGGATAACAGGTCGATGGCACATTCAAACAGGTGTACCTCTGTGCTTTCTTCATTTGTCAGCCTGAAAGAAAACTGCTTCTTGCTTCCGGTGCAGTCGCCCATAATACGACTGCTGTTCGTTGCCCGAAATGCGGCATACTTTGCTTCTTTTTCCTCGTCATAACCGATAAAAACAACATTGTGATAGGGCAGTGATTCAATGATAAGTTCCTTATCAAGGCAGTAGTTTATGATTTCATAATCAATCCCTCGACTGAAAAGATACTGCGTGACCACATCATTACTTGGACTTTTCTGCGGTAAAAGAAGCGGCTGATTTTCATAACTCCGGATTTCTTTTTCATAGACCGGAGCAGAAACAGCACACTGTCCCATAATGGTTTCAACCGCTTCAACAAAATCAAGTCCTTTGACTTTGATAAGATAGTCAAGGGCAGATTTACCGCCGATACCTCTCGACCACCACATCCATTTCCCATTTGAAATCTTCAAACTGTCGTGTTCTCTGGTGCAGTAGGTGTTACCGCTGTAACGGACAAGTTCGCCCGGTTCATAGGTGCGAAGATAGGTCAGCAAATCCATTCTCTTTGCTTCAGTTATGACTTCCGGTGCTATATATGGCATATTGACCACCTCACATTTCATTCTTATCTTTCATACGACTTCTCCTTTCGCTTCTCGGTGGATTCGCCCTCATCAGGCTCGCCGCCTACAATTTCATTTTCCTTTTTATCCATATTGAGTAGGATATTCAGCTCGTCCAAACGGGCAAGTTTCGACTTCAATTCTTCTTCCTGCACAAACGGTTTTTGAACTTCTTTCTGTGCGGTTTCAAACTGATTTTTTGTATCAGCAAGACTGTCCTTTGCTTTTTCAAGATCGTCTGCAAAACGCTCAACTGCATTATCAATACGAGTGATATTACCGAAAACATCATCGCCAAGCGACACCTGTTTGCCGGTTTCTCCCTTGACTGTCACGCAGTAAGAACGCTCTGTTGTGTCAAAAGACAGCTCCGTTTCAAATCCTCTGTACTTGCCGAGAGGAATAGGTGCAGGACTTGTCATTTCCTTGCAGGCTTCGATAATTGCTTTACCTGCTTCTGCTTTTTCAGAATAAAAAACACCCTTAACCTCCATACCGACAAAGCGGTCATCTGTTGGTTTCGGGTGTTGTTTTGCAGTTTCCACATCTGCCGTCAAACCGTTAATTCGGTTTTCAAGAGAAGTGATACGCTGCGGATAATATTTAATTATCTTATCCTCAAGGCTGTACTTTTCAGATAAGAAATTGGATTTTAAGAGCTTTAATTTCTGTACCTGAATGTCCAAATCCATCTTTTCCTTGATATATGGATTGCCTGTTGCAAGCATTTTAATCTCAGCATAAGACAGTGCGGTTTCATCAATATCTTCTGCACTTCTGACCGGAGATTTGCTCGTCATAATCTGTGAAGCGAACTTTTGCTTTCCTTCGACAAGCTGATACAGATATGCGTCAAAGGTCTGCTTGGTAACATAACGATAGATTTCCACCTTCGGATTTGAGTTGCCCTGACGGATAATTCTACCACTGCGTTGCTCCAAGTCTGCCGGTCGCCACGGACAATCAACATCGTGAAGTGCAATAAGTCTGTCCTGAACATTCGTACCGGCACCCATCTTTTGTGTGGAACCCATCAGCACTCTGACCTCTCCTTTACGAACTTTCTGAAACAGTTCTTTCTTTTTCACATCGGTTTCTGCTTCGTGGATAAATCGGACTTCGCTTTCGGGAACACCTCGCTCTATGAGCTTTTTTCTGATGTCGTTGTAGACAGAAAATGTTCCGTCATTCTTTGGTGTCGATAAGTCGCAGAACACTAATTGTGCCGACTTTTTATCCTTGTTTTCTTCCCATATGCGGTACACATTATCAACGCAGGCATTGATTTTACTGTTTTCAAAATCAGGCAGCATAGCATTTAGCATACGCTGGTCAAGTGCAAGTTTTCTACCGTCGTTTGTTATCTTGAGCATATTATCTACGCTTGAATCTACACCTCCACCACGAACTTTCTCAGCTCGTTCTGCAAGGGAGGCAACCATTTCCTTCTGCATTTCAGACGGTTCAACCGACACATTATGATACTCTGCTTCCGGCACAGGGAGGTTAAGCATATCGGCTGTTTTAATGTCTGCAACCTCTTTGAACATCGCCATAAGTTCGGGCAGGTTATAGAATTTAGCAAAACGTGTTTTCGCTCTATATCCCGTTCCCTCTGGCGTAAGTTCTATGGCTGTTACCGTTTCTCCAAAGGTAGAAACCCAAGCGTCGAAGTGCTGTAATCCGTTTTTTACAAGGGTGTTGTACTGCAAATATCGCTGTATGGTATAGAGTTCCACCATACTGTTTGAAATAGGCGTACCTGTCGCAAATACTGTTCCTCGTCCGCCGGTAATCTCATCAAGGTATCGGCACTTCATAAAGAGGTCGGAAGATTTCTGTGCTTCTGTCTGAGCGATACCTCCTACATTACGCATTTTTGTGTAAAGATAAAGGTTCTTGTAGTAATGGCTTTCGTCAATAAAAAGCCTGTCCACACCTAATTCTTCGAAGGTTACAACATCATCCTTTCTGCTTTGGTCGTTGAGTTTTTGGAGCTTTTGCTTAACGGATTTTCTTGATTTTTCAAGCTGTTTGACAGAGAAGTTTTCTCCTCGGTTACGCTTTAGTTCTGCAATTCCTTCCGTCAATTCATTCAACTGCTGTTCAAGAATTGCCCTCTGCCTTTCAATCGACATCGGGATTTTCTCAAATTGCGAATGTCCGATGATAACTGCGTCATAGTCGCCTGTTGCAATTCTACCACAGAACTTTTTACGGTTCTTTGTTTCAAAATCCTTCTTCGTCGCAACCAGTATATTGGCTGACGGATAAAGCTGCAAGTATTCTGCCGCCCACTGTTCCGTCAGATGATTCGGTACAACAAACAGTGATTTATTACATAATCCGAGCCTTTTTGACTCCTGCGATGCCGCTACCATCTCGAATGTCTTGCCTGCCCCGACTGCGTGTGCAAGCAAGGTATTTCCACCGTAGAGAATGTGTGCAATCGCATTTCTCTGGTGTTCCCTTAATGTGATTTCCGGGTTCATTCCACTAAATGTGATGTGACTTCCGTCATACTCACGAGGTCTGATACTGTTAAATTTTTCGTTATACATCTTCGTGAGTTTCTCTCTGCGGTCAGGGTCTGCCCATATCCAATCCTGAAAACCTTGTTTGATAAGTTCCTGCTTTGCCTGTGCGATTGCCGTCTCTTTTTTATTAAGGACAGCTTTTCTCCTGCCCTCATCATCTTCGATATAGTCAAAGATACGAACATCTTTCAGGTTCAGCGTTTCCTCAATTATCTTGTAGGCATTGATACGACCTGTGCCATATGTGCTATACGCTTTGACATTGGAACGGTCATAACTTTTACCCTCGATATTCCATTCGCCTGTGTAGGGAGAGAAGTGGACTTTGATATTCCACTGTGCGTATCTCGGCGTATCAAGGAACTCAAACATAAACTGCTGAATTACTTCCTGCGGTAGCCAAGTAGCACCAAGTCTTACGGATATTTCACTTGCAGTCAGGTCTTTTGGCTGAACTTTCTCCAGTGCTTCCACATTGATTTTATAATCTTCAGGATACACCTCGGCAGACTTTTTCGCTGTAATAAGCTTCTCCCTGACATTGCCTGAAAGGTACTCATCTGCCATCAAATACTTTGCCTCAGTTACATTCCCATATCCGTGAAGCGGATTCAAGAAGATAACACCTTTCAAATCCTGATAGAGTGTTTCTTCACTTTTCCCTGTGAGCTTTGACATATATTCCATATCAATTCCGGCTTTTTCTCCCATAGAAACAGCGAGTGCTTCACTGGCGGTATCTACCTTTTCTACCAGCTTATGCGGCTTAATTGTACGTTTGAAGAACATATCCGCCTTACGTTCCAGTTCTCCGTTTTCGTTAATGACTTCAAGAGCCGAAAGCAAGGCAAAGGAACTGTCGTCGCTGAAAGCAGAGATATTCGCTCTGCTGTTAATCAGTCCATATTTCTTAGTGTAACTGTCATAAAGACTGTTGAGTTTTGACTGTTCGGCTTTGATTTCTTCATCCGGATAGTCCTCGGTTTGAAGTTCAATCAGGTTGCGAACGCTGTCACGAACCGCAATCATACCCTTGATTCTGTTCTCGGCGGTTGCCGATACCTCTACCGGAGTCATACGGGAATTTTCACGGAAATAGATTTTATCATCCACAACCGTGTAAGAAAAATTTCTCACATTCGGGTCTGCCGGGATAGAATTGTCTTCTTCCTCAAGTTCATCTTCCACTTCATAATCGCTGATTTCTCCGTGTATATTTGCTACCGCTTCCGATAATAATTCAGATAAATCTGCGTTTTCAAACGGTACACAGGTTACTTCTTCTCCAAAGCGACCGTTTACTGTTTTCATTTCGCCCAGTATCATTTCTGGATGTTCTACAAAATATGAGTTCATCGTGATACCGTTTTCATTCGTGCCAAGCTGTACCCAATCAGGTTCAATATCTATGAGTCTGTCACGCTTTTGCAAAAACAAAATATCCGATACAACTTCCGTACCGGCATTGCCTTTGAAAGTATCATTTGGAAGTCTGATTGCTCCCAACAGGTCGGCTCTTTGTGCGATATATTTTCTGACCGACGAATTCATTTTATCCATCGTGCCTTTGCTTGTCACAAGTGCCATCACACCGCCGGGTCTTAATTTATCCAAAGACTTGGCAAAGAAGTAATCGTGAATAAGGAAGTTATACTTATCGTATCTCTTATCAAGCACTTTGAAATCTCCAAACGGAACATTACCTATAACTCCGTCAAAGAAACTGTCCGGCACATTGACTTCTTCAAATCCCTGTGCTGCTATGGACGATTTTTGATAAAGCTGCTGTGCTATACCTGCCGAAACAGTATCAAGTTCCACACCGTAAATCTTTGTATTTTTCATTGACTCCGGCAACATACCGATAAAATTACCGATACCGCAGGACGGCTCTAACAGATTGCCCTCCTTAAATCCCATCTGTTCCATAGCCTTGTAGATAGCGTCTGTAACTTCTGAAGGAGTGTAGAAGGCAGTCAGTGTACTTTCTCTTGCGGCTGTGTATTCTTCGGGAGAGAGTGTGGTATATAACTCAACAAATTCATCTGCCCACGCCGAATTGTTCTCATCAAAGGCTTCGGGCAAACCTCCCCAACCGACATATTTCGACAGAACAAGTTGTTCTTCCGGTGTGGCAAATCTGTTTTCAAACTCACACTCTTTCAGAACCTTTATGGCTTCCATATTCCTGCGAAAGCGTTCTTTCTTGCCTACCGGCTCTACCGGATTGGAACGCAAATCAAAATTGTTTCGCTCTGCCATCGGCACATCGGGGTGCAGGTCAAAGCTTTTTACCTTTTCTTTTTTCTTCTGCTCCCAAGCAGGAACAATCGGCTCAGGCTCTTTATCGTAACCGTTTCCGATACGAATACCCTCGTTATACATCTCATCGTAGCTGTCAAATCCGTTTTGAACGGCTACAATTTCTCGGTAGTCCTCAATCGGAACTTTACCGATATTGGTTGGTACCATATCGCTTCTTTCGGTATTTTCAATGAGTGCTTCCATTGTTTCAGGCGTACACTCAGTAAAATCCGGTGTCTGCCTGAAAGCTGTATCTGCTTCTTCAAACCATTCTGTACCTATATCGGCAAGGGTTTGATTTGCGATACTTCCAAGATAATCAAAGAAGGCATCTGCCGACTTGTGGTTTTGTGCCGCTTCTCTGATTTCATCAAAAGAAAGTATGTTAGTAACATACTGCCCACCGGCATTACTGTCAGGATTAAAGTACATCCAAGTAATGCTTTCCTGTTCTCGGTTAATGAAAAAGGCATCTTCATAGCCTGTTTTCTGTTCGGTTTCGGTATCGTTTTGAGCGATATTCTCGCCTATATCTGCTTTTTCTGCGGCAGGTAATACCGTTGCCCTCAAGTGGTCATTTAGCGGATTTTCACTCACTTTACGGTCAAATTCAGTACGCTCAAACTCTTTGTTAAACAGTGGCATTTCGGTATCATAAAGCATTACTCTCTCATCATTAAAAGATAAAATTTCATACTCCGAAGCACCGATATATACCGTATCCCCAAGATGATATTCATATCGGGGATCAGGTAATTGCTGTTCCTGTGTTTGCTCTGCAAGCAGACTGCGAACATAATCAATCTTCTCTACACGGTTAATCGGGAAACCTACGCTGTCCTCAAAAGTGACATCTCGCATAGAAACATCGCCGCTTATTTTACCGACGCTTTCAATAACAAATCGGCGGTCGTCAATCACAACTTCCTTGCCGATAATGTCATCATTTGTCTGCTCTGCTTCTTCCGGTGGTGCAGTAGAAAGAATTTCCCGATTTCTTTTCTGCTCCTCGATTTCTGCCCGTCGTGTTTCCTGCTTCTCAAGCCACTGCGGATACTGCTCCTTTTCCTTTGGATTTAAGTATCTGTCTGCACGGATAAGCTCTCCGATACGCTTTTCCACCTGTGTCCATTTAAGAGTGAGTTTCGGTGCGTCGTTTCCAAATCCTCTTGAAAGAGTTATGCCTTTCCCGTCGTGCTGTTCGTCAATACCTGCACCGATAATGACAGGATATGAACCTCCCCAACCATATTCGTTTTTGAGAAAGTCTACATTTTCTTTTGAAGATAAACTCTTTTGAAACTGCTCATAGATACGCATTTTACCTTCGTGAATACCGCTTCCACGAGTCAGAACTGCGTCGATAATCTCCTGAGAAAAAGTAAAGGCAGAGGTTTTGTTTTCCTCTGCCTGACCGTCTAATATGAAGCTCATCTGTCCGTCTACCGACGGTAGCGGTTTCATTCTATCATTTAATTCTCCCAAAAGACGCATTGCTTCAAAGTGCTGTGCAATCACGCTCCAGTTATAGAAACTCTGTGCAGTTCTGCTGTCATAATGACCTTCCCAAAGGTGCAAAACATTCTGAAATGTCTTGTAACCTACGGTTCTCCCGTCCTCTAATGTGAGTTCGGTATAGTCGTTATTGAAGATACTCTTGATATATTCGGTACGGGTATCGCTATCGGTATTTCTCTCATAGAAGTCTTTAATATCTTCGAGTGAAACCGACAAATGCGGTGTAGTACCGAGTATTTCTCTTATAGTATCATCTCTTCCGAAAAACGGTAGGCTCTTATCCTCGTTACTTCTGTCATAATATTCTAAATGAATATTACCTGTTCCTTCACGATTTCCTGTGCCGAGTTCCTGATGTTGTTCATCAAGCGAACCCACTTCATCATATCGTCCGCTTTCATCTGCTCCGTCAGTCCCTCTCGTTGTGCCATCTGTCTGATAAGCGTTTCCTCCAGTTCGGTCGCCCTCTGCTGAACTTCCGACAGATGACTGCTCAGTATCCCTTTCGTCAGGAGATTGTAATACTGAACCTTGTGGTGTTCCTTCAGATAAGTTCTCCTCATCTGCGACCACTTGCCCTGAATTACCTCCGGCTGTTCGGGCAGAGTCAGGTTCGGAAGATTGTAATCCCCGACCATCGTGTATGTTATCTCGTTCATAATCGCTGCTCCTTTCGTCTTTGATGTCTTTATTGTATTCCGATTGCCTGTTTGCTTCAATTATGCGATTTTGACGATTCAGTGCCATCACTGTCTTTGAGATTTCCGTAAGTCCCATTTCTGCAATGTCGCTTGTGGCAAATCCCAGAGCATTCATCGTATCCTGCGTATTGAAATTGGTAACATCTCGAAAATCATCGGCTTCAGAGTATTCGCCGGTATCAATCCCAAGCCTTGTCATCATCATATATGCCACGCTGTTTGTGACAATCTTTTTATACAGACTTGCAATCATCGTTTCGTCAAGTCCTTCTAAAAAACTGTCCTCGGAAGCATATATGAGGTCATTAAGATAATCCGGCAAATTATCTTCGGCGGCATTTTGTGCGGCACTCATAACTGCATCGCCCAAAGTGTCTTTGTTATCCAGTTCTCCGAATGTGCTTTCAAGCGTTTCAATAACATCGTCTGTGTATTCGTCCCTCATATTCCAAAGCGGAACAGGACGGGAATATCTGCTCTCGTGGGTATCGGAAATATCAAAGTAATGGGTAAGTCTTTGCCTTGCTCTGTTTTCATCGGCAAATACCGCAATACCTCTTGCACCTTTATTTACCCATCGTCCAAAGTTTCTGTTCCAACGCTCGATTTCAAGAACTGCCGTAGCGTCCGGTCGCTGTGCATATATCAGCAACTGCTCATCATATCGCAGCTTGTAGTTTCTGCACGCAGACTGCAAGAAATTCTGCCAGTTCTGCGGATTGGAAATAACCGTCTTGCAGGTTCTGTCATAGAGTTCAGATATGAGTTCATATTTTCTTGACACTGCTTTCGCACCTCCTTATCGTTCTTTTTCTTTGCTCTTTGGCGGTTTCGCCTTTTCCTTACGCTCCTGACTGCTCATCCGTTCCACCTCCCAAATATGAGAACAGCTTGTTGGCTTTGGTTTCTTTCTGAAGTTCGATGATGAGTGCCATATCCGGTATCGTGATACCCGGAATCTTCAAAATGTTCTCCATATCAAGCTGCTGTAATTTTTTCTCCGTATTACAGCCGGAATCAAACAGCTTCGCCATTAACTTTGTTTTCTGTTGAAATGTCGATTTGCTCATCTTGCCGTCCTCCTTATTCGATTTCTATGACTACACGAATACAGCCATCGCAGCCGTTGCACTGTCTGGAAAGTTCCGGGAACAAAGACTGCACCCTCTGTCTTGACCTGCGGATAGTTTCAAAGCACGGTAAACCGTAGCCCTTGTAGTTGTTGACTATATCCTCAAGAGATAAGTCGCCGACTTTCAAATAACTGTATCGGTTGTAATAGCAGAGGATAAGCTGCATATCATCATATCTTGTTTCAGGGCATTCTCTGAGGATTGCAAGCACCTTGCTGTCAACCGTTCTCTGCTTATTCATAAAGCACCTCCATAAAGTAAATGGGCGGAGTTTTTCACGCTCCGCCCACCATTTTGTTTCTTATTTCTTTCTGTTTTTAATCTGCAAGAAGATAAAGCCGCCGATAATAAAGGCGACCAAAACAACTGCTACGATTGTCTTTGCGTCCATTATTCATTGCCCTCCTTTTTCTTCTTTCTCTTGGAAGCAACAACCGTTGCAACGATACCGAGTGCAGAAGCACCTGCAAGTGCTACCCAAAGACTGGTCTTTCTGTCATCGCCGGTTTTCGGTGTATCACGAAGTTCGTTATGCATCTCGATTTCTACCGTTTCGCCAACCTTTACGGTCACTTTCTTATCGGCAGGTAAAACATATCCGGCAGATACATTGTCGTTGACCTCAGACACTGTGTATTCACCGATACGAAGTCCATCTACGGAGATTTCGCCATTCTTATCGGTTGTAAAGGTGCTGTCATAACCGTTGACACCTGTTACTCTGAAAGTGAAGCCTTCCACCTTACCGTCGGAAGATGTCTTTTTAATTTTCAGGTTTCCTTTCATTGCTTCGTTGATAAAGCCGACTCCCGCTTTGTTTTCTACTTTGTAGGTAGTTTCATCTTTTTCAATGAATACGGAATAAACGCCCTTATCAAGCACAAATCCCTCCGGTGCTTTGGTTTCCTTTACAAGATATTTACCGTAGAGAAGTTCTTTCATCTCATAGGTACCGGTTGCGGTTTCTTCAAGATTTCCGATAAGTTCATCGCCATCGTCCAGTTTACCGTCGCCATTAACATCCTTATACACTTCAAAAGTTGCACCTGTCAGTTTATTATCCGGATAATCAGCGTCCACTTTGGTAAGTTCAATATTACCGTGAATATACTCGTCGGTAATTTCCACTTCGATGACCTGCTCATTCTCCCCGATGTTTACTTCGTAAGAAGTATCATCAAGCACAAAGCCTTCTGGAGCTTCGATTTCTCTTACAATCCACTTTCCATAAGGAACTTTTGCAAAAGAAAAACTGCCGTCCTTTTCAGATGTGGCAGTCATAATAGCGTGTTCTTTTGTAAATTCGGTTTCATCTGCTTTGAAGATACCGATTAAAGCACCGCCCAGTGCTTCTCCGTTCTCGTCAATCTTCTTACCGGATACAGAACCGTAGATGAGTTTATTCTCAATCGGCTTACCATCATTTACTTTGATTTCAACCGTTTCGGTATTCTGACCGGCATACTCGAATGTGAACGGATACTGTGTATCAGAGAGGATATAATGCTCATCTGTGGCAATTTCCTTGATATAGTAACTGCCAAACGGAAGGTCTGTATTTGCAGTCGCTGCTCCGTTTTCATCAAGCGTGATAATCTCAATCAATCCGTCAGTCGGAATAACTGTGCCGCTTGAAGATACAACATCTTCTTTTGCATAGAGTCCGAAACTGATGTTTTTGATTTCATCATTCTTGCCGATACCAAAGGTTTCGTCCTGCTCTAAGATTTTTTCAATAGAAATCTTCACTTTCTGTCGCTCGTTTACGAAACTGGTTGCGGTTTCTGTTACCGCTACATCCTGACCTGCATAAGTGAGTTCTACCGAATGCTTTTCTTTGTTGATGACCATACCTGTCGGTGCTTTGGTTTCAACAACTGTATATTTACCGAGATAGAGTTCCTTGCTCTTGGCTGTTCCGTCCTCATCGGTCGTTACGGTATCTACTACATCGCCCTTGTGATAACGAAGTGTACCGTCCGGTGTGATAACATCTTCATCGGCTGTGATTTCATAAACCGCCCCTGCAAGTCCTTTGACCTTATACACCGGCTGATAAATCACATCTTCATCTTCCTCGCCGGATACATTGACACCAAAGAATACTTCGCCGGTTTTCTCAACGGAAATCGTACCTTTCTGTGCCATATTCGGCTTGTCCACCTTAATCAATGTGATACCACCTTCCTGTGTGGAATTTTCTTCTGTTACATCAAAAGAAACCGGAGTGCTGTCAAGCACATATCCATACGGAGCCTGAACCTCAACAAGTGAATATCCCTTGCCATAGTCCAGTTTTTCAGGTGTAACAAGCTGACCGTCTGCGTCGGTATAGAATGTGTCGATGGTTGTTGGTGTAGGATAAGTAAATGTCATACTTACTTTGTTACCGGCAGGGTCATAGATTTGAAAACCTGCACCTGCATACGGGATTGTCTTGCCTGTTTCTGCATCAACCTTTACGACCTTGATATATGACTCAAAGTTTGCGTTGTTGATAAGATAACGGTAGGTCTGTCCGTCCTGAGAAATGAAAACATCAAAGTCTTTCATAAACTCACGACCTTCCCAGCCTTTAGTCTGATGAACGGTATATACGCCGTATGGCATATCCTTTGTCTGAGCAAATCCGTTTTCATCGCAAACTATGGTATCTCTTTCATCTTTGTCGGCTTTTTCAAATGAGCCGGAAGATTTCAGATACACTTCAAATTCAGCACCGTTTTCCGGTGTCTCAATCTTGGTTTCCCCATCATCGGTATGTTTGATGATAGCGATATTGCCTTTCATAACCTGCTCTGTCACGTCATTTGCCACAAGATTGTGTTCAATCGTAAAGAGTTTTGGCTCTGCACCTACCTTGTGGATTGTCTTATCAAGGAGATAACCCTCGCTCGGTGTGATTTCTCTGATTGTCCAATCGCTGTCACAGATATATTCCTTTGTTGTGAACTGCCCCTCGCTGTCTGTCACATACTTATCCACAAGTGTGTCGCCTTTATAAATCCCGTAAACAGCACCGGAGAGTTTTGCGTCGCCCTGAGCAGTGCCTTCTTCTCGGTCGCTCTTTGTTACAGTTACGCTGAATTTCTTCAAGATATTTGTTAAATCACGGTTTGTAACCCCTTTCCACTGAATCGGTGCAGTCTGCTTTTCAGGAACGACATAACGGATTGCTGTATCCACTTCTTCGAGCGTATATGGTGTGCTTCCGCTGATAAGAACATCTTTGAATGTTGCAACACCGTTTTTGTCGGTAACTGCATATTCATCAACTGCAATGCCTGCAAGGGAAGTACCGTAAAGGTGGAATTTCACGCCCTCCACAAGATTATCTTCCGATGATTTAATGACCTGAAGATTACCTCTCTTGAGAACATTGTTGAAGTTTACGGTTGCCACCTGACCGGCAACAACGGTTACTCTGTGGGTTTCCTGCGGAACATATTTGTCAATGGACTGCTCCGTAATGGTATATACGCCCGGCATAAGGTTATCAAGCTGGAACTTACCGCCGTTTGCTGTGGTAACTGTCTGATTTACTCCATTACCTGAAATAGTGAAATTGATACCGTCAACCTTTCCGTCCTCAGATGTTTTCACAATCTGACAAGAACCGTAGCTGACTTTCATCTTTACATATCCGGTCACAGGGTCGTTGACTTCCTGTGCATAAGTAACTACATCCTGCACGCTTGAATTTTGACCGTGCTTGCCCTCAGACCATACGACAACACCTCTGCGGACACCGTTTTTCTTACTTGCGGTAATGGTAAATTCCTTACTCGGTGCTTTATCCATTGACACCGTAAGTTTGTTTCCGCTTGTGGAAAATGTTACACCACTAATACTCGCCTTGAAATCATAATTAGAGAGTACACCGTTGGAGTCCGTAAGGGTTGCAACATATTTGCTTCCGTTCCATTCAAGCTCATTTACTTTCGCTGAACCGCTTGATTTAGTGCAGAAGCTCGGCACAACCGTATGTTTCTGCACGCTGCTGACCATACTGTTGTAGTAACTCATAATCTTACTCTTTAGCGGATGTTTGGCATTGATAACATCTTTCACATTGCTGCAACCACTGGCTGCTTTGTGATTAAAGTTTGCGTCACGCTCGCCTACGACTGTTTCCCAGATAAGGAGTTGTGTTGCATAGGCGTGAGCAATACTGTTTGCCGCACTTTCGTTCTGCGACCTCCAGCTTGTTGAAATCGTTCCACGATAGCCATACTGCAAGATACGACCGATAAAGAGTCTGATTTCATCGCCGGAGATAACTCCGTTTGCTGTGATATTGTTGAAATAATTTTCATCGTATTTGTTCATACTCTGACCGGAACTGAGTGAAACACCCGGTTCGATACAATAGGCAATGTTACCGGAATACGAGCCGATTGCCTTTAAGTTGGTGTGGGTGGAACTGCCGGTATGCCAACCGTTCTTCAAGGTAAGGTTACTGTGTCCCCATACACCATCGTAATTTGCGTCGCCGTCACGAGGGAAATCAACCATATACACATTGGTTTTTTCTCCGCTTGCGGCAAACGCTGTGCTTGTCCCAATACTCATAAAAGCACTGAGACTGAGAACCGTCGCCATAACAAACGATACGGCTCTCTTGATTTTCGTCTTTACCATCTAAGTTTCCTCCTTAAAATGAAAGAACGCACCGATTATCTCAGTGCGTCCAATACTGTATTTTATTTTGTTTTTTAGCAGTAGCCGATATAGATTTCATATTCCGTATCGGATACCTTTTCTGCCCATACCCATACTGCGGTAAATCCTTCCACATTTTTGTATCTGTTCAGCCTGCTTTGAATATCGTCCTTAATGCCTGTGCGTTTGGCATTGGCGGTTATCGGATTATCCCAACAATCCGTAGCGGTACTGTCCAATTCCAAACCGATACTTTGAGCATAACTCTTGGCGTAACTCACATAAGAATTAACATCAAAACTCGGCTTCGCTTCTTCCGTTGGTTTTGGCTTTGTGGGTTTCACTTCTTCCTTAACCGTCGGTGTTTCCGGCTTTGACTGCGGTTGTTGCTGTGGCTGCTCCTGTTCTTGAATACTGTCAGGCTTTTTCGTTACCTGAACGGATTCATAGCTTTTTGCAGTTTCCGTCTTACTACCTGCCGTAGAAGAAACGTCCGACTTTTCCTGCACATCCGGTTCTGCCTTTGCTTTGCTTGATACCGCTTTTTCTGATGTTGTTTCAGGAACATCGCTTGTATCATCTGCTTTTTCTGTTTCGTTCGCTGTTTCGGTATTACCAGCCGTAGAAGAAATCCTTTTATCCGTGTCATTTCGTGCGGTTTCTTTGGCTGTGTTACCGTTACATCCGGCAAGCAAAATCATCAAGCAGGCAATCATACAAACCATCCATTTCTTTTTCATAAGCTATCGCTCCTTTCGCCTTAATCGTAATCAATCAGGCGAAAAACAGCAAAGGTGCGAATATCCAAACTTTTTATCGTATCAGACATTTTATTTGCACTTCAAATGTGCGAACCCTTTATTAGACAGCTATAAGTTATGAGAGATAGTTATATTCAAGTGAGATAGAATATATATTTTCAGCAGGTAAACAGTAGGTATTAGGGGGTAGAGTGTGAGAAGGGGGAGTAGTAAAAGCGGCTATCTGCTGTCACGGTCTGCCCGTTGCCTAAGATACTTGTTGTAATGCTCCAATGCTTTGCACACGAAGTCCTCCGTTTGGCTGATTGGGATATTCTTCGGGATGAGCTGTCGCACTTTGTCGCCCCTTAACACAATCTTCTCTTTCTGGTTTGGCTTTTCCTCCGACATAATGGCTTGGATAGCTTCGGTTGTGAGTTTACCCTCATCGAAAAACTTACGCATACGAATAGTCTGGTCGTGAGAGGGAGTTGCGTCGTTCATATCAATCTCGTCAACTACATCACGCTGACAATCTTCGTCAAGATACGACAATTCAACCGCTGGTCGCATTTTAATTCGCCCCTCATCAACAAATTCAAGCAATTCGGGAACAAGGTTTGTAAGACGGACATATCTGTGTATTTGATTTCTACTGTCGCCACATTCTTTAGCAAGTTCATCTGATGTTCTCAACTTCGTCCCCACTGGGGACAAAGTTAAATCTGTTCGTTGTCCCTGTCTTTTCATTGCGTCCAAACGCATTTTATAGGCAAAGGCTTTTTCAGAGGGGAGTATCTGCGACCTTTGGAAATTACTTTCCACCATTAAAATTGTGGCTTCATCTCTGTTTAGGTCAACAACCTCACATCTTAGCGTTTCAAAGCCTGCAAGTTCACTCGCTCGTTTTCGTCTGTGTCCGGATACGAGTTCGTATCTTCCGTCCTCTTTCTGCCTTACCGTAGCCGGAGTAATCACTCCACGTTCCTTGATACTCTCGACAAGCTGTTGCATATCTTCATCGTCCCTGACCTTGAACGGGTGGTCTGGGAAATCGTCAATCAGCTCTAATGGAATATCTCGGATTTTAGAAAGTCTTTCTTCTTCTCTCTGTGCCTGCGTTGTAAAAAGGTCATCGAGCCTCGTGAGAGTGAAGTCGCTCTTTCTTCCTGCCATCGGCTAACACCTCCTTCGTAAATTCGGTGTATGCCTTAGACACCGTACTGTTTGGCTCATAAGCAAAAATGCTCTTGCCTTTGGAAGAAGTTTCTGCGGCTTTTACAGCAATCGGAATAGATGTGCGATACAGCTTAATCTGATTTCCGAAATTCTCCCGCAACGCTTCCACCGTACTTTTGGCGAGGTTTGTGCGATTATCCACCAAAGTGAGAAGCATACCGTCTATCTTAATATCTTGATTGATATACTTCTTAACCTTTGAAATGGTCTGCACAAGCTGGGTCATACCCTTAGCCGGCAAATACTGTGCCTGCACCGGAATAATCACGCTGTCTGCCGCAGATAGAGCATTGAGTGTTACCATACTCAGAGAAGGCATACAGTCAATCAAGACAAAATCGTATTTGTCTTTGACCTGACTTAAATAATTCCTCAAAGTGGTTTCTCTGCTCATAGCGTTCATCAGGTTATATTCCATCGCCGAAAGTTCAAGGTTCGCCGGTAAAAGGTCAACACCTTCCTCGTGATGCAGGATACCGTCTGTCGGGTCATCCATCGTTTCACTAATCACATCTGTAAGTTTCGTTGCAAGCGTGATACCCAAGTTATCCGTATCTCTCCAACCGAGACAAGTAGTTAAATCTCCCTGCGGGTCTGCGTCTATGAGCAACACTTTCTTACCCTGCATTGCAAGACCAACACCAAGATTAACCGTTGTCGTTGTCTTTCCGACTCCGCCTTTTTGATTGCATATGGCAATCGTTTTGCAGTTTGACACCTCTTGCGTCCTCCTTTCAATTTATTCATAGCCAATAAAAACGGCTATGTACTTAACCGTTTCATTTCCTAAACGGTCGTGGCAATATTTATTCTTAATATCCCTTGCCAAGCATATCGCTTTTGGGAAGTCGTTAAGGAACAGGCTGCTTATCTGTATCATAGGAATCTAACCTCTGCCGGGTACTCCGCCAGCTCCGTAGAGAAGTATCATTATCTTTCTGACTGTCATCGCCATATCGGTTGCAATCCGATACTCATAGCAGGAGTTCTCGCTGTTCTGAAATTTTCAGAAGTTTTGGCGTACCCACTAAAGTGGCTATCATCAGAATTAAAGTCTTAACGACCTGTGTATTCAGTTGTCAAAGAACAAGTGAAAAGGCTTCCGTTTTCATCATTAGGAATTAACCCCTTCACTCATTTGGACAAAGGGGTATGTTTTGGACACCCAAAATCGCTTCTTTCCCGAAAAAAATTTCAAAAAATTTTTCGGAAACAAAAAAGCCGCCTGTTTCGGTTAAAAAACAGACGGCGTAAACGCTAAAAATTATTTGATTTTCAGTTTCTTTTTCTTTGCAGACAGAACTTTCAGAAGAACATCATCTACTGCGTCGGTGTATCTTCCTTGTGTTATGAGGTTGTTTTTCAGATTGACAAGCGACTGTATCACTCTGCTTTGCTCGTCATCGGTTAGATAAATATGATATTTCTTTTCTCTCATCGGCTGCTCCTCCAATCTTCAAATGTTTTCCTGATTATCCTGACATCTTCTTGTGTATCGGAAGATATAAATATATGTACGCTCTGAAATGCTGCTTTGATACGCTGTGCATAATCGGTTTCCGCTTCGTTTGGCTTCATCGACAGCTTAATGAGTTTGATTCCCCGTTGCTTACAAAGATGTTCTTTCAAAACATCTATCTTCTCTGAGTCCGTATTTACCTGAATAGCAACCGACTCCGATGGAACATATACATCAAGTGGAATACCGAACAACCTATCAGAACCAAGTTCAACTTTCAAGCCTTTCATATTGGCATAATAGCTGATTGCAAGAGCCGGGAACAATGACAGATACTCCTGTCCACATATCCTGCACCCTTTATTGAGAACGGTACGCTCGTTTATCTTCATATTCCAAGAATGACCGTATCTACATTTCCACCACACTCTCTTTGCCGAATTTCTTGAAACTTCTGTCGGCTTCAACTTATTTAACTCATAATCCCATTCTGTAATAAGCTGCTTATCCGTTGTAGCCAAATCATTATATCCGGAAAGTACCTCTCGCTCTGCACAAACAGGGCAGACAGCTCCTTTCACACGGGCATTGATAACTGACTTCCACTCGTTCCCACATTTCCTGCAATGCCACCATACATTCTTTCTTGATTTGGCATTAACATCATCAGGCTGCAACGGATAATTCTTCTCTGACCATTCTTTGGCTATACGTGGGTGTGTACTTTTCAGGTCATTCTTGCCTTTTATAAATATATAGCCACTGCAACAGGGACATTTACTACCACCTGAGCGTGTAGAGATAAGCGCATTCCACTCATAACCGCAGGTTCTGCACTTCCACCAAGCCTTACTGTTTGCAAACGCCATAACTTCGGTAGGCTTCTTTTCATTCTTATCAGACCATTCGTCTGCTACTTCCGGGAACAGCGTTGCAAGGTCATTAAATCCTGCAAGCACTTTACTATGGGAGCAGTACGGGCAACCTGTTCTATTGATGGTTCTGCTCTTTACAGTGGCTATCCATTCGTGTTCCAATTTACATTTCCATATCACTTTCTTGTGCGAACCGATAGATACCTCTGTCGGTTTGCTTTCATTTTTCTCAGACCACTCACAAGCCAATTCGGGCTTCAATGTACTTAAATCGTTAATGCCTTCGACTACTCTTGCACCAGAGCATATCGGGCATTTCTCTCCATTGGAGCGAGCCTTTATGCTTGTTTCCCATTCGTGACCGCAAGCACCTTTCCACCATACTTTCTTATTCGAGCCGAAAGTCACATTGTCCGGTGTCAGTGGTAAATTCCTATCCGACCACTCGGCAACTAATTCGGGATGTACTGCCGATAAACTGTTACTCATATCAAAACCTCCACTTCCTCTGTGATTAAAGTATATGAAGTTTTGGCTTTTCCTTGTAGTTTGCGAATATCCGTAAAAATAAAAAAGCCCTTTGAGAAAAGATTTCTCCTCTCTCAAAGGGTTCAATAATCTGGAATCTGTCATATTGATTTTTTTATCCAATTATCAAGAAACGCCATTTGTTCATCCGTATGAAACCAGTGTTCTCCATTTTGCATAACAGTAAGCGTTGCACCTGTTTGACTTGCAAATTCCGATATGGTTTCCCCCGAAGTCAAATTATCATTTGCACCATATAAAATACAGGTTGAAATTTTCCACTTAATAGGGTGTTTGCGTACATAACATAAATATTCCCAAGATAGCGTTTCTCCAAAATCTGTAGATATTTCTTTCTTGCTACAAAGTTCATTTTCCGTAACATTTGACCAACTCATCATATCCGTAATCAGTCGTTCCATATTCACAATAGGAGAAATAAACAAAGCTTTGGAAATTGTTTTTTCAACAAGAGCATTCATTGAGAAGAAAGCCCCTATACTGTTAGCAATTAAAATTACAGAATCATATCCTTTAGTGTTCAAATCGTAAAAATCGGAAAATTCGATTTTTGCCTCCCAAGGGTTTTGCGACTTATAGTCAAAACCGATAACATCGCTTTTAGGGAAAAGCGTTTTATAATGTTCTGCTTCCTCCGCTTTCCCTCCTTTGCCGTGTACATATATAACTAATTCTTTCATTCAGTGTTTCCTCTGCATATAACAATTTTTTCTGTTTTTAAAAATGGGCAATTCCACACCGGAACTGCCCATATATTTTGAAAATTATGCGATTTTTAAGGCTCTGCACCGTTTCAAGCACCATTTGGTGTAAATTTGGTGTATTTGTGTATTTTCAGAGCTTTTTCACAATTGAAGTACATCCCGTTTTGTAGGGTAAAACGGTACTTCTTAGTAGAGCTTTGCACCTGCCGGAATATGGTCATCTACCATAAGCAGATGGAGCTTTTCTTCGCCTTCTTCTTCGTGTACTGCACTGAGAAGCATACCGCAAGAGTCAATGCCCATCATTGCTCTTGGAGGAAGATTTGTGATTGCAATAAGTGTCTTACCAACAAGTTCTTCCGGCTCATAATAAGCGTGAATACCGCTTAAAATGGTTCTATCCGTGCCTGTTCCGTCATCAAGAGTGAACTGAAGGAGTTTCTTTGACTTCGGTACTGCAACACACTCTTTAACCTTTACAGCTCTGAAATCAGACTTTGAGAATGTATCAAAATCAACATCTTCTTCAAATAAAGGCTCAACCTTTACCTTAGAAAAATCAATCTTTTCAGGCTTTGAATTTGGTGTAGAAGCTTCTTTATCCTTTACACCATTTTCGGATTTTACACCACCGAGGGTCTTCATTGTCGGGAACAGCAACACATCTCTGATTGCCTCAGCCCCTGTCAGAAGCATACACATACGGTCGATACCAAATCCGATACCACCTGTAGGCGGCATACCGATTTCCAGTGCGTTCATAAAGTCTTCA
>Ga0129313_1000460_pt1 | contig 34788 bp, 42 predicted proteins | sample O1105metagenome_FD_94436 | JGI IMG/M metagenome (GOLD analysis project Ga0129313, IMG submission 94436) | Orangutan group fecal microbial communities from fecal samples from Wisconsin, USA - O1105 metagenome | ecosystem: Host-associated > Mammals > Digestive system > Large intestine > Fecal...
CGGCAATGAGCATGATCAAGAATCAGAACTTCGGCATTGAAATCGAGCTGACCGGTATTACCAGAGAGAACGCCGCCAAGGTGATTGCCAGTTACTACGGCACGACCACTCGCTACATCGGAACCTATTACCAAACCTACGGTGCCACTGACCGGAAGGGGCGCACCTGGAAGGCAATGAGTGATGGTAGCATCCGCACACAGGTCAAGCGTGACGGAAGAATCGTAGACACCAACAACGGTTCCTATTCCTGCGAAGTTGTCTCCCCCATCCTGCAATATGAGGATATCGAAGATCTCCAGAACATCGTCCGTGCGCTGGTCAAGGCTGGTGCCATGGCGAACTCATCTTGCGGCATCCATGTCCATGTGGATGGTGCCAATCATACACCCGAGAGCCTAACTCGACTGTTGAACCTCGCAACCGGCAGACAGGATCTGTTCTATGAAGCCCTCCAGATTGGTAACCGAGCGAATCGTTGGTGCCACAAGATTTCTCCCGAGCTGTTCAAGGCGATGAAGAACGGAGGAAAGGACAGCCGTCAGGCAGCTGAGCGTACATGGTATAGCACCGCAAACGATGGCTACACTGGCCGAATCGACCACGATCACTATAACTCAACCCGTTATCACGGGATCAACCTTCACGCATTTTTCACCAAGGGTACAGTTGAATTTCGACTGTTCAATGGAACGACCCACGCAGGCAAGATTAAATCCTACATTCAGTTCTGCCTTGCAATGTCTGCCTGGTCAATCGAGAGCAACGACAACCGCAAATATTTCAAGGACTGCTCCGGTTATACCCAGGAACAAAAAGCCGCTCTGATGACCCGTGTGCTAGTCAACAGGCTTGGCATGAGCGGTCCCGAATTTAAGACTGCTCGCTTGCACCTGACCGCCGCTTTCCACCAGACCGCACAGCAGGCAGCGTAATCCACAAATAGCTGAGCTAACGGCATGACGGGCAATGGAGGAAACAGGAAATGCTATATCGTATTACATATCGTCGCCGCTCTGACAGGGATAACAAGAAGTGGACAGAGTTCCGGGAAGTTCTTGGATTGGAGGAATTAACCAGCTGCTTGAAATGGCTAGAAAAGAAAAGTGACAACCATGAGCTTATTTCCGTTATCCCATTCAAATAGGTGCTTGCCACGACGAATACACGATTCAATAAGCTGTGGGAGATACTTCACAAGCAAGGATATGTAAGGTTTACAGATTATGGAGAGACTTGTACTTTGTATCTGGTTCCGAGCCGCTATGGCGAAGATGTTTCCCTACGCTCCGAAGATGGGAATGTAGTTCTCTGCCACTGGCAAAAAGAGCGATTTAAGAACATTCTTGTTGACAAAGTCAATCACAGACCCCAGGAAGGTTATAAACACGATACTGGGGAGAAAGGATAAATCGATGAACAAACACATTGAAAAACTTCCAAAGCAGTACCGGGAATCTATCCGGGATTTCTACAAAGACGATGACGGATGGTGGATCTGCCTTGATGAACAAGGGGTGTATTACTTTGATGGCTACGCCTCACAGTACACCATCCATGAGGATACCCAAACTGAGGCATTGGCGCAGTTCCGGCAGTGTATCTGCCAGAAAGCAGAAGAACGGTTGTACCTAGCCTACGGAAGCAACCTGAACTTGCGGCAGATGAGGATTAGATGTCCCCATGCAAAGCTGATCGGCTATGCCGATGTTGAGGGCTATCGCCTGATGTTCCGAGGCTCCGGGTCTGGGAGCTACCTAAGCATAGAGCCAAAGGTCGGAAAATCTGTTCCGTGTGGTGTATTCAAAATCACAGAATCCGACGAGCGGAGCCTTGACCGCTATGAAGGTTTCCCACGTTTTTATCATAAGAAGAAAATCACCACATTCTTAAATGCACTCAATGGGAAATCCAGGCTTGTTTCTGCAATGGTATATTACCTTCCGAAGAATTGTCCTGTGGGATTGCCCTCGGCAAGCTATATCCGCACTTGCAAGGAAGGCTATATAAACTGCGGCTTTGATGAAGAAATTTTGAAAGAGGCACTGGCTGACACATGGGAGGAACTCTAATGGAAATTATCGAACGGATGAAAGAAATTCAGAAGGCCGGAGGTCTTATCTGCCCCCGGTGTGGGCGAATGAGCATGGATAATGTGCTGTTACATAATGCACTTAGCCGGGTTGCGGATGTCTATGTCTGCCCGGACTGCGGCATGGATGAAGCCCTTCGGGACTTCGGAAGAATCCCCCTCCCTGTAGAGGAGTGGGTGCTTGCCAAGCTATGCAAAGAGAAATCCGAATGAGCCGCAGCTGGACACCGGAAGAACTAGAAGCGGCCAGCAAAGCAATGAAGGCCGCCGGGTATATGAGCTATGAAGAATTCTGTGAGGCACTGGGCAACGGCTATTTCACAATTACAGCCCCATCCGGGGCGCTCACAGACGATAAAGAACCCAAAGAAGGTTGATATAGGTAAAAAAAGAAAAGCCCCCTACAAGGAGCCTGTATGGTTCCCTGTAGGGGGCAAAGTCTTACTCGGTGAGCAGTCCACTTTCCTGCCGATCCAAGTCAGCAAGCATAATCTGGTTGCCATCGTCGGCGCTGTGGGTTTTGGGGAGCGCATAGACTGCGGCCTCGATAGCACCGTCAATAATCTTCTTCATGTCCTCGGTCACATCCACACCAGCTGCCTGCAAACAAATATAGACAAGCTGGGTTGCTTCCGCTTTACGCTGTTCTTCCGGAATCTGGCTGGTTTTATACAATTGTTCGGCGGAGTCAACGGCCTTCTGCGCATAAAGCAGGATTTTATCCACCATGTCAAGCCCGGGAGTATTGGGGAACAGCGCCTTGATAGTGTCCGTGAGGCTATCCAGGGCGGAAATAGCCAGGTCGGCCTTTTCGATGGTGCCGGACACATCCACGCCGCGCTTAATCAGCGCAGGCAGCAGCCAGAGGATGCAAAGGGCAACCAGGATGGCAAAAAGCACGACTACCCCAAGCAGCAGTGTGGGGTTCTTTAGAATGAATTCCATAATGTTTTCCTCCTTAATCATCGTCATGTAGGGCATGGATTCCCAGCCCCGTCAAAAGTTCTTTTTGTGCGTGTTTTACTCGTCCGGCATATTCCAAAGCCTTGTGCATATCACCATTGCAATGGGCATCCGGGATGCGCTGGACTGCACGGGCGGTGGCTTCCGACAAAGCAATTGCGCCGTTAATGGCGTTGATCATCACAACGTCAAGCTGCTCCCGCTTTTTCTCTCTCTCGTCCGCTCGTTCCTCTGCGGCTTTCTGTTCAGCCTTTCTTTCTGCCTCCCGGGCATCGATCCGCTTCTCCACCCGGCGGATGAAGAGGCCTGTCAGCGCTGCGGGCAGCCCAAGGGCGGCAATAATCAGCCAGGGGGAACTGTTTAGGAGCTCCTGAATCATCGGAAACGCCCCCTTAGATATTGACATGGAAAGCGCCGCTGGAAATCTTGTACCAGTAGGCAATCTTCCCATTGGCCTTGGCTGCGGCCAGGTAGGTGGAAATTGCGGAATCAGTGATACCAGGGATAGAGAAATCAGCCGCCCGCCCCTGTTTATGGGTGCTGTTGGCCGCAGATCCCGAAAGCGTGGCGTTGTACTTGTCACACCGCACACCAGACCCGCCGGAATGACCATCTGGGGGGACCACGATTACGCCCTTGCCGAAATGCTCCCGCATTTCGTCCATGAAACGCACCAGGCCCTCTTTCGGCTCTACAGGGAAGCCGTTGCACCACTTTCCGCAGGGGCACCGAAATTCCGTGCGTGTGAAATATTTGATTTCATCCCAGAAAGTTCCGGTTTTGGCATTGGTAGAAGTGCCCGTGCTGGCGGGTGTGGTGGTTGGCGTGGTGGTTTCCGCAGGGGTGGTATCGTCTGTTTTTTCAGGCTTGAAAATGTCATGGCCGAAATTGTACCGTGCTTTTTCCTCCGTTTTCTCCCCCCAGAGGCGGTCATGTACAAGCCCGTTGTCCCGCTGGAAATCCTCGATTGCGTCAGCAGTCAACGTTCCTCGAATGCCATCGGGCGTGCCGGGTTTATACCCAAGGTAGAGCAGCAAGCACTGCTGCCGGAATGTGTTCATCATATTGCTTCGTCCTTTCTTCCAGCAGGCCCCGCGGTATTGGCATGGGTTCTGCTATAGTCAATCGTTTAGTGGAGACATGGCATCCACCGCCCCCGGCAATGAGCAGGGCCGGATAAAACCGCTCGTTCATGTGTAAATACCTCCAGAAAGAAAACAGCCCGTGGAGGCTCCCACAGGCTGCTTAGATGAATTTGTAATATGGGCGTTCGTCGCCCCAAAGCCAGTACCGGATATAATCATCCAACACAATGGCAATCAGGGATAGTCCCGCCCAGGCAAGCGTGAACTGTGGGCAGATCTGGCCAAGGATGTTCCCGGGGAGATTGGAGTAGTCCCAAATTTCAAGGCCGAGCCAGAGATTTAGAATACAGCCGACCACAAACTCGGCGGCGGTCACGATGGCCGTACCGATGATGATCTGCCAGAGAAGCGGCATTTCCCAGGGCAGCCAGTTATTCAGGCCGCCAAGCAATAAAAAAAGCAGCCCTCCAAGGACTGCCATTGTCCAGTGCGTATGCCCTCGCCAAAGGATTTCGATGGCTGCATACAACACTGCGCCGAACAAAAAAAGCACCAGGGCTTTTCCTGCCTGGTGCATCGTTGACTTCTTCATTTACGCCTCCAGCAGAGCCTTGAGGACATCGGACTGATACTGCTCCGGGATCTCCGTGCCGTATTCGATGGCATTTACAGATGCCGCCGTCCGCTTGCTGGCAATGTAGGCCTTCAACGAATTAAAATAGCTCTCGTGGTAGGTTTTGTGTGCCGTGGCCTCCTGGACAACCGTCTGCATATCGGCGGCGGTGAAGTACACACAAGTCTCGCCGTCAGCATGATACGGTACCTGTTCCGCACCAGCTGCCAGCAGACCGAAAAGCGCATTGAGATTCAGTTGATCCTCCACGGTAAGGCTGAAATGATGGTCTTTCCCATCAGACAGAATTACGTCAAAACCGGCAATTATGGCCGACCGGCAGGCGGCAGACATTTCAGCTGTCTTATTTGCTTTGACTGTGTTCAGCGGTTCTTCACCGCCAGCAACAGCCCAGAAAATAGAAAAGTCCGCTTTGACGGAATCCGCAGAAATAGTGCCGGGCTGGCGCATCTGGCGTTCCTCACAGGTCCATCTCGGGTTTCCTTCTTCGTCTGCATCCTGGGCAATGGATTTCCGCAGGATAATGTCGGTGCAGCCCCCGTGGGTGTACACCTCGATTTCAGCAGGCTTGTCCACATAGAATTCTTTCACGCAGTTGTGCCTCCTTTATTTTTGCTTTACTTATCATAGATACTGACCGCTTACTGGCTTTCAGTACCCGCTTTACCTCATATTTTCGCCGCATCTTTTGACTGTCTGTGGTTTTTAGCCAGCCAAAGTAGGATGTGACCTTGTAAGCCCTCCACCATGGCACATAGCCCTTGGTATCGAGATCCCGCTTTGCACGAATTATTTGCCGCCGAAGCCGCACGAAAATCTTTCCACGGACGATGGTATAGGTGCGCCGAACGACATACCCAACCATATCAATTCCAGGAGTGCGGGCATGGGAGCCGGCTTTCCGGGCGGCATACTGTTTCTTCTCTTCCTCAAAAGATGCGATTCTGGATATATTCCAGCACCCTTTAATTTCCAAGCCAAGCGTTTGTTTGCACCACGCTGTCGTTGCTTTGATAGCTCTTCGTAGGTTTGACCATTTCCCGAAACAGGAAAAATCATCCGCATAACAGACGATGGCCCAGACCATATTGTGCCGGACACCCCTGCGGCTCTTGTATTGGGAGAGCAGATAGCGTAGCACATACGACATGACATAATTAAAAAGCCATGTCGGAAGATACCCGCCGATCATCAACCGGCCATCCGGGTAATTGGACATACAGGCCGCAACAAACCACAGCAGGGGCTTATTTTTGCCTATATCCCGCCGGAGCAGCATCATCACGCATTCCACCGTGACAGATTGATAGGCGTGGCGAACATCGCGCTTCGCTTCATCCAGTTTGTCACAATGAAATTTCTTGCGGAGTATTCTCTCCAGCTGCCTTTTGCCGCCAATTTGGCCCTTGCCGGGGATAGATCCGCATTGGCAAGGCAATAGCTTTGCCCTGAACAGAGGTTCGAGCGCATGGTGAGCCATGTACTCATAAAGCTGTTGCTCTGCTGTTTCTTTGTTCAGGTCTCGGAGTTTCTGACTGATTCCATCCCGCCGCTGAAAACTGAAAACAGGTTGGAGCTGCAAATCCCTGTCCTGGATGCGCCGAGTTAGTTCTTCAGCTATCACATCGATGGCACCCAGAATCTTCATGCAGCTGTTATTACGGATTTCCTCACGCAATTCTGCCCGTGTGATTTTCCCCGTTGCCAAAAGCAACTCCTGAAATTCCCTTTTCCCCAGTTTCCCGGAAAATCCAAGGTGAACCGCAGTGCTATTGAACTCCGCACTTTCAATGTTTACGGTTTTCGGCTTGCAATATGTTTTCATCAAAAACTCCTCCAGTGTGCATCTGGTTATCCACAACAGCTTTCGGGGTCAGGCAGAATGCCCTATGCTACTAGCCGCAGAACCGATTCCTTATTCGGCCTCCTCCGGCTATCTCCGATTGACCGGAGCCGTCACCGGCGGTGCTGGTTTCTGGCAATTTTCGCACATAAGCGCAGAATATATGATACATTGAAATTTTCGCACACTAGATGAAGATAACCAGACGGGGCGCCAACCGCAGCGTTCCAATTACTGTTAGTTGTACCATTATTGGAGTTGCGCGCGGCGAGGCCGGCATTTCCATTATTATTCAGGTTACAGAAACACCAGGCCGCACGCACGCCCGAAGGCAAAGCGCACAGACAAACGCTCGGAGGCTTGTATCATATATCCGGGTTGACACCGCTCACGGCATCAGCAACGATAATCTACATCACCTATTTGCCGTTTTGGCATTTTCGGTGGATTATAACGTATTTCGTTAGAGGGAAAATTCTCCAAAAAATTTCCGCCGCAAGCGGCGGAAATAAAGGGTTTGTATTTTGGCGTGTTCCGTGGCTTCCGTCTTCCATTTCTGGGTAAAGGGGGCTTGCGCCCCCTCTTGGCCCCTTTGGGGCCAATTCACCCTCGTTACCCAGAAATTCCAGACGGGGCGCCAACCGCAGCGGACCAACTACTGTGAGTAGTACCATCACGGGAGTCGCGCGCGGCGAGGCCGGCACCACCAGCATAATTCAGGGAACAGAAACACCAGGCCGCACGCACGCCCGAAGATCGGGGCTGGATATAGCAACCAGCCTTTACGCCCGTCCCACTGCCAGCAGCAGTGCTTACTTTCGCAGGCCACAGGATACCGGGATCTGCACCAATGGCAATATCTTCAATATATGTCCACTTGTCGCCGTAGTCTTTAGCGAAGACCAGGGTAAGATCGGTCTGTTTCTCATAGTTGGAAGAGATAGAGCCATCTGTGGTTACTTTGGACTGGTCATGGCAGGTGTAGCAGTTGAGCGAGTAACTACCGTCGGCTTCCGTCTCCCACTGCCACAGCTCGTCAGAGAGAATCAGAAAGGCACCGTTTTGGAACTCCGTCCGCTGGATCAGTCCAGGTTCCTTGCCGTTGGTGTAGTTGATTCTGGAGCCGTCATAGCCAAGCACGCCGTCATTCCAGCCGCTTGCATAGGGCACGGAGCTGATATAGGTCCTGCCTGCCACTGTGTCGATAGTCTCACCGGCGGCAAGCTCCAGGTTGATGGCCTTGTATTTTGTGCCGCCGATGGTAACGCTTTCGATGCTCTTGATCCGCTTGTGCTTAAACACATTGTACTTGTTTGCACCCCACTGGTCAAAAGTACCACCCTCTGCGACCAGACCGATGGCGACGCTGCATCCATCCAGGATTGCACTGGCATTGGCCTCCGTGACCACGATACGGGTTGCGGCGGTTTCGGATACGGCCGCAGGATAGCCCCAATAATAGGAGGTGCAGCCTTCAATCGTGCCGGAATTGCCCTTGCGTGCATATTTCAGCCAGATCATGGCCAGCTGCCATTTAATCAAATTCCCTGCGACACCAGAATACTGCGCTCCGCGCTTTCGCCAGAGGGCGACACCGGCATTGTGAGAGGTGAAGTTTACCGGGGCCAGGCCGGTGCCGCAGGTGATAATGCCATCAGCACCAATGCCGGCGGCATATTTCGGATTTGCGATATAGGCATATACCGCTCCGTTCCTATCTGTGCCCTGCGGCCAGGTATGCCAGCCGGATTTGTCCGCAGGGTTGCAACACATCTGCATATAGTGGTACTGGCTGTCTTTCCATTCTTTCGTCCAGGTATTTTTCTGGAGTACCTGGCAAAGGCCATACTTGCCAGACCGCACATCCTCAATATCATCGATGAACTCAATCTTATTGACGGTGTGGGAGCCGTCTGCATGCCGCTCCATTGCCACTTCCAGCGTCCAGAACTGCGGGAGATAGGCGAAGTCATCACGGCCTGCCTTGGCCGCTGTGGAGGGCGTACAGGACAGGCCCTTGCTGTCATCGGTTAATTCGCCAATGGCCGAGGTGGAGGTGGAGTACAAGGGCAGCTTTACACCATGTACCCGGTCATCATTCAGCACCGTGCCAAACCAGCGGCCCAGCAGGAACTGCTTGTCGTTGCAGAACTGGGCGTTGATCGTCCACCACTCCTTGAAAATAGCATTGACCTTTTCCACGGAATCGGCTTCCAGCACCATCTTGTTGCAAATGGCATCATACATCACGGCGTAATTGCATACTCCGATAAACGCCCTGGCAAATTCTTCTTCTGTGCCGGTATAACCGTTCTTCACAGCATACTGGTACGGGGTGGTTCCAGAACCGCCTCCGCCGCCCAGGGGGCCGCACATAGCCCCAAACTCTTCAAAGCAATTACCGTTTACCATACCAGGCATTTCACCTCCACGCTTCCTTCAGCAGCTTCACCGCTGCTCTTTACATATACCGATGTGCAAGACATCAGATTGCCGTCTGCCTTGCGGCAAGTGTGCCGTTCCCACGAGCTGGCCGGGATCATCAGCATTTTATCCGTGCCGTCCGGCAGACCGCCAAAGGAAACATACACCGGCTTATCGGTCATGTTCTTAATCAGAAAGGCACAGCAAGCGGAGTTAAATTTGAATTCCGTTGCTGCGCCTGCGCTAATTGGCTTGCGCTGCATGTTCAGATTTTCCATTTTGCCTCCTTATCCGTGTCCTTGTTTCCAGCCTGCCGGGGTCTTTGCCCAGGCATAGCCTTTCTTCCAGACACCATTTACTTTGACATAAGGGATACCGGGTTTCCACTGACTGCCAACTTTGGCCTTTACAGATGCGTCAATCACAAACTGCGCATAGAGCGTTGTAGCCGCTGTAAAGGTGGTCGAAGCAATGACCTTCGTGCCCCCGGTTGGGGCAGTAAACCAGCCGGAGAACTTGTAATACTGGCGTGTGGCCGTAGGCAGGGTGCCGATGGCATAACCATAGTTGATGCTTCGGGAAGCCTCGGAGGTAGATCCACCATTGGTCGTTGCATCGAATGTGATGGTGACCGCATTGATGCTCCAGACCGCATACAGGGTAATGCTGCCGGCGGACGCAGAAACAAGGTTGGACACAGAGTCACCGTCTTTGTAGACCACGCTGCCAGCTGCCGAAGTCGCCCAGCCCAGGAAAGTGTGGCCTGCCCATGAGAAAGCATTTGCGGTCAGATTTTCCGCTTTGTCGTAGACCATATCCTGGTCGCTCATGGAGCCAGAGCCGCCGTTGGCGTTGAACTTGATCTTATACTTATTGGCTTTCCAGAGAGCAACAAATGTGGCGTCGGCATTTCCCGTGTATTGAGAACCCGGGTCGTAAGAAGTTGAAGCACCGTCCTGGTTCAGCCGCCAGACGAAGAACGTATAGCCTGTGCGTACCGGTGTTGCCGTGGACAGGGTCAAGGGTTGCCCGTAGTATTTGACCTGATTCCCAGGTGCACCAGAGCCGCCGTTGGCATCGTAGGATACCGTATAGCTGTCAAGCGTCCAGATAGCATACAATTTCAGAGCGGCATTGCCGGAATAGGTTGCACCGGGTTGGTATGATGTTCCGTTTCCGGAGCTGGATGTATTCCATTCCTTGAATGTATGCCCTTGCCATGTTGGCTTTGTTGTAGACAGTTTGAGGGCGGTTCCATAATACTTGGTCTGTCTGCTGGGTACGCCAGAGCCACCATTGGCATTATAGGACACGGAATAGCTTTGAAGCTCCCAAACAGCGTAAAGTGTTGCCCCGGAATTGGCGGTGTAAGAACCTCCTGCGTAATAGGTCGGAGAGGTAGCGGTTTTGCTTGTGCTCCAACCCAGAAAATTATATCCGGTTCTGGTTGGCTTCGTGCTGCTTAGGGTAAGCGTATAACCGTAGGTCTTAGTCTGGCTGCTAGGTGCGCCAGAACCGCCGTTGGCATCGAATTTCACCGTATACTTGGGGCGGGACGGAGCGGTGATTGTGAATGGGCCCGCCTTCTGTGAAAAGCCGCCATTTTTGTAGACATAGAGGTACAGGGATGTACCAACGCTTATATTCGTTCTATTATTGTACCTGGTCGAAGTATTTGCTGCGTTGACCAAATTGAAAGTTCTGCTGTACGAGTTCTGGTTTACCTCCCAATACACATAGGCGGTATCGTCTTCATAGTCGCAGTCCCAATATACCGTTATATCCCATCCGTCTGCCGAATTACTAAAATTCTGCGATTGTGTTGGCATTGATTATCGTCTCCTTTCCTACCGTATTCCGATACTCGAAAAGGCTCATGCCTCATATTGAATGTAAATATCTCCGTCCTTACCGCCGGACGGAGCAGAAGTACCATAACTGATACGCTCATTCAGCGCCCGGAGCAGATCCTTCATGCAGGTTGCTGGGGTCTGGATGACCTTGGCCTCCGTGATGGATAGGTTGGTAACGGTAATCCGGGCAATAGCAAATTGCCTGGTCATTCCACCGCTGTTCAGATCCTCGGCAGTCACACTCGGCAGGGAGCCGTCAGTGCCGCCTTTCAGGACCTTTAGCGTGAATGTGTCGATACCATGATTCCCGGTAGTTTTGAACTCCGCAACAATCAGGTCGTTCCGGGTTACGCCGGAAGTGCCGTTTCCAACCGTCAAATTCTGGGCATCGTTGACCTCGATAATGCCCAGGTGTCCCTGGACAGCCACCAAACCGCTGTTTACTCGGACGGTATAGGAGCCGGTAATGTCAACGGCAAAGCAATTTCCGTAGTTCAGCAGCAGATCGCCGTCACCGAGGATAGCCTGATAGATCGCAGCGTCATTTTCAGCGTAAATCTGGGCGGCTTCTTCTGCTTCCGTGTTGATGGTCAAGCCTCGAAATCCCATATCAATCACCTACCTTATGGGTTATAGTCAGTTTTCCTTTCGTGTTGATCTTCACGATGATATTTGTAATCTGAGTTTTCATCGAAATACCTGTGATTTGTTCCTCGCCACCTACAATATCCCCAATCTGTGCGTCAATCTCATTCAGCCCGATTTTAAGGGATTTGTAGTTGGACAGCTCCCGAAGCCGCTGAATACCGCCTTTTTCCAGTTCCTCCAGCGATTCAGCCGAGGAATAGTCATAGACGGCCGCCACTTCATCCACGCCGAAGATGGTCTGCGTTTTGGAGATTGTGCCGCTGGTGTCAGCATACAGGTGGATTACCTGACGCTCTGCCAACTCGCCGGTGCCGAGGCAAATCAGGTGATTCACCCCGGCACGGTAATCTTTGGCTGTGAAGTCTATCTTGCCATCCTGGGAATATTCGATGGTGTCCGAATAGTCGATGATGGGGACAGCACGGACAGATACGCAGCCAGCAGTATAGACCCCGGAATCATAATGGCCGGGGGTATACTGAATCTCCAGTTTTGCATTTTGCGTATAGAGCATTTCCACAAGGCCGTCCAGGAGTGTGCAATACCGCTTGAACTGGTAGCTCTTGATGGTAACGCCGCTCTTGGTGTTTGGCACTCGGAAGAAATTGCCAAACCGCTGGCCGATAATCTCTCTCAGAATGTCGTTGGCATCCCCAGAGACTATCTTATAATCCATGCCGGCATCCGGCTCGATGATCTTCTTTTCCATCATGCCACGCCAGGTAGGTCCCGTCAGTTTGACTTGCTTCGTGGCGGTGGAGGATTGGATGGAAAGGATTCTTCCGCCAATCTCCGCATAGCCATAGGCATACCAATGGTCTGCCTGGGCAAGGAAATCACTGCCCCAATCGGATGCGGAAAAGGTAAGCTCAAAATCGTTCGTTTTCCCGATATCTACATCCAAGGCACGAACATTCAGCGTGCCAAGTTCGCCGTCCGCTCCGACTGCGATAAGCTCCATCTCGGCACGCTCCTTTCCTCAAAAACGACAATGGATAGCAGGAAGCCGCCTGCCCAGTGAACATCAAGCACACCAGAGGGCAGCCGCTCGAAAACGCTGTTGCCCCTGGTGCGCTTGTTGTAAATATTCTGTGTGGTGCCGTCCGAGCAAAAGAGCGTGACGGTATTTTTGTCACTGTCAATGACTACATACTCGTCATCACCCAGGACGGTATCAACCACGCCGTAGGTCTTGCCTGCAATCTGACACTGTGGGTCAGCCACCGGGCCATGCATGACCAATTGGAAATGCGCCGGGGAATTCGATGGCTGATTGATAATGCCGGATGCAGCGCCGCTGGCGTAGCGGTATGGGTATCTCCCAGGATACCTTTTGGCGTTTTTCACGGTCGCGGCACCGGGCGTGAAGTTCCACTCCCGTTCTGTGATCCACATAGGATATTCCGTGGTGATGGACAGCTCCAGATTTAGGAAGTCTATCGGAGATTCCCATTCCTCAAATTTTCCGGCTGTGATATAGCACCGAAGGTAATTGCCGTTCAGATACAGCTTCCCAGGCTTTAACCGAATGAGATCATACTCAATGGCATCAATCAAATCATTCAGTGCTGTCTTATAGGCAGCCTCGCTCCAAGCAAACACACTCATATTGATGGTCTTGGAGGTTATCGATTTTGTGAAATCGGAAATTTTGCCGCCGAAACTGTTGTGGTTTGTTGTGCTGTTGTACTGCCACTCGAAGTCCAGCAAATCGCCCGTTTCCATCAGATACGGAATCTGGGTAAAATCCAGTTTTTTCCCGGCACCGTTCAGGTAATAGATTTCATATTTCATACTTTCACCTCTTAGGCCGGAGAATGCTCTGCAATGACACGGCCAACTTCTCGATCATCACATTCGATTTTCAGGCCTGCCCGGTCAATGCCTTCTGCCACAGCATCACCCATACGGTCATAATCCATGGCTTCACCGGCGGTCTGAGCGACCTGCCCGGAGCCGGTCTTGGATTTGATTGTCACAGTGTTGTTGATTTTGGCCGTTTCCTGTTCTACGCCGGCCTGCATTTTCCTTACGAGGCCGGAGACATCAATGTTACGGGAATGCCCATTGAATGCGCTGACCATGTGATCGGCGGCATCCTCCATCCGGTCATTCAGTTCTGGCTCGGATTCCTTCACACCCTCGCCAACACCAGGGAGAATCCATTGACCGATTTCTTTTTTGGCACGTTTGGACGGGGAAGCAATGCCTAGCCAGGACTTTACAGCGTAGATGGCGTTGCGGGCTGCATTGACGGCGATTTGAACCAGCCCCTTGGCCGCCGAAGCTATGCCGGAGCCGATACCCTGGATGATATTCATGCCTACAGATGCCCAATTCGTATTCAGGAATCCGTTGATAATGGCAGAGACAATCTGCGGAATCGCCGCTATGACATGTGGAATTGCCTGGATCAGACCCATTGCCAGCGTGGTGATGATCTGTATGGCGCCGGAAATGATTGTGGGCAGATTTGCCACGATGGACTGGAAAATCTGGGAGATGAGCTGCACCACAGCCGGAATCAACGTGGGAATCTGGGCAATAATGCCCTGCACCAGCGTGACCATAATCTGAATTGCGGCCTGGACGATGGTCGGCAAATTCTGAACCACGAAGTTGAAAATGCTCATAATGATCTGGGTCACAACAGGAACCAGCTGGGGAATGAGCGCAACCAACTTCTCGCAGAGTGTGGTCAAGATTTCAACGGCCGCTTGGGCAATGGTGGGCAGATTGTCGCATACAAAGCCGAGGATGCCCTGCATAATATCCACAACGGATTTCAGCAGAGAAGGAATGCTCGAAATCAGTGTGTCTGCCAGTGTCGAGATAATCTCAACTGCGGCCAGCGCAATGGTGGGCAAATTCTGAATGACGAATGTCGCCAGAGTTGTGATGATCTGTGCCGCCGCTGTGGCGATTTGCGGAGCGGCCTGTATCAATCCCTCTGCCAGAGAATTAACGATCTCCAAGCCTGTTTCAAGGAGCTGCGGCAGCGTCTCTGTCACGCTGTCGCACAGACTTTGAATAAGTTCCGGCGCGGCCTCTGCGATGATGGGAAGGGATTGCAGGATGCCGTCTGCCAGGGCTTGCAACAGGTCCATTCCGGCCTGTAGTAATGCCGGGGCCTGTTCGATCAGCGCCTCGATTACAGCCGCCACAGCCTCGACAAAGGCCACAATCAGTTGCGGAGCCGCAGAAGCGGCACCTTCGACCAGAGCGGTCAGCAGTTGGACACCGGCAGACAGCAGCTGCGGAACAACCCTGATAATGCCCTCAATCAGTGCCGTGCCGATCTGCACCGCAGCAGGGGCAATGGCCGGAAGTGCGGAACTGATACCGCCGATGAACGCATCAATGCAGTCAACGGCAGCATCAACCAGCTTGGGGGCGTAGGTCATAACCATGGAAACGGCATCCGCCAGGACATTACCGATTTCATTTACCAGTCCTTCAAAGCCGCCATCTCTGAATGCGTCGGACAGTTGAGTGATGTACTCATAGCCCTTTTTAGCAACCTCTTTGAGGGGCTCTTGGATATGCTGATAAACTGCAACGCCGAGACCTTCGGCAGCAGACTTGAGCAAAACAATTTGACCTTGCAAATTGTCCTGCATCACCAAAGCCATATTTTCAGCTGCATCCTTGGAGTTATAGATAGCATCTGTGAGCTTTGCAAAATCTTCATCGGAAGAATTTACAATGGCAAGTAAGCCCGCCATTGCCTCTTTACCGAAAATTGTGCTTGCAGCTTGAATTTGCTGGACCTTGGAGAGGCCGTCAGTTGTCCGGGATACCTCCGAAATAATCTGGTCGTAGGATTTTAGATTGCCCTCGGAATCCGTGACGGAAATATCAACACCGCCGATGCTCTTTTTGAGATCCTGCATTACCTCCATCAGAGATTTTGTTTCTCCGCTGGATTTTGTCAGGGATATTCCAAGTTCTTCCATTGCTGCTGCCTGATTCTTTGTCGGAGCTGCAAGGTTAGCGAGAGCCGTTTTCAGCGATGTACCCGCTTGTGTCCCTTTGATGCCGGAGTTTGCCATCAATCCGATAGCAACGGCGGTGTCTTGCACAGAGTAGCCCAGCGTACCACATAGCGGGGCAACATATTTGAATGTTTCGCCCATTATCGAAACATTCGTATTGGAATTAGCACTTGCAGCAGCCAGCACATCAGCAAATTCACCGGCTCTATCTGCGCTCATTCCGAACGCTGTCATTGCATCGGTCACAATGTCCGATGTGGTGGCTAAATCCTCGCCGGATGCCGCAGCCAGATTCATTACGCCGGCAAGGCTCTCATACATCTGCTGTGGCTTCCATCCGGCCATTGCCATATAGTTCAAAGCTTCCGCGCTTTCTGTTGCAGAGAACTTTGTTGAAACACCCATGTCCAATGCCTTTTGCGACAGCGCTTCAAAGGCATTGATTTCTTCTCCGGTAGCGGTAACAACGGTTTGACTGCTGGCATTTGAAATGGCATTGACTTTCGACATACCGGCTTCAAAATCCGAGCCAACCTTGATTGCATATCCGGCACAGGTTGATAGCGCTGCCGACACAGCACCAATGGCAACAGTTGACGCTTTCAGTCCCTTGGAAGCAATGCCCCCAAGGGAACCGATCCCTTTTTCAAATCCCCCCGTGTTCAACGAGGTGTCGATTACTACCTCACCGTCTGCCAATGCAACCACCTCCTTATGGCGTTTGTCATCGGCACAACGGCACTACTTGACTTTTACTTTAATCTCGAAAATGCGCTTGCAGTTTCGACCTTTACAGCGCACAAAAATGCCCCGGCATTCAGCCGGGGAGCGAATGAAGATAGGCATTTCATAGCCGCAATATGGGCAGCAGACCTTCTTTTCAGGACTATCCACTTAGCCACCTCCAAGGAGCTTGGACAAGTCGCCGCCGTTCATCAGAGCGTCGGCAATGTCCTGATTCTTCTGGGCTTCATCCCTGGAGACGGGCAAAGCGTATTCCTGCTTCATTTTGGTGTAAAAGTCCTTCTGGCTTTGGGTCATGGAGCTTGTTATCTGGACAGCTCGATACCCCATGATCTTACGGAACTCCGTATCATCCCGCAATGACTTAAACATGGCCCGGAATTTCCACCAATGCAGGGGGGTGTCCTGAAGGTCAATCCCATACTGCTCCATAAAGGCAGAGTAGATGTATGGTGCGTCAAAATCGTAATCATAAAGCCTTTTTTCAGCGGCTTTATGTGCTCTTTTTGCTACCGAATCATCGTCCTCACCGCAGTGGTAGAACCACATTAAAGCGGCTACTGCTTCATCAACATTCCGTGGAATATCATCCCCATAATATAGGTGCAGCGCAGGAAATAGCTTATCTTCCTGGTCTATGGATTTGTCGAGCATCAGCTGTTCAAACATAATGCCAATACGGAAGTCAAAGTTGATGTAGTAATCTTCACCATCGACAGACACGCTGGTGGGCAGTTCATCGATGATAAGGTTCATCATCAGTGGTGCCGCTTCTTTCCATTACCAGCATAAGGGATAGGCTGGCGGTTCTTGGACTGCTGCTGCGCTCTGCGCTGGGCACGGTTGGCATTGTATTTGTCACCAATTGCCCGGATTTCCTTTACGCTGTCCTCCTTGGCCGTGTTGAACGCCTGGAAAGCACTAAGAGCCTGTGCCAGATTGCACTTGCCGCCGAAGATTCGCTTGTGGGTGCCTTCACCGAAGACATCATCAAAAAAATCAAAGATAATGCCGCACTGGGTACGGATTGCCTGGGACTGGGTCATGCCATCGTATCTAGCGGTGGCGTTTCTCGACTGTACTCGATTGAGTGCAGCCTCGACCCGGTCCATTTCATCGGCATCCAGGAAATCAAGCTCGACTTCCGCATCGTAAATTTTGAACTTCATATCTGCTCATACTCCTTTTTTAGTTGGGATAGAACTCTCCGAGTTCCGTATCAAAGACGCCAAGCGTCATGTCGCCAACACTGTGCAGGGTGCCGGTAAGGGTCAGCGGATCGCCGCCGTCACCGGGGTTGCTGGACACCACATTTGTTACAACAAAATGCCGTGCCTCAAATTTGTTGGGCTGATCCGCCAAAGGGCGGAACAGATCTACCCGAACATACTCAAACATGGCATCCGCCCCCGTCAAGTGATTTCTGCCAACCTCATACAAGGCCATGACGGCCTCGGAGGACTGAATCATGTCCGCATTGTACGGGAACTCCGTTTGATAGCTGGTGGCGTAGGTGGTGGCACTGCGCTGGTTGACGTAGGTGGTTTTCTTTGTCTGGGCATTCGGGTTTTCGTCCAGCGTGGTAAAGCCGACACCCATGAGATAGTACAGGTTGTTGATTCGCAGGTAATCGGCTACCTGATTCCGCATGACAGGATTGGGGGCGTTGGCCTTGTTGGCCTGCTGGGCAGATCGTACCCTCAGACATTCGATTTCCACGCCGTCCTGCCATGTGGACTTGCCAATTACCCAAACGGACTGAACGTAGCCGCTTTGGCAGATATGCCGCACCCATGTGTTGGACGGGACGCAGGCCATGTCATCCGTGCTTTCCGGCAGGCTGCCAAAGGAGATGTACACCGCATCGTCGGAGAAATTCTTCACGATGAAGTCATAGCCACGCACATCAAACTGGAATTCGACCGGAGTTCCCGCAGTAATGTCCTTTCGGATAACTGTACTCATTGTCATGCCTCCAATCAGGCAGAGGCGGCGGTAAACGCTTTCGTGGTGGTATTGAACGTGCCAAGGACAGGATCACCGACAGCCTTGAGCGTACCGGCCAGCGCCAGGGGGTCGCCGCCATTGCCGGTATTGCCGCTGATTTCCGCAGACACGATGAACTGCCGGGCGTTGAAGGTGTTCTGCTGGGACTGCACCGGGTCAAACAAATCAACACGGACATACTCAAACATGGCAGCAGTGCCGGTCAGGTGGTCACGACCAACCTTGTACAGTGCCATAACCGCCTTTTCAGACTGAATCATATCGGCGGAGAACGGGAACTCCGTCTGGTAGGATTTGACCACGTTGGTTGCGGTGGCCTGATTGATATAGGTTTTCTGCATGGACTGGGCATTGGGGTTCTCGTCCAAAGTCTCGAAGCCAACGCCCATCAGCTCAAATGCTTCGTCCACCATCAGATAATCCGCAACCTTGTTGCGCATTACCGGATTGGGGGCATTGATAGAGCCGTCTTTAATTGCCATATTGTTTTCTCCTTTCTCACGGACAGAAGTAAATCAGATTACACTGAATCACATACTGACCCGTACCTTGTTCTGCATCGTATAAATAGCCGGGGGTCGTTGCCGTGATACTTCTGGCAACTTTCCCGCCGGTAAGCTCCGGGAGATCTCCGGCGTTGGAGCAGCTTTCCAGCCATCCCGCAAAGTTCTCATAGAATCTGGAATTTTCCAGCTGCTCGATTATATCGGCGGAATATGCCTCCCGGCTAGAGAAGTGGAAAGCATACTGCCGAATGGATGTGCCGTTGACATACCATTTCACAACCGGCTTGCAGGGCACAGCCTCAATCATGTAAGAGGCAACGCCAGAATCCAGGTAGTCAACGCCGATGCTTTTGTAGTAATCCGGGAGATGTGGGCACTTTTTGATAAAATCCCGGATACATTCGATGATGGATTTCTCCTGCTGTTCTTCGCTCACTTGGGGTGTCCTCCTGCATAATCCGCCACGCTCTTGATGATTTCTTTACCTCGGTCAGCCCACATACGGGGAATCCACATCTTTCCGCGCTTGCCATTGCCCTTGTTGCCAAGCCACTGCCGCTTGGCATAGGGCTGGATGTAGGTAATGCTGGAAACATCTTCCCGGGCGGTATTCTTCAAAGGGCCCTTCCGAAACGGAACATACGGATCTGCAAGCCGACGAACCTCATGGGTAAAAAACTTCTGCGCCCTACCATTGCTTTCAAGGCAGCGGCGCAGTTTGATTTTCCCAATGGGGTCCATTTTCAGTTTGTAGGAAATGTTGCTCATTTTGCGTGTACCTCCCAATGCTGCATTGCGGGGCTACCCATGTCATTGGTCTGCACTGCTGTGATTGTCGCCGCATCCGGGTGTGACAGGAGCCATTGTTTCCTCCCAGACTGGGTGATCTCGTCCGACACAGTGCCCTTTACAATGATGTCGCCGCAGTCAAGTGTCCAATACTGTCCAGCCTCGGAAATGGGCAGCAAGGCGTACTCCTTGGCCGGGAGGTACTGTTTCGCCATGCGGCTGCACACGGAAAAGTCAATGATGGCCATGACAGAGCGGATCTTCTCATGGCTCTTGGCCTTGTCCAGCGCCGCATAGCTTTCCTCCCAGTGCGTGGCCGGAATTACCGTGCGGAAATAGGTCGTTTTATCGGTGTCCCTGTCAGTGATCCGGTTGTAGACCGTTGCGGTGGTATTGGTCAGCATATCAGAACCCCCTATAGGCAAACGGAGTGCTGTGGAGATAGTGCATGGCCGTGTCCATAAGGATGGATTCACGGGTTGTGCCTGCCGCAAACTGGTAATGCACGGACTGTTTGCCCACGGTTTCCGAGGTTTTCAGCCCGCCAGCGCCGCCCATATCCTCCAACGTCTGCATTTTCTCACACAAGGAGCAGACAGCATCCCGAATATAATCCGGGATTTCTGCCTCCGTAAGCCCCCAGAGTTCAACCCGGTGGAAGGTCACCCGGTCTACAAAAGCCTGGGCATTCTTCCGGTTGGCCTTGAACTCGGTTTCAGTGAGCTTCGTTCCGGCAAAGCCGTCCTCGGATTTGTAGTAATCATAATCTGCGTAGATCAATGTGGATGCCTCCAGTCAAATGCCGCAGCCGGTGGTGTCCGGCTGCGGCAATCGGGATTAGCCGTAGCTGATAATACGGGCAATGGGGATGGACTTATGGGAAATGTATTTCTCGGCACCATCCTTGTTGACAGTGCTGACCAGAGTCCAGTTGGGGCCGTATGCCAGTTCTTCATCGTCCGGAGAAGCAGTTGCCTGGCGCTTCATGGTATAGCTAATGCCAAAGGGGGCAAAGCACTTACGCTGCCGGGAATACAGGGTATCCTGGCCACCGTTGGTCTTGGGATCACGGTCAACTTCGTAGGGAACAGTGGCGCCACAATCGGTATACTCAAACGCACCGTCACCCAGGACATAGGTAGTGTATCGGATTTTCTCAACGGGGAATGCACCGGGCGTGGGATTCTTGGTGGAAATAGTCATCGTACCGGTGGCCTTCACAGTGGGCAATTCACCAATACCACCATTGATCTGGGTGAGGGCGACGGTGTCGCCGGAGGAAGTGACGGTGAAGATGCCGTCAAACTGTTCTTCCAGGACAGTCTTCAGCGCAGCCGCCTGGGTAGTTGCAGAACTTCCAACCGCAATGGTTTTTGCAGAGCAGCTAGTTTCAGCGCCGATGGTGTAAACCTCACCGCCAATGGAGATGGTATCTTCTGCGACACCGGCAGTCGTAATCTGAATGGTGTACTTACCGTTGACTTCACCGGTGGAAGATTCGATTTCCGCAGGCATATCATCGTCAACCAGGACAAAGCGGCCATTCAGGGTAGCAAGACCGATGTTACGCTCCATGCCATCTTTGTCCGTGTACTTGAGATAGGTAAGAATCTTCAGATTCTCCAGATTGGTGGCAACAACAGAGTGCATGAGCGCCATAGTGAAGGATGCCTTGTTATCGCCGCAGGCACGCTGCATAGCGGTATTCAGCGAGGTAGCATCCATATATCCAGCCTTGCCCTCGGAATTCGTCACCTTGGTAATGTCTGCGGTATGCTTGGCCACAAATTCCACATTGGCAGCACCCTTCATGCTGAAAATGCCGCGCAGGATCATCAGAATGGTATCCTGGTCAATTTCAGACCAGTATTCGGACACCTGCTCTGCGATAGACTCCATGAAATCCTTTCCTCCGGTAATATCCTTCGTGAAGTCTTTTTCAGTCCAAGAGTTCATTCTGCCGACAACAACGCGGGAATGGTTGAAGGTCTCCAGATTGCTGGACTTCATGTCGGTCTGGCCGTCGTAGTTCTGGGGCTTAGAACCAGAGATCAGGCCCTCCAGCTGGGTGCTGATAAAGTTACCGCCACCGCCGTCTTTCATGGCGGTAGCCAAGTCGGGGCGAGGCCGGATAGCCTTGGACTTGATCAGAGCGTTCCGCTTGGTGTTGGGGATACGGGCGACATAGCCGCCGAAAACTTCTTCATTGAAGATTTTCTTGTCAAAAATACCAGGCATATTTCATTTCCTTTCTTACTCAAAGTCGATTTTTGCGTCCGGATGATCATTTTTGAATGCCATCATCTCGGACAGTGTCATTTTCTTTCCGCCGGAAGTACCGGACGGGCCAGCGGGGGGTGCAAACCACGGGCGGGGCTTTCCGGCAGGGGGCGCACCAGCAGGAGCGCCGGAGGGGCTGTTCGGGGCGGGAGTACCGCTACCAACGGGCGGGGTACCAGCAGGATCGGTGGCAGGATCGGAAGTAGCAAAAGAGCCGGGGTAGGTTTTTTTCATTTCCTCCATCCAGCTATCAGCACCTTCAAACTTTCCACCTTCGGTACGCTTGAAGCCCTTTGCCATGAACTTGTCATAGATGGCATCCTTTACCAGATCGTCGGTGTACTGGTAACCGCTCAGATAGGTGCGGGCGGCAAACTCGGTGGCCTGGGCATCCAACTTTTCCTTGAGGGACTTGGTGTCGGTTTCATACTTCTGCTGCCATTCGGTAGCGGATTTCTTGATACCGTCAATATCCATGTCCTTATAGGACTGGATGGTGGTGTTGGCCTCGGTCAGCTGGCCCTTAACGCCCTCCAACTCGGTTGTCAGCTCCTTAACCTTGTTGTCATGCTTTTCTTTGGCAACATAGCCACCGTCAGCCAGGTTGACCAGTTTGATTTCCTTGTGGGTGCCCAAGGCCGCCACAAGCTGCTCAAAGGTGAGCGCACCGCCGTCAAACAGCGATTTCAGATATTCGTAATCCATTTTTGTTCCTTTCTCCGCTGATTTCAGTTAAACGCCTGTTCACTCAGGCTTCTGCGGGGCATAGCATTTACATCTCCGCTATGCCGTGGAGAAATAAATTGAGGCATGAAAAAAGCGGCGCATTTCTGCACCGCTGCTGGGCAGCCATCTGGCTGCAAATCAATATTGCTTCGACTGCTTGCGCAGCCCTTTCATGGGAATCACCCTCTTTCTGTGAGAAGCGTGTGGGTTGTATTTCAACCTTTCCGTCTGGGAATCCGGTAAATCGTCCCAGCGGAGAAAGGTGCTGTGAGGCGAACTGTGGGGCCAAGATAGGCCGCTCACAGGCAATCCGCATCTTTGAACGCCTGTAAGAGCTTCGGAAACTGGTATGCTATCCAGTCAACCATGGTTTCTTCATGCCCCCATTGGGTGTGCTGGAAATTGCCGCCGATTCCGCTTTCGTAGAGAAATGCATGTACAATCTCATGTCTGATGTTCTTTTTCAGGTATACGGAATAGTTATCTATGTCATCATCTTCATCCTCTGTGCGGAGGACAATTCTTCTGGATGACTGGTCGCAATACCCATCAGCTATCCTTTTTTTGAACAGCGGATCGTCATCTCTCTTGAGATATTCGATGGTGTACTCGGCACCAAGAATGTTGATTTTGAGCATATATTCTCCTTATGCGTAAAGAATCTTTTTCCCGTACCGCACTGCGCACTCATGTTCAATGACGCAGCCATTGTATTTCTGCCAGTTCTTGCAGAAGTACACAATATCCGCATCACCCAATCGCTTGATGCTTTCGCCAAGATACCACAGCGGGGCAGCCTGCGCAGGTGCGTCTTTGAAAAAAGAATCGATAACCTCTAAGTCCAAGCCCAGAAAGTCGAACAGTCTGACAACTGCTGCTCTTTCGGCTTCGATTTCTTCATCGGTTTTACCCTTCATGGGTTGGCTGATGAACAGTTTCATTTCGCATCCTCCTCACAAAATAATCCAGTCCTCGGCCAACATATCGGCCTGGGAAGCCAGCCAGCCCATCTGCACACCGCTGGTACCGACAAAGGCAATGGCTTTGTTTCCGATGGCAGCGTGTTCGCAGTTGATGATTTGACCTGCGGCGCTGGTGTAGGAAATGTCAGTAGCCAGTTCCAGATATTGGCCCTTGCCATTCCACCCCTTCCGGGCAACCCTGCGGCCCTCCTTCAGATTCATAAGCGCCACGCCGAAGTCCATCACTTCCTCCTGGGGAATGTGGATGTGGTACTCGTTGATACGGATTTCCGGGCAGGACTTGAGGTGCAGATCATCGTCATAAGCCCACTCGATATAATCCAGCTTGGCGGCGAGATTGGGGTTGTGAATCAGTTCTTCTTCGCCGGTGGGCATTTGGATGAACATGGTAACTCCTGCATTGTCCTTTTCCATGGCTTCCCGGCATTCGTTGATAAACTGCTGTTTCTTGCTGATTTCCATTGATTTCCTCCAAAATAAAAAGCCCACCTTGAATCAGGTGAGCTAGAATACAGATTTTCGCATAAAAAAGCAGCCGGAAAACCGACTGCTAGATAATGAATTTTTCGCAAATGTCCTTCATCGGCTTTCCGTCGATGAAAGGAGTATTCATCGTAGCATCCACAGAATCAAAGGTTTTCTCCATGTCCCCGTAGGACACAGAAATATTCGTATGACTAAACGGGCAAATGGCCCCCCAGGTTCCTTTGTATTGGAACTCAATATCATCTGTCAGGCTCTCGATAAGGGTCTGGAGTTTTACCGCTCTCATAGAATATCACTGTTTTCCTTTCGTTCTTGCTCTGTCAGCTCCCGGGTAGGTCTGCCGACAACTTTTCCGTTTTTCCAGATTACATCATGGGCGTGCTCACCATTCGTTCCATATGGGTGCTGCTTTTTGTTCCCGTGGTCATTGTTGGACACCTGCTTTACCCACTGGCCGAAACTATCATAATAATTCCGGGAAATGCCACCTTTGGCTGATGTTGCCTGTGTAATGGAGTTCGGGATTCCATGTATCTCTGTCCTTGATACTTCAATTATACCCCGGCCAACCGCATTGGTCAACTGTGGTGTTGACGCTTTTCTGACTGCCCAGGTAGCTTTGCCGGACAAACTACGGTCATAGCCGTCTTGGTGCAGCCATTCATCTTGAGGGAGGATACCGGCTTTCTTCGAGAAGTCCGCATAGCGGTTCTTCTGTCCCCGGAGCCGGATTGCCGCCTCTTGGAAAGCCTCCTGATCTCCGGCAGAGTCATACCCGATTAGCTCCCGTTTGGTAGCAATGATGGCTCTTTCGAGCTGCCGTTGCCTCTGGGTGGCCTCATAGTAGGTGTAGGTCTTGCCTTCATACTCGATATGTGGGCCGCCTTCATCGGTCATTTCGTACAGCTCTTTGTCCGTATATGCCCTGGGGCTACCCTCATAATAGCCGTAGTAGTTGTGCCGGCAGTTGGCACCCATCAGGCCGGACACCGTGCCAAGGCCGGTAGCCTCAACCAAATCCTCATACTTATCTGACCGCCCGGAGCGGGAATAGATTTGCCCCTGCCACACCTGGTGGGATGGACGTGCGCCCATGTGGGCGGTGACTTCGACAAGGTCAAGATCCAGTTCATCACAAACCATGCGGTTCATGTTTCCAGCCATCTGGTTTACTCCGGTCAGGACGCACATTTTTGCGGCACCCCGAACAGAAATCCGATAGCCAGAATCATAGCCCACAGCGTCACCTATGACCGTAGAAACGCCCTGTTTGGCAACAGAGCGGATAGCGTTTCGGATGGCGGTATTGTAGTCCAGAACACCCGTAGACACTTGCATCTGCGCTAGATCCAGGGCCATGGCGTATGCCTTACTGATAGGCATATATTGGTTGCCGTATTTCAGCATGACAGCTGTGGTGCCAGTCATGCTTTTAATCGCCCCGGTGTGGCCGAGAATATTTTCCAGCGATTTCTGTGTCTGCTCCTGGGCAGCGGTCATATAGTCCTTGAGGAGTGGGTTTGTCGCAACACGGTCATAATTTAGGCCGCTACCGCTGAATCGCTTGGTATCGGATTCGATGTAGCTGTCAAATGCCTCTTGGTACATGGACCGCATTTCTTCCTGCGTGATTTCCAGCAGTTCAGAAGCTCTGCGGGTCAGCTTGTCCATGGAAAGCCCCATTTCACTGGCCCGGGTAGCCTGCCATTCGGCCATATCTGTGACCTTGCCAGCCTTGGCAACTCTCCGGGCGAAATCCTGGATCACAAAAGCGTCGTACTGCTCAAACAGGGTCACGATATAATCCGGGAAGGAAGCCAGGTACTCCGGGGTGAGCATTTATTCTTCCTCCTCCGGGGGCGGGTTGTCTGGCTCGGCCTCTGGCATCATGGCTCTTGCATCGTCCAGCGATACACCATAGTACCAGGCGGTTACATACTCTGGCCGAATCATGCCAGCGGCGGCCATGCTCATAAGGCGAGCGAACTCGACCTCCCGATCAACGATAATGGAATCATCCCAGTCATAGGAAATCTCATACTCGCCCTCCGGTGCCAGCTCGTAGAGGGTAGCCATCACATCGATGCAGTAGACAATTCCCTCCAGGGCTTTTTGTAGCGCTTTCTGGACATCCGAAACAGTGGAAAAACTGCGCTGTTTGGACTGTTTTACCTCTGTGGCCGTCTTGTCCGTTTCGGTAGGCTCGGAGAAGGTGCCGGTTGCAAGGCCACACAAGAACTCGACCTTGTGCAGCACTTTGTTGAGGCCGTTAAATAGGCTTTGGTCCCGGAAATCTGGGCTATAGGTGTCCAGTGCCTTGCCATTATCCCACGAAAATGTGCGGTACAGGCGTTCCCGGCCCTCTGGGATGATTGGCTTTCCATCTTCACCCAGTTTGAAGAAATCCTCCGGCGCATTGACACACCGCTCACCGGATTCATATTCCCATGCAGCCTCCGACCACAAATCGTCTGCTTTGTGAATCTGATCTACAGCACGGGAGAAGCAGGACACACCCAGGAAAGAGGCGGTATCCACGGAGTTTGAAAACGGCATCTTGAAATAGGAAAACAAAGGCCGCTCTATGTCGCTGATGGTCACGACAGGCTCAATAGAAGCCCATTCCGGCACCTCGGAAAGCAGTACTTCGTTGCCCAGGGCGCTTTTTTCCTGCTCCTGGCTGACGGAAGCTGTGTTCAGTCGATACGCCTTATTGGTGATGGTATACTGGTTGCCCTCCAACTTGTGATATTCCAGCCGGGTATATTTCTTGTCGTTGATGTAGGTAGTATCCACGAAAACAGCGGCGGTCACGTCACCGTCAGAGTTCCAGGCGGCGGGGTAGAAATCCGCAGCCTGCACAATAGAAACGGCCACCTGTCCGGTCTGCTGCACCACATAGGGCTTCAAACAGATACCGCCAAGGGCACACGCTTTTTCAGTGAAGTCCCTAGCCTTGTCAACGACACGCTGGTACTGCTCATTAATGTAATCTGCCCTGGAAGAGCCGGACACAACCGACTTCATTTCGATGGTCACAAGCCGTGCAATCTCCGAAGAAATAGCGGCCGGAAGGTTGAGCGTCAGTTTCCCTTTTTCAAGGGCTTTCCACGGCGGTCTGTCCTCGTACATTTCCGTCCACGTCTGAACTGCTGTTTGCATTTTGGGAGATACCGCAATCTGGATGCCAAAGGCCTTGCTCACATAAGAAGTACCAAACAAATGCCTCACCGCCTTTCTGATTTTTTCAAAGAAGTTCATCGTACCACCGCCTCGCTATTAAGGAATCTGGAAATGCGGCGTTCGATGGTGTACTCAAAAGCCGCCAGGACACTTGCGTCTATGTTCTCGTTCCGGGTGCTGGAACGGCTGTCCTCCCACGTTGCGGAGGATAATGCCTGCTCCAATGATTGACTGTCTGTAGTCAGAAAAAGGCGATTCTGGGCAATCAAGCGGGCTGTCAGCTTTACCCGATCATCCAGAGGGGCATTTACGGAATAGCGAATCACAGGAGGCAAGCCCCGGCGTTGGGAAGCTGCCCGCAGTGCTTTCAGCATAAGCGCATCGTCTTTATCACAGTTCACATAATCCAACCGCTTATAGGTGCGGATGATGTGGAGGGCGAAGTCCACAAACTCTTTTCCGAGTGCGTCCGTCTCAACGGTACTGCACTTTCTGGCTCCAATCACAACGGCCTTTTTACCGTCTCCGATGATTTGGGTCGCCACCATGGCAGCGCCGAAGTGGCCCGCCACAGAAACGCCTATGGAGACCTCTGTGGGGCGCATGGTCTGGGCGGCAGAGATCTCAATAACCAGAGCAGCAGCCTTCTCCGTCCATTCGTTGTAAATCCGATTCTGCCGCAGACAGGCAAGGGCTATTGCATCGGCTCGGTCTGGGGATTTAATGCCACGCTTTTTCATATCCTCTTTGCCTTCCAGCTTCAGCTTTCCGTCAGAAGCCAGAAAATACTTTCGGACAGATAGCTGGGCTATGAGTTCATCGTCATTTTGCAGGACGATGGTGCGTGTCTCCATGCGCTGCTTCACTCCGGCCCAAAGGAAGGTTGCCATGTCTTTGTAATGCTCCACATCGCCATCCGTCTGGGGTGGCCTGGAAGCAAAATTCACCGGGTTGATGACCATCCGTAGGAGCTGCCGTTCTGCCTTGACTTCTTCCAGGCGGTCTGTCACGCCGCCGCCAAGGCCAGTATCGTCAATGTTGACGGGAATGCTGCCGGTGTACTCCGGGTATTCTTGAATCAGCCTGAAATAGGTGGAAACAATGTCCCCAACTGTGCGCATGAGGTTTTGCCCCTGCCGAGTGATCGGGATAGAGCCACGCCGGCCAATCAGCGTCGCAATGACAGTTTCATCATCGCCGAACCGGGCAACGTCAACGCCGATGGATATCTGGTCTATCACATCGTCCGCTTCGGACATCTTTTCAGTGGCTTGCTCAATCAAGGACAGGGAGATAAATACATCATCTTCCTGCATGGGAAACTCGCCAAGAACACGGACACGGAATACATTGGAATCTCTGCCATATTTCCGTTCTAAGAGGGAGATATTGTCCTTGTTGGTGCGGGGGCTATCCTCTGATGAAACGGTGTGGCAGCTGTAGATAGCACGGGAAGCGTGGAAAGCGTCATAAAAAGCGCCGCTGGTTTTTGTGGGGTTGCCGCAGAGCAGCAGCTTGTTATTCTTGCCTGACAGGGTGCCGAGAATGGCTTCCATAATCGGATCAGCAACACCGGAAGCCTCGTCCACGATGAAAAGCATATTTTCTTCGTGAAAGCCCTGCATATTTTCGGGCTTCGTTGCCGTCCGGGCAACCGCAAACCATCGCTTTTCATAGCCAGTCATGTAAATATAGGTTTTTGTCCAGTGGAGGATTTCAGAGAGCAGCGGGGATGCACCCTGCCACTTGGCAATTTCCGACCATAATACATCGTGTAGCTGCTGCCTGGTTGGAGCGGTACAAACAACACGGGGATACGGGAAGCAGGCCAGAAACCACAGCACAACAACGGCCTCTGTGCCGGTCTTGCCAACGCCCTGGCCGGATTTTACGGCGGTGTATCGGGTAGTTTCGATGCTGCGAAATGCCGCTCTTTGCCATTCGTCCGGGGTAAAGTGGCAAACCTCGGAAGCGAACAGCGCAATATCCTTGCGATATTGCGGAACTCGCTTCTTAAAAAAGGTTTTGCGGTCAACCATTATCTTTATCCTCCATCGTGTCAACAACACCGGCTATCCAGTCATCGGTAAGCGCACCGCCTTTGCTGCCGTTCTGCTGCTGCACCTTTGCCAGGCTGTCAATGGCTCGTTGCTTTTGCTGCTGGCAGCGGGTAAGGGCTTCCTCCAGCTTTAGGAGGATGCTATAGGTGGCTTCGGTGGTTGTATGTGTGGTATACTCCCGTCCGGGCATACGCTCTTTTTTGTCGATTTTCTCCTGCACCATTTCTTGGTACAGCCGCTCATCTTCAGGGCTGTCAAAAGCCCGCTTTCTCTCGGTACGGACTGTGCTGGCAATACTCAAAGGTGTTTCCTGCGCCTTTTGAATCCGCTGAAGGATGCGCCGCTCTCGGATAGTAAGCAGATTGATTTCATCAATCAAAAGTTGTTCCGCATTCGGGTCTATCTGGCCTATGAGGGACTGCTCCGCATCGTCCAGCGTGTCAAATAGGATTGCAGCGTATCCACCATGAATGAAATGGTTCTGGTTTCCAAGGGGAGCTGAGCCACCCTTATTGCCAGCTGCGTTGACATTCCCAGGCTGTCCTCCACGGCTTTTGAGAGGAGGCCCGGTTGCGTCCTCGGTTGCAACTTTTTTCTTCTTGGTTGCAACTTTTTCGGACGCAACTTTTCCTTTTTTCCAGTAGCGTGTCGCCCAGCTTTTAACCGTGCTTTCGGGCACACCCAGCGTCTCAGCAATCTCCTTATATTTAAGGCCCTTCTTCCAGAGGGTGTATCCCTTGTCTCGGTTATCCATGCACGACTTCACCACCTCGCATGATTCTGTAGATTCGAGTTTGAATCGCTGACGGTCAGACGAGGGTGAACAGCTCTGCGTTGCTGTGCGCATCCTTTGTGACCATCATCCGCAAAAAGTCCTCTTTGGAGAAATCAGATAGACGGAAAATTTCTTCGGGCTTCATGCCCAGCTCCTTCCCAATTTCATCCACGGTTTTCCCTTCATCCAGAAGCTTTTTGACAATGGCTTTCATTGGCTCGAGAAGGTGCGTCCCTCTGGCTCGATTGTGGGTGACGGTTCCGTAGATGTCCTCAGCGGAATCCTTGTGGTCTACAACTACGATGGGGACTTTTCCACCCAGGGCAGAAAAAAGCGGCTCCTGCCCGCTGACTGTCCAGCGGTGGAAACCGTCAATAATAGTGTAGTCCGGGCGAACCACAATCGGGAGCGTCCAGCCATTTGTCAGAATAGATTGTGTCAAGAGCTTCAGATTTTCCTTTGAAACCTTGTTGGGGTTGTAGTCATTTGGCTTCAAAAGGGATCTGTCCACCCATTGCAGGGATTGGAGCGGGGCGAATAAGGAAGCGTTATCCATGGTCATGTTTCTCCTTTCTTGGCGTTGTCGATATAGCGCCCGTAAAGCTGCTGATATAGTGCCCGGTATGACCGGAGTTTCGGGTCGCCTTTCATAAGCGCCTCATATATCTTTTTGCAGTCACGGTTATCAAATATCGAACTTCCTTGGAGGAAGAACATCCTATAACGCTTGGCAATGTATTTCTGGTGGGCTGTACCAAATATCGTGTCGATCTTATTGAAAACATCCACCAGCATTGCCCGGTAATCCTTTTCGGCTCCTTTCTCCAGCTCACGCCTGGTCTTGCTTGTACGGCCAAACATTTCAGAATCCCAATACAGAGCGGCCAGATAAGCATTGGGTTCCCGGCGAATCACCCGTTCCATGAGATCGGGGTAATACTCGTTCATCTTTACCAGAGAACGGGCGGTGTCCACAGAAAAGAACTGCGATACACGCAGCTGACCTTTCGCCGTTCCGGCCTGCCAGAGGTAAAGGTAAATGTCCGGGATTTCTACTTTATTCTCAAGTAAGTATAACCACACATCATTGTTCGACCAATCGTAGATCGGCAGGACTTGATGGCGATTCGTCATATTCTTGCCGGTCATGGTCATGGCTGCAATGTTGCGTGCCCTTTGGATGGATTCTGCCGCACGGACACCGGTAATGGTGATACCGTCCATGCAGACCCGGGGCATGAAGTCTTGATACGCATCCACCCGAGGCCGAAGCAGCGGGTGGGTGCGTATCGCAAACTTAGGAGGTTTTCTTACCCATACGGGTTGTTTTTGGCTGTCCCAGCAGATGAATGATTCATCCTCGGAAAGTAGATTGAAGCAGTTGTAATGCTTGACTTCCACGCAGTACCACTCGAATTTCGAGCCTACCAGCAGGAATTTCTTTCGCCATTCCAGGACGGTTCGTTCTATGCACGGGAAGATTGCTTCTTCATCCACGAACTGCACCGTAAGCTGGGAGGGGTCGATTTTGCCCTGCTGAATCAGGGATAGCACCAGGTGTGCAAGCACTAAACTGTCTTTGCCGCCGGAGAAGGACATATAGACCGGGAGGCCGTTTCGGAACACATTGACAATCCGCTGCGCTGCGGCCTGAACTACGGTAATACTGGACTGACACCGCTTTATAGCCATATCTTTTCACCGCAGTTCGGGCAGATCACGAATTTTCGGATCTCTGTCGGTTCAGTATCTTCTTCGTCGGCGAGGGGAAGATTGGAGGGAGCAGGTACAGGCTGCGGTACTGCTACAGGCTGCGCAAGCGCAGTGGCTTCCTGCTTTTGTCCGGCCTTCTCCATAAGGGCTTCTTTTCTGGCCTTTGCCGCTTTCAAAGATTCAATCTCGGAATCATCAACAGAGCCGTATTCCATGATTTTATCCGTGACTTCCTCGGCTTCCGCAACCATGCTTTGCAGAATGCTTTCGTCAAAGCCGGGGATGTCCAGATCATCACTCAATTCCTTCAAGAAGGAATCAAAGGTTTCCAGGTTGTCAATGCCAAGGCCGTAAATCTTGTTGTCGGCAATCATCAGCTTCTTTTTCTGGCTCTCGGTGAGGTCCGAGACCTTATATACGGCGGCCTCGGCGGCGCCCATCCGGCAGAGGGTTTCAAAGCAGCCCACGCCTGCCAGGATGGTATTGGTTTCATCGACAACCAGGGGCCGGATCTGGCCGAACATACGGATGCTCCGCTCAAATTCCTTCAGCTGCTTATCGGTGTGGATACGGACATTTCGCTCCGGGCGCTTCAGCTCGGAGATGGGCATGGTAATGACATTCATTTTTCAATCCCCCTCAAAAACTGTGCTGCGTTCGGAATGGCCGAAGCAGCCGTTTCTACGATGGAGGGGTCAATGTCGTAGATTTCCCTCCAACCGTTTTCTTCGCTCCCGGTCCATTGCCTTGCGGGCCACGGGTGCGTGCCGCAGAGGTAGCCGTTTTTCCAGCCATAGATGGGAGGGAGTGGGAGATTGTTGTAGTGGATATATGCCAGGATATGCTCGTGTTTCCAGTCAGCGAGAGGGCTGAATCTGGTAACGCCGGTTCTGTCGGTATAGAAATTGGAATCCTTGCCGACATAATTGCCGTCGGCCTTGCGGCGGCCCAGAAGCAGAATATCCAAGGAATGCTCCTTGAAGTAAATCCGCTGCGCCCTGTGCTGCACAATATGAAACCATCGGGCGGCGGTGGCGCTGTCCTGGGGAAATAGCATTTCGGGATGATCGGCAAGCCAGGAGAGGTCTTGCTTCGTGTTGATGATTTCACAGCCGGCAGGCTTGTTCTGCTCCACCCACTGCATGAATGCGGGATATTCCAGGTTGCAGACACCAATCATGCTGTCATGCACTCCGGCGGCCTCGCACAGGCTGCCCAGGACAATACTGTCTTTTCCAGCACTCCACGCATAGGCAGCTTTCTTTCCAACCGTAGCCTCACGGATGGCTTCAAGGGCCCTAGCAGAAATATCCTGGATTTCCTGTACAGACACCTTTTCCTCAATGCCAGAAATTGCTTCAAGCCAGGCATCGTTGGAAATTCTTTGCTTCCGACCCAGATCAGCCATGCGTTTTCCCCTCCATCCGTGTAATGATGCAGGAGGCTACGCCAGCCGTCAGGACGGTTAGGAGGCTGCCCAATGTCTTGTACTTGGCAATACCACAAATATTGCCATAGGCGAACACAGGGAGCCCGCAGCACAAAGAGAGGATGATTCCAACGAAGATTCCCGTTGCGGATAACCGTTTGCCAATCAGGGCGAAAACCGTGGGAAGCAGCGTTGCGGAACGGAGCGTTCCGTAGAAAAGGAACAGGTGGGTGATGGTTACGCCGGGAATGTTGGCAATCAAAATACCGGCAACCAAATTTGCCAGCATTGCCAACTTGGCGATGCGAAGCTTTTGTTCGTTGCTCTGCTCCGCTGCACAGCGAAGCTCCGTAGTCAGGGATGCAATAGCACACAGGTTAGAGTCAGCAGTAGACAGCAGACCGGACACGACCATGAACAGAAAAGGAATCATCACCCACTTGGGGAATAAATTGGAAACCAATTCAAAATTCACGATACCGGCATCGCCTGGGGTAAAGCCTTTGCCAGCAGCGATAAATCCAAGCACACCCATAGACAAGGGAACGACTGCAAACAGGAACGCTCCCAAGGTAAATGCCCTGTGGATCTTATTCTCCCGGATGGAGAATGCACGCTGCCAGAAGCACTGGTCGCCAAACGGGCCGGAAATCAGGCCGATTGCTGTTGGAATGCCAAAGCCGAAAAGAACTTGCATCCCTCCGGCGCTGAACAGGCTGGTGTAATCACCGGTAACGCCGGAAATACCTTTTGTCAGCGCCTCAACATTGCCCGGCATGGAGAGTGCCCAGGGAATCAGAATGGCACACACGGCCAGCATAATTACCATCTGGACGGCATCGGTGATTACCGATGCACGGATGCCGGAGAACTGGGAATAGGAATATGCGATAAAAGCGAGACTGACGGTCATCGGGAGCATGGGAATTCCGGTTATGGTGGAAAGAATCTTGCCTCCTGCGAGAAGCTGAACACCAGTAGACAGAACCGATAGGCTTGTCAGCTGGAAAAGATAAATGCCCCGTACCTTCTGCCCATACGCTTCACCCATAAACCCGGCCAGGGTAATGCCATTGACCGACAACCGAGCAATCAGGAAGAACGTCTCCATCCCTGCATGGATGGCAAACAGAGCAGATAAACTCGGAATCAACTGTTCCAAGGTGTTGCAGGATGCCCTTCGTCAGCAGCTTGCCTAACAGGCCTCATTTTACCCCCGGGGTTCCCGGGGGCTTTTTTTATTCCTCGCCCTCGTCAAATTCGGAAGCGTACTCCTCCGGGGTGATGATTTCCAAACTATCCCTGGGCACCTTCAGCGCATCTGCCAGGGCATTCAGATTCAGCCCGGAAACCAGTTCGTCATAGTCAATCTCCTTGGGAGATTCACCGATTGTCAGGCAGATCCCGCAGGGAATGCTTGAAGTCGGATGAACTGCAGTGCAACGCAGATAAATTTTTACTTCCACGGTTTTAATCGTCTATCCCAAAGTAGTCCCCCTCATAGCTGTCATACCCCTGCATCATGCTCCCCCTGGGGCCGATTGCCCCGAAGAAATCATTGAAGAATTCA
>Ga0129313_1000462_pt1 | contig 34752 bp, 39 predicted proteins | sample O1105metagenome_FD_94436 | JGI IMG/M metagenome (GOLD analysis project Ga0129313, IMG submission 94436) | Orangutan group fecal microbial communities from fecal samples from Wisconsin, USA - O1105 metagenome | ecosystem: Host-associated > Mammals > Digestive system > Large intestine > Fecal...
ACGGTCCACCATGATAAGGTTGTTGGAGAGGGCGTTCAAGCCATAGTACAGTGACTCCCGCCCGGACTGGTAAAGTTCCTGGGTGGTAAAGGGCACAAAAATGGCCGTGCTGCTGGTGGTCAGTCCGCGCTGAATCTCTACCTGACAGTCAGCCAGCGGAAGCGAGGACATCAGCCCCTGCTCCTGCTGAAAATCAAGGCGGCACAGGTTGCAGTTGTGTTTCTGCGCAATACTGGAAGCCTGAAACACATTGGTTTCCAGCTCCTGTTCCGTGCGTCCCGTGTTCAGCACCAGAATGGTCACGAGAAACATTCGCTCGTTCTGGCTCTGCAGTTCCTTCAGCAGAGCTTTGGCACCCCTGCCGTAGGTTTTCAAATCGGACGACAGAATTTCCATGTCGTACCCGGCACGGATGGCCTTTTTCTGTTCCTCAATGGTGCTGCGGTCCAGCTCTGTGATCGTGCGTTTGACATTTTTGATGGCTTTGTTCTGGTCCACAGACTGCACATGCATCGTGACAATCTGGCTGGAATCCATATCCAGAAAGTCCTTCAGCAGCTGGTCGCTCAAGTCGGATGCTCTTTGTATTCTTTCTCGGTCAAGAAAAATCCCCCTTTCTCTGATGATAGTGAGGGGCGGCAGCACTCCTTGCTGTCGCCCCTTGATTACCCAACAGCGAAAACAGGCGGGGCTGTCAACGGCGGGCGCATGCCCGTTCATCTTGACCGTTGACTGCTCCGGCTGGTTTTGCTATTTCTGAACAGTGCAGAAAGTTTTTCCCCACATGAAATTAAAACTTATCAGCTAAAGCTGCCGCCTGCACACACCCATCTGTCTTGTCAATATCGCCTGTATTTACAACTGCGGGAATCATTACCGCACCGACCATTTTCCATTTCAACAATGCAGCAGACCGTTCAAGTGGAATCCGAATACCGTCCATGACAGATTTATCATCTTCCTCGCAGCAAGTAATGATAGCGTATTCTTTTCCAGAAAGGTCTACCTCTGCATGATAGAATGAAAACAGCTTATCAATGACCGCCTTTATCTGTGACGGAATCGTGTACCAGTAAACCGGCATGGAAAAAAACAATAGCGTCAGCTTCCTGAATAGCCGGGGCAATCACATTGAAATCGTCATCAAACAAACAGGCTTTTCCTGTCTTAAAACAAGTTTCGCAAGCATGACAACCGCTTACATTCATCATGGCAGCGTCAAACCGCTTTACCGTATGTCCTTTTTCTTCCGCAGCTTTGATAAAAGCCGCTGTCATTGCGAAGCTGTTTCCTTTTTTGCGGGGGCTGCCTGTGATTACAACAATTTTTTTGCTCATAAAATTTATCCTCCTTATGATAGCGGGATTGACTTTTCCCTCTTTCGATATTATCATAATAGCAAGAATGAAATGAAAATCAAGTACGCACAATTGAGTGCGATACTAAAATTCGTGTAATATACTTACGAAAAGGAAAGTGTAAAATGAGTGAACGTAATATTTCAAATGAGTGCTTTAGAAGTACGGGATTTAGCTACACTTTATCTCTAATTAACGGAAAATACAAAATGACGATACTCTATGTTCTGGCTGAATTTGAAGTCGTCCGTTTCAATGAAATGAAAAAGTACATTGATGAAATTTCCTACAAAACATTAAGCTCTACCTTGAAAGAATTAGAAGCAGATAAATTAGTCCATAGAGAAGAATATCCGCAAATTCCCCCCAAAGTCGAATACAGTCTTACAGAGCGTGGAAAATCTCTCATTCCTATATTGGAAACAATGTGCGATTGGGGAGAAGAAAACAGATTGTAAAAAAGCAGACCGAAATCTGAAACGGTTTCGGTCTGCTTCTTCATTGCATTTCGCTTGTGATAGCGGCACATAATTTCTTATTCGCCCATACGGATATTTTTTACTGTTTTCTGCTCGAATGTGAGGTTTGAATAAACTCTGCTTCCTCCGTTTCCAACAGGAGCTTGTGCAAGCAGCCCCACTTTTACAGTGTTGCCCGCAGGAAGATTGAAAAACCTCATCATGTAAAAGCTCTTTCCGTCAACGGAGTAATGAAACGCAAAAGAGTTTCCACATCTGCACACCTGTAGCCATGCTGTGTTACCGTCAATATTGCACCCGTTTGCGTCGTCTGATTCTCCGTTTCGTGCGATAACACTGACTGCGGCGTGTGTTCCAAAATCCGTCATTTCAAAGCACACTTTCGCCCAGTTTTTCATGTCCTGCATTACCATAATGGAAGCAGAATCATAGGTATCTTTAAAGTCATGTGATACCTTTACTCTCATTACAAAATCGCCCGTAATCTCTGTGTAATAAAACGGAGCGTTGCACAAAGATTCCGGCGTGATTCCTTCTTCTCCGATTGCGCCGTTGTTAAAGAAAAAATCGCTCTGTGCGGGTGCGAATATTTCTATTCTGTTTCCATCTGTTTTTACCTGTCCTTCATTTATCCACTTGAAATCCATAAAAACGTCCTCCATTGAAATGAAATTTATAACTTCATCTTAGTTCCATAGAAAGCCTTTGTAAAGTACGCACTTTGTTGTGCGATACTTACCTCAAGGTAATAAACGAACAGGTATTATGTTTAAGTATACAATAGTATTGCAATATTCGGAATAGTGTAGTGCTGGCGGTATATCTCTTGTTTTAGGTTACATACTTCTTTATGACACATGAGCATTGGCACCGGGGTTATCCGAGCCATAACCTTCCAGCAGATTTACTGCACCCCAAACGCCGAGACCGGCACCCAGAGCCACCACCAGAGTCTGCAGAACTTCCACAGCAGAGTTAAAGAATTCCATAGTCGTTTCTCCTTTATAATTAAAACCTTGCAGACCATCCGTACACATCTGAAGCCGCGTATTGGAACCGCAAACTGCGGCGGGAGCTGGCTTACCGGTGTACCTCTCCGACCTGATAAAAATAAAACCGTCTGTCCAATCAGACAGGCGGGAGAGAATCAGCGTCCACCACAACAAACGCATCGTTGGGGAGGATTTTTATTTTCGGGTGAAGATATTTTTCAATATCAAACGTATTTTTGGGGTCGTAGTCGGCGGTCAGTTTATAGTTCGGATGCTGGGTCAAATCGTACTTGTCACTCAAAAAGGGGCGCACACCGCGCAGCTGCAGGATGCACTTTCTGCCATCCAGCACAGCAAGCTCATCGCGGCTCATGAGTTCGTGACCAAGTTTTTGATAATTGGTGCCGTAGCTGGGACTGTTTCCGCGCGTATCGGAAGTATTGAATCCATCAATTGTTTCCTTGCCGAGTGCTTCGGACAATTCTTTCAGGGTAGTCGGCTCGCTGCCGCCCAGAAAGATTTGCGAGTCCATGTTGCCCACAATCGTATCCGCATTATCTTTGTAGATGGCTTTCAGCTGACTGCGGGTCTGCAAGACAAGGCAGGCTGAAATCTCACGGCTGCGGATGGTAGCCACCAGCTTTTCCAACTGCGGAATCTACCCGATGTTGGCACACTCGTCGATCAGACAGCGCACATGAACCGGCAGTTTACCGCCATATTGGTCATCAGCCTTGTCGCAGAGCAGGTTGAACAGTTGGGTGTAGATCATCGAAATCAGAAAATTGAAGGTGCTGTCCGTATCGCTCATGATCAAAAACAGCGCCGTTTTCCGGTCTCCCAGCTTGTCCAGCTCCAGTTCATCGTACATCGTGGCATCCCGAATTTTCTGAATATCAAAGGGCGCAAGGCGTGCACCGCAGGAAATAAGGATCGATTTCATCGTTTTGCCGGCAGCTAGCTGGAAAAGACGGTATTGCCGCACGGCAAAGGAGTTCGGTTTCCGCTTACTGAGTTCTTCAAACAGCAAATCCACGGGATTCTGATACTCTTCATCGTCCTCTCGGACTTCCATGGCATTGAGCAGCTGCAGCAGCGTTGCAAAGTTTTGTTCTTCCGCCGGTGCCTCGTAATGCAGATACGCAATCAACGCAGTATAGAGCAATTTTTCGCTTTTTTCCCAGAACGGGTCGCCTCCGGTCCCCTCCCCTTTTGTATTGGCCATCAGGGTCGTAACCAGTTTCAAAATATCCTTTTCTTCGTGGATATAAGCGAAGGGATTATAATGCATCGACTTGTGGAAATTGATGGTGTTCATCGTCTTAATGAGGTATCCCTTCTTTGCAAGGGCATGTCCGCACTCGTAAATGAGACTTCCTTTCGGGTCCGTAACCACGAATGAAACCGGAAAGGCCTTGGAATCACACTGCAGCAGGTTCGGCTTAATAAAAAATCTCGTCTTACCGCTGCCGGAACCACCCACCACCAGAACATTTTTGTTCCGCGCATTCTTGGGGTCGGGTGGACGGTTGCTCATCATCAGGCGTTCTGTTTTGGTCAGAATAATGTTATCCTCGAACTTCGGAGCCTGAAACGGTTCAATGTCCTTGGCATTGCCCCACCGGGCTGAACCGTACTCCATGCCATGCCGGTATTTCTTTGCATTCTTGCTTTTCAGGTAAACTGCAAGCCGAAGCCCGGCACCGCAGCAGATACCCACCAGAATGTCCAGCGGATGAAGGCTCGGCAGCGGATTTGCAAAGGCCACCGGAATCGTGCTCATCAGAGACAGAATCTTATCTCCCATCTCTTTGCCTTCAGCCAGCCGCCATGCCTCACCGAAATTCGTTGCCGCAAGTCCCAGCAGAAGGTAGGGCAGATACAGAGCCAGCAGCTTGGAAAAATTCTTTTTCATAGGCCAAGCTCCTGATCTTTGTTGCGGACTTTATCGGGAATCGCCGCCACCGCCTGCACCAGTTCCTGCAGTTTTGCCAGCACAGAAGGCCGCTTGGTCTTGTTCAAAACCGAAGCCGAATATTCTTTGAATGCCGCGCTCAACGCATCCGTGTCCTGCGCCTTGAAATAGATCATATAGCGGGGCGGCGTGCAGGAAATATCCTTTTGAACCGCATAGTCAATGTGGTAGCGCTTGGCATATTTCGCAAAGCCTTTGATGCCGGTTTTCTCGATTTCCACATTGGTCACACCCCGGTTCTGCCGAATCAGGCGCTTCATGCTCTGTTTTCCCTGCGAAGCATTCTTGTCGTACTGCCGCAGCAGAAACTGTGCACCTCTCAGGAAGGTCCGGGCTGTCAGCTTTGTGGTTGAAATGGCAAAGTTGACTGTCTTGTGTTCAACTTCTTCCTGCATTTATACCACCCCCTCTGCAGGAATATCTCCTCATCGCTCATGCGCCGCCGGGGGCTTTGCTTTTGCTGTTTCCGTCCGCACATTTTCGTCCGGAACGGGCAGCACCAGCATTTGACGGCCCAGGCGCATAAAAGTTTCCGGCTGATGAAAGAGCTCTTCGTATTTCTGCGTCAGCTCCGGGGAGAGGGATGCAAAATCCTCCTCGCCCAGACCCACCACCAGAAATGTTCCGGCAACCACATCATAGGCCTCGCCGCTTTCGTCCCGCAGAGCGCGGTTCAGCGGCAGCCCCATGAGCTTGCCGTCATCGTTGTAAACGATGGCCACCGGGTCTTCAAAGGGATAGCTTGCACCAATCGAGCCGCCGACCGCCTGCTGCAGCGCTTTCAGGTCATTGTCAATCTCAATCGGCTTCGGGTGTTGCCCCGGTGCGATTTGCAGCACCGAAAGGGTATTCTTTTCCTGTTCCATCCGTATCCTCCTTTACCGTAATCGTAATTTCTCCGGTTCGTGCCGCCTGCATCAGGGAAGCGGCAAAAAAGCCGCAGAAAACGCCCAGTTCAAAGAAAGCAAAGCCCACAAAAAAGCTCATCATTGCGGCCTCCTCAGTCCAGGCAGATGCAGTTCAGGTTCTTGCCGTCGGCCATAAGCGCCATGCTGTGCTGCTCCAGATACTCCTGAATGCAGTGCAGGTCGCCCATTCTCAGGGAGACATACTCGCCTTCCATGTTGAAGCGGACGAGGACGACCGGGCCGGTCAGGTAGTGCTTGCCCGACAGCTCCAGCACCTGCTTGGGGTTGTAGCAGCCCGCCACGGGCAGCTCCTTGGAGATGCCGAAGGTGTCATCCGTCTCGTCAAAGCAGGGCAGAATGCCGGGCGCTTCTTCCAGCAGAATGGCGCTCAGGTCCCTCGCCGGGCCGACTGCCGCCAGATAAACCTGCGGGTCACCGTACTTGCGCTCTGCAATGTCGCTCATCTTGTTGAAGAAGCCGGAAACGGCACGCTCCATGCCGTCGATTTTGCGGCTCATGTTCTCAATGGTCTTTGCGGTCTTGAAATCAATCGTGGTATTCATAGTCGTTGTCCTCCAAAATTTGCAAAAAAGAAAAGACCTCATGGGTCTTTCAGTTCCGATTTTTCAGCGTTCGTTCTGACGCTGTTGTCTGCGCTGCCACTGTTCCAGCAGCTTGATGATGACATCTTCCATCTGCCGGGGCGTGTAGCTGCGGGGAAAATACTTTTTCAGGGTATCGTTTTTGATGACCACCTTGTCCAGTTCATCCTTTTTGGCTTCCCCCATAATGGCAAAGGCGGCTTCATAGGTGAACTTTTCCTCCTGCGCCAGCTTTTTCATTCGCTGCGCCTGCGACAGGGACGGCGCGTTTTGGGTCTCGTTCATGGCCTGCAAAAAATCCCGCTGTTGCTCCTGCCGGGATTCTTCGGTGGAAAACATCTCATCGAGACCTTTCAGCGCCAAGTTTGCGTTGCTTTTCGGCATCGGCCAGCACCTCCCTCGTCAAAGATTGGTAGGCCGCTGCCACCTTGCCTTTGGGGTCGTGGGCAAAGATGCTCCTGCCCTCCGCGCTGATTTCCGCCGCACGGACAGAGTGCGGAACAGGCTGCTCAAACACCCGGATTTTGCTGCCGTATACCTGCCGAATCAGTGCATCGATTTCCCTGCCGTAATTGGTACGACTGTCCGTCATGGTCATCAGGATACCCTCGATTTTCAGCTTCGGGTTGATCTGCCGGCGCACTTTCTGAATGGTCTGCAGCAGCTGCTCCAGTCCCTTTGCTGAAAGGTACTGCGCCTGCACCGGAATCAGAGTGGTATCCGCTGCGGCCAGTGCGTTGATGGCATTACCTCCGCAGGAGGTAACTATAAATCCGCACAACGTGCGCACCTCTAGCCATAGAAGCGAAGCGACTACTGTCAGCATTCCCAGAGAAGGCGTACAATCCAGCAGGATATAATCGTACTCCCGCCGGGCGCTGTCCAACACCTGTTTGAGCATCTTTTCCCGGCTCATACTGTTGACAAGGGCCACTTCCAACCCTGCCAGTTCGATGTTAGCCGGAATCAGGTCAACGCCTTCCGCATGGTGCAGGATGCCTTCACCGAGCGGGATACACTGGTCGTTCATGGCTTTTGCCATCAGGGTAGAAAGCGTAACAGGCAGTTCATCGGGCTGCTGCCAGCCCATGCTGATGGCAATGTCTGCGCAGCGGACAACTATGAATCCGCATGCAGTGCGCACAACTGGTCATAGGAGCGAAGCGACTATGGTAAGCGACCCCTGCGGGTCGGCATCCACCAGCAGCACCTTTTTGCCTTCCCGTGCAAGCCCCACGCCCAGATTTTCGCAGGTCGTGGTTTTGCCGGTTCCGCCTTTCTGATTGACGATGGCAATCGTGGTTGCTTTTTTCGACATTTTCATCACCCCCTGTTCGATAAATCATGATTGGTTTGGTTCTGGTAATAAAGCTGCATGGTCGTGGGTGCATTGTAGAGTGCAGCCAGCAGATACTGCTTCATGTTCCGGACCGGTGCGGTATTTTCCGCAAGGCACTTCAGCACAAAGCGGATATGGTCTACATTCAGCTTCATGAATCGGCTGCGCACGACCTCCGCGGGCTTGTCATCCCCTGCCACCCGCAGCATTCTGCGTTTCGAAGAGCAGGTATCCACCAGAAGATTCACGATTTGATGGATGGTATCCTCCTCATCCGGGCAGACCCGGAGCAGCAAGTCCACCTCCAACGACTGCATAAAATACGCTTCCAGCCGTGTGCGCTCATCCGGTTCGTCCTCCGCATCGGAAGAGAAAGGATCAGGTTCACTCCCCTCGGTTTTATTCCACTCAGTCTTATTTCCTCGTGATTTTGCCGCTTCCGGCTGCGCTGAATCCGCGGCACCGGAACCGTTCTTTTCGCGATTCCGGAAACGCGGGTCTGCAAAGTTTTTGACGTAAATCAGATTTGGTTTTCCCAGCCCGCGCCGTTTGCGCTCAATCAGGCCAAACTTTTCCAATTCCCGGAACAGTTTGGTTGCCTTGTTGTCTGCGCAGCCCAGTGCATCCATCACTTCCTGCACAGGAAAAATGATATACACCCTTCCCTGCTCATCCAGCCATCCGTTTTTCACCGACAGCCCCATGCGGTCCAGCAAAATGCCGTAAAGCGTTTTGGCATCGGTGGACAAGTCTTTGAATCGTATGTCCCGGAATAAAATTTTGGGCACCCGGAAATACGAGAACATCTCGCCCGACTGCCCATAGAAATAGTCAAACATCCTGACTTCCTCGCTTGTTCTGCCTTGTCACATCCTTGACACCTCCGTTCGTAGTATGATGAAATATGTATGACTATCGTTATTTTTCTTTACAAAGATGGCCTGCCATGCTACAATAGCCGCATCTACGGCCACCGGACAACAGGAAAGGAGTATCTCATGGCCAAAACTGCCGACACCATTGCCATCTATTCCCGCAAATCCCGCTACACCGGCAAGGGCGAAAGTATCGGAAATCAGATCGACCTCTGCCGCGAATATATCCGCACTCACTACGGCGATGCCGCCGCGGAACATGCCGTTGTCTTTGAGGACGAGGGCTTTTCCGGCGGCAACCTGAACCGCCCGGACTTCAAAAAGATGATGACTGCGGCCAAGGACCGGAAATTCAAGGCCATTGTGGTCTACCGTCTGGACCGCATCAGCCGCAACATCAGCGACTTTTCCAGCCTGATTGAAGAACTGGGACGGCTGGGCATCGACTTTGTGTCCATCCGTGAAAGTTTTGACACGTCCAGCCCCATGGGCCGCGCGATGATGTACATCGCATCGGTGTTCAGTCAGCTGGAACGTGAGACCATCGCGGAGCGTATCCGGGACAACATGCACGAATTGGCAAAGACAGGGCGCTGGCTGGGCGGCACGACCCCCACGGGCTACGCTTCCGAGAGCGTCAAGAGCATCACGGTGGACGGCAAGACCAAAAAGGCCTGCAAGCTCAAGCTGCTGCCGGACGAAGCAGAGATCATCTACAAAATCTTCGACCTCTACGAGCAGTACGATTCCCTGACCATGACCGAGACCGAGCTACTGCGGCAGGGCATCAAAACAAAAACCGGGCGTTCCTTCACCCGGTTTTCCATCAAGTCTATTTTGCAGAATCCTGTCTACCTGATTGCAGACAAGGATGCCTATCAATATTTTGTGGACAATGAGGCAGAACTGTTCGCCCCGGAGTCCGATTTCGACGGTGTGCGCGGCGTGCTGGCCTACAACCGCAGCGACCAGGAAAAAGGCCGTGCCACCGTCTACAATCCCATCAGCGAGTGGATCGTTTCGGTGGGCGAGCACCCCGGCATTATCTCCTCGAACCGATGGATTCGGGTGCAGGAATCGCTGGAACGGAACAAATCCAAGTCCTACCACGCATCCCGCGGCAACGAGGCGCTGCTCACCGGTCTGCTGTGGTGCTCCTGCGGCAGCCGGATGTACCCGAAGGTCACCGGGCGCAAAACTGCCGACGGGCAGGTGGTCTTTCCCTATATGTGCAAACTGAAGGAGCGCAGCCGGAGAGAGTTATGTAATGTCCGGAATGCCAACGGCAATTTGCTGGATGCTGCCATCTGCGAACAGGTCAAACACCTTGCCGACCATTCCAGCGACTTTATGAAGCAGCTGGAAAAGGCAAAGTCCGCCCACGCAGGCAACCGCTCCGAGTTTGAAGCCAAGCTTTCCACCCTGCGCAAAGAGCAGGCCGAGACGCAGCGGAAGATCACCGCCCTCATCGACTCCCTTGCCGATTTCAGCGACAGTACCGCCGCCGTCCACCTGAAAAAGCGCATCGAGGAACTGAACGCGCAGGATGCCGCCCTGGGTTCCCGCATCCGGGAATTGGAGAGTCTCACCGACAACGGTGTTCTGGGCGGCATCGAGTTTGACGTGATGCGGCAGCTGCTGACCGTGTTCCACGACAACATCGACGATATGACCGTGACCCAGAAGCGTGCCGCCATCCGCACGGTCGTGCGCAAGGTGGTATGGGACGGCAAGGTGGCGCATGTGGTGCTCTTCGGTTCACCGGAGGATGAAATCGACTGGACCACCTTCCCCGTAGACCCGGAGGATGACGAAGGCGGCGGCTCCGGCCCGGAAACGGATGGTTCCGATTCTCAATCCGGCGTTCGCTGGGGTGAGGATAGCAAATGAGATCCGGATGCAGTTCCGGCGGGAGCGAAAAAACGGGCAGACGGTGTCCCTGCAGGAAGCTCTGGAAGCCGACGGTGAGTCGGCACTGACCCTCACCGACGTGCTGCAGGATAGCTTTTGCATGGAGGACAGCTGCGAGAAAAAGGAGGACATCCGCCGGCTGCGGCAGCTGCTGGATACCCTCCCCGCCCGGGAACGGCAGATCCTTCTGCTGCGGTACGGCATCGCCGGGCAGCCGCCTCTGACTCAGATGGAGGTGGCGGCGCTGCTGCACATCAGCCGGAGCTATGTATCCCATCCTGCCTGTTGTACACGGCTTGATGTTTTGGTATACTTTTACATATACATCGGGTCCTGCCCCGCCGGGACGGTCAGAGAGGAAGATCCGGTCCGGAGGCAAGGCGGATGAAGGCACTCATCTCCCGGGTGCAGCACTTGTCGCAATGGTAGAACATCTGCCAGTACATGGTGATCCGGAAATCCGACACCTCCAGAATCCTCAGGGTGCCCCTTGCGGCGGGCTCGGTCACCGCAAAGCGGGGCAGCAGTGAGATACCGGAGGAATGCTCCAGCATCTTTATAATAAAGGAAGTGTCGCTGATCTCCAGCGCCGGGGTCAGCTCGATCTGCCGGGAAGCAAGGAAGTTGTCAAAGGTGTGGCGGTAGTTGGCGTTGCGCTCGGTGAGGAAGAAGGGCTTGTCCAGCAGTTCTTCCACCCGATAGGGACCGGGATGCCCGAGGTCGATGTCCGGAGACGCCACGAACACCACCTCCTCCGGCACCTCGTTGCACTTGTGCCAGTTGTTGGAGTAACGGGGCTCGTCCAGAATGCAGATCAGGTCCACATCCCCCCGCTCCATCTTTTCGATCAGCTCCTCCGGGGAACCGGTGGTGACCCGGAGGCTCACCTTTGGGTTCTCCTGTCGGAACTGCCGCATGAGCCCCGGCAGACGGAAAAAGCACAGAGACTCCAGGGTGCCGATGTGCAGACAGCCGTTCAGATCGGTGTCCCCGCTCATTGCCTGCCGTGCATTTTGGATGGTGTCCAGAATGGAGTGGGCATATTCCAGAAAATGCCGTCCCTGGGTGGTCAGGATCACCCGCTTGCCCATACGGTCGAACAACCGCACACCCAGTTCCTCTTCCAGCGCCTTGATCTGCACGGTGACGGCAGACTGGGAGTAACCCAGACTTTCGGCGGCTTTGGAAAAGCTCTGGAACTGGGCGGCGCGGATCAAGGTATTCAGCTGACGCACTTCCATGGCAAAGCTCCTTTGTTATTAATATTTTTAAACGATAACTTTATTTTTATGAATTTGAATCATCTGTATGTCTATGTTATACTAAATGTGTCAACACGTCAAGGTTTATTTTTGACGTTTCGGAAAATCGGTCGGCTGCTCTGCGGTGAAGAGAGCGCTGCGGGGTACTCACAAGACCGAGTAGAAAAAGGAGGAAAATCTCTATGGAAAAGAAAAAAGCAAAGCTTGGATTGCTGCCGAAGCTGCTCATCGCCATTGTGCTGGGTATCGTCATCGGTCAGTTCTTCCCGGTGTGGTTCTGCCGCGTGGTCGTTACGGCTTCCGGCATCTTCAGCTCGTTCCTGAAGTTTATCATCCCTCTGATGATCGTGGCATACGTCACCATGGGTATTGCCGATCTGAAGAGCGGCGCAGGCAAGCTGCTGATCATCACCGTGGCACTTGCCTACGGTTCCACCCTGATCGCAGGCTCCGCATCCTATCTGGTGTCTGCCAACCTGTTCCCCAGCTTCATGAGCGAGGGCGCTCTGGAGCAGATCGCTGCTACTGCTGACAACTCTCTTGCCAGCTACATTTCCATCTCCATCCCCCCGATCCTGGACACCCTCTCTGCTGTGGTCCTCGCCTTTGTGCTGGGTCTGTGCCTGTCCACCCTGCGGGGCAAGACCATCGGCGATACCCTTTATAACGGCATGAAGGACTTCTCCGGCATTATCGATCAGGTGCTGCACTCGGTCATCATCCCCCTGCTGCCCCTGTACGTCTGCGGTACCTTCATCGACATGACCAAGTCCGGCAAGACCTTTGCCATCCTGGGCATCCTGTGGAAGGTGTTCCTGGTGGTCATCATCATGCACCTGGTCTGCATCTTCCTGCAGTTCTGCATTGCAGGCGCTGTGAGCCACAAGAGCCCCATCAAGATGATCCGCAACCAGATCCCCGGCTACACCACCGCTCTGGGCACCCAGTCCTCCGCTGCTACCATCCCCGTCAACCTGCAGTGCGCTGCTGCTGACGGCATCAGCGAGCAGATCCGCAACTTCGTGGTTCCTCTGTGCGCCAACATCCACATGGCTGGCTCCATGATCACCATCACCGCCTGCGCTACCGCTGTCTGCCTGATGAACCAGCTGCCCATCAGCCTGGGCACCGTGGTCCCCTTCATCATGACTCTGGGCGTTGCCATGGTTGCTTCTCCCGGCGCTCCCGGCGGCTCCATCATGACTGCTCTGCCCTTCCTGTACATGATCTTCGGTGCTGAGGCAGGCGACCCCAACGGTCCCATCTGCGCCATCATGGTGGCTCTGTACATCACCCAAGACTCCTTCGGCACCGCCTGCAACGTCTCCGGCGACAACGCCATCGGTGTCATCGTGGAGACCATCTACCAGAAGTTCATCAACAAGAGCGAAGCAAAGGTCTGATACGGTTTTTCCAGACCTTCTGACTGACAGGAGTGATATCCCATGGCATTTATCAGTGTATTCGATGTTCTTGGTCCCAACATGATCGGACCGTCCAGCTCCCACACTGCCGGTGCGGAGATCATTGCCTATCTGGCACAGAAGATGATCGCCCCGCCCTTAAAGCGGGCGGACTTCACCCTCTACGGTTCCTTTGCCAAGACCTATCACGGTCACGGCACCGACCGTGCACTGCTGGGGGGCATCATGGGCTTCTCCGCCGATGATACCCGCATCCGGGATTCTTTTGCCATCGCCACCGAGCGGGGACTGGCGTACACCTTTACTCCCAACGAGAGCGAGACCGAGGTCCACCCCAACACGGTGGATATCCGCATGGAGAACGCTGCCGGACAGGTCATGACCGTGCGGGGCGAGTCTCTGGGCGGCGGCAAGGTGCGCATTGTACGCATCAACGGGGTGCAGGTGGACTTTACCGGTGAGTACAACGCCCTCATCGTGGTGCAGCGGGACAAGCCCGGCGTGGTGGCACACATCACCAAGATCCTCAGCGACCGGGGCGTGAACATTGCGTTCATGCGTCTGTTCCGGGAGGGCAAGGGTCACACCGCCTACACCATCGTGGAGTCGGACCAGCGCCTGCCCGAAGGTGTGGCGCAGCTGCTGCTGGAGAACCCCAACATCAACGATGTGATGATCGTGCAGCCGTAAGGAGGGACAGACCGGATGAACATGGATTTCAAATCCGCAGAGGAGCTGCTGGAGCTGTGTGAGCAAAACCAGCTGCCTATTTCCGAAGTCATGCGTCAGCGGGAGTGCATCCTGGGCGAGACGCCCCGGGACGCTGCCGACCACCGCATGAGCAAAGCATGGGAGATCATGAAATCTTCCGCCACCCAGCCCCTGAAAAAGCCCATCAGATCCATGGGCGGACTCATTGGCGGGGAGGCAAAAAAGCTGGAAGCACACTACAACCGCAAAAAGAGCATCTGCGGCGATGTGCTGGGCAAGGCTATGACCTACGCCATGGCAGTGCTGGAAGTAAACGCTTCCATGGGTCTGATCGTGGCAGCACCCACTGCAGGTTCTGCAGGCGTGGTGCCGGGCATGATGCTGGCGCTGCAGGAGTGCTACCGCATCTCCGACCAGCGCATTGTGGACGCCCTGTACAACGCCGGTGCCGTGGGCTACCTTGCCATGCGCAATGCCACGGTGGCAGGCGCTGTGGGCGGCTGTCAGGCTGAAATTGGCGTTGCATCTGCCATGGCGGCGTCTGCAGCCGTGGAACTGATGGGGGGCACCCCTCAGCAGTGTCTGGATGCTGCTTCCACCGTGCTGATGAACATGCTGGGTCTCGTGTGCGACCCGGTGGGCGGTCTGGTGGAATATCCCTGCCAGAACCGCAACGCTGCCGGCGTGGCAAACGCCCTGGTGGCAGCGGAGATGGCACTGAGCGGCATCCACCAGCTGATCCCCTTTGATCAGATGCTGGATACCATGTACACTGTGGGTCGTCATCTGCCCGCTGAGCTGCGGGAGACCGCACTGGGCGGCTGTGCCGCTACCCCTGCTGCCTGCGCCGCCTGCGGACGCTGCGGCTGAACCAAATTGTAAAGAAGGCTGCTGCATCGGGTGAAAGCCCCTGCAGCAGCCTTTTTGTTTTTCCTTGGACAGGCAAGTTGTCCCCCCTGGGTTCATATCCATAACCATACGGACCCAAGGAGGTATCCCCATGAAAAAGAAAGAACTTACGGTGACCTGCACCTTTTTAAAAGACGGCGAAGCTCCGGGAAAGCTGCTTTGCCGCCTGTTCCGGCTCTACCTGCGCCGCATCCTTGCATCCGGCAGTGAAAACCCGGTGCCCTGACCCTGCCAACACACTGCTCCGGCTGCAAGGAGGCTTGCCATGTACACAGAAACCGACCATCTCACAGAATACCATGCCGCCCTTTACATCCGCCTTTCCAAGGAGGACGACACAGCCGGACCTTCCCAGAGCGTGACCAATCAGCGGTCTCTGCTGGAAGAGTTTGCCAGACAGCATCAGCTGTCTGTCTACGACACCTATATTGACGACGGATGGTCCGGCACCACCTTCGACCGCCCCGCCTTCCGCCGGATGCTCCGGGACATTGAGGCAAAAAAGGTGGATCTGGTGATCACAAAGGACCTTTCCCGGCTGGGACGGGACTACATCCTTACCGGGCACTATATGGAGCGGTATTTCCCGGAGCACGGCGTCCGGTACATCTCCCTTCTGGACAGCATCGATACGGGGACCGACTCCACCGCCAACGAGATCACCCCCTTCCGGGCGATTTTGAATGACCTGTACGCCAAGGACATCTCCAAAAAGATCCGGTCTGTCAAGGGGGATCAGCAGCGCCGGGGGCTTTTTATCGGCGGGAAGCCGGTATACGGCTACAAGATGCACCCCACCGAGAAAAACCGGATCGTCCCGGACCCGCCGGCTGCCGCCGTTGTGCGCCGGATCTTTGCCATGGCGCTGCAGGGGCAGAGCTGCCGCAGCATCGCCGCCCAGCTGAATGCTTTGCAGGTCCCTCCCCCCTCGGTCTATGCCGGGCTGCCCTCCCGGCACGGGCGGTTTGCCGGGCTGTGGAGCAGCCAGCGGATCTCGGAAATGCTGCAGAACGAGACCTATATAGGCAGCATGGTGCAGGGGCGGCAGGTGAAGGTCAGCTATAAATCCAAAAAATGCCGGAAAATGCCTGCCGAAAACTGGGTGGTGGTGGAAAATACCCACGAATCCCTTGTGGACCGGGAGACCTTTTGTCAGGTGCAGCTTCTGGTAAACAGCCGCAAAGGCACCCGCAGCCGCACCTACGACTATCTGCTCAAGGGCATGGTCTACTGCCATGAGTGCGGCGCACGCATGACGGTGTCCAACCGCAAGACCGCAAAGGGCGCAGACCGGCTGTTTTTTGTCTGCAAGACCTACCAGCGTTTTCCCAAGGCAGGGGTGTGCAGCTGCCATACCATCAAGGTGGACACGGTGACCGAGGCGGTCGCTGCCAAGGTACGGGAGGTCTGCAAAGCCTCTCTGGACTCCTGCCAGCTGCTGCCCCTTGCGCAGCAGGCTCTGGAAAATGCGGCGGGGCAGGACCGGACGGAGCAGCAGCTGGCGGAGATCCGGCAAAAGCTCCGGCGGCTGTCCGACCATCTGGACCGGATCTACGCCGACCGTCTGGAAGGGCTTTTGCCGGAGGAGGACCTCCGCCGCATTTCCAGTCGGATCCAGGCAGAGCGGCAGCAGCTGGAACTCCGGCAGGAGGCGCTGTGCCGTCTGCCAAAGCCCCCCGAGAACAGCACCCGCCGTGCCGAAGAGCTGGTGCAGGATTTTTTGGGAAATGCCTGCATCAGCCGGGAGCTGCTGCTGAGTCTGGTGGACCGGGTGGAACTGGACGAAAACCGGCATCTGGAGATCCGGTTCCGCACTGCTCCGCCGTGATTTTATGCAGATCCGTTTTATCGTGTATCATACGCCGGTGGCTCTGTTTCCCGGCTGGAGACCCACGCTCTGGACCTGCTGCGGCAGCAGTGGGAAACAAAACCGGCGCAGCAGCAGCCCTCTGTGCCGCCGGTGCGCCGGTAAAGTCTCAGGAAAGGATCTCCGCCTGCATGGCGTCCAGCTGCTCAAAGGTGTACAGCCGGTTCAGCGCCTCTACCAGTTCCTTTTTGGAAAGTCTTGGGGGCAGCCCCAGTGCATTCAGCAGCGCCGCCTTCCGCTGGGCGCTGCCGGGTCTGCCGGAAAGCCCCCACTCATACAGGTCGGTGTAGGTGATCTGCCGTCCCTCCGGGCGGGCGGAGGCTGCACCTGCCTGCTCTCCCAGAGCATCCCGCAGTGCCTGCACCACAAGGGCGTCATCCACCCCTTCTACCCCCAGCAAGCCTTCCTTGCCGGGCTGAGCCTTGCGCTTTTCCTTGCCGTGGATGGCGGGCACATACGCCTGCACCACGTTCTTTTCCCCCACCAGATTGGTGATGTAGTTGCGGATCCGGAAACCCGCCGCATCCGAATCCGTCAGCAGGATCAGACCGTTTTTCTGCGCCAGCGACTTGAACAGCTGCTGGCGTTTTTTGTCGCTGTAGATGCCAAAGCCATCGGTCATCAGGATCATGGCATCGGTCAGGTGAGAGAGCCGGGCGGCATCGTATTTGCCTTCCACGACCAACACCCGGTCAGTGTGGATCATCTCAAGTTTTTCTGTTTCTGTCATCGTCCGCCCCCTGCGATCGCCAGCCGGCACAGCGCCGTTTCCAGCAGCACCTGCCCGTCCACCGGCTGACTTTTTAAGCTCAGATCCAGCTCCAGCAGCACCTGCAGGCATCCTTCCAGCTGCCCCAGCGTGTAGTGGGAAGCGGTCTCCGCAGACCGCTTCAGCCGGTAATCGCTGCCCTTGTATCCAAAATCCTTGTGGACGGTGCTGTAGGTCTTGCGCTTTGCCGCTCCCAGCTTGACCCGGTACAGGTCCACATAACTGCCGATCATTGCCGCCGTAATGGCAATGGGCTCCTGCTGCAGCCGCAACAGGGTCTGGAGCTTTTTGCAGGCGCCGGTGGCGTTTTTGGCTGTGATCATCCGGATCATCTCAAACACATCCGCTTCCAGACTGACGGTTCCCATCTCTGCCACCATGGCGGGGGTCACGGTCTGGTATCCTGCAAGGGCGCAGAGCTTGTCCACCTCATTTTCCAGCAGAAAGGGGTCCTCCCCGCAGCGTTCCAGTAGCGCCGCTGCCGCACTTTCCGGCAGGGCTGCCCCCTGCTCCTTTGCCCGGTCCATCATCATGGTCTTCAGCTCAAAGGGGCGGGGCTTGGCAAGCTCCTCGGCATAGCCGATGCTCTTGCACTGGTTTACCAGTTTCTGCGCCCGCTTGCCCAGCTTGAGCTTATTGCGCTCCAGCTCAAAGACGCTGCCCAGCACCACCACAGCGTTTTCCAGACTTGCCAGCGTGCTGCACAGCTCCTCCAGATCCTTATCGCTGTAGCTGCCCGGCTCCACCTCCGGCAGCACCACCACCCGTCGGGTGCCAAAAAAGGAGATGGTGCCTGCTGCCATAATCAGCTGTTCGATCTCCGGGGTGCCTCCGTCCAGCACCGTGGTCTCTTCTTCGCTGTCTGCCGCCAGCAGCCGGGTGACCTGCGCCACCGCCTGCCGCACCAGATACCGCTCGCTGGAATAGAAATAATACACCGGGCAGCCCTTTTCGGCAAGCTGCCGGAGCTTTGCTTCCGTTGCCAAAGCCCTCTCCCCTTTCTCACACAGTCATACCTTAGTATTGTACCACACTCCACCCGGATTGCAAAGCATCACTCTGCCCGCAGCCCGCCGTGACGGCGCAGGGTCAGGGAGGAACTGCCCTGTCCCTTCTGCCCCGGTCCCATCCAGCGGTACCTGTCCCCAAGGGACAGCAGCTGCTGCCACCGGACCGCCGCCGGGTCTGCCGGGGAGGCAAGGAGCCACTGCGCCTCCACCGGTGCCGCAAGGGACACCTGCCCGCTCAGGGTCACCAGCTGCCGGTTGCCCACGGTGAGCCGTACAAGGCAGCCCTGCCGGGTCCGCAGCAGCTCCACTGCCGCCGGGGCACAGCGGCGCTTTTCCCCGGTGCCGGGCTCCATATCGGCGGCGGAGAGGGTCGTGTCTGCGGTCAGGGCGCAGGGGGTCTTTGGGTCCAGCCGCAGGTCCACCACCAGTTCCACCTTGCGGACGCCCCGCCGTGCCAGCCGTTTTTCCACCGCCTGCCGGGCGGATTCCCCGCCCCGGAACAGCACAAGGGCAGTATCCTGCCGGGTCACCACCACAGAGGGGGCGTTGACGCTGCCCACAAGGTCGATGTGCACCAGGTCCCGGCTGAGGGCGTTGCCCACTCCCACCGACACCGTTGCTGCCAGCAGGATGCAGGGCACCACCAGCCTCAGCCGCAGCTTCCAGTGCATCCCAAGCCACCCGAGCGCCAGCAGCACCAGGCAGACCACCGCTGCATACGCCGTATCAAAATAAAGCCCTGCCCCGGGTTTTTGAGACACCCACAGCGCCCAGCGGTCCAGCAGTCCGGTGAGGAAGGACGCCGCCCGGGACAGCGCCCCATACACCGGCTCCGCCTCCGGCAGCAGACCTGCAAAGGCAGTGCCCAGACCCAGCAGCATCATAGGCTTGACCATCCAGAGCACCACCATGCCGGATACCACCGCCCAGATGCTGACGCTGAGCCCCCGCAGCACCAGCACCGGGAACGCCCCCAGAGACGCCCCGGCGGAGATGCACACTGCTTCCAGCAGGGTCCACCCGGTCCGGGTCGCCAGCTTCCGGAGCGTTGAAGGTCTTTTCCGCCGGGGACCGTCGGTTTTCTCCCGGCGGCAGCTTTCCCGGAACCGCCGGAAGCACTCTGCCCCCGCAAGGGTCCCCAGCACCGAGGCAAAGGACAGCTCAAAGCCTATGTCGCAGACCCCGTAGGCGTTGCCAGCGGTCATGAGGATGCCTGCCGCCGCAAGAGAGGTCAGGGCGTCCGGGGCACCGTAGACCCACACCCCCAGAGAACTGACCCACACTGCCACGGCGGCACGGCGCACCGAGGGGGTAAAACCGGTGACTCCCACCAGCAGCAGCGCAAGCAGCGCCGCCCACACCGCCTTTGCCCTCCGGCGGCGGTAGCTGCGCTCTTTCCTCTCCCGGCAGGGCAGGGAGCCAAACAGTTCCCCGCAGAGCACCGACACGTGCATTCCGCTGACCACCAGCACGTGGGAGAGTCCTGCGCCCCGGTAGGCACTGCCCAGTGCTGCCGGGAGATAGCTCCGGTCTCCTACCGTCATGGCGGCAAGCACCCCGCCGGTGCTGCCGTCCATCCGGCGGCGCAGGGAGGCGCTGAGCCTTTTCTGCAGCCGCTTTGTCCGGGCACGGAAGCTTTTGCCCGGTGCCAGCGGGGTAAAATCCCCCAGATAGGTTCCCTCCAGCGCAATATCGTCGGCGCAGCGGTCTATCCGGTCCCTCTGCGCCGGCGGTGTCAGCTCCACCCGGCAGCGCACCCGCTGCCCCGGCTCACAGTCCGGCAGACCGGCACATACCACCCGGAAGTCGGCGGCACTGCCGTTGACCTTTTCCAGATGGAGCACGGCATCCACGGCGTGGGGCAGATAGCTTTCTGTGGTTTTTTCCACCTCTGCCACCACGGTCAGGGGGCGTCCGGCGTACTGCACCCGGACCCGCTCCAGCCCGGCGTCGGTGGTGTACACCGCTGCGGCTCCGGCGGCGGCACCCAGCAGCAGGCACAGCCCCGCCCGCCAGGTGCGTTTCCCGGTAAAAAGCACCAGACAAAAGGCAACAAAAAATGCCGCAAACGGCACAAAAAGTTCCGTTTGCGGCAAAAAAGCGCACACTAACTCAACACCCAGCATTCCGGTGCAGAACACGCAGAGCGGGCGTCGCATGGGGGATCAGTGGAAGAACAGGGGCAGCGGCTCCAGGAAGATGATGTCCTTGCGCTGAGCGGCATCGCCCTCGGCAAGAACAGCCGCCTGTCCTGCGATGGTGCACTGGGTCTGCTCGGCGAGGGCGTCCAGTGCCTTCAGGGAACCGCCGGTGGAGATCACATCGTCCACTACCAGCACCCGCTTGCCCTGCATCTTGTCCAGCTCCTTGCGGTCGATGACCAGCTTCTGCTTGCCGGCGGTGGTGATGGACTGGTCCTCCACCACAACGGGGTCCCGCATGTAGAGCTTGACGCCCTTCCGTGCGCAGACGTAGGGCTTGCCGCTCTGGCGGCTCATCTCGTGTGCCAGCGGAATGCCCTTTGCCTCGGCGGTAAGGAGGATGTCAAACTCCGGGCACTTCTTCAGCAGCTCGGTGGCAGCAGCTACGGTAAGCTCTGCGTCTCCCAGCATGATGAACGCCGCAATATCCATGTGGTCGTTCACCTTGCAGATGGTCAGTTCACGGGTCAGTCCTGCGACCTGCAGGGTATAAGTGTCAGCCATAATCCATTCTCCCTTTCGTATCAGACAGGCAGTTTCTCGCCGCCCAGAACATGGAAATGCAGGTGCTTCACGGTCTGACCTGCATCCTCTCCTACGTTGGAGATGACACGGTAGCCGTTTTCCAGTCCCTGCTCCTTTGCCAGCTTGGCGATGACGGCAAAGATATGACCCAGCAGTGCGCCGTCCTCTTCGGTCAGCGCTGCCGCAGAGGCGATATGCTTTCTGGGAACCACCAGAAAATGCACCTTTGCCTGAGGGTTGATGTCGTAGAACGCCACCACCTGCTCATCCTCGTACAGCTTCTTGGAGGGGATCTTGCCCTCCGCGATCATACAAAACAGACAATCTTCCATGGGGAAACACTCCTTCCGGATCTTTTATAAACGTCCTCGCCCTCTCCGTCACGGCTTACGCCGTGCCACCTCTCCCAAAGTGAGAGGTCTTGACAGTACGGTAAACCCTCCGGTTTTGCCAAGGGCTCCCCCCTTGGGGGAGCTGGCGAACAAGTGTGAGCCTGAGAGGGCGAAGCCCGCTTTTTATTATTCTCCCAGAGTCTTCTTGACGATGGCACTGACCGCAGCAAGTGCCTCGTCGATCTTGGTCTCGTCCTTCAGACCTGCCATTGCAAAGTCCGGCTTGCCGCCGCCCTTGCCGCCGGCAATTGCTGCGATCTCCTTGACCAGAGCGCCTGCCTTGAGACCCTTGTCCTGTGCCAGCTTGTTGACGGTGACTGCCATGCTGATCTTATCCTCGGTCTTGCCCACCAGCACTGCCACCACCGGGTTCACAGCCTTGTCCCGGATGGAATCGCACATGCCACGCAGGGTGTCGCCGGAGGTGCCTGCAAAGTAGGCGGCAGCGATCTTTACGCCGTCGGCGTCCTCAGCGTTGTCAAAGAGGCTGTCCACCTTGGAAGCAGCGATCTTTGCCTTCAGCTCTTCCAGCTCCTTGGCAAGTGCCTTGTTCTCTGCCATGACTGCCTCTGCACGGAGGGGCAGACCGGTGACGTTGTTTGCCTTCAGGGTGTTTGCCACCTGATGGAGCATAGCCTCCTGCATGTTGGCACGGACCAGCAGGTTGCGACCGGTAACTGCCTCGATGCGGCGGATGCCGGCGGCGACCGAGCTCTCGCTGACGATCTTGAAGCCGCCGATCTGTGCGGTGTTCTTTACATGGGTGCCGCCGCAGAACTCGGTGGACCAGCCCTCGATATCCACAACACGGACCACCTTGCCGTACTTCTCGCCAAACAGAGCCATGGCGCCCAGCTTCTTTGCCTCTTCGATGGACATCTCCTGCACGGTGACGTTCATGGACTCGTAGATCTTATCGTTGACGATCTTCTGGACCTTTGCCAGCTCCTCGGAGGTCACGGCGCTGAAGTGGGTAAAGTCAAAGTGGGTGATGGAAGCATCCTGATAGGAGCCTGCCTGATGGACGTGGTCGCCCAGCACCTCACGGAGAGCTGCCTGCAGCAGGTGGGTGGCGGTGTGGTTCCGGGCGATCGCCATACGATAGTCCTTGTTCACCTGTGCGGTGAGCCGGTCGCCCACCTTCACGATGCCGCTTTCCAGCACGCAGGTGTGGACATAGTAGCCCTTGGGGGTCTTTTTCACGTCCAGCACCCGCAGGCTGCACTCATCGCCGGTGATCTTGCCGTGGTCTGCAGCCTGACCGCCCATCTCTGCATAGAAGGGGGTCTTGTCCAGGACCACCAGCACGCCCTCCTTTGCCTCCTCGTCGGTGGCAATGGCGTCGGTAAGGGTCTCCTCATCGCTGAGTGCCACCACCGTTGCTGCATCGGTCAGGGTGTCATAGCCGGTAAAGACGGTGGGCTCGGCGGTGAGACCGCCGAACAGGTCCTCGCTCCAGCCGGAGATGTTCTTCTTCAGACGCTCGGCGCGGGCGCGCTCCTTCTGCTTCTTCATCTCGGCGTGGAAGCCTTCCTCGTCGATCTCAATGCCCTGCTCTGCAGCGATCTCCTTGGTGAGGTCCAGAGGGAAGCCGAAGGTATCGTTGAGCTTAAAGACATCCAGACCCTTCAGCAGGTGCTGGTGTGCACGCTCCAGACCGTCAATCATGGTGTTGAGGATGTTCATGCCGGCGTCGATGGTGCGGGCAAAGTTTGCCTCCTCGGTGCCGATGACCTTCTTGATATAGGCGTCATGCTCCCGCAGCTCCGGGTAAGCGGATTCGCTGGACTGGATGACAGTCTCCACCAGATCCACCAGGAAGGGATGGTCGATGCCCAGCATCCGACCATGGCGGGCAGCACGGCGCAGCAGACGGCGCAGCACATAGCCGCGGCCCTCGTTGGAGGGCAGGATGCCGTCGGACACCATAAAGGTGCAGCTGCGGATGTGGTCGGTGATGACACGGATGGAGATATCGGTCTTGGCATCCTGCTTGTAGGTCTTGCCGGCAATGTGCTCCACGTGGTGCAGCACGCTCTGGACGGTATCCACCTCAAAGAGGTTGCCCACGTTCTGCATCACGCATGCCAGACGCTCCAGACCCATGCCGGTATCGATGTTGGGGCGTGCCAGACGCTCGTAGTGACCCTTGCCGTCTGCATCAAACTGGCTGAACACCAGGTTCCAGATCTCCATATAGCGGTCGCAGTCGCAGCCTACGCCGCAGGTGGGCTTGCCGCAGCCGTACTCGGGACCACGGTCAAAGTAGATCTCGGAGCAGGGACCGCAGGGACCGGAGCCGTGCTCCCAGAAGTTGTCCTCCTTGCCCAGACGCACCATGTGGTCCGGGGCAATGCCCACCTTCTTGGTCCAGATATCGTATGCCTCATCGTCCTGCTCATACACAGAGATGTGCAGGCGGTCCTTGGGGATCGCCATCCACTCATCGGAAGTCAGGAACTCCCATGCCCAGGGGATCACTTCTTCCTTGAAGTAGTCCTGGAAAGAGAAGTTGCCCAGCATCTCAAAGAAGGTGCCGTGACGGGCGGTGATGCCCACCCGCTCGATATCCGGGGTGCGGATGCACTTCTGGCAGGTGGTGACCCGATGGCGGGGCGGCTCTTCCTGAGCCAGGAACCACTTTTTCATGGGTGCCATGCCGCTGTTGATCAGCAGCAGGCTGGGGTCATTCTTGGGGACAAGCGGGAAGCTGTCCAGACGCAGATGACCCTTGCTCTCGAAAAAGCTCAGGTACTTTTCACGCAGTTCATTCAAACCGGTCCATTGCATAGGTTTACTCTCCTCAATGTGTCCTTGGCGTCCCTTGAGAACGTCAGTAATAAGGTATGATCCATCATGGCAGACGGGGCGGACGGCGCAAAAAACAAAAACAGCCCCATCCCAAAAAGGGACGAAGGCTGTTGCATCAAACTCCGTGGTACCACCCAAATTGCAAAGGATAAAACTGTCCCCTGCCGCTTTCGGCGCATTAACGCTGCGCTGCGTCCGACTTTTGTTCGCCGGAAGCTCCGGGGCGGCGCGAAGTATGCCCTGCCGGAACGCCTTGCAGCCTGCGGACGTTCTCTCTGGACGGCGGTACGCACATTCTGACCCCATCATTGCCATCTGTCATAATTCTCATGCCGCAAAGCAGGCACAGTGCCCCCTTGCGTACAATTTAAATTATAGCATCCGGCGGATATTTGTCAACGGGTTTTGACAAAATTTACGGCACCCAGATGCGGTCTGCACGGGTTATCTCGCCATTTTGGATGGTCACGGTCGTGTTTCCCGCATTCCACCCATAAGCATCTTCTTCGCTGCTCATTGCATCACAAACCGCCCGATCTCCCTTTACGATCACCGGGTCGGCTTTAAAGTCCGCTGCGCCGTCCGATAGTTCGATATCGTCTGCCATAACAAGCTGCTTAGCTACTCCAACTTCATAATAAGCGGGGAAATCATCCCATGTCAGAGTCCGGTAGTGGTCGTCCTCTTTGCATAAGTCGATCCCACCTTCTTCTATTCCACCGTTGATGGTCACATAGTTGTTTTCCCGCTCAACGCTTTCCACTGTCAGGGCTGTAATTTCCTCTGTCCCGTTCAGATGTGTTGCAATGGTATCTCCTTCGCTCAATGCTTCAATATCTGCGGCTGTGTACCGGTCATAGTCGTATACAACAGCGTCGTTGATGGTATTCTTGCGTTCACCGACCCATACTTTATTGCTTTCAAAACTGATGTGATACGTGCCATCCGAAAGCGGGTCACTCAGTAAAACGCCCTGCATTGGCTGTACTTCTGTTTTTTGCACCTCCGAAGATGCTGCGCTTGTGGTGGAAGCCGCTGTGCTTCCAGCCGTGGAACTGGACGCCCCACAGCCCGCCATTGTTATCCCAATTGCCAAAAGCACAGTAAGTGTTCCTATTTTATGGTTCCATCTCATACGAAAACCTTCTTTCTCTTGCTTGACGGAACGTTTCCGTTCCGCTACAATAAAAACGAATCAAGAACCCATTCTATTGCAACCGATTTTAAGATAGAGAGGAATATTCCGTGAAGATTTTAAAAGTGAAGTGTCTCGCCCCCACCCGGCTGGACAACTACCTGACCCAGCAGTACCCCGCCCTGACCCCGGGTCGTCTGAACAAGGCGCTGCGGGAGAACAAGATCAAGCTCAACGGCAAAAAGCAGCCCCTTTCCACCCGGGTCATGGCAGGGGATGAGATCAAACTGTTCATTCTGGACGACGTACTGGACGCCGACCGGCGGGTGGAAGGTCCCGCCTGGAAGAATGCCCGGACCCCGGCGCAGGTGGTGTACGACTGCCCCCAGATCCTGATCGTGAACAAGCCCGCCGGCGTTGCTGTGGACGGTCCGGAGGACGACACCCTGCTGAACCGTGCCCTGCTGTACCTGAACAAGGCAGGCGAGTACAAGGAAAACGACCCGTACACCCCCGCTTTGTGCCACCGGCTGGACACCGGCACCAGCGGACTGGTGATCATTGCCAAGACCCCGGAGGCAGAGGAGCTGTTCCTTGCCGCCATCAAGAACCGGGAAGTACAGAAGACCTACCTCTGCGTCACCTTTGGGCGTCCGGTGCCGCCGGATGCAACGCTGGGCGGCTACCTGCTGAAGGACGCCGACCGGGGCATCGTGAAGATCGTGGAGGAAAAGCTGCCCGGGGCAAAAGAGGTGGAGACCCGGTACGAGACCATCGCCGTCTCCGGTCGCCTTGCCCTGCTGAAGGTAAAGCTCATTACCGGACGCACCCACCAGATCCGTGCCCACATGGCAAGCATCGGCTGCCCCATTCTGGGCGACAGCAAGTACGGCAACAACACCGCCAACCGGGAGCTGAAGCTGAAGTATCAGGCGCTGTGTGCCTGGGAACTGACCATGCCCCGCTTTACCCAGCCGGATTTTGCCTTCCTCAGCGGCAAGACCTTCCACGCCCCCAAGCCCTGGTATTATAGTCAGGTGCTGGACGGCACCTTAAAGTGATCCGAGCAACAGAAAAGGCGCTGCCTCCGGGCAGCGCCTTCTTTTTGTATTTTACCAGTCGAACAGGCTCTCGAACCAGTTTTTGGTCTTTTCTGCCGCACCGGACACGGTGGATGCCGCCTGCTGTACGTCCTGGGTGAGCTTTTCCCCTGCGGTGTCCTGCACCGACCAGTAGGTAGCGGTGCTTGCCGCCCCGGCAGACACGGTAAAGTCGCTGGCAAAGCACAGGCTCTCGCCCTTGGAGTCGGTGACCATCACCATGTAGGTGTAGACTCCCTCCGGCAGTTCCCCAAACCGGATCTGGCTGTCCAGCTCTTTAAAGGACCAGCTGGTGCCGTTGACCTGCACCTCTGCGCTCTGGACGGTCTGGTCTGCCTGGTCCATAATGGCGATCTGCACCCCCGTAAGGGTGGTGCCGTTGGAGCTTGCCGCCGTACCGGTAAGTCCCATGCCGCTGCCGGTGCGGATGTTCACCGGGTAGCGCATCCCCTCCAGCCGCAGATCATCGATCTGTGCCACCGCCGAGTTGTGGTCCGAGGTAACGTACCAGTAGCAGGAGGCACGGGACAGCGAGACGCTGGAACTGGTCAGCGGGATGCGCCCGGAGGAGATGTTCCCCGCCGGGTCGGAGCAATAGAAAACGCCGTCGGTGTAGTCGGTCAGCAGCACCGCATGGGGCTGGGTGCGGTCATACAGCACAACGCCTTCCGGGTGCTCTTCCAAAAGCTGGATCAGCACCCCGGTCTTTGCCACGGTGCTGGAGGGCAGGGTGGCATAGCCCACCTGCATCTCCTTGTATGTAAAGCTGTGGGAAAGCCCGTTGGACCACGCCTTGGTCCGGACGCTGTTCTCGGTAACATCGGTCCAGTCGTTGAGACCGTCCAGATACGCCCTGCGGCGCAGCATCATGGCGGCGGAGGCAAGGGTGCAGGTGCCGCCCCGGCTCTGCTTGAAGTAGAAGCCTGCGTCGATGCTCAGGTCCACCGCAAACGCCGCCGGCAGACAGGTGAACAGCACCATCAGGGTGAGCAGGAGGCTCAGCAGTCGTTTGCGGAAAAAGGTATGGGCGGTCTGTGCAACGGTATTCACGGTTTAGTGGTGCCTCCTTGCTGGAAATATTTTTTCACGTTCTTGCTTCGTAAAAAGTATACCAGCCTGTAACCGATTTGTAAACAAACCAAGGCATTTTTTCTCAATATCTACACGTTTTCCCGTATTGCATTGGCAACCGTGCACAATTCCATCAGTGATATTCTACATATCCCACAAAAAAGCCGCCGTTTTCTTTTCTGTTTTGCGGTTTTTTCTCCTGCCCCGGGACAGATTTTGCCCGGATTTTGGGGCAAATTTTTCACATTTTGGCAGATCACCCCAAAAGATCCTGCTCCTGTCGGAAGTTCCGCCGGAAAACAAAAAAATCCAGCGATCTCTTTTCAGAGATCACTGGATCGGAATGGTCCGAGTGGCGAGAATCGAACTCACGGCCTCTTGAACCCCATTGTGCTTCTCTCGAAAACACAATGTACAATCCGATACTGCTTGGACTCAGTATCGTTAAATTTCAAATGCATTATACCATTCTGTTTCATTGGATGTCAAGACGTTTCATTCCTTTTGTGGTCAAATTGTGGTCAAACGACCCCGACAAATGACTTTTCTCTCCCGGCTAAGTTACATCGCGCAATTTCGATTTTCATCAATCGAAGTTGCGCTTTTTGTTTGCACGAATTATCTATAAGGAGGATTTGTCAACCATGTCAATGAATCATCGTTGTTTTTTCATCCTTGACAGAAATGTATGACCCTTGACTACTTTTACGGACAGGCCGGAGAACTCTTTTCGTTCTTCCGCATTTCAAAGGCTCTTTTTCAGGAGCAGCGGTTTCAAAATCTGTCAACCGATGCCAAAACTCTGTACGGCATCCTGCTTGACCGCATGAGCCTTTCTGTTAAAAATGAATGGTTTGACAAAAAAGGTCGCGTGTTCATCATCTTCACGATTGAGGATGTCAAGAGGACTTTGCGTTGCGCAGACAACAAAGCGACCAGACTGCTCCGGGAACTTGAAGAATTTGGTTTGATTGAACGAAAACGCCGAGGGCAAGGAAAGCCATGTTTGGTGTATGTGAAAAACTTTTCGGCAGAATCTTCAAAGGAGAGTGTCAAGAATCGTGATAATGACGATTCTTGTGACTCTAAAATCGCTTGTCAAGACCCGGTAAAATCACGAGGTATTAAGAAGAAAGAGAATAAAACAGAGATGAATAATACGAATCTTATCCTTTCCAACGAATCGGAGAAGATGAAGAATCGCGAACTGCTCGAAGAATATTTTTCACATTCTTTAGAGATAGACCTTCTGCTCCGGCTTTACCCGGATGATGAAGATACCCTTTATCAAATCGTGAATTTGCTGGTGGATACCTGTGCCACCAACCGCAAGCTGCTGCACATCGCCGGGGATGACAAGCCCGCCGAGGTGGTACGCAGCCGGTTTATGAAGCTGAACGCCGACCATATCCGCTTTGTGCTGAAGTGCCTTGCAGAGAACAGCAATCCGATTCGTAACATGAAACAATATCTGCTCGCTTCTCTGTACAACGCACCCACCACTATGCAGCTTTCCTATCAGAACCAAACCAACCACGACTTAGCAAATCGGAGGTGATGAGAATTTCAAAGAAAGCAACCACGATAGCCATCGTCAACCAGAAAGGCGGCACCGGCAAGACCACTACCTGTGAAAATCTGGGCATCGGGCTGGCGATGGAGGGCAAAAAAGTCCTGTTGGTGGACGCTGACCCGCAGGGCAGCTTGACCATTAGCATGGGCTGGCAGCAGCCGGACGAACTGCCCACCACCCTTTCCACCCTGATGGCAAAAGCCATGAACGACCAGCCCATCCAACCCGGCAAGGGTATCCTGCACCATGCGGAGGGCGTTGACCTGATTCCAGCCAACATCGAACTGGCAGGACTGGAAGTGTCCCTTGTCAACTGCATGAACCGGGAAAAGATGCTCAAACAGGTGCTGGAAGATGCGAAGCACGAATATGATTTCATTCTGCTGGACTGTACCCCCTCTCTTGGGATGCTGACCGTGAATGCACTGGCAGCAGCGGACACCACCCTGATTCCGGTGCAGGCGCAGTACCTGTCTGCGAAAGGCTTGGAACAGCTTTTGCAGACCGTGCAGAAGGTCCGGCGGCAGATAAACCCCAAGCTGAAAATCGAGGGCATCCTGCTGACCATGACCGATAACCGCACCAACTACGGGCAGCAAATCGACAATTTGATTCGAGGTGCCTACGGCAGCAAAATCAAGGTGTTCAACCAGACCATTCCCCGGTCTGTCCGTGCTGCGGAAATCAGTGCCGTGGGCAAGAGCATTTTCCAGCACGACCCCAAAGGCAAGGTGGCCGAAGCCTACAAATCTCTGACCGAGGAGGTGATGGCGAATGCCGAAAGGCAGCTTAAACGTGTCGCTGAAAGGGGCAGATGACATTTTCTCCACCGAGGAATCCCGGCAGGAACAGCAGCGAGAGCAGGTGCAGCAGATTCCCATTGACGAACTGCACCCCTTCACCAACCACCCTTTCAAGGTGCTGGACGATGAAGCCATGACCCGGACGGTAGAAAGCATCGCACAGTACGGCGTGCTGTCTCCGCTGATTGCACGCCCGCGCCCGGAAGGTGGCTACGAGATCATCTCCGGGCACCGCCGCCAGTTCGCCGCAAAGATGGCCGGGCTGGAAACGCTGCCTGTCATTGTAAGAAATATGGACGATGATGCCGCCACCATTTTGATGGTCGATTCCAATTTACAGCGAGAACACATTTCGCCTAGCGAAAGGGCTTTTGCGTACAAAATGAAGATGGACGCCATGAAAAGAACTGCTGGTAGGCCATCAAAAGAAAATTCCCGACAAGTTGTCAGGAATTTTGAAACAGCCGATCTTATTGGTAAAGAAAGCGGTGAAAGTGGCAGACAAGTCCAACGATTTATTCGTTTGACGAACCTCATTCCTGAACTGCTGAATATGGTAGATGAGAAAAAAGTATCGTTTAATCCTGCGGTGGAACTGTCTTATCTCTCTACTGAACAGCAGCAGGAGATGATAAATGCCATGGACGATACGCAAAATGCGCCCTCATTCTCACAAGCAAAGCGCATAAAAAAGTTGGCACAGGAGGGCAATTTCACATCAGAAGCCGTAGTTGATATTATGGGGGAAGAAAAGAAAAGCGAGTTGGATACCGTGACCATCAAAAACGAGACCCTGCGGAAGTATTTCCCCCGCAGCTACACGCCCAAACAGATGGAGGAGAAGATCATCCAGCTTTTGGATGCGTGGCAGCGCAAACAGCAGCGGCAGAACGAACGCTGACTTATACCGTAACGAAAGACCCGATGGGGTCTTTTTCTTTTGCATCAAAAGGAGAAACGCCTATGAAAAACAACGCTACCCGTACCATCCGCTCCGAAGAAATCACCATTGATGTGCGTATCTGCGCTGCATTGGCGGCAAACCGGGGCAGCGGTGAGGTCTATCTCGCAGCCATTGCCCCGGATATGGAGCTGACTGTTATCACGCTGGACGAAGCTCCGGGCATCCTGCCCTGCTTTGAGGAGGACGATGCCTGCCTGAACCTCCCTGACACCTCGCTGCTGCTCTGCTACAACCCGGCGCAGATGCTGAAAATGCGCGGCAAGCACTACCTGACCGGCCCGGTGATTCTGGTTCGCACCAACATGGACGGCGAGGTCATCTCCCTGACCATTGATGAGGTCTACCTGTTCCAGAAGTATCTGGCAAGCCACAGCATCACCCTGATGGCAGACGAACAGAAGCTGCCCTGCATCTGCATCGACTGAGGTGTGCCATGCTGAACTTTTTTATCGGTTTCGCATTTTTTGAAGCGGGTGCCTTTTTCGGCTTCTTCGTGGCGGCTCTGCTGAACGCCGCCCATGCCGGGCAGGAGGACAACCATGAAGAAATTTGATGTGGAGATCACGGAGACCCTTCAGCGCACTGTGACCGTAGAAGCAGCTTCGCGGGAGGAAGCAGAGCGTATGGTTGACCGTGGCTGGTGCAACGGAGACTATGTTCTCAACGCTGAAGATTATGTGGGAGTAGATTTCAAAACGACCGGTGAACACGAACTTTCGGAAAAGAAGATGCTGGACGTTCTCCTTGTAAAGCCCAATGAACATCCCCAGAAAGTCAGCATCGGCGCAGAACTCAAAGACTTGCAGGAGGCGGTGGGCGGCTCGATTGATGCCGTTTATCCCTTTGCAGACCCGGTGGCTATCATCTGCAATGACGAGGGCAAGCTCATGGGTCTGCCCCTGAACCGTGCCCTGCGGGACGAGGATGGGCAGATGTACGATGCCGTTGCCGGGACTTTTCTGGTGGTGGGTCTAGGCGAGGAGGATTTTGCATCCCTGACCCCTGAACTGGCACAGAAGTATGAGCAGCTTTTTCATCAGCCGGAAGCCTTTCTGAAACTGGGCAACCGTCTGCTGGTGCTGCCGGTGCCTGATGAACCTCCCACAGAAAAGCCCCGCGTCAAGCCCCCGGCAGAGCATGACCGCTAAAATCACCCTGCTGCACGGGAGGTGATGGCAGTGCAGGAAGAAATCGAACAAAAGACATTCAACATTATGATCTCTACCACCAAGCTGTCTGCCCGGACCGTCCTGCGGGCAGTAAAGGCAGCGATTCGGCTGTACCAGTCCAAAGCATCCCAAGGCAAGCAGAGCGTCCGCACCCTTCTGCGGCAGAACCGGGGCGTGTCCAGTGTGGAGATCAGCAAGACCGGTATCCGTGGCTTAGAGCGGTATGCCAAAAAGTACGGCATCGACTACGCCATCTGCAAGGACAGCTCTGACGTGCCGCCCCGGTATCTGGTCTTTTTCAAAGCCCCGGACGCAGAAGCCTTCCACTCGGCGTTCAAAGAGTATTCGGCATCTCTGCTGAACAAAGACAAACGCCCCTCGGTGCTGGCAAAACTGCATGAACTGGTGCAGGCAGCGGCAGAACTCCCCGGCAAAGTCCGGCACAAGGAACAGGAGCGTGGACTGTGACCACGAAAAAGCTGACAAAGCTGTTGGCGCTGTATCTGCCCTATCTTCTGCTGGGGCTGATAGCAACCAACTTTGGCGAAGCGTGGCGGCTTGCCGAGGGCAAGGAACTGGGCGAGAAGATCCTATCCATGATGGACACCGTTCCGCTGGCATTTGCAAACCCTCTGCCCAGCCTGCATCCGCTGGATCTGCTGGTAGGCTTGTGTTGCGGCGCAGGGCTACGGCTGGCGGTCTATCTGCGTGGCAAAAACGCCAAGAAGTACCGGCATGGCATGGAGTACGGCTCTGCCCGGTGGGGCACCGCCAAGGACATTGAGCCGTTCATGGCACCCAAGTTTGCCGATAACATCATCTTGACGAAAACGGAACGGTTGATGATGTCTAACCGCCCGCCGGACCCAAAGAACGCCCGGAATAAAAACGTGCTGGTAGTGGGTGGCTCCGGCAGCGGCAAGACCCGGTTTTGGCTCAAGCCCAACCTCCTGCAAATGCACAGTTCCTATGTAGTCACTGACCCCAAAAGTACGATCTTGCTGGAATGTGGCAACGCAATGTTGAAGAACGGCTACAAGGTCAGGATTCTGAACACCATTAACTTCAAAAAGTCGATGCGTTACAATCCCTTTGCCTATGTCCACAGCGAAAAGGATATTCTGAAACTTGTCACGACCCTGATGACCAACACCAAGGGCGAAGGGTCCGGCGGGGACCCGTTCTGGGAGAAAAGCGAGCGTCTTTTGCTCACTGCTCTGATCGCCTATCTGCATTATGAAGCCCCGGTGGAGGAGCAAAACTTCGCTACCCTGCTGGAAATGCTGAACACCATGCAGGTGATGGAGGACGATGAGGAATACCAGAACCCGGTAGACTTGCTGTTTGAAGAACTGGCAAAAAAGAAGCCCAACAGCTTTGCCGGGCGGCAGTACAAACTTTACAAGCTGGCCGCAGGTAAGACCGCAAAATCCATCCTGATTTCCTGCGGTGCTAGGATGGCTCCCTTCGACATCCAAGAGCTGCGAGACCTCACCATGTACGATGAGCTGCAACTGGACACGCTGGGTGATAAGAAAACAGCGTTGTTCCTCATCATGTCGGACACGGATTCCACCTTCAACTTCCTGATTTCGATGGTTTACACGCAGCTTTTTAATCTGCTCTGCGACAAGGCAGATGATGTGTACGGTGGAAAGCTGCCCATCCATGTGCGGTGCCTTATCGACGAGTGCGCCAACATCGGGCAGATTCCCAATCTGGAAAAGCTGGTGGCGACTATCCGCAGCCGTGAGATCTCTGCCTGCCTTGTTTTGCAGGCGAGAAGTCAGTTGAAAGCCATCTACAAGGACAATGCGGACACCATCGTGGGCAACATGGACAGCCAGATATTTCTGGGCGGCAGTGAGCCGACTACTCTGAAAGACTTGTCCGAAATGCTGGGGAAAGAAACAATTGATGCCTTCAACACCTCGGACACCCGTGGCAACAGCCCCAGCTACGGCACTACGTTCCAAAAGATGGGGCACGAGTTATTGAGCCGGGACGAACTGGCGGTGCTGGACGGCGGCAAGTGCATTTTGCAGTTGCGAGGTGTGCGCCCGTTTTTGAGCGACAAATACGACCTGACCCAGCACCCCAACTACAAGTTGACCTCCGACTATGACCCAAAAAACACCTTCGATATTGAAAAATATCTGAACCGAAAAGAAAAAATCAATCCCAATGATGAATTTGTTGTGATTGACGCTGATTCGCTCCCGTCTGCCTGACCCGGTAGGCGGTTTTATTTTACCCCGGTCAGAAAGGTGCACCAGAAAATCAGCCATGCTGCGGTTATGTAGCGTAAAACAATAAGATTTCGGGTGTGTACAAATGATCGAAAACGCTTTATAATAAAGGAGAAAAGACTATGGAATTCTTCAACTCTGCTATCGAAGTCCTCCAGACCCTCGTTGTTGCCCTCGGTGCCGGTCTCGGCGTTTGGGGTGCCATCAACCTGCTGGAAGGTTATGGTAACGACAACCCCGGCAGCAATGCTCATGTACGGTAAGGAAGCAAGCAACCGAAAACAAGAGATAGACCGCCAGCACTACACTATTCCGAACCAAAGACCAAAAGATAAGCATTGTGGGAAAATCTAAACTTTTGGATTTTC
>Ga0129313_1000463_pt1 | contig 34698 bp, 30 predicted proteins | sample O1105metagenome_FD_94436 | JGI IMG/M metagenome (GOLD analysis project Ga0129313, IMG submission 94436) | Orangutan group fecal microbial communities from fecal samples from Wisconsin, USA - O1105 metagenome | ecosystem: Host-associated > Mammals > Digestive system > Large intestine > Fecal...
CCCCGGTCTTCCGGCTCCGATATTTTGTGACATAACAGCTATCATACCTGATGATATTACTCCAAACATAATAATAAAAACACCTATATATGTATTTGCTGTTCCCACTGCTCCTACAGCCTGATCACTTACAGATGATAGCATAAGCGTATCAACCATACCTGAAAGCATATAAAATAAAGTTTCTAAGCATATTGGCACAGATAGCTGTGTTAATGTTTTTCTTTCCGCTGCCATATTTTTCTCCTCACATACAATTCAAGAATACCATATCAATAATACGATATATTTCTATGTAATTCTTGTATAATATCATGTGAAAATTGCACTATTTCTACTTTATCTTGAGGAGCACTGAAAGCGAGCTATATGGAATAAAAGAAAAAGACTACATTTTTATATTCTGTTCAATCCATTTAATCAACGTCATAACAAATCTGTTTAATCCATCCTCACTTCTAACCACCTCGAATTGCACATGGTTAAAATCCGGATTATGAAGTTATTTCCAATTATTATGGAGTTATTTCTTTTTTCACAGCCCCATTTTTCTCTTCCTGGGCGCTCAAGGTTACTGGTTGTAACTGTTCTGCGCCCATTTGTATTGTGTTCGACAGAGAGGCGGTGTTACACTCTGCGTTGTCTGAGTTCGTTCTGGACTATACGGGCGGCACGCAGCACGTGAGAAGCGAGTACGGAGGTTGTGACGTTTCCTACTCCTCCCGGAACCGGTGTGATATGAGATACTTTTTCCCGGACATTTTCGTAGTCCACATCTCCACAGAGGGTTCCGTCTTCCAGTACGTTGATTCCGACATCCGCTACCACCGCTCCTTCGGCGATCATATCGGCGGTGATATGCTTTGCCCGTCCAATCGCAGCTACTATTATCTCTGCTTCACGACATCTGTCCGCCAGATCTTTTGTGCGTGAATGGCAGATAGTTACAGTTGCATTCTGCCCAAGCATCAACATGGAAAGCGGTTTTCCGACAACCATGCTTCTTCCGATGACGGTCACCCTTTTCCCCTGGAGTTCAATTCCATAGTGCTTCATAATGTGCATCACTGCCTCAGAAGTACAAGGCGCATAAGCAGTTCTGTCACCTTCGAATATTTTTGCAAGATTTACAGGACTCATTCCATCCATATCCTTTGCCGGGTCGATCATCTGTCTGATCTTCTCTACATCGAGCTGCTCCGGAAGCGGCTGGAACAAAAGGATCCCGTGAACCTCCGGATCTTTATTGATCTTACAGAAAGCATCCTCAAATTCTTCCTGTGAAATATCCTCTGGCAGTTCTGCAACGCGGCACTCGATTCCGATCATTTCCATTCTCTTTTTTGCTCCACGTTCGTAAGCAAGATCATTTTCTTTCGCTCCTACCCGAATGATCGTAAGGCATGGATTTACTCCCGCAGCGTTCAACTCTTCTCTTTCTCTGATCAGCTGTTCTTTCATGGCTTTTGCCACTTCAGCCCCTCGCATCTGTATGCTCATGTCTTTCTCCTGTCTGTCTTATCTGTTATGGTCTGATACTCTTAATTACAGCATCATAAGTTGTCTCTTTCAGTTCTTTGCCTGTCGCGATCAGTTGATCAGCCAGACAATTCAGTCTTTCAGCTTCCTCCTGATCCTTCATCATCTTTGTATTGATAAAAATATTAAGAGAAGCTCCTTCAAGAGCCGCCTGTGCAAAAAGGATTGCAACTCCTGCATCGCTGACAGCAAGCCTGCTTCCTTTTTCCCCCAGCACCCGGATCATTTCCATAGTATCTACAATTGTTTCCATAATACACAGTGGTGCTTCTGCCGCATTTTTAAGTGCAGCCTCCATAACTTTTTCCTTCTCTGCCTGTTCTTCCTCTGTCTCTTTTGGCATTCTGTAAGCCTTTGCCAGTGGTTCAAAAGCCTCGGCATCTGCATCTACCATCCGGACCAGATCCTGCTTCTTCTGCTCAAGTTTTTCTCTTATCTCTAAAATCTCTTCTTCAACATCTGCATATTTCTTTTTTCCGACAGTCAGATTTGTGACCATAAGTCCCAAAGCTGATGCGAACGCTCCGACTGCTGCCGATGCCCCGCCCCCTCCCGGAATCGGTGCTGATGATGAGAGCTGTTCCAAAAAATCCGTTGTTTTCTGTTCCAATAACATATTTTTCCTCCCGCTTGTTTTTGCTTTCCGATTATAGCAAATGATTTCTCTTCCGAAACGTAGTACTTTCTGATATGCCTGTCAGGAATCGGTATATGAACTTCGATCTGGATCCTAATGAAAATCAGGTGTCCCCACCATATCATACGGGGTTGCCTGGTAAACATAGTAATTCAGCCAGTTTGCATACATACAGTTACCATGTGCTCTCCATGTAAGAAGTGGCTTCTGTGTGCTGTCATTGTCCGGATAATAATTCTCCGGCATTTCAATCGGAAGTCCTTTACTCAGATCCCGCTTATACTCCTGATCCAGTGTCACCCGGTCGTACTCCGGATGTCCCATTACAAAAATCTGTCTTCCATCCTGTGCCATGATAAGGTATGCTCCTGCCTTTTCCGACTCTGCCAGAATCATCAGTCTCTCATCTGCACGGATCTTCTCAATCGGCACATCTGTATGTCTGGAATGCGGTGCATAAAATACATCATCAAATCCACGTACCAGCGGAATCTTACGGTTCATAACCTTATGTTCAAAGATACCGAAAAGCTTTTTGTCCAGCTGTACTTTATTGATCCCATAATGATAATAAAGTGCTGCCTGTGCTCCCCAGCAGAGATGGATCGTTGAAGTAACATGCGTCTTTGTCCACTCCATGATCTCTACAAGCTCTTCCCAGTAATCCACCTCTTCAAACGGCATCTGCTCTACCGGTGCTCCGGTTATGATAAATCCGTCAAATTTCTGATCTTTTACATTTTCAAAATTCTCATAAAACCGGTTCAGGTGATTCGCTGAAGTATTCTTTGAAACATGGTTTTTTACTGCCAAAAACACAATGTCAACCTGCAGCGGTGTATTGGAAAGGGAGCGCAGAAGCTGAAGTTCCGTATCCTCTTTCAGTGGCATAAGATTCAGAAGTCCGATCTTGATCGGACGGATGTCCTGATGAACCGCACGGTTCTCATCCATTACAAATATATTTTCTTTTTCCAGTATTTCTTTTACCGGAAGGTCATTCTGTACACGAATTGGCATTTCTGCTTACTTCCTCTCTTTTTTATTTTCCCCGTTTTTTACCGCTGTATCATTTTCTTCCGGATTTTCTCTGACAAATCTTCCACTATCATCCACATAACTCTTTTCCCCATACTCCGAAGTCTGGAGCGGAAGCTTTTTCTTCTCCAGCAAATGATTGATCAGCATTGTAATAATATAATAAACTACTGCAAATGTAGGCACGCCCATGATCATTCCTACAAATCCAAACAGACCGCCTCCGAACAGGATTGAAAATACAACCCAGAATGCAGATAATCCGGTCGAATTGCCCAAAATCTTCGGTCCGATCACATTTCCATCAAGCTGTTGCAGCACAAGAATGAAGATCAGGAAATATAAGCCCTTGATCGGATCATTCAGCAAAATCAGAATGGTACTCGGAATAGCACCGATATACGGTCCGAAGAAAGGAATGACATTGGTCACACCAACGATTACACTGATCAAAAGTATGTACGGCATCTTCAGGATCGTAAGTCCAAAGAAGCAAAGCACCCCGATAATCATGGAATCAATGATCTTTCCAATAATAAATCCACCGAAAATCTCATTGCTTTTCTTTGTCAGATGCAGGATCATATTGGCATGATCTGTACGGAACACTGCATAGACGATCTTTTTACTCTGTGCGGAAAAAGTTTCCTTACTGAACAGAATATAGACTGATACAATAAGACCAATCAGAAAATTCAGGATCTCACTGACAAAATTGATTATCCCAACCGTCAGGTTTGACATCACTTCATTAACCTTGGTTAAAAGATCCTGTTTGATCCAGTTCTGTAACGCATCCGATCCCTTTTCTAACAGGTTACGTACCATGACTCCGGCCGGACTGGTATCTTTCTGGATACTTGTGATCTTCGTAACCATATCACTGATCTGTCCCGGCAGAGTCTGAACCATGTCACGGATACTTTTATAAAGTTCCGGAATCAGCATATTGCACAGTGCCAGAATCAAAGCAAGCAGCATAACCAGCGCTGCAAAAACACCGACACTACGCGATACTTTCTTCGCCTTTTCCAGAGACATTTTCTTTTTTAATTGTGGAATCAGCCACCGGTCAATCTGCTTTACGATCGGATTCAGCAAATATGCGATCACCATTCCGTATAGGATCGGCTTTAGCACATCAATTACTTTACTGACACCTACTGATATATCCTCTATTCGGAGTAGCAGAAAATAAAAAATCACACAAGCCGCAATTACAAGAAAAAAGGTAAGCCCCTTCCTGAAATGCAGCAAAATCTTTGATGGTCCTCTGTTACCAAATTCCGGACGCTTCTCATAATACGCTGCAGATTTCTTCGCTTCCGGCTTCTCCGAAACCTCTTTCTCTACATTGTCTTTTTTTTCCATTTAATTTCCCTGTCTTTCTTCAAAAGTCTATTTTTTATTATACCTTCTTTCTGACACCTCCGTCAACCTCCCCAACCATCCTTTTCACACCTTTTCTCTCAATCTTACTCCATCTTTTCTGAATCACACTCCCACTTGCATCTCCACAGCCCGAAGATGGCTGTGGAAACCATTCTCCTCCCAAATCATTCAACTCTCTTTTGTCTTGAAAAGCCAGAAGAAGGAAGCCATTGCTGACACAATTCTCGCTTTCAGAGGCTCCTTGGAGTGGTTAGTGCAATGAAGCCCCATCGATTTGTTTTCCATTTTCTTCGTCCCTTCCTCACAAACAAAAACAGGTGCAGGAGAAACTCTCCCACACCCATCAATCTCATCTACGCACATCCACAACTGAAAGTTGCACATTCTGTCTCATCACAGCTGCATGCCTGGCTGCCCTCCACACTGATCTTTCCTGCATGGCACTGGCATTCCTTATTATACTGGCACTCCGTGGCCTTGCAGTCGATCTTGCTTGTCGGACTCGCCTCACCGGTCACATTGCTGTAAGTTCCGCCTTTTCTTTCTTCAAAGCTGTCACAGCATGTCTCTGCAGCTTTCCGTGCAGATTTTCCTCCCACCGTAATTGCGTTCAGATCACAATAAAAATCTTTGTTGTGCATACATGTCTGTACTGTACATTTTAATTCAGGCATAATGTTACCTCCTTTTTGAAAATCAGTATCATTATGCCCGAAAATTTTATTTCTTATTCAGATTTTATTTGAAACTCTATTTGTCGTCTTCTTTTTTTACTTCTCTTGCTGTCTTGGCCTGGATCTCCATCTTGATTGCTGCAAGGAAGTCAGACAGTGTCTTCTGTCCTTCATCCCCTTCAAAACGGCTTCTTACAGATACCAGTCCGTCCTCTTCTTCTTTTGCTCCGACAACCAGCATGTACGGGATCTTCTTCATCTGCGCTTCACGGATCTTGTATCCGATCTTCTCTGCACGTGTATCAATCTCTGCACGAACACCTGAATTGTTCAGTTCATCCAGAACCTTCTGTGCGTAATCCATATATTTGTCTGAAATCGGAAGTACCTTAACCTGTACCGGTGCAAGCCATGTCGGGAATGCTCCTGCAAAATGCTCGATCAGGATACCAATAAATCTTTCGATCGATCCGAAGATTACACGGTGGATCATGATCGGACGATGCTTCTCACCATCTGCTCCTGTATATTCAAGGTTAAATCTAAGCGGAAGCTGGAAATCAAGCTGGATGGTTCCACACTGCCATGTTCTTCCGATAGAGTCTTCCAGATGGAAGTCGATCTTCGGTCCGTAGAACGCTCCATCTCCTTCGTTTACTACATATGGAAGTCCCAGATCGTCCAATGCGCCGCGAAGGGCTTCTGTAGCCATATCCCAGTCTTCATCGCTTCCCATACTGTCTTCCGGTCTTGTAGAAAGTTCTACATGGTATTTAAATCCAAACAGGCTGTAAACTTCATTGATCAGTTTTACAACGCCTTTGATCTCATCACGTACCTGCTCCGGTGTCATGAAGATATGTGCATCATCCTGTGTAAAGCATCTTACACGCATCAGTCCATGAAGCTGTCCTGATTTTTCATGACGGTGGACCAGTCCGAGTTCTCCCATACGAAGCGGAAGGTCACGGTATGAACGTGGTTCAGATTCATATACAAGAATTCCTCCCGGACAGTTCATCGGTTTGATAGCGAAATCTTCATCATCGATCACCGTTGTATACATGTTGTCTTTGTAGTGATCCCAGTGTCCTGATGTTTCCCAGAGATGGCGGCTTAACATGATTGGTGTCGAAATTTCAACATATCCGGCTTTTTTGTGGATCTCTCTCCAGTAATCAAGCAGCTGGTTCTTCAGTTCCATTCCTTTTGGAAGGAAGAATGGGAATCCTGGTCCTTCTTCTCTCATCATGAAAAGTCCAAGTTCTTTTCCAAGTTTTCTATGGTCACGCTTCTTTGCTTCTTCCATCATATGCAGATATTCTTCAAGCTCTGCTTTCTTTGGATAAGAAGTACCATAAACTCTCTGAAGCATCTTATTTTTTTCACTTCCACGCCAGTAAGCTCCTGCAAGGCTTGTAAGTTTGAATGCTTTTACCGGTTTTGTGCTCATCAGGTGAGGTCCTGCACAAAGATCTGTAAATTCTCCCTGTGAGTAAAAACTGATAACAGAATCTTCCGGAAGGTCTTCGATCAGTTCTACTTTATATGGTTCATCTTTTTCTTTGAAATATGCAATTGCCTCAGATCTTGGCATTGTATACTGCTTGATCGGAAGATCTTCCTTGACGATCTTCTTCATCTCAGCTTCGATCTTTTCCAGATCTTCTGCTACAAGCGGAGTCTCACGGTCGATATCGTAATAGAATCCATCCTCAATAGAAGGTCCGATTGCAAGCTTTGTATCCGGGTACAGTCTCTTGATTGCCTGTGCCATAATGTGGGATGTTGTATGACGGAATGCGCCTTTTCCTTTTTCATCATTGAATGTAAGAATGTTCAGCTCGCAGTCTTTGTCGATCACAGTTCTTAAATCAACAACTTCTCCGTCAACTTCTCCTGCTGTTGCAACCCTTGCAAGTCCTTCACTGATATCTTTTGCAATATCAATTACAGACATGCTCTGTGCATATTCTTTGCTTGATCCATCTTTTAATGTGATTTTCATAGTCTTTTTGTTCCTCTCTTTATTTTATAATTTCTGATTATACAACATTTTTCTGTGCAAGCTCCGGATCCGGATGTTCTCCTGACCATCCTGCCTGTGGCATAGTTGCCAGTCTGGATACATCCTCTTCGCTGATCTCAAAATGGAACAGATCCATGTTCTGTTTCATCCGTTCCATCGAAGATGACTTCGGAAGCGGAATGATGTCATTCTGAAGCAGAAATCTCAGACACAGCTGCGCCGGTGAAACCTGATACTTTCCGGCAAGCTCCAAAATCAGCTTATCTTCCAGAATCCGCCGTCTTCCGATCGGGCTCCATGCCTGCATCTGGATACCATGCTCTTTACAATACTGCACAGCAGCCTGCTGCATATAACCCGGATGCAGTTCCAATTGGTTGACAACTGGTTTTACCGTTCCATTCTCCAGAATGTTCTTAATATGGTGCGGAAGGAAGTTGCTGAGTCCAAGTCCCCGGATCTTCCCTTCTTTCTGAAGCTCTTCCATCGCCCTCCAGGTCTCAAGATCCAGTTCTTTCCAGTTCTCACAGTCAGCCGACGGTCTTGGCCAGTGGATCAGATAGATGTCCAGATAATCGGTACCAAGTCTTTTCAGACTCTTTTCTAATGCATCCTTTGTCTGCTGATATCCCATTTCATCTTTCCACATCTTGGATACAAGGAAGAAATCCTCTCTTGGAAGATTGCTTTCACGGATCGCCTGTCCTACAAATTCTTCGGTCTGATAAAAGGATGCGGTATCAAAATAGCGATATCCTGCTTCTATGGCAGTCTTTAAAATCTCCACGTTATTCCCTTCTGCTGCTTTGTAGGTTCCAAAACCAACGCATGGGATTTTCATATCATTGTTCAGCTTGAAACAATCGTAAATACTTTCCATCAGATCATCCTTTCTGTAAAAGCTACTGTCTGTAATTCAAGACCGCATATTTTCTAATGCATCTTTTCCAGACAACTTAACTTTTAAAATAAAAAACCTCTGCAACAGAATATCTGCTGCAGAGGACGAGTTACTTTGTATACCCGCGGTTCCACCCCGCTTGTCCTGATTTCCAGAACCTCTTTGTGGATGATAACGGTATCCAGCCGGACTGTTTTACAGTCGCTCGGAGGTGGTCTTCAAACGCTTCTGTAATAAGAGGCTCTCAGCCTAAGACCTCTCTCTCTGGGATTTTTCTGCGCTCTACTCTTCTCTTCATCGCATTTGCTAACATTATACCATGGGATTTTCATTTGTCAACACGTTCAAAAAAATGTATTGAAAATTTCTATCAGAACTTATTTGTTCTTACCACAGCATTTTTTATATTTTTTACCGCTTCCGCACGGACATGGATCGTTTGGATAAACTTTCTTTTCTACGTGGATTGTACGTGCGTTTTTCTGTTCTTTGTAAAGGACTTTTTTCTTTTCTTCTGTAAAGATCTTATCCCACTGTGGCAGTTCATACAGCCAGTCAGCTTTTGCATCTACCATGTTCTTGTAAAGCAGTTCTTTATCAAAAGCAAGACTTACCTCAGTGTCCTCATCCATTGTCTCAATTGGATTAGCCACTTTCAGGCTGTCATTGATTCCATCAAGGAATCCTGTCATTGTAAATACATTAATGCCATATTTTTCAGCAAGTTCCTTTACAGTTCCTTTTACTTCTTCGTCCGGATTCTCAAGCAGCTTTTCATAGATCTCTTTTTCAGTCTGGAAATAGGTTCCCCAGAACTTCTGCAGAGAAGCTTTATCCATCTCTTTCGAGTAAGCGGTATCTCTCCACTGTTCTAATAATGTACTCATACTGTAAATTCTCCTTTTTGTTCTTTATCACTCCATATATCATACAGCATTTTTCGACTGTTTGCAAAACATTTTCTTGTAGAAATTGTTTTTTATCTATATAATAGAGATAAAGTACAGTACGAAGGTGGTTGTTATGAAAAAAATCAAGCGTTTTGCGGCTCTTATCTGTGCAATTCTTCTGTTCCTGATGTACGTCAGCACCCTGGTATTTGCATTTATCGACAAATCCAGATCATTAGGACTTCTGAAAGCATCTGTTGCCTGCACGATTCTTGTGCCGGTTATGAGTTACGCCTACATCCTGGTTTATCGTCTGATCCACAGGAATGATGACGACTTTCACAGTGAATATTAACATCTCATACATAAAGCTCTGCCATCATCCAGGCAGGGCTTTTTTCTTCGCTGAATCTGCCACCGAATCGTTTTTTCTCCTGTTCTCTGATCTTCTGTCTCTTATTTAGATATTCTTCCATGGAAATGACTTCCTGTGTGCTGATATTCTTCTCTTGCTGCATATCTTGTTACCTCCTGTCTACAGTTTTTTCGTCTGTCTGCCTTCTGATATAAGCCTCATCCGGCATTTCCCCGACATCTTTAATATATGTTCTTATTTTCTGATTTATGACTTTTTTATGATGATACCAGGATCAAAAGGTCAGAAAGCCGATGCAAGCTTGCTTGCAAGAGGATTTTTGACCTCTTGACCCAACATCATTTTAAGAGTATAGCCATATTCTGTGACCTTACTATGGAGATTCTCTAAAAAAATCATAAGTTGTTTCTTAAGAAAATAAGTCGTTTCTTAAGGAAATATGATTGACAACACCACGTCAATTCACTAAACTAGACATAGTGAGTAGTAAGAAAGGAAGAACATCATGAACAATTTGCAGATACCGGAGAATTACCATTCTCCACTTACGATCCGCGAGACTGAAGTGGCAATCAAAGAAGTAAAAGACCACTTTGAACGCGCACTTGCCAAATCTCTGCATCTGACGCGTGTATCCGCTCCTCTTTTCGTCCGCCCGGAATCCGGACTGAACGATAACCTGAACGGAGTAGAACGCCCGGTTGCATTTGGCATCAAAGAACAGGAAGACCGCGAAGTTGAGATCGTCCACTCTCTTGCGAAATGGAAACGTTACGCCTTAAAACGCTACGGCTTTCATTCAGGAGAAGGACTTTATACTGATATGAGCGCCATCCGTCGCGATGAAGATACCGACAATATCCATTCTATCTATGTTGACCAGTGGGACTGGGAAAAAGTAATTTCCAAAGAAGAACGCAACATGGAGACCCTGGAATACACAGTAGGAAAAGTATACAGTGCGCTCAAAGAAACCGAAGCATACATGGCACGCCGTTATAATTATATCGAAGAATTCCTTCCGGATGAGATCAGCTTCATCACATCCCAGGAACTGGAAACCATGTATCCGGATAAGACACCAAAAGAACGTGAATACCATTTTGCCAAAGCAAAAGGTGCTGTATTCATCAAACAGATTGGTAAGACTCTTGCATCCGGACAGCGTCACGACGGTCGTGCACCGGACTATGATGACTGGGAACTGAACGGTGACATCATCGTCTACTATCCGGTTCTCGATATCGCACTGGAGCTTTCTTCGATGGGTATCCGTGTAGATGAAGATGCTCTCCGCCGTCAGTTAAAAGAAGCCGGCTGTGAAGAACGCGCCGAGATGGATTTCCAGAAGGCATTATTAAAAGGAGAACTTCCGTACACAGTCGGAGGTGGAATCGGTCAGTCCCGAATCTGCATGTTCTATCTCCGCAAAGCCCACATCGGAGAAGTCCAGTCCTCCATCTGGCCTGACGACGTCCTCGAAGAAGCTGCATCCCGCGGAATGTACTTACTGTAATATATAACCAACCGTTATCACAATTTGATAATTCGCCATGAAAATGAGGCAGGACTAAAAAAGTCCTGCCTCATTTTTAATTCCTATTTATTTCTGAAGATAATATCATGTCTTCCCGGTCCATTAGAAACCATTGTGATCGGATATCCGATCTCTTTCTCGATAAATTCGATGTAGTTTCTGCAGTTCTCCGGAAGATCTTCGTATTTCTTGATTCCTCTGATGTCGCATTTCCATCCTGGAAGTGTCTTGAGTACTGGTTTTGCTTTCTCAAGAAGATGTGTTGTCGGGAATTCTGTTGTAACTTCTCCGTCAATCTCGTATCCTACACATACCGGAATTTCATCCAGGTATCCAAGTACGTCAACAACAGTAAATGCTACATCTGTAGTTCCCTGCATACGGCATCCATATTTGGATGCTACACAGTCAAACCATCCCATACGTCTCGGACGACCGGTTGTTGCGCCGAATTCTCCGCCGTCTCCACCGCGTCTTCTGAGTTCATCTGCTTCTTCGCCAAAGATCTCACTTACGAAGGCACCTGCTCCTACTGCACTTGAGTATGCTTTACATACTGTAACGATCTGTTTGATCTCATACGGCGGGATTCCGGCACCGATCGCACCGTAAGCTGCCAGTGTAGAAGAAGAAGTTACCATTGGGTAAATTCCATGATCCGGATCTTTTAATGTTCCAAGCTGTCCTTCAAGAAGAATTTCTTTACCTTCTTTAAGTGCTTCGTTAAGATACAGAGAAACGTTACATACATACGGTGCTACCATTTCTTTGTATTCCATCAGTTCGTTATATAAATCATCAGGATTGATTAACGGTTTGTGATACAGATGTTCCAACATGACATTCTTCTGCTCTGCTACACGGTTTACCTTTTCTCTCAGCTCTGCTTCATCCTCGAAAAGCTCACTGATCTGGAAACCAATCTTTGCATACTTATCTGAATAGAACGGTGCAATACCAGACTTTGTAGATCCGAACGACTTGCCGCCCAGTCTCTCTTCCTCATATGCATCAAAATTCTTGTGATAAGACATCACCATCTGTGCACGGTCTGACACCAGAATCTTCGGCATCGGAACATCTCTGTCAATGATTGACTGGATTTCCTTGAAAAGAACCGGGATATCTACAGCGACACCATTGCCGATGATACTGGTTGTATGTCCGTAGAAAACTCCTGACGGTAATGTATGAAGAGCAAATTTGCCGTAATCATTGATAATTGTATGTCCGGCATTTGCTCCACCCTGGAAACGAATGATAATATCAGCTTTCTCGGCAAGCATATCTGTGATCTTACCTTTTCCTTCGTCTCCCCAGTTCGCACCTACTACTGCTTTAACCATAATAAATCCTCCTGCGTGTTCTTGGCTATCTGTGAAATATCTCCACAGTGTCATCCCTTTTTTCACCGGGATAACTCCTACTTATAAATATAATCAATGTCCCTTATAAAGACACCGATTGAATTATACTACATTTCAACTGAAAAGTACACTCTTATTTTCAGCCACTTCCCGAATTTTCCACGTTTTTTCTTATTTTTCTTCTTTCCGGATACACGACTACATCAAAGGAGCCACAAGTCTTAAAACCTGACCGTATATTTTCACAAAAGTACTCCGGTTTCTGACCTCCGTCATCGTCACCTTCTGGCATTTTGCCAATGTATCCTGGAAGTCCTTTTCAATATCACGCACAACCGGATTGCGGTAAATGAAAACACCGCATTCAAAATGCAGATAAAGACTGCGGTAATCCAGATTGATACTGCCTACTGTCGCCGTATCATCGTCTGAAGTAAATACTTTTGCATGAACAAATCCAGGCGTATATTCATAAATCTCTACCCCACCTGCGATCAGTTCCTCATAATAAGTCTTCGCAAGATAAAATGCATACGGCTTATCCGGAATATGTGGCATAATAATCTGCACTTCTATTCCACCTTTTGCAGCTCTTGTCAGCGCATCAATCATCTCATTGTCCAGGATCAGATACGGTGTCATAATATGCACATACTTCTTCGCATGATTCAGAATGTGGAAATACACTTCTTCTCCTACATTTTCATGATCGAACGGACTGTCTCCGTATGGGATGATATAACCATCTTTGCGGCTGAATCCCGGCTGCTTTTCTGTCAGATACTTTGCATAATCCTCCGGCTGTCTCTCCGTAATATTCCACATCTGCAGGAACATCATGGTAAAACTCTGTACAGCATCTCCTTCGATTTTGATCGCTGTGTCTTTCCAGTGTCCGAAACGGACTTTTTTGTTGATATATTCATCTGCCAGATTGACGCCTCCGGTAAATGCAACCTTTCCGTCAACCACACAGATTTTCCGGTGATCCCGGTTATTCTGACTGGTAGAAAGGATGGGTACGATCGGTCCGAATTCCTTGCACTGGATTCCATATTCCCTGAGCTGCTTCGGATACTCATACGGCAAAAGGCTGATACTGCAGGTTCCGTCATACATCAGGCGTACTTCCACGCCCTCTTTCACCTTTTTACGCAGGACATCCAGGACAGTGTCCCACACATATCCTTCTCCGATAATAAAATATTCCATGAAAATAAATTTTTCTGCCTTATTCAATTCCTCGATCAGAACCGGAAATTTGTCATCTCCCAGTGGAAAATACTGTGCCTGTGAGTTCCCATAAGTCGGAAATCCCACCTGGTTATAAAGGAAATGTGACAAATTGGCGTTTGCAACCCTTCCACCTTTCATCGCATGGACGACATATTCATTCTGCTGCATATAAGGTTCAGTCTCCACTCGAAGCTTTTCCAGTCTGGCACCCAGATATTTGGTTCCGATCCCTGCTTTTGTAAACAGATAAAATCCAACTCCGACCACCGGGACAAGGAACACAAACAGGATCCACGTCATCTTAAACGCCGGATTCCCTTTTTCATTAAAAATATAAATCGCTGTGATAAAAGAAAGAAGCGATATCACTCCGTTCATATAGGTACTGTAATTTCCCAGATATGTAAAAGTGAGAACCATAATACCAATCTGAAGAAGAATCAGCAGAAGAATAATCGCGGTATGACTGTACACTGCACCAAATACTTTGTTCTTGGCACGTTCTTTGACTGACTTGCTGGTATCATGATATTTTGTAAATTCTCTCATTCGCGGTCTTCCTCTCTTTAGATAATATGATGTAAGTGTCAAAAATCCTCTTGCAAGCAAGTTTGCATCGGCTTTTTGATCTTTTGACCCTGGTATCATCATAATATTTTATATCGTAACACAATTTTTATTCTTTCACAACATTCCAGCTGCTTGTAATCGTACAACACTTCCTTATTTTTGTTGTTTTTCTGATTCTTTTATAAATATTTTACTTCCCCTTTTCAAACAAAAGTATTACAATAAAATTATTCATGTATACTATATTTCATGACGAACTATCTCATCTGCCATATCTGACAGTCTGAGATTAAGAAAGGAGCAGCACATGGCTAAAAAATTTGGTAAAATCCTGCTCGGACTGACTGCCGCAGGCGCAGCTGGTGCCGGTGCATATTACTGGTTAAAGAACCGACATAATGAAGAACCGGAAGACGAGTTCGATGATACTTTTGAAGATGACGATTTTGAACTGGATGATGATCTTGGCGAAGTGCCGGAGCGTGGTTACACAACTCTTACACCAGCTTCTGCAAAAGAAGAAACCTCTGAAGAGTCTGAAGAAAAAACTGACGATGCAGAAGCCGGACCAGAAGCCGCTTCCCAGACACCGGAAACTGATTCCGAAGAATCCGATCCGGCTTCAGAAGAAGTTTAAGAAAGAACTTTTCTTACATCTTATCATTTTCTGCATAAAACCAAAACCCGGAAGAATTTTTCATTCTTACCGGGTTTTTCATTGCCATTTCTTTTCAAAAACTGTCGACTGACACATTATTTGCAATTAAATTCTGATCAAGACTGCTTTCTTTATTTTGGCAGCTTGAATGAACTCTTCAGCGAAACGATTCTGTTAAATACCAGATGTTCCCTGGAAGAATCATGGGAATCCACGCAGAAATATCCCTGACGCACAAACTGGAAGCTTTCATATGCTTTTACATCTGCAAAGTTTGATTCTACAAAGATTTCTTTCTCTGTAAGAGAATTCGGATTCAGGTTCAGGGAACCATCTTCTTTATTATAAACACCTTTTTCTTCATCGATCAGGTTCTCATACAGTCTTACGGTTGCCGGAAGTGCTGTACTTGCCTCTACCCAGTGGATCGTTCCTTTTACTTTTCTTCCTGTAAATCCGGAACCACTCTTTGTCTCCGGATCATAAGTACAATGTACAACAGTTACATTACCGTCTTCATCCTTTTCAAATCCGGTACAGGTTACAAAGTAAGCATTCATCAGACGCACTTCATTGCCTGGGAACAGACGGAAATATTTCTTCGGAGGCTCTTCCATAAAGTCTTCTCTCTCAATATAAAGCTCTCTTCCAAACGGAAGCTGACGGCTTCCGAGTTCTTCATTCTCAAGATTATTCGGTGCATCCAGATATTCAATCTGTCCTTCCGGATAGTTATCGATCACAAGCTTGATCGGATCAAGAACTGCCATCATACGTGCTCTCTTAAGCTTCAGATCCTCACGGATACAGTATTCGAGCATTGCATAATCTACAGAGCTCTGTGCTTTTGAAACTCCGCACAGGTCAACAAACATCTTGATAGATTCCGGTGTGAATCCACGGCGACGAAGTGCTGCAATGGAAACCAGTCTCGGATCATCCCATCCGTCCACGATCTTATCTTCTACAAGTTTCTTGATATAACGCTTTCCAGTAACCACATTGGTCAGGTATAATTTTGCAAATTCGATCTGTCGCGGTGGATTTGCAAATTCACATTCTCTTACTACCCAGTCATAAAGCGGTCTGTGATCTTCAAATTCCAGTGTACAGATAGAATGGGTGATTCCTTCGATCGCATCCTCGATCGGATGTGCAAAGTCATACATCGGGTAGATGCACCACTTATCACCGGTATTGTGATGTGTCATACGGGCTACACGGTAGAGGATCGGATCTCTCATGTTGATATTCGGTGATGCCATATCGATCTTCGCACGGAGAACCTTCTCTCCGTCTGCATACTTGCCTGCACGCATATTTTCAAAAAGCTCCAGGTTCTCTTCCACACTTCTGTCACGGTACGGGCTGTCCTTTCCCGGCTCTGTCAGAGTTCCCCTGTACTCACGGATCTGATCTGCTGTCAGGTCACAGACATAAGCTTTTCCTTTCTTGATCAGTTTGATCGCATACTCATACATCTGATCAAAATAATCGGATGCAAAGTAAAGATGATCTCCCCAGTCAGCACCCAGCCATTTGATGTCGGCTTTGATGGACTCTACGAACTCTGTCTTTTCTTTTGTCGGGTTGGTATCGTCAAAACGCATATGGAATGTTCCGTTATATTTCTGTGCAAGTCCGTAGTTTAAAAGGATGGACTTTGCATGTCCGATGTGAAGGTATCCGTTCGGTTCCGGTGGGAAACGGGTACATACATGATCGTATACGCCTTCTGCAAGATCTTTTTCAATTTCCTGTTCTATAAAATTCTTTGATACAGCTTCTTCTGCCATTGAAGTTCCTCCTCGCGTCTCTCTATTACTTCAAAATCTGCCGGTATGTGGCAGTCTTTTTCATGTCATGTATCTCAATCATTGCCCTGTAGACAACTTTTGATTCATGTTCTTTAGTTTATCACACTTTCTATACATGAACAAGTACAAAAAAAGCAGACATCGTAATCTCCAACCGGAAATACAACTCTGCTTCTTAAATAAATAAGCTGCCTAGCGGAATCGAACCGCCGACCTCCGCCTTACCAAGGCGACGCTCTACCGACTGAGCCAAGGCAGCCTGCGCATTTTCGCGACTCATTTAATATAGCACATCACTGCTTTGCTTGTCAATATTTTTAAATTTTTATTTTTACTTTTTTTCAGACCGGCGTTTTTCTTCCAGAAGCCGACGTGCTTTGGTTTTGATCCGCTGCAGGGCATTGTCGATCGCCTTTGGACTTTTGTCCATAAATTCTGCGATCTTCAGATACTCCATTCCTTGCAGATGAAGATACAGCACCTTTCGCTCCAGCTTACTTAATTTTTCTTTCAGCTCCTCTTCAAATGCATTCGTATACTCTTCTCCAAGGATCATCAGTTCCGGATTACTCTCTTTCCCCGCTTCGATCGTATCTACTATGGAAAGCCCGTTCTCCTCCGGATTGTCACTGGCAGATGCGTAAATCGACACATAGGAATTCAGCGGCAGATGTTTTTTCCGCTGTGAAGCCTTGATCGCCGTATACATCTGGCGTGACACACAAAGCCCGGCAAAGCTGGAAAAACTGGAACCTTCCTTCGGATCATAATCCTGCACGGCTTTGAAAAGTCCGATCATCCCCTCCTGGATCAGATCGTCATTTTCTCCGCCCCAGAGATACATGGCACGCGCTTTTTTGCGTACCATGTCTTTGTATTTTTCCATCAGATAATCCGTGATCTCGGTCTTACCTTCCCGAAGCAGTTCAATCAGCTGCTCATCTGTCATTTTCCCCAGATCCATTTTCATTCTCCGATTTTCCTAACTCATGCGCTGACGTACGATTTCATAGGCAAGGACACCTGCTGCTACAGATGCATTCAAGGAGTCGATATCTCCCTTCATCGGAATGGACGCCGTCATATCACAGGTTTCTTTTACCAGACGTCCGACACCTTCGCCTTCGTTTCCGATCACCAGACCAATTGGTCCTTTCAGATTCACGCGGTACATCACATCCCCATCCATATCTGCGCAGACGAACCAGAGTCCCTTCTCCTTCAGTTCTTCCATGGTTTTCACCAGATTGGTAACTTTTGCTACCGGTGTGTAATTCAGCGCACCTGCTGATGTCTTTGCAACGGTTGCAGTAAGACCTGCTGCGCGGTGCTTCGGAATGATCACACCATGCGCGCCCGCGAGATTGGCAGTACGGATGATCGCACCGAGATTATGCGGATCCTCAATATTATCCAGAAGGATCAGGAACGGATCTTCCCCTTTCTGTTTTGCAAGCTCCAGCATATCTTCCACCTGCGCATACTCATAAGCCGCCGCCTGCGCAATGACGCCCTGATGTCTTCCGGTCTCTGAAATCTGGTTCAGACGTTCTTTGGTTACAAAATTCAGGATCGTATCATGCTTTTTTGCTTCTCTTACGATACTTCTGATCGGTCCGTCCTGACATCCGTCAAGGATATAGACCTTGTCAATCGGTTTTCCGGAGCGGAATGCTTCCATTACCGCATTTCTTCCCTCGATCTGCTGACTGTTCATTTTTTTTTCTTCCATTCTATTTCTCCTGCTTCTTTTCTTCTTCGCATTCGCTTAAGTGATCCAGACCGATCTTGACCAGATCTGCCATTCTTTTCCATTTTCTTTTCAGGTAAAGCCATCCCATCAGCGCTTCAAATCCGGTTGCACGTCGGTAATCGGTCAGTGACTGGTTCTTTGCCGGCGATACTGATTTGGCATTTCGGCCTCTTCTGTAAACAGCATGCTCTTCTTCAGTGAGCAACGGCTGAAGGACACGCATCATCTCTGACTGGGCAGACGCCTGCACCATACTGCTTGTCTCCTGATGTAATTTTTTTACCTGTTTATTGCCTTCGCTGATCACCTTTGTCTTGATGATCAGATCATAAATGCTGTCCCCTATATAAGCCAGAGTAAGAGGTGAATAGCCTTCCGGCTCCACATCTTTCATCTCAAGCACTTCTCTTATATAGTCAGCGATTTCAAATTCTACGCTTTTTTCCATTGTACTCCTTCTCTGGTATCCTTCAGGATAATTCCCTTTTCCAGAAGCTCGTCACGAATCGCATCGGCTCTTGCAAAATCTTTTGCTTTTCTTGCTGCCTGACGCTCTTCGATCAATTTTTCAATATCTGCATCCAGAAGCTCTTCCTTTTTATCCAGGATCAGTCCCAGGACATCACCCAGTTTTACGATTCTGTCAAGCAGGCTCTGGAGATATTCTTTTGAGCTTTCTGCGGTTGCAGTGGTATTTGCATATTTTACAAGGTCGAAGATTGCCGCAATCGCGTCTGCTGTGTTGAAATCATCATCCATTGCTTTTTCAAATTCTTCCACATATGCATCCGTCTTTGCAAATGCCTCTTTTTCTTCTACGCTCATTTCTTCTACAGTAGCTGCACCGAGAAGATGTTTCAGATTATCGGTTGCATTGATGATTCTTTCCAGACCATTCTTGGATGCTTCCATCAGCTCTGCACTGAAGTTCAGCGGGCTTCTGTAATGTGCGCTCAGCATGAAGAAACGAAGCACCTGGAGGTCATACTGCTCGCTGATCTCTCTTACGGTACGGAAGTTTCCAAGTGATTTGGACATCTTGCGATTGTCAATGTTCAGGAACGCATTGTGCATCCAGTATCTTGCAAATTCTTTGCCGTTGGCAGCTTCACTCTGTGCGATCTCATTCTCATGATGTGGGAACACAAGATCTTCTCCACCAGCATGAATATCGATCTGTTCGCCAAGATATTTTCTTGACATGACAGAACACTCAATATGCCATCCCGGACGTCCGTCTGACCATGGTGATTTCCAGAAAGGCTCCCCTTCTTTTTTCGGCTTCCAGAGTACGAAATCCAACGGATCTTCTTTTTCATCCTCTCCACTTACCAGAAGAGAACGTCCACCGGAACGGAGATCATCCAGATTCTTGTGGGATAATTTTCCATAGTCTTTGAACTTTCTTGTGCTGAAATAAACGGTTCCGTTTTTCTCGTAAGCATAACCTTTTTCGATCAGTTCGGAAATCATCTCAACCATGCCGCAGATTTCTTCTGTTGCAAGCGGATGCTTGGTTGCAGGCTTTACATTCATTCCTGCCATATCTTTTTTGCACTCTGCGATATAGCGCTGTGAAATTTCCTGCGCGGATACCTGCTCTTCGATTGCCTTTTTGATGATCTTGTCATCAACATCCGTGAAGTTCGATACATAATTGACATCGTATCCTTTGTATTCAAAATAACGGCGGACGGTATCAAATACAATCATCGGTCTTGCATTACCGATATGGATATAATTGTATACGGTTGGACCGCAGACATACATTCTTACCTTTCCTTCTTCCAGAGGAACGAATTCTTCTTTCTTTTTCGTAAGTGTGTTAAATACTTTCATAAAGCTACTCCTTCTTTTTTCTATGCTTCCTCGATTATTTTTTCTTTCGCGAGTTTTTCTTTCAATGCTTTCAGTTCTTTCTTCAGACGGATATTGTCAGTCTGAAGCTGACGGATATCGTTCAATACCGGATCTGGCAGATGGATCTGATCCAGGTCAGCGCTCGGAACTTTCTGGTCACCCATGCGTACAATTCTTCCCGGGACACCGACAACGGTACAATTCGGAGGTACTTCCTCGATAACAACAGATCCTGCTCCGATCTTGGAATTCTTTCCGATCGTAAAGGAACCGATGACCTTCGCACCGGCACTGACCATGACGTTGTCTTCCAGCGTTGGATGGCGCTTGCCCTGCTCTTTTCCTGTACCACCCAGGGTTACTCCCTGATACAGTGTAATATTATCGCCCAAGATTGCAGTCTCGCCGATGATAACGCCACTTCCATGGTCAATGAAAAGTCCTTTTCCAATGGTTGCTCCCGGATGGATCTCTATTCCTGTCTTTCTGACACCACGCTGTGACACCCACCGTGCCAGAAAATAGTGTTTTTTCAGATATAGCTTATGTGCGATCCTGTAATGAAGCATTACCTTAAAGCTTGGATACAGAAGTACTTCTATATCCGATTTGATTGCCGGATCTCGTTCTTTTACAACTTTGATTTCTTCTTTGATATAGGAAATAACTCCCATTTCATTCACCTCTGATTTGGAATTTCCTGTGAAATTAAAAAACTCCGTCTCACAAAGAGACGAAGTTTCCGCGGTTCCACTCTAAATTAAAAGCAGTTATCCTGCTTTTCTCTCACGGCCTGTAACGTCTGCCACACGTACCCGGCTACTTGTAAAATCTTCACTTTCACGTTCGCCCGGTCAACTCCCGAATGCACTTCATCATCCCTGCTCCCGGATCTGCTTTCAGCCGATGACAGATCCTCTCTGATGGAACTCTGAGGATAACTACTCTTTTCGTTCTCCGTCTTTTCAGTTTCATTCATATCTAGTACATATAGTATGCGATTTTTTCTTTTTTGTCAACCCGCTTATCAGACAATCTCGTTGATAAAAACAGGAGAAAACGGAATCAGTTTACTGATTTCTTTTTTAAATTCTGCTGAAAAGATCTCTTTTTCTTCCTCTTCAATCTCTTCCAGCTCTTTATAAGCAAATACGATCGATGTAAGCGCATCAATACTGATCTTCTGCACAGCATCATCTTTACCGGTGTGTGCTGTCCTTGTCCGGACTACAAGATGTTCTTCATTGCCTTTTAGCATAAACAGACAGTTATTTTCCCGGATAACCGGATCATACAGAACAAACTCCAGATTCATCTCTTCTTTGCACACCATTGCAGACAGAAGACTTTCTACATTCAAAAGACGCGCCATGATCAAAGGTTTTTTCTTTTCTTCTTTTTGGAGGATGACTCCTGCCTTATCAAAAATATCTCCATATCCTTTCCTGATCAATGGTTCTCTTACTGCAAACCCGTCTTCTTCATCAAAAACAAGGATTCCTCGGATCTCTCCATCCTGCTCTGCGATCAGGATTCCGCCTTTTTCACTTTCCTGTTCCTTCAAAAGACGCATATAATAAGCTGCATCCCGTTTGGTATATACCTGGATTTTCTGTTTTTCCAGAACTTCTTCCGCAAAATCCCCCAGCTTTTTACAGTCTTTTTCCTCTGCCTTTCTGAGTTTCACACCGGAATCGTTCTGTAATTTCACAATCTTCTGTATTGTCAGTTCTTCCCCGTCTGTTCCTTTTGCACTCCACACATCGGCTGCATAGATAAACCGGTAATTATGTGGATAGTAAATTTTCTCACTTGCGGGCATCAGGAAAAAGAATGGCATTTTTTGCTGATACAGATCTCTTGCTGTCTTGCTTAATAATTCCGCCATATAACCTCTGTGCCGGTAAAGAGGCTCTGTTGCAACTGCAACAATGTATCTGCTCTCTACTGCCTTTTTCCCCATCTGTATTACATAAGGATTCAGCTGCATCATCGCCCGGATATCGTGATCTGTCTCGATCACATAGATTTCGTTATTCTTCGTCTTTTCTGTGTAATAATAGTCCAGAAATTCTTTCGTATCTTCTGTAAATACCTGTTCCCACAGTGTTCTTGTAAGCCCACGTTCTTCCGGCTTCAGTTTTTTCAGTATCTTCATTTTACTTTTTCGCCGTACCTTTCCATTCAGACTTGATCTACATCTGTCTTGCTGCACAACCTCCACAGCCTGCGCAGCCACCTGCAGGTGCTGCTACGTCTACACTGCTGAAATTAGTCAGCTTTTCAATTGCACAGATTGCCTGGGAAGAAATTCCTTCCCCACTTCCGGTAAATCCAAGACCTTCTTCCGTCGTTGCCTTGACATTTACCTGATCCGTTTCAATATGCAGCGCTTCTGCAATATTCTTTTCCATCTGCTCGATGTGCGGGCGCATCTTCGGTCTCTGCGCAATGATCGTCGCATCAATATTCTCAATTACATACATATGGTCATCCAGCAGCTTTCCTACATGCTCCAGAAGCTTAATACTGGAAATTCCTTTGTATGCAGGATCTGTATCCGGGAAGTGCTTTCCGATATCTCCAAGTGATGCCGCTCCAAGCAGGGCATCCATGATCGCATGCAGAAGTACGTCTGCATCCGAATGTCCAAGAAGCCCCTTTTCGTATGGGATCTCCACCCCACCAAGAATCAGCTTTCTTCCTTCTGTCAGTTTATGAACATCATATCCCATTCCAACACGCATCTTCTACACTTCTCCTTCCTGTCTGGCATCTGCTTTTTTGTCGCTCTTTTCTTCCGGCACATCTTCCGCCTTTTTATCTTCTTTATCCGCCACAGTTTCCTTTTCTTCGTCTTTTACCGCTTCTGTATCATCTTCTGCTTTCTTTTTCTCTTTTTCACCGTCTTCCGCTTTTTCTTCAGCGGCTGCTTCTTTCTTTTCCTCTTTATCTGCAGGCTTCTTTTCTTCTTCTGTATCAGCTCCTACATGAACGTCTACAACTTCTTTTCCTGAAGAAACCTTTTTTTCTGCTTCTTCTTCGTCATCTTTGTTTTCTTCTGCTCCTGCAGTTGTACCCTGAATTTCTGCCTTTGTCTCTTTTACGATTATTCTTATATTCCAGATAATCGTAGCCAGTCCAAACAGTGCAAAAAATATTCCGACCAGAATAAAAAGGATCTGGTTTTTCGGTTCCCCGGCAATTGTGTCCTGCACAAGTGATATGCCGGTATATACCAGATATGCGCCGATTGCAGCCATGATGATCTGCTTTGTCTTAGATGTCATATGAAAATTCCTCCGTTTTGTCGTAATCTAGGGATATTTTATCACATCTTGGGGGGATTGCATAGGTTTTGTTGGGAGGCAGGCGAAATGGTGAGGGGGTTCAGAGGGGACGCAAGAGGAGAAAAAATATCCCACCGGATTCCTTTGTCCAAACCATTCCGATAAGCCTCTGAGAGCGAAAATTGTGTCAGCAAAGGCTTCCACAATTTTTGAGTCTTATCTCCATTGGACAAACATGGAATCTGGTGGGATATTTTTTCTCCTCCTGCTGACTTTCTCCGAAAAGACGGCAGCGCTTGGGAGCGGCTGCCTGGGGAATGTTGTGTTTAAGTACCTATGCAATTGGGGATTTATCAATGATTCAAAGAATCACACCCCAAACACTTGACTTAGAACCTATAAGATATAACGCAAAAAGAAGCCCCACACAAGGACTCCTTCTTGTAGTAGCGGGAACTGGATTTGAACCAGCGACACCGCGGGTATGAACCGCGTGCTCTAGCCAACTGAGCTATCCCGCCATATGATATGTTTTTGTGCCAGCTCTTCAGAGCTGTGTGCATCGCACGAAGTGCGCTTCACATTTCGCGTTCAATGCTTTCGACTTTAAAAAACTTTCTCGCGAAATGGGACCAATAGGGCTCGAACCTATGACCCTCTGCTTGTAAGGCAGATGCTCTCCCAGCTGAGCTATGATCCCATATGTTCGTCTGTTTCATAACCGACTTCGTTATTATACAATCATCTTCTCACAAATGTCAACTGTTTTTTTCATTTTTTTGCTTTATTTTTTACAATTTCAAGAAGCTTTCATTCGATACCGTTGAATGGGCGGTCTCTGGAAAAAGAATCGTTTGGATTCTATTTTTGCGCAATGGAGAGGAGACTTAAAAATTGTGGAAGCCATTGCTGACACAATTTTCGCCCCAAAAGGCTCCTCGGAATGGTTTGCGCAACTTGAATCCAAATGATTCTTTTTCCAGCGACCGCCCTCACAACCTATATCATTCAACATTTTCGCATAAACCAGAAAAATCTCCGGATTGCTCCGAAGATCTTTCTGATTATATTTTACATAGAGGATATGTCTTATACAATTCCCTGAGCCTGCATTGCATCTACAACTTTTTCAAATCCGGCAATGTTAGCACCTACTACATAGTTTCCTTCTGCTCCGTAACGTTTTGCTGCGTCTGCTGCGTTGTGGCAGATATTTACCATGATGTTCTGAAGTTTTGCATCAACTTCTTCGAATGTCCAGCTGAGACGTTCGCTGTTCTGTGACATCTCAAGTGCTGATGTAGCAACACCACCTGCATTAGAAGCTTTACCAGGTGCGAATAATACACCGTTCTCCTGCAGATACTGTGTAGCTTCCAGTGTAGTAGGCATGTTAGCTCCTTCTGCTACTGCGATGCATCCGTTTGCAACAAGCTGTTTTGCATCTTCAAGATGAAGTTCGTTCTGTGTTGCGCAAGGAAGAGCGATATCAACTTTTACTGACCATACGCCGCGTCCTTCATGATATTCTGAATTCGGACGGTAGTTCTTGTATTCTGTAAGTCTTGCTCTCTTCACTTCTTTGATTTCTTTCAGAGCTGCAACATCAATTCCTTCCGGATCATATACCCATCCTGTAGAGTCGCTGCATGTTACAACTTTGGCACCCATCTGCTGTGCTTTTTCGATTGCGTAGATTGCAACGTTACCTGCTCCGGAAACTGCAACTGTCTTGCCAGCAATGTCTTTTCCTGCAAGTTTGAGCATCTCGCGTGTGAAATACAGAAGTCCGTATCCTGTTGCTTCTGTACGTGCAAGGGATCCGCCGTAGCTGAGTCCTTTACCTGTCAGAACACCTTCTGATAATCCACGGATTCTCTTGTACTGTCCGTACATGTATCCGATCTCTCTTGCACCTGTTCCGATATCTCCGGCCGGTACGTCTGTGTCTGCTCCGATATATTTGCAAAGCTCTGTCATAAAGCTCTGGCAGAATGCCATAACTTCACGATCTGATTTTCCTTTCGGATCGAAATCGGATCCACCTTTACCTCCACCGATTGGAAGACCTGTCAGAGAGTTTTTGAAGATCTGTTCGAATCCAAGGAATTTAATAATTCCGATATTTACTGAAGGATGAAGACGTAATCCTCCTTTATATGGTCCAATTGCACTGTTAAACTGTACACGGTATCCTGTATTGACCTGAACCTGACCTTTATCATCTACCCAAGGTACGCGGAATTTGATCTGTCTTTCCGGCTCAACAAGTCTTTCAAGAAGAGCGTCTCTTCTGTATTCTTCTTCATGAGCTTCTACAACTGCACGAAGAGATTCCAGAACCTCTTTTACTGCCTGATGAAATTCTGGTTCATCTGGGTTTTTCTTTACTACAAGTTCAATTACTTCATCAACATAAGACATACTACTCAATACCTCCTGAATGTTCTTTTACAAAAAATGTGTGATTCCACTTTTTTCTGTCAAAAAAAAAAGGGGCAAACAAATGTCTGCCCCTCCGGAACACCTTTGTTCTTTAACAGAGTAAAGCATTCAGGCGTCTGTGTCAAGATTTTTTTGTATATTTTTCAAATTTTATGAATTTCCACTACATTTTTGTTTCAAATACAGCTGATTTTCATTTTTTTTCTTGATACTTCTTCTCTTTTTTGCAAGTTCGTGTCGACAATCTTGCATTTTTCGTCTCATTCAAAGCATTTTATGCCCGATTTCCCGTCTTATTTGAAGTATTTCACACCAGATTCAAAGATCTTCATATCCTGCTCACCATAAATATTGATTGCCACGGAATCTGCACGACGCTCTGAATGTGCCATCTTACCAAGCACACGGCCATCCGGACTTGTGATACCTTCAATTGCGCGATAAGAGCCGTTGACATTCCATTCTTCATCCATAGATACGTTTCCGTCAAGATCACAGTACTGTGTTGCAACCTGTCCGTTTGCAAAAAGCTTGTCAAGCCATTCTTCGCTTGCAACGAAACGTCCTTCTCCGTGGGATGCCGGGTTGGTGTAGACTCCGCCAAGCTCTGCTCCCTGAAGCCATGGTGACTTGTTGGTGACAACCTTTGTATAAACCATCTTGGAAATATGGCGTCCGATGGTATTGTAGGTCAGTGTCGGAGAATCCGGTGTCTGTCCCACAACCTCTCCGTAAGGAACCAGGCCAAGTTTTACCAGAGTCTGGAATCCGTTACAGATACCAAGCACAAGGCCGTCTCTCTCATTCAGGAGCTTCTCTACCGCTTCTTTGAGTTTTGCATTCTGGAATGCAGTTGCAAAGAATTTTGCAGAACCATCCGGTTCGTCACCGGCTGAGAATCCACCCGGGAACATGATAATCTGGGATTTTGCAATTTCTTTTTCAAATGTATTCACAGAATCTACGATATCTGCTGCATCCATGTTACGGAATACTTTTGTGATGACCTTTGCACCTGCTCTTTCAAATGCTTTTGCACTGTCATACTCGCAGTTTGTTCCTGGGAATACCGGGATAAATACAGTCGGCTGTGCAATCTTGTGTCCGCAGATCACAATGTCTTTTGTATCGTAAAGCGGAGATTCTACCTTTTCGTCAGAAGCTTCGTCAGATACTGTACGGAATACCTGTTCCAGAGTTCCTGTCCATGCATCTTCTGCTTCTTTCAGTGTGATTTCTGTATCTCCAAATGCGAATTTCGCATCATCTGTCACTTCACCGATCACAGTGTAAGAGATGGAGAGTTCTCCTACCTTGTCTGCCGGAACTTCTGCTACGATATCACCGAATGCAGGTGCAAAAAGTTCTCTTGCATCCATGCTGTGTTCGATCTTCACACCCATTCCGTTACCGAATGCCATCTTGCTGACAGCTGCGATCACTCCATGGCGGTCAAGTGCGTAAGCAGATACGATCTTTCCGTTGTGGATATCATCAGCGAACTTACCGTACTGATCCATTACCTGTTCATATACCGGCAGCTCGTATTCATCTTTTTCAATCTTCATCCATACAAGCTTATTACCTGCTTTTTTCAGTTCCGGAGTAATGATATCTCCTTCTTTGGCAATATCAACTGCAAAGGATACCAGTGTCGGCGGTACATCGATATGTTCAAATGTTCCGGACATACTGTCCTTTCCTCCGATTGACGGAAGTCCGTAAGCGATCTGTGCCTTATATGCACCAAGCAGTGCTGCAAATGGCTGACTCCATCTTTCCGGATCCTCTGTCATTCTGCGGAAATATTCCTGGAATGTAAAACGGATCTTGCTGTAATCTCCACCGCAAGCTACGATCTTAGCCATAGACTCTGTGACAGCATAGACAGCTCCGTGATACGGGCTCCAGCTTGACAGATACGGATCAAATCCATAACTCATCATCGTAACGGTATCACATTTACCATGCATAACCGGAAGCTTTGCAACCATGCTCTGTGTCTCTGTCATCTGGTATTTTCCACCGTGAGGCATGAAGACCGAGCCTGCTCCGATGGATCCGTCGAACATCTCAACCAGACCTTTCTGCGAGCATACATTCAGGTCTTTCAGAGTATCCAGCCATTTTTCTTTTACATTGCCAACCTCAACCTGTTTCTTAAGAATGGTATCTTCTCTTGAAGGAATATCAACTTTAACCGTTGTCTCCTGGTGTGCACCGTTGGTGTTCAGGAAAGCACGGGAAATATTTACGATCTCTTTTCCTCTCCATGAAAGGACAAGTCTCGGATCTTCGGTAACAACCGCAACCTTTACTGCCTCCAGGTTCTCTTCTTTTGCATAGCCAAGGAATTCATCTACATCCTTCGGATCTACCACAACAGCCATACGCTCCTGGGATTCAGAAATCGCAATCTCTGTTCCGTCAAGACCTGCATATTTTTTCGGTACTTTGTCCAGATCGATCTGAAGACCATCTGCAAGCTCTCCGATTGCAACAGATACTCCGCCCGCTCCGAAGTCATTACACTTCTTGATCAGCTTGCTGACTTCTTCTCTGCGGAACATTCTCTGGATCTTACGTTCGGTCGGCGCATTACCCTTCTGAACCTCAGCTCCACATGTTTCGATGGATTCTTCGGTGTGAACTTTGGAAGAACCGGTTGCTCCACCACAGCCGTCACGTCCGGTACGTCCGCCAAGAAGAATGATGATATCTCCCGGATCCGAATTTTCACGGATAACTGCACGTCTCGGAGCAGCACCCATAACCGCACCGATCTCCATTCTCTTTGCTACATAATCCGGATGATAAATCTCTTTTACCAGTCCGGTTGCAAGTCCGATCTGGTTACCATATGAGCTGTATCCATGTGCTGCACTACGCACCAGTTTCTTCTGTGGCAGTTTTCCTTTCATCGTCTCTTTTACAGATACGGTCGGATCTGCTGCACCGGTTACACGCATTGCCTGGTATACATAAGTACGTCCTGACAGCGGGTCACGGATTGCTCCGCCAAGGCAGGTAGCCGCACCACCAAATGGTTCGATCTCGGTCGGATGGTTGTGTGTCTCATTCTTGAAGTTGACAAGCCACTCTTCTTCCACGCCATCTACTTCAACCGGGACAACGATACTGCAGGCATTGATCTCATCGGATTCTTCCTGATCCTGAAGTTTGCCTTCTTTTTTCAGCTTCCGCATTGCCATCAGTGCAAGATCCATCAGGCATACGAATTTGTCTTCGCGTCCTTTAAAAATCTCACTGTGTGTCTGAAGGTATTCTTTATATGTGTCTTCCATCGGCTTTCTGTAATCGCCATCACCGAAGGATACTTCTGTAAGTTCTGTTGAGAATGTGGTATGACGGCAGTGGTCAGACCAGTAGGTATCCAGAACACGGATTTCTGTCATAGATGGATCTCTGTGTTCTTCCCCTTTGAAATAATTCTGGATGTGCTGGAAATCCTTGAATGTCATGGCAAGTCCAAGGGAACTGTATAATTCCTTCAGTTCAGCTTCCGGCATATCTTTGAATCCGTCAAAGATCTTTACATCGGCAGGTTCATCAAATTTTGTAACCAGTGTCTCCGGTTTCTCAAGTCCGGTTTCTCTGGAATCCACCGGGTTGATGCAGTGTGCCTTGATAGCTTCCATCTCTTCTTCGCTGATCTCACCTTCGATCACATAAGTGGTCGCTGTCTTGATAACCGGCAGTTCATCCTCTTTGATAAACTGTACACACTGAACAGCAGAGTCTGCTCTCTGGTCAAACTGTCCAGGAAGAAATTCTACAGAAAAAATGTGGTCACTTTCTTCGTGCGGGAAGTCCTCTCTGTAAAGCACATCTACCGGCGGTTCTGCAAACACACCGTTGCATGCCCTCTCAAATGTTGCATCGGAAAGATTCTCCACATCGTAGCGGATCAGTACACGTACATTCTTCACCGTCTTAATTCCAAGATAGCTTTTCACCTCATGGCGAAGCTCTTTAGCCTGTACTGCAAATTCTGGTTTTTTCTCCACATATACACGTTTTACGCCCATAATTTCCTCCATTAGCTTTGGTAGTAATATTGAAACCGCATGCCTTGATCCGGCATAACGGCAGTTTCCTCGATTTTTATTTTACCACATCATCTTTTATAAGTACAATAAATATAACTAAATCTTTTTATAAGTATATCTAATTGTTACTATTCACTCCCGTGTCAATCACTACGCTGATTGGCACGGAGGATGCACGTTTTATCTTGAACGGCATCTCGTCCATCGCCAAAGGCGATTTAAAATGACGAGATGCGTTGCTGGTCACAGGTACTGTGAACAGTAATATCTTATTTATTACAATTACCGTGAACCGCATCTCTTATTTATCTTTTTCCAGACAATACTGCAGACAAGAGATATGATTAAAAACACAGCAAAAATACTTCCGATCCTCATCACCATATCATAGAAAAAGCCCTCCGGAAGCATCCGGATCATATAGTCTTCTGCCGGATCAAGGATCCATAGGTTATTGCTAAAGAAAATATGATGAAAGATCACGAAATATTTGTTAAAGTCTCTTGAGAACAGAAATCCTGCCACCGCGGTAAGTGCCAGAAATACCGCAAGCACCCACTGATACATCTGCGGGATCAGTCTCTTCCAGTCTGCTTTCATAAGCACAAGTGCCGCCATTGAAAAAAGCAGTACAAGGATCGCTCCCCTCCGGATTGCAAGTCCGCCAAGAAAAAGCCCCTGCACATCTGCCATATGAAGCCGGTCCTTCTCATTGAAAAAATCCTGTATATTTCCTTCCACTTCCGTCTCAATACTCAGTTTCTTCTCGTTGCCCCGCAAATAAGACATCATGAATTTTGTCACCTTCATAATATCCGGCATCTCCATATAAAGTTCATCCGCTACCTTATATTTTTCGTATTCTTTTTCATAAAAATTCCAGTCTCCGTATGCACCGATCTCAAAACTGCTGATCAGCAGGATCACGATCAGTGAAATACTCGGCAAAATTGCCAGGATTTTATGCAGCCATTTCTTTTTTGCCATCCTTTTCCTCCTTCTCTTTTTTGTCTATAGTTTAGCAATCCTGTCTTCATTTGTCAAAAATGGTTTTCTCTTGAAATTTCATTTTTTATCACTTATAATACTAATAGGTTTTATAAGGAGGACTAATAATGGATATCAACTATGAATTATATAAAGTATTTTATTATGTTGCAGACACGCTCAGCTTTTCTGAGGCTTCCAAGCAGCTCTTTATTTCACAGTCCGCTGTCAGCCAGTCCATTAAAGCACTGGAAAAGAAACTGGATCAGGTTCTTTTCATCCGAAGCACAAAAAAAGTACAGCTCACCCCGGAAGGCGAGATCCTTCTGCGCCACATTGAACCGGCGATCAACCTGATCAAGCGCGGGGAATCCCAGATCATGGAAACAGCCTCTACCGGCGGTCAGATCCGCATCGGTGCCAGCGATACCATCTGCCGCTATTTTCTGGTTCCTTATCTGGAACGCTTCCACAAGGCTTTCCCTAACGCACATATAAAAGTGACCAATGCCACTTCGATCAAGTGTACGGAACTTCTGGAGAACGGTCAGGTAGATCTCATTGTCGCTAACTATCCGAACGTTTACCTTGGCAGTCTTGCCTCCTTCCGCAAGATCCGTGATTTTCACGATGTCTTTATCGCAAACCAGTCCTTCGCGGAACTGCAGGGGAAAAAGCTTTCCCTCAAAGAACTGCAGCGTTATCCGATCATCATGCTGGACAAAAAAAGTACAACCAGTGAATTTCTGCATTCTCTCTTCCAGCAGCATCAGCTGGATCTGGTCCCGGAAATCGAGCTGAGCAGTAATGATCTTCTGATCGATCTTGCACGGATCGGACTTGGCATCGCTTTTATTCCGGACTACTGTGTACCAAAGAACTCCGACCAGCTCTTTGTCGTCCAGACCGAAGAACAGCTTCCAAAGCGTCAGCTGGTTGCCGCATGGAACGGACATGTTCCGGTTTCCCGCGCGACACAGGCATTTCTGGATTACTTTAATGCATAAGAAGTTTCTTAATTATCCGTCTGTTTTTCCCAGAACAGACGGATTTTTTCTTCCACAAAATCTAACCGGCATCTTTCACAGTCCGCCCATTCTTTCGGGAAAATCTCTTTTCCTTTCTCCCTCTGAAAACGCTCATCCAGAAGAAGTATCACTCCGCGGTCATCCTCTGTGCGGATCACCCTTCCTGCCGCCTGCAAAACCTTGTTCATCCCCGGATACCGGTAGGCATAGTCAAACCCGGAAAGTCCCTTCTGATCGAAATAGCTTTTCAGGATCTCCCGTTCATTGCACACCTGCGGCAGCCCTGTTCCGATGATCAGTGTCCCGATCAGCTTCTCATTTGTCAGATCGATTCCTTCTGAAAAAATCCCGCCAAGAACTCCAAAGCCGATCAGACTTTTCTCTCTTCCCATTTCAAATGCACGCAGGAAATTTTCCCGTTCTTCTTCATCCATGTGTTGCTGCTGAATAACCAGTTCCATCTCTTCTTCATCTGACGCAAGAAGCTGTGTAAATTCCTGATACACATCTTCCATAAACCGGTAAGACGGAAAAAAGATCAGATAATTTCCCATTTTTGCTTTCACTACCCGGAAAATGTATGCCGCATATCGTTGATACATTTCCCTGGAGCGCATGGTGTAACGGGTACTCACATCCACACCATTCATAAGCAGTCTCTTCTTCGTATCAAACGAAGAATCAATGTAGACCGCATAGTTGTCTTTTTCCGTACTCAGAAGTTTTTTGTAATACTGGATTGGCAGAAGTGTTGCCGAAAAGAATACAGCACTGTTCCCCTTATCCAGACATTTCTGCAGATTTGCCGCCGGATTAACGCAAAACAGCTTCAGGACAAATCTTCCATCCTCCCGATACTCCGTATAGACCACATAGTTCTCATCCAGCCCATCATAAATATTCAGAAAAGATCTCACCTGAAAATAAAAATCCAATACAGTTTCCCGGACTTCTTTATCCATACATTCCTCCAGATACCGGTCCGCCTCAGACAGCACATTCATAAGCTGGATCCCAAGATGTGAAATATTGTCCAGCACCTTATAGTTTTCACACTCTTTTTTCATTGCCAGAAGGATCTTATTGCATGCCTCCAGTCTTTTTGCAAACCGCGGTGCTTCTCCCTTTACCAGTTTCTTCACCGCAAGAAAATCCTCCTTGCATAGCTCCGCACTGTACATCTGCCGTCCACGTTCTACCAGATTGTGTGCCTCATCGATCAGAAACAGATATCCTCCAGCGCCACCTTCTGCAAAGAAACGCTTGAGCCTGGCATCCGGGTCAAACACATAATTATAATCGCAGATCACACCATCCACCCAGGTCGACACATCCAGTGCCATTTCAAACGGACAGACCTTATGCTTTCTTGCCTGCGCTTCCAACACTTCCCGGCTCATCACATCTTCCTGCATCAAAAGCTCATAGACTGCATCATTTACCCGGTCAAAATGCCCTTTGGCATACGGGCAGTCATCCGGATTGCAGCTTGTCTCCTCACAGAAACAGATTTTTTCTTTTGCCGTTAAAGTGATCACCTTGAACTTCAGATTCTGTTCCCGCAAGGTTTCGAATGCCTGCTCCGCCACCGTCCGGGTGATTGTTTTTGCTGTCAGATAAAAAATCTTCTCACCCAGTTCTTCTCCGACCGCTTTCACAGCCGGAAATACCGTTGAAATCGTCTTCCCCACTCCGGTTGGTGCCTGGATGAACAACTTTTTCTTCCGAAGAATCGTCCGGTAAACAGATACCGCAAGATCTCTCTGCCCTTTACGATATGGAAACGGAAATTCAATCCCTTTAATAGATGCATTTCTTGCCTTTCTCCATTCAATCTGGAACTTTGCCCATTTTTCATACTGTCGGATCACTTCATCGAACCAGGCTTTCAATTCATTACTCTGATAAGAATACTGAAACCTTTTCACCTCTTCCGTCTCCATCTGGCAATAGGTCATCTGTACCCCGATCTCATCCAGCCCTTCCTGTTCTGCTACCATGCTGGCATAACATTTTGCCTGTGCCAGATGAATGCCTGCCGGCTCCTGCACCCGGTCAAGTTCCCGCAGAACACCCTTGATCTCATCCACCATGACCTGCTCTTTTGTATGAATCAGTCCGTCGGCGCGTCCTTCTATTTTCAAAGTAAACCCATTACAGGCGATCTCTGCCTTAAGAGGTACCTCCGCCTGATAATCCGATCCCATCTGTCTCTGGATCTTCCGGTGGATCCGGCTTCCCATCTGCATATTCTCCGGATCTGGTCCGCCTCCTGTTCGATTGTCAATATCCCCTTCTCTTAAAATAAACTCCACAAGGTTTCGCACCGAAATCCGGATCACCGGGAGATTCTCGTCCATGTTCTTTCTGCCTCCGCTTTTTTACTACCTGTTATCATACCATAAACGCATGTTCCTTGCCAATTGTATCCGTCCTGTCAAGATATGGTCGCTCACATTTTCCGTGCTCCTATAATAAAATAGAATGTGCCTCGGCACATTCTCGCGCCGAGCGCGGTCGCTTGCGACATTCTTCATCTTCGTGCGAGTGCGCATCTCCGGCACGCAGTGCCTTTTATTTCATAGGAAGTTCCTTTGGAATTTC
>Ga0129313_1000470_pt1 | contig 34581 bp, 29 predicted proteins | sample O1105metagenome_FD_94436 | JGI IMG/M metagenome (GOLD analysis project Ga0129313, IMG submission 94436) | Orangutan group fecal microbial communities from fecal samples from Wisconsin, USA - O1105 metagenome | ecosystem: Host-associated > Mammals > Digestive system > Large intestine > Fecal...
ACTGCAGCGATTTTAGTCTGCTTTCTCATAATTAATGCACTCTCCTTTTGTTTTTTTGAAACGCTTTTTGAAATTCCTAATTGCATTACGAAGCCATTATACTTCCGATAAGTAAAATTATCACAAGTTGCGGGAGTGGGGAAAATCAGACGGGGAGGAGATGGGAGAGAGGAACGGGAAGATAAAATTAAGAATAATTTCACAAAAAGGAAGTAAATTCCCACCGGGGCAAGTTGCTATAAAAGTCGAAGGATGTTATAATATAATAGATTTTTTATGACGTGACGAAAGGAAGTAAATTCATGGCAAACAGAATAAAGAAGAAAGAGGAGACGAAAAGCAGCTATCAGGATAATGTTGCCTTGATCATGGGGGCATTTACGCTGATCGTTCTCTGCGTGCTCCCACTGGTGTTCCACGATTTCTATTTTGATATTCTGGAGACAAAATATCAGTTTTATAGTGCAGTTGCGATCGCAACGCTCGTGATCATGGGCGGATATGGCCTGGCGAGCGGGAAGATGATCGAGTGGTTCTCAAAGTTTAATTTCCAGACATGGAGAAAGAGCATGAATGTGTGCGACTGGGCGATGCTGGCATTCTGGCTCTGTAACGTCCTTTCCTGGATATTCTGCAAAGACTGGAAATGGGAAGCGTTCTGGGGGACATCCGGACGTTATAATGGCGTGTTTCTTATGACCGTTTACATGGCTTCCTACTTTCTTGTAACCAGATTCTTTAAATTAAAACAATGGTATCTGGATGCATTCCTTGCAGTCGGTATCTTTGTATGCGTATTTGGAATCACGGATTATTTCCAGATGGATATTCTGGGATTTAAGGTAAACATGATGGATGAGCAGAAAGCAATCTACACATCCACATTTGGCAACATCAATACTTACACGATTTATGTGGCGGCACTCTTAGCTGTTTCGATGGTTCTGTTCACACAGGAGAAGAACCAGAAGAGAATGCTCTGGTACTTCGGAAATATGGTATTATCAAGCTTTGCGCTGATCATGGGTACCAGTGATAACGCGTACCTGTCCTTAGCGGCGATCTTTGGCCTGGCTCCGTTATGGTTATTCAGGACGAAGACAGGACTCCGCAGATATGTGATCTCTGCAGCCACATTTGTTACGGTGATCCTTTGCATCAACGGGATCAACCAGGCATATGCGTCTTCCGTACTTGGAATCGACAGTGCATTTGGTCTTATCGCGAAGCAGAAATTCCTTCCTGTTATTGCGGTACTTCTCTGGATCGTGAGCGCGGCGCTTGTTGCCATGAGCAGAAAGCCACAGGCGCTGATGAACAGAACGAGCTCTGATGAGATGAATAAGATCGCGGTTTATATCTGGCTTGGCATCATTGTTGTTGTGTGCCTTGTGGTAGTTTTCGTACTCTATGACGCAAACACAGCGGGACATGCGGACAAATACGGAGCGATCAGTTCCTATGTTGTTTTTGATGATAACTGGGGAACACAGCGTGGATACGTATGGAAACGCGCGATCGAGCTCTTTACGAAGAAGCTGACTCCGTTTCAGAAGGTATTCGGATACGGCGCAGATACTTTTGCGCTTCTCATGCAGTACTATTTCCCGGCGGACATGCAGAATGGAAAGATGGTTATCTTTGACAGCGCTCATAACGAGTATTTGCATTATTTAGTTACCATTGGATTTGCCGGTATGGCATCTTATATTGTATTTATGGTGTCTTCTGTTGTGGCTATGGCAAAGCGCATGAAAGAGCAGCCGGTTGTGGCAGCAGTTATGCTGGCTGTTTTAGCGTATATGATCCAGGCAATCGTTAACATCAATCTGCCGATCGCTATGCCGATTATTCTGCAGCTGCTTGCTATGGGTGTTGGATGCAGGAAAAAGGCAGTCAGTGAAGAGAAGAAAGACTGAGTAAGTAAATAAAATGTATGAGACAATAATGGGGCGGGCAGATTTCTGCCCCATGGGAGGAAATATTATGATGCAGGCAGTCATCATGGCCGGTGGTAAGGGAACGAGACTGGCAGCTCTTACAAAGGATGAGATTCCGAAGCCGATGGTACCGGTTGCCGGAAAGCCGCTGCTTTTATGGCAGGTGGAGCGGCTGAAGGAGAACGGAATTACAGATATTATCATGGTGATCGGACATCTTGGTGAAAAGATCAGGGAATACTTTGGTGATGGAGAAAAATTCGGTGTTGCGATTCGGTATTTTGAGGAGACGGAGCCGCTTGGAACAGCGGGATCTTTCTATTATTTAAAGGATATGATCCATGGTGACCGGTTTGTCATGATGTCCGGCGATCTGTTCTTTGATATCGATTTTCAGCGGATGATCCGCTTCCATGAAGAAAAAGGTGCGGTGGCGACGCTGTTTGTACATCCGAATGGGCATCCATTTGATTCGGATCTTCTTGTGCTCGATAAGGATGACAAGATCACAGCGTTTGATTCCAAGCATAATGTGCGGGATTATTGGTATAAGAACTGCGTAAACGCAGGTATCTTTGTATTTGAAAAGAAGATCTGCGATTATGTCCCGGAGCCGGTGAAGAGGAACCTTGAGAATGATGTGATCAAGGGAATGTTGGAGGCGGGGGAGCCAATCTATGGATATTGCTCTCCGGAGTATGTGAAGGATGTCGGAACTGTGGACCGCGTAAACCAGACGCTGACGGATATTGAGCGCGGTGTAATTGCGGGAAAATGTCTCAAAAACAAACAGCGTTGTATCTTTATGGACCGGGACGGCACAATCAACCAGTATAAAGGTCTTGTATACAAGGAAGAGGACTTTGCATTGGAAGATTGTGCAGTCGACGCGATCCGGAAGATCAACCAGTCGGGAAGACTTGGAATCGTTATCACAAACCAGCCGGTGGTTGCGCGGGGACTCTGTGAGATCGAAGATGTAGAGAATATCCATAAAAAAATGGAAACACTTCTTGGAAAAGAGGGAGTGTTCCTGGATGATGTATTCTACTGCCCGCATCACCCGGATAAGGGATATCCGGAGGAGAATCCGGCTTATAAGATCCCGTGCGAGTGCAGAAAGCCGAAGACCGGTATGATCCAGAAGGCGGCGGAGCGGTATAATATTGATCTCGCGGGCTCCTGGATGATCGGCGATACGACGATGGATATCCAGACCGGGATCAACGCGGGAATGCGTACAGCGTTAGTACTGACCGGTGAGGCCGGAAATGATAAGAAATATGATGTGAAACCGGATCTTGTCTGCAGGGACCTTCTGGATGCGGTAGAGAAGATTTTACAGATGGATTAACATATTAGGAGAACAACTATGATCATCACACAGACCCCTTTTAGAATGTCCTTCTTTGGAGGAGGAACTGACTTCCCGGACTTTTATAAGGAACACGGCGGAGCCGTAATCTCAACAACATTTGATAAATACTGTTATGTAAATGTGCGCCATTTACCGCGCTTTTTCGATTATTCCACAGAGCTTTCCTACTCAAAGATCGAGCGTGTGACGGATGTCAACGATATCAATCATCCGGCGATCCGCGAAGCGATGAAATATCTGGACATGCAGGAGATCCGCCTTACCTACGAGGCAGACCTTCCGGCAAGATCCGGACTTGGAACGAGCAGTTCCTTCGCGGTTGGAATGTTGAACGCGTTCTATGCGTTAAAGGGAAAATACGCGGATAAGAGAAAGCTTGCAGATGACGCGATCTATCTGGAGCGAGTTCTCTGCAACGAGAGCGGCGGCGTTCAGGACCAGATCGCGGCGGCATTCGGTGGATTGAACCGTATCAACTTCAATGCTGACGGGTATGAGGTAAACCCGGTTATTATCTCACCAGAGAGAAAGCAGCAGTTAAACCAGAATCTGATGCTGTTCTTTACCGGATTTTCAAGATTTTCTTCCGATATCCAGCAGACAACGGAAAAAGCACTGGTAGACAAGCAGAAGCAGCTACTTGAGATGCTGTCCCTGGTGGATGATGCGGAGAAGGTTCTCACCTCCAAGACAGATCTCAATGAATTCGGAAGACTTCTTGATTATACATGGAAGCTGAAACGTGGAATTTCAAATAGAATTTCAACAGATTCTATCGACGGACTCTACGCAAAGGGAATGGCAGCAGGTGCCCTCGGCGGAAAGCTTCTCGGCGCAGGCGGCGGCGGATTCCTGCTCTTCTATGTAGAGCCGGATAAGCAGGAAGCGGTTCATAAGGCGATGGAGGAACTCTTATATGTTCCGTTTGAGTTTGAGAACAGCGGTACGAGAGTGATCCATTATACGCCGGAGACGTATGAAAAGAGGTAGAACGTATATAATGATGTTGGGGTCAAACGCTTTTTGACCCTGATACGATATGAGGGATGGAAAGCATGATTTCAAATAATGAAGAAAAGAATCCACTTCCAAATCAGTATAAGAAGCAGATGAACACGGATGCCCATCCCGAACTGAAATCAGCAGATATTTTCTTGGAAAGGGAAATCAGGAGCTGATCCTGTTTGACCTGGAACGATATCAGCATTTATATTTCCACGAAGTACACACATACACGAAAGAACAATTCGGAAACTGTATAGAAAAAACATTATCAGGTGGTCCAGTATCGTGAAACAAGCATATTCAGTTTTGATGTCAGTATATCAAAAAGAAAATCCGGAATATCTCCGGGCGGCGGTGGAGAGTGTGCTGGGGCAGACGGTGCCGCCGGAAGAGGTGGTGCTGGTCTGTGACGGACCGCTGACAGAGGCATTGGACGGAGTGATTGCGGAGTATGTGAGGCAGTTTCCGGAAAATTCAGAAGAAATCATGAATTTGCGGGAAAGTGATTTTCAGGAAAATGGCCTATCGGAAAACGATCAGCACGGAGATACTTGTCAGAAAGGCAAGATACAGGAAAAAAATCCTCAGGAAAGTCAGAGACAGGAAAACAACAACCAGAAAGTAATCTTTCGCGTAGTCCGCCTTCCGGAAAACGGCGGTCTTGGGAAAGCGCTAAACGAAGGACTTAAGCACTGCTCCTGTGAATGGATCGCACGGATGGATACGGATGATCTTTCTGCACCGGACCGATGCGAAAAACAGCTGAAATTCCTGGAAAAGCATCCGGAGGTTGACGCGTTGAGCGGAACGATCGCGGAGTTTCAGGGAGACGCGCTCGATGGAAAAACAGCGGAAACAGCGGTGATCTCCTATAAGACCGTACCGGAAACACAGAAAGAGATAGCCGCCTACATCAAACAGAGAAACCCACTCAACCATCCGTGCGTGATGTTCCGGAAAACAAGTGTGGAGCTATCCGGCGGGTACCAGCCATGTCCGTATTTCGAAGACTATGACCTCTGGGTGCGGATGTACCGGAACCATGCACAATTTGCGAATCTGCCGGACACGCTGCTTTACATGCGGGTCAACGGAATGCACCAGCGGCGCGGCGGGCTCCGGTACGCGAAGTGCGTGATCGATTTCCGCGTGAAAATGTACCGGAACCAGGTTATCACCTTCGGAGAGTTTCTTCCGATGACGGCAGTCCGGGTTCTGGTGAGTCTGATGCCGAATTCATGGCGGCGGGTTTTGTATGAGAAAAGACTGAGAAAGCAGCAGTAGAAGAGGCGGGAAAGCATCAGAAGGAAAACCGCAAATGCAGAGACACCGAAGCACCAGGAGAAAACAGAAACTGTTAAGATCCTGGATGGTTGCAAGAAATTTGCAATTGCTAAGACGCTGGGTATATGAAAAATCAGATCAGCGAATATCGCTGCCGGGACGGAAAGAAGCATATAGCAGGTCAGACAACCGTGAGTACATAAAACACTTCGCAAATAAGAAATTACAAACAGGGGCATGTGAACGGAAAACGGATCACAATGCCCCTGTGGTGTATCAAAATACGGAATTTTCAGTTTGGAAAAGTGCAACTGTGAAAAATAGGATGAAAATAACCCATAAATGGATGGAAGACCCATTTACCCAATATTGCGAAAAGCCCTGTTAGGTGGTATACTGTAATAAGGGTTATTTTGCTTAATTGAACAAACTAAATAAATTGAAGAAAAAATTTTCCAGGATTGCGGCACCGCTTTTGCCGGACCATTCAGAAAATGGTCAGCGACAGAATGCTAAGGGCAGCTGCAAAGACCGGATGAAGTTACGATTAAGGAATCACAAATGAAATGAATGCTAAAAAGATAAATAACAATTTTGAACCATATAAGCGCGTGGTAAAATTTGTCGGATCGGCAATCATCGTGCTTCTGGAACTGGCCGCCTATTATTATGTGTGGATGAACTACTATAACCGAAATATGACAGTGGCTTTCTGGCGGCGCGGAAACTGGCTGATCGCAGGCGAATATCTGATCCTGTCTCTGGTGTTGCACCGGCTGTACGGCGGTCTGAAGGTCGGGATCTATAAATACTGGACGCTTGTATACTCCCATATGCTCTCGATCGTCGGAGTCAATGCCTTTTCGTATGTTCAGGTCGTTCTGTTCGACAAGAAAATGCATAATCCGGCAGCGCTTTTAGGACTCACTGCTCTGGATTTTGTGATGGTCCTGCTCTGGGCACTTGCATTTAAAAAAATCTATGCGGCGATGTTCCCAAAACGGAGACTTCTGCTGATCTACGGAAAGAAACCGATGTTCCACCTTGTGAACAGGATCGATACCCGCGACGATAAATATGAGATCGCGGAAAATATCTCGATCGACACCGGTCTTGAGAGAATCATCAAACAGGCGGAAGATTATGACGGTGTGATCATCGGAGATATCCCGGCGAGAGCGCGAAACCAGCTCATGAAACTCTGCTATGCGAGAAATATCCGCAGCTATACGGTCCCGAAGATCAGCGATATCCTGCTTCGCACTTCGGTAGAACTCAACATCTTCGATTCCCCGCTGTATCTTTCAAGAAATGACGGGGGATTGGCCTGGGATCAGGCAGTCGTAAAACGGATCGAAGATATCATCGTTGCGGGGGCGATGCTCCTTGTGACGAGCCCGTTCTTCCTCATTATCGCATTCCTGATCTGGAATACCGATAAAGGACCGATTTTCTATACACAGGAACGCCTGACGAAGGACGGAAAGATCTTCCGGATCTATAAGTTCCGGACGATGATCGTCGATGCGGAAAAGAAAAGCGGACCGGTAAAAGCGGGAGAAAAAGATCCCCGTATTCTTCCGGTCGGACGGTTCTTACGCGCAACGCGTATGGACGAGCTTCCGCAGCTGTTAAACATCCTCAAAGGCGATATGAGCCTGGTAGGACCGAGACCGGAACGGCCGGAGCTTGCGAAAGTTATCACAAAAAATATCCCGGAGTTCGAGTATCGCCTGAAAGTAAAGGCAGGACTCACCGGATATGCACAGGTGCATGGACGTTACTGCACGACCAGCTACGACAAATTGAAACTGGATCTGACCTATATCCGAAATTACTCGATCTGGCTTGACTTAAAGCTGATCCTTATGACACCGAAGGTCCTTCTCATGAAGGAATCCACGGATGGTTTCGAGGAAGGTCTTTGGGAGGATCCGGCTTTAAAAGAATAGAATGGACAAAAAGATGGGAAAAATATTAACAGTAGTCGTTCCGACTTACAATGCGGAAAAATATCTCAGAGACAATCTGGAATCCTTTAAAATTCCGGAGCTGATGGAAGATCTTGAAATCCTGATCGTCAATGACGGATCCACGGACCATTCCCTTGAGATCGCTGAGAAATATGTCCGGCAGTATCCGGATACCTACCGCGTGATCACAAAAGAAAACGGCGGGCATGGCTCCGGGATCAACTGCGGGATCGCAAATGCGCGGGGAATGTATTTCAAAGTGGTCGATGCCGATGACTGGGTTGGCGAAAAAGCTTTTTGCGATCTGGTCCGGACCTTAAAGACAAGCAACGCAGATGTCGTCTATTCCGGCTTCTTATGGACTTACGACAATGGCGAGGCCGACAAGACGAAATTCCAGACGAAAGCAGAGATCACGATCCCGTTTGAGGGAGTGGAATACCAGAAAACGTACTCGTTTGATTCGATCGCGGACAAGCTCTATATGAAGATGCATAATATGACGATCAAAACAGAAATTCTCCGTGAAAATCAGATCCACATTGATGAACACTGTTACTACGTCGATACCGAGTACATCACTTATCCGATCCCGTATGTAAAGACGATCTGCTTTGTAGATGGATTTGTCTATTACTATCGCCTTGGACGGGCGGGACAGAGCGTCGGACTTGAGAAGATGCAGAAGAATGAGGAGAATTACAACAAGGTACTGGAATCGCTGCTGAAATTTTACCGCCAACTTGGTAATCAGGTTCCGTGTACGGAAATCAAAAAACAGTACATTGCAAGACTGATCGCCCGCGTCATTGCCGGAAAATTCAAGATCATGCTCAGCTTTTCACCATCTGCAAAGAAAAAACAGCAGATCAGGCAGTATGATCAGAATCTGAAAACTCAATACCGGGACATCTACGACAGCAATATCAACAAGGCAGTCTCACTGCTGAGAAAAACACAGTATCATACATATTATCTGGTAAATCTGATGGTCAGGAGCATGTGCAGATAGAAAATATGCAAAGAGGTTTTTATGGACAAAATCATATCGTTTATCATACCATCCTATAATGTGGAACAATATCTGGAAAAATGTCTCTCGTCCTTTTTGAATCCACAGGCGATCGAACAGATGGAAGTGATCATTGTGGATGATGGATCGAGGGATCGGACCGCCCGGATCGCCGGAGACTATGTAAAACAATATCCGGAGCTGTTTCAACTGATCTCAAAGGAAAACGGCGGACATGGTTCCGCAATCAATGCGGGAACGGCAGCAGCTGTCGGGCGATATCTGAAGGTGATCGATGCGGATGACTGGGTAGTCACAGAAAACTTAAAGGAGCTTGTCGACAAGCTGGCAGCATGCACAGCGGACATCGTTTTAAATCCATATCACCAGGTCGATATGAAGACCGGAGAAAAAACGGTCTGGAAAATGTTCCTGGACCGGTATGAAGTGACCTATACATTGGAGGATGTCGTACAAAACTGGAAAAAATTTGACCGCTGTTTTGCCTTCCACGGAATCTGTTATAACCGGGAGTTTTACCAGAGACACCGCTATGAATTGCCGGAAAAAATCTTCTATGAAGATCATGAATACACAACGATCCCTTGCTCGTATGCGGCAAGTATTTATCCGATCGACCTGTATCTGTATCAGTATCTGGTAGGAAACGCGGAACAGAGCGTATCGGTCACAAACCGATTAAAGCGAATGAGCCATGTGGAAAAAGTAACGGAGGATCTGATCCGCCATTATAATGCACATCCGGAATTTTCGGATGCAGCGAAGGAATATATCTACAAAAAAACAGAAGGTGTCATTCTAAGCTACTATGTAGCCGGATGCATCATGAATCCGAATAAAAGAACCGGCCGCAGCGATTGTCTTCGATACAATACAATGATCCGAACTCTGAATCCGGAAATCTGGAACCGCGTCAGCAGAAAGTTCCGGATCTACCTGTGGATGAATCGATTTGGAATTTCATATCCGATGTATGAGAAGATGCTGCATTCCGGGGTTTATAATAAATTGAGACATAGTCGTAAACTCGAAAAAGAAAATGAAGCAAAAATGGAGGAGAATCTGAAATCACGATGAGTAAATTCATAAAAAGGCTGGCAACCTTTCAACACTATAAACCGTTGTTATCACAGCTGGTCACAAAAGATATTAAACTAAAGTATCGGAGAAGCTTCCTCGGATATGTGTGGAGTATCTTAAACCCGTTAATGATCATGGGAATTATGGTACTCGTATTTTCCAATATGTTCCGCTTTGACATTCAGAGCTATCCGGTATATCTGATCGTCGGACAGACAATCTTTAACTTTGTCTCGGAATCAACAAACCAGGCGATGTGGTCGATCACGGGAAATGCGGCACTATTAAAGAAAACATATGTGCCAAAGTATATCTTTACTTTATCGAAAGTGACCAGTTCATTCGTCAACACACTCTTTGCATTAGGCGCAATGCTTCTTGTATTTATTTTTTGCAGAGTTACCTTCAGCTTGAATATGCTTTTTATTCCGGTTATCCTTATTCAGGTATATATCTTTTCACTGGGACTGGGAATGCTTTTAGCAGCTGGAAATGTATTTTTTAGAGATATTCAGTATATTTACAGTGCGTTTTTGACTGCATGGATGTATGTTACTCCGATCTTTTATCCGCTCAGTCAGCTCCCTGAAAATTTACAGACAGCGATCAAAACTTTTAATCCATTATACACCTATATCACCCAGTTCCGGACGATCGTTCTTGATGTAGCTTGCCCGGATATGGGAATGGTTTTATACGGCTTTGTAGTTGCTTTTATTATGCTGGGAGTTGGTACACTGGTCTTTTTAAAGAGCCAGGATCGTTTTATCCTGTATATTTAATTGAATGAGGACAAAATTATGAATAACGAATATGCAGTGCGCGTTGAACATGCCGTTGTGCGCTTTAATATGGCCTCCGAGCGGATCGATAATCTAAAGGAATACTTTGTAAAACTGGTCCGCAGAGAGCTGATGTTCAAAGAATTTTTCGCATTGAAAGATGTAAGTTTTGAGGTAAAAAAAGGAGAGGCCTGGGGAATCATCGGTACAAACGGATCCGGAAAATCAACGTTACTGAAGCTGATCTGCGGGATCTTAAAACCATATAAGGGGAAAGTCCTGATCAACGGTTCCATTGCTCCGCTGATCGAGCTCGGAGCCGGATTTGACGGTGATCTCACCGCGCGGGAGAATATCTTTTTAAACGGAGCTGTCCTTGGGTACGATAAAAAATTCATGGAACAGCACTTTAATGAGATCGTGGATTTTGCGGAGTTATGGGATTTCCTTGATATGCCGATCAAGAACTATTCCTCCGGTATGGCGGCCCGACTTGGCTTTGCGATCGCAACGGTCGTAAGACCAGATATCCTGATCTGCGACGAAGTCCTTTCTGTCGGAGACTATGCATTCCAGCAGAAGTGTGAGCAGAGAATGAGTGATATGCGGAAAAACGGGACGACACTTTTGTATGTGTCACATTCGATCGAATCTGTAAAGAGCGTGTGCGATCATGCACTGTGGCTCGATAAAGGAAATGTTAAGATGATTGGTGATGTGGAAACAGTTGGGGATGCGTATATGGAGGCATTGAGCTAAAGTACACGTCATAAGGCATTGACAAGTTTGATATGGAAGGAAAGGATTGCTTTTAACAGAAAAAGTTATGAAAAATATCAAAATTTTGATTTCGTGCCATAAACAGAGCATGGTTCCTGACAGTAAAATCATGCTTCCAATTGAGGTTGGGGCGGATTTACGAAAAAAACATATTGAAGAGATTCTTCAGGATAATCAGGGAGAGAATATTTCTTCCAAAAATAAGATGTATTGTGAATTGACTGCTCAGTATTGGGCATGGAAAAATTTAGATGCAGATTATTATGGCTTTTTTCATTACAGAAGATATTTAAATTTTTCCGATAAAAGATATTCTGTGGATTCGTGGCAGAATATTGTCGAGGAAAGCCCGACCGGTGATTGTCTGAAAAAATACAACTTAGATGATGAACATATTCGTGCGCTTGTCGGTGAATACGATCTTGTTCTGGCGGAAGAGAAAAATGTCGCAAAGATGTCTGATAGAAGCGCGTCTGTATATGAGCAGTACAAAAACGGAAGGTCTTTAAATATTAAGGATATGGATCTGGTCCGTGACATTATTGCTGATAAGTATCCGGATTATCTGGATACTTTTGAAAATGTCATGAAAGGCAAAAAGACATGTCTGTGTAATATGTATATTATGAAAAAAGAACTTTTTCATGAATATATGACATGGCTGTTTACAATCCTTTTTGAATTTGAAAAAAAAGCGGATATGAGCGAATATACGGTTGAAGGATATCGCACACCGGGACACCTTGCAGAACGTCTCCTGACTGTATTTTGCTGGTATACAGAGAAAAAGAAGAATCTGAAAGTAAAGAGACTTCAGACAATCGTTTTTCTGAAAACAGATCAGAAGATGACTTTAGCCCAGGCGAAAAAAACAGCGCCAGCTTTTGCTGAAAACAATGTGGCAATTTCAGTCGCGGCCAATGACTATTTTATTCCATATTGCGCTACGTTCTTAAAATCTGTTGCAGAGCATGGAAACAGTAAAAAGAATTATGATATTCTTTTACTTTCCCAGGATGTTTCAGATGTCAATGTAAAGAAAATGGAAAAATTGCTTTCCGCATGGGAAAATGTGTCTTTGCGCGTGATTGATCCGAGTGTGTTGATCGATCAGTATACATTCTATATTCGCGGACACTTTAGCAAAGAAACCTATTATCGGCTTGTATTACCGGAATTATTGCCGAATTACGATAAAGTCCTTTACCTCGACTCCGATATGATCGCTATGGATGATGTCGCAAAAATCTATGATGAAAATGTTGACGGTTATCTTCTGGCAGCATGCCATGATGCGGACACAGCCGGATTATATAACGGATATGAAAAAGACAAGAAACGATATACGGATAAGGTTTTGAAATTAAAAGAACCATATCAGTATTTCCAGGCAGGAGTATTACTGCTAAACCTCAAAGAATTCCGTAAGCGGTATACAACGAAACAGATTCTTGATTTTGCGGTCTCGGAAAACTGGCAGTTACTTGACCAGGATATTTTAAATAAACTGTGTGAAGGTGCTGTCAAATATATCGATATGAGTTGGAACGTTATGGTTGATTTTGCCGGAGTACGAATCAGTCAGATCATTGCACTTGCACCAAGATGGCTGAATGAAATGTATCAGGAAGCCAGAAAAAATCCGAAGATCATTCATTATGCAGGCCCACAGAAACCGTGGTTTGAGCCGGGGATGGATTTTGGAATGCAGTTTTGGGAGTGTGCAAGGGAGACTGCATATTATGAGGTTATGCTTGGACGGATGAATGAGGTAATAGATAAAAAAAATGATAAGCATAAAAATATATTCAAGGGTGCAGTACAGTGCGTTCTAGACCATGGAATAATATATACTATTCAGTATTTACCCAAAAAGATCTTACGAATAGAATAGATAAGTATGGAGTGACTGACTACTAAAGATTAGTGGCTAGTAAAGTAACAGATATCTCAAACAATGAGTATTACTTGGTTTGCGAAAAATATTTCATGATATGTGGAGGGTACAGGAAAAAATATGGATAAAATTTTATCAGTTTCTATTGCTGCTTATAATGTTGAAAAAACTTTAGAGGATGTGCTAAATCCATTTTGCGCATCTAAATATAAAGACTTATTAGATGTAATGATCATAAATGACGGATCTAAGGATAAAACAGAAGATATTGCTTTACGTTATGTGAAAAAATATCCACAAGTATTTAGACTTATAAATAAAGAAAATGGGGGATGGGGCTCCACATTAAATAGAGGATTTAAGGAAGCCAAAGGAAAATATTTTAAGCAACTTGATGGTGATGACTATTTTTCACTCGAAAATCTGGATGATTTTATTCTTTACTTGAATACGGTAGATACAGACATGGTATATTCTCCGTTTGTAACATTTGAAGACAAGACGAATGCTATTATGCGTGTTATTGGTGCATATAATTGTTTTACAAGAGAAAACACATACTATATAGATGAGCTTAGTGGCTTTATGCCGGCCATGCATGATATAACAATTAAAACAGATGTTTTAAGAAATAACGCTATTTCAATAACTGAACATTGCTTTTATACAGATGTAGAATATGTTATTAAATCGTATAATTCATGCGAAACAATGAGTTATTATGAAAGACCTATATATTATTACAGATTAGCGCGTGAAGGACAAAGTATGAGTACATCAGGTGTTATTAAGCATTACGCAGAACATGAAAAAATGCTCTTTACTGTTCTTAAATATTATAAAGAGAATGTGCACATTGAAGCTAAGAATATCGCTATTAAAAATCGCTTAATTGATGTTTGTAATATGCAATATAGTTTTTATTGCATTCTTCCAACAAATAGTGCTCATAAAAAGGAATTTAAAAATTTTGATGATAAGCTTAAACAATACCCAGAATTCTATAGTAAAATACCAGGAAGTTTAATTGCCTATTTACGAAAAAATAATTTTAATGGATATTATTTTATAAGCAAAATAAAAAATTATAGAGAAAAGAAAAATAAATGGAATTTTTTTGGAGCGTAAATCATGGAAAAAATTAGTGTTATTGTACCGTATTATAATTCAAATTTGTTTTTACTTAGAAAGTGTATATCGAGCATATTAGCTCAAACCTATAAAAACCTCGAAATCTTGGTAATTATTGATGGAAGTGAAAAAAATTTAACACATATAAAAGAAGATTTTACTACAGCTGATGATAGAATAAGATTTATAGATATTCAACACAGTGGTGTAAGTGTTGCACGAAATTGTGGCATTGAAAATAGTACGGGAACATATCTCGCTTTTATTGATAGTGATGATTATGTCGATGAGGTGTTTATTGAAAAATTATATCAAGGAATACAAAGAGCTGACTTATCAATATGTGGTGTGGCGGAACAATTTTTCCCAACGGCAGATGCTTGTATAGATACAAAAATTTTCTTTTCTCTTCCAGCAGAATATAACTATTTACAGTACACAAACTTTAGTGTTAATAAGCTTTATAAACGTGAGATTATCGAACAGAATAATATTAGATTCCCAGAAACAATAAAATTGGGCGAAGATGCTATATTCTTGGCTCATTACTATGAACATATTACACAGATTACAATCTCCAGTTTACCTTTATATCACTATGTACCAAATACAACATCGGCAACAAAAAAATTTCAACCGCAGTATTGGAATTGGGAGAAGGAAGTTATATATAAACAATGGAATTTATTCCACCAATATCCGTTGACAGAACGTGAAAGCAGTTTTTGTTTTGCTTGGTTGTATCATAAGTATAAAGGAATCTTAAATTATTATCATTACTTGGGAAAAAATCAATCATCAACCATTATTCAAACAATCAGTCAAGATAAGCTGTTTTTAAATATGGTAGAAGAACCCAAAAAGATAGATGAGTTTTGGAATAAAGATATGATAAATGAGACAAAGTCCTGGAAAAGGGGAAAATTTAAATTTTAGAAGAATTGTAAGTTAAAGCTAATTGTATTTTAAAGGATAATAATTATGTGTGGAATTGTTGGATTTACAGGTTATCATCAAGCAGCTTTGATATTACTTGATGGACTTGCGAAGCTCGAGTACCGCGGATATGATTCTGCGGGAATCGCGGTTCGCGATGGGGAGAAGGACGTGGAGATTGTCAAGGCGAAAGGCCGTCTCCGCGTTCTCGCAGAGAAGACGAACGATGGAATGGCGATGCAGGGAACCTGCGGGATCGGGCATACGCGCTGGGCGACGCACGGGGAGCCGAGTGAGCTGAATGCGCACCCGCATTGCAGTGATGACCGGAACGTCGTCGGCGTTCATAACGGAATTATCGAGAATTACCAGGAACTCCGGGAAAAGCTTCAGAATAAGGGATATACGTTTTATTCCGATACGGATACAGAGGTTGCGATCAAACTGATCGACTACTATTATAAGAAATATGAGCATACTCCGGTGGATGCGATCAACCACGCGATGGTGCGGATCCGCGGTTCCTACGCGCTGGCGGTCATGTTCAAGGATTATCCGGAGGAGATCTACGCGGCGAGAAAGGACAGCCCGATGATCATCGGCGTGGCGGACGGTGAGTCGTTTGTCGCTTCGGATGTTCCGGCGATCTTAAAGTATACGAGAAGTGTTTATTATATCGGAAATATGGAAATGTGCCGTCTTCAGAAGGGGAAAGTGACCTTCTATAACCTTGACGGGGACGAGATCGAAAAAGATCTGGTGGAGATCCAGTGGGATGCCGAGGCGGCAGAGAAAGCCGGCTATGAGCACTTTATGATCAAGGAGATCCATGAGCAGCCGAAGGCGATCCGTGATACGATCAATTCTGTCGTGAAGGACGGAAAGATCGACTTGAGCGGAGTCGGGCTTTCAGAGGAGGAGATCGCAAAGCTTGGACAGATCTATATCGTGGCGTGCGGATCGGCTTACCATGTCGGCGTTGCGGCACAGTATGTGATCGAGGAACTGGCGCAGATCCCGGTCCGTGTGGAGCTCGCTTCGGAATTCCGGTATCGGAGACTCTTGTTTGCACCGAATTCCCTGGTGATCATCGTGAGCCAGTCCGGGGAGACGGCGGACAGTCTTGCGGCGCTGCGTGAGGCGAAGGCGCATGGTGTGAAGACGTTGGCGATCGTCAACGTGGTCGGTTCCACGATCGCGCGTGAGGCGGATCATGTCTTCTATACGCTTGCAGGTCCGGAGATCGCGGTTGCGACGACGAAGGCGTACAGTACACAGCTGATCGCCTCGTATCTTCTTGCAACAGAGTTTGCGCGTGTCCGCGGTGTGATCGATGAGGACCGGACGGCGGAGCTTCTTGCGGAGCTGCAGACGATCCCGGAGAAGATCGAAAAGCTTCTCGAGGACAAGGAGCGGATCCAGTGGTTTGCCGCAAAGCAGATGAATGCGCAGGATATGTTCTTTATCGGGCGCGGGCTTGACTATGCGGTCAGCATGGAAGGCAGCTTAAAGATGAAGGAGATCAGTTACATCCACTCTGAGGCGTATGCGGCCGGGGAGCTGAAACACGGGACGATCAGCCTGATCGAGCCGGGAACGCTTGTGATCGGCGTTCTGACGCAGCAGAATCTCTATGAGAAGACGGTCAGCAACATGGTCGAGTGCAAGAGCCGCGGGGCGTACCTGATGGCGCTCACGACGTATGGAAACTACAGCATCGAGGACAGCGCTGATTTCGTGATCTACATTCCGAAGACAGAGCCGTTATTCGCGGCGAGTTTGGCGGTGATCCCGCTGCAGCTGCTTGGATATTATGTATCTGTCGCAAAGGGTCTGGATGTGGATAAGCCTAGGAATCTGGCGAAGAGTGTGACGGTGGAGTAAGAGTGAGTTTGTAATCACCTCATAGTAATCACCTCATAGGCTTGGGGCACAGTGTGATGTATAAGGTGATTTTATGCTGTAGGAGCATTCCTGTAATTCATAAAAAACACCAATTGAAAAAGAACCTCAGGTATGATTGAAGTGCATTTTGACAGATGTAAACAAAATAATCATATACCGGAGGTTCTAAACAATTATACACAGAATCTGAGAGTATAACGAGGTTTGGTAATATTGAAAAGAAAGCATTGTCGAAAAATGCAATCACGATTGGGGATAGAAGGAGTCTGAAGGATTTGGCACGATAAAAAAGCGTGATAGAGTTGTTACTTAAGAGAGCTAATATTCCCCCTTTGAAGCGGTGGTTTAAATTTAAAGAGGTACATAATATGAGTAATGAAAGGGAGAAATGGATAGATAATGCAAAAGGAATTTCCATGTTGCTTGTTATTATCGGTCATGTTAGTGATGGTTTATCAGGAATTTGGAAATTTGATTTTGTGTACGGAATTCATTTAACCATGTTCTTTATACTTTCAGGATTTACGATAAAGAAAAAAAGAATTACGTTAGAATTACTGAATAAGAAGTTTGAACATTTAATGATTCCCTATTTTTTGACGTGTATAGCTATACTTGTCACAGATGTAATTAATGATTATCTGATATCAGCTACATCTATTGAAACCATAACCACGATAATAGGGATAGATTTGACAAGAAGTTTCTTCGCATCAGGCGCAATTACTAATTTTGGCGTGGTAGAGTTGGGAACACGTATAGGTGCTATATGGTTTTTACCTGCAATTTTCTTTGCGACAGTTTTCTTCCAATTTCTTTTGCAGCATTATGAAAATAGATATGATATATTGGGAATATTTAGTGTGTTTATTGCTGCTCTTGGGTATATATCAGCTCGATTTATTTGGTTGCCATTTAGCATACAGGCGGGAATGATGGCAACATTTTTTATTTGGATTGGTTATACAATAAAAAAGAAAAAAATTATTTACCAGCTGAAATGGTATCATTATATTATTGCGCAAATAGTATTACTTTTAGGAATATATGCGGGCTATTGTAATATTGATTTTGTCGCTGCCTATACAAATGACTGGATTATATCCCTAGTTGTAGGAATTTCAGGATGTATTCTTATTTATTTAATTGCTATTAAATATAAAGGAAAGATTCTAGAATATATTGGGAAAAAATCATTGCTTGTTCTATGTGCACATTTGTATGCTATAGAAACAATGGGGATGCATTTTAATCACATATTAGATGAGTGGTCTTTGAAAGGAAATACAAGGGCTTGGGTATACATAATAATAGAAGTTTTGTTTGCTATATTCTTGGCAATGATTATAGATACAGGAATGAGTTTTTTTAAGAGAACAAATGGTAATTCAACTAATCCAAAATATAATATAAGTAGAGATACTACAATTGATGTGTTACGAGGAATACTGATTATTATGATGCTTATTGGATGCTTTTCGATAAACAATAATTTGCGAATTATTATTTATTCATGCAATATAACAGCATTTGTTTTTTTCTCTGGGTATTTTTATAATACTTCACGCGGATGTATCGAAAATAAAAAAACAACGATAAAAAACTTTCTTAAACCGTATATAGTATTTATTATTTTTGATATGATACTAAATTTTAGCAAATGGAATATAGGTTATCTGAAAGATAGTTTGATACGTTATTTATTTGGAATGTCGCTTTCAAAATCCATTTTAAAAGACATTGCTTCAGTTGGGCCTGTTTGTTTTATTTTACTATTATTCGTTGTACGATATATATATATATATATTGATAAAATAAAAAACAAGTGGATTCAATGGGCGGTAATGCTATGCATATCACTGCTTGGATATGCGCTAGGAAATAAGGGATATTGGCTACCATGGAGTATAGATGTTGCCATGTATTGTATTTTATAAATTAGGAGTATATTTTAATCAAAGTGGTTTGCTTAAGTTTGCAAAAGAAAATAGCTGTATTTATTTTTTAATATCACCTATCTGGGTGTATATGATTTATACTGGAGGAATGGAAATTGCTACAAGAAATTATGGACAGTATGGGATTACTATAATAGGATCTATAATGGGAGTAGTAACAATTTATATATTTGCAGAATACATTAATCAAAATATGTCCTTTTTAAAAGAATTACTTAGAATATTTGGGCAAGAATCTATGGTTGTTCTCGTTTTACATACACTGTTAGATAGTAGAATAAGGAATATAGTATCATTACGATTTGATTCCGAACATTTCACATTTATGTTTTTGACAATTTTAATTCAATTAAGTTTAGCGATGATTTTTATTTGGGGAAAAAGAATTATTAAAACAAGAATATAAATGAAAAGTTTATCTCTGTTGTGCTGGAGAAAAAGGGTATGTATATAATTTATTAACTGATTGACAAGAAGATGTACTAAAAAGAATAGAGAGAAAAAACAAAAATGTCTAACACAAAAGGAGTATTACTACTAAAACGAAATCCAGAGATTGTTGCATTTCTGCTGTGTGGGAGCATTGCCGCTATAATAATTATCCCTATTTTATTAATGAATGACGGTTATTTTGCTTTATCACATGACTTTACCGCAGAGGAAATCCCATTTGGCATGCTGATGAATTCTGCATTGAAATCAGGTGAATTATGGAATTGGGGAATCGATCTGGGCGGTAATTTAATCGAAGCATTTAGTTTCTATAACATTGGAAGTGTATTTAACTGGATCTCATTTTTATTCCCAGTTACCATGTATCCATATGTGATAGGATGGATTTTAATTCTAAAAATTGCATTCGCAGGTTTCTCTTCGACTTTATGGATGAAGAGATATATTACTGAAAAAAATTGTCTGTTAATAGGCGCAGTATTATATGCATTTTCAGGAGCGCAGTGCATTAATATTGTCTTTTATCATTTTCAGGATGTAATCGCATTATTCCCATTAATGATGTTTACATTAGATGAATTAGTGTTGGAACATAAGAAAGGACATTTTGCTTTAGCATGTACAGTGAACTTGTTATGCAATCCTGTATTCTTTTTTGGGTCTGTATGCTTTACTGTTATATATTATGTATTTCGTTTTTTAATTCCTAATATACATGAGAAAAGTCAAATTACAACAATTATAATCTGCTGTTGGGAAGGCATTTTAAGCGTTCTTATGAGTGCTGCAATTACTGTGCCAACAATATTGTCCATGCTGAAAAATCAGCGTGCAACATCAGTGATTAACGTAGATTCGTGGCTGTCCATGTCAACGAAGGATTGGCTTACGATTGTTTCAGCATTATTTCTCCCATCTGAATCTATGGATAGCTACTCTTCGATCTTTACAACGAACTGGGGAAGCTGGAATGCCTATCTGCCTTTATGCGGAATGGTTTTTGTAATTGCTTATATATCATTAAAGAAAAACTGGCTTAGCCGTATGCTCATAACATGTATGATAATTGTGTCAGTCCCCATATTAAACAGCATGTTTATAGCTTTTTCGCCATCACCAGAACGATATGCCCGTTGGCTGTTTATGATGGTATTGCTTGAAGCACTTGCGACGGCAAAAGTTATTGAAAATCTGCAGGATTATCGAAAACAACTCAAGTACGGAAGCCTTGGATCACTTGGACTTCTTCTCGTTTATTGGTTTATGGTATCAGTTATGCCATGGGGGGATTATAAAGAACATATTGTTTTTCGTGAATTGAGATTTGCTTTTAATATCGCATGTTCAGTGTTTGGTATCCTTTTATGCATGTGGTTATGTTGTATCAAAAGTCAAAACAAATTAGGAATTTTCAGAAATACTGTTATCTGTATGAGTGCCGGTTTATTTGCGGTGACAATCTTGGATTATCAGAGAGGGAATCTTGATAATACGAATGTGAATTTTTATGAATTCTCCAATACCTATTCTAAAAATGTGGGAATATATTTGACAGAAATCCCACTGAAATTAAAACAGGATGTATTGCCATACCGTTATTATTTTGATGAGGGGATCGGGTATACATATTATAATTTTAGTATGGTAAACGGACTTCCGTCAATAAATTCTTTTACCAGTACATGCCATCCATCAATTATGAAATTTTACCAATCAATTGGGAGTGACCGGTATAATATGACGAAAGTAGGACCTACAGGAACATCGGAATTATTGGGGGCGAAATACCTGGTAACCCGAGAACAAAGAACAGATTTGAAGCTGATTCAGTCAATTGAAAATGAGTTGGGACAATGCTTCTATATTTATGATAATGTAGACGCTATTCCATTGGGAACCGTTTATGATTCCTATATAACGAAATCTGAATTTGAAACAACAGCACTGGATGTACGAGCACTGGTAATGCTCCATACTTTGGTGATTGAGGATTCTGATGAGGCAGATGTGGAGAAAGTATTGCAGCATGATCAAAACTATCAAACAATTACGAATGATTCCAGAGATCGGATCATGCAAGAGAGAAAAAATAATAATTCAACATCATTTGAGAAAAAGAAAAATGCATTTACCAATGTTGTTACCGCCGAGTGTGATGCATATGCGTTTTACAGTGTTCCATATGATCAATTTTGGCATGTGACTGTGAATGGAAAGAAAACTAAAACGTATGATGTGAATGGATTAACAGCTGTTCCGGTTGTGAAAGGAGAAAATAGTATTGAGTTTCGATATATATATGCACCGTTAAAATGGGCATTTATAATGACAGTGATAGGTGGAATATTGTTTATTATATATATGCCAAAAACACTCTATAAAAAAGATAAAGAAATATAAACAGATACGGGGGATTCATGTTTATGCATGTAAGAGAGTATGAAAAAAGATTTCTTTCAAATATTATAAAGTACAAAGATTTATATTTTTTTATAGTAGTAAATTTTATTGGAATCATTATAAGGTGTGCAGGACGTTCATTCATATCGGGAGATATGGAGTGGTGCTTGATTCCGTGGTATGATCAAATTAAGGAAACAGGTGGATTTTCTGCCCTCGCTCAGCAGACGGGTGATTATAATATTTTATACCAAACGATTGTTGCAGCAATGACATACATTGACATTAACTGTGTTTTCTTGTATAAGGGACTTTCTGTTCTGTTTGACTTTATTTTAGCGTTTTCAATCGCATGGTTTCTTACGAAAATAACTTCAAAGAAAATTTTCGGAACTCAGTTTAATTTGATGTATTGTGTCATTTTTCTATTGCCAACAGTAGTGTTGAACTCAGCATATTGGGGACAGTGTGATTCTATCTATTCAACGTTTTTAGTATTGACCTTATTTTTCATCTTTGATGAAAAGTACATAGGTGCATTTATCGTGTTGGGTTTAGGGTTTGCTTTTAAATTGCAAATGATCTTTGTTGTTCCGTTCATCATTAGTTATTATTTTTGCACTCAAAAGTTTAGCGTAGCTAATGCAGGAATATCAGCCATTGTTTTCTGGATGACAGGTGCTGTTGGATTCATTTATGGAAGAAATTTATTAGATCCTTTCAGAATTTACGCCAACCAAACGAGAACATATGAACATATGTATATGAACTTCCCTAGTTTTTGGGTGTTGGTTGGAGATAATTACGGCAATCTGAGAATGTTTGCTATTCTGGTGACGATTACACTTCTTGGATGTGGATTATATTTTATGTTGTCACAAAAAATAAGAATGTGTACCTTAGAAGATCAGATTAGTATTGCGACAGGGTTTATCTGGACATGCTTGTTATTTTTACCGGCAATGCATGAACGATATGCTTATCCGTTGGATATTTTACTGTTTATGTTGAGCTTCCTAAACAAAAAATATCTCGTATACGCTTTGGTTGCTGTGATATTAAGCATGATGACGTATGCACATTATTTATTTGGTACAGAGGAAGTAACGCAGTATCATGTTTTACTATATATTTTAATGTATGTGAAATATATAGCGATGCTGGTAAATGACCACGCAAAAGATCGGAGTGCTAAGTAAAAATGAGTGATCGATTATATGTCGTAATTCCCTGTTATAATGAAGAAACCGTTCTTCCAATTACATCAAGAATATTTTTGAGCAAATTGAACTCTTTGATTCAAACTGATAGAATTTCTAAGGACAGCAGAATTCTGTTTGTTGATGACGGAAGCAAAGACAAAACATGGGAGATCATTTGCAACCTGGCGAAGCAGGATGAGCATTTCATCGGAATTTCCCAGAGCCGCAATCGCGGACATCAAAATGCGGTTCTGGCGGGACTGATGGAAGCAAAAGATAAATGTAATATTACGATTTCTATCGACTGTGATGGTCAGGACGATATCAATGCCATGGATGAGATGGTCGAGCAGTACCGTCAGGGATGCGAAATCGTATACGGTGTCAGAAGCAGGCGTGATACGGATTCGTTTTTTAAGCGTTTTACAGCAGAAGGCTTCTATAAGCTTTTAAACTGGATGGGAGCAGAGGTTGTCTATAATCATGCAGATTATCGACTGGTTTCAAGCCGTGTTCTGAAAGAATTTGCAAATTTCAAGGAAGTCAATCTGTTCCTGCGCGGAATGTTCCCACTTGTCGGCTTTAAGAGCACCAGCGTGTATTATGAGAGGCATGAACGAATCGCAGGGAAGAGCCATTATCCGCTTTCTAAAATGCTGGCACTTGCTTTCGATGGAATAACAAGTCTCAGCGTAAAGCCGATTCGGATTATCACGGCGCTTGGAACCGTGATTGCGGGATTGAGCTTTCTCGGGGTGATCTGGTCGATCGTCATGCGGCTCATGGGCAATGCGGTCGCCGGATGGTCCAGTATGGTCTGTATTATCTGTCTCCTCGGAGGTGTCCAGCTGGTCTGCCTTGGTGTTCTTGGAGAGTATATCGGAAAAATCTATATGGAAGTAAAGCATCGTCCGAGATATATTATCAGTGAGCGGACAGAGGAGAAGAAAGATACAGATGTAGATACAGAGAAATGATAATGCAGTTATTCAAAAAATATCAGCAGCCAATTTTATATCTCTTTTTTGGAGTTTGTACAACTGCTGTTAATATTATTACATACTATCTGTGTGCGCATCCGCTGCATTTATCTGTTGTAGCGAGTACCTGTATCGCATGGGTCATATCGGTATTATTTGCGTATATTACGAATAAGTGGTGGGTATTTGAGAGCAAAAATCTTCAGCTTCGTGCCATGATGCAGGAATTTGTGTCATTCGTATCATGCAGATTATTTACCGGGGCATGTGATCTGCTGATCATGTATGTTTTTGTGGATTGCATGGGGATGAATGACCTTTTTATTAAGATTGCTTCAAATGTGCTTGTTGTGATTTTAAATTATGTAGCGAGTAAATTGATTATTTTCAGGAAAAAAGGATAAGGCAGGAAATACAAAAGAGTGGAAGCGATAATCTGGATCGCAGCGGCGATCATTGTATATTTTACAGGAACCGGAAAGAAACAGGAGAAGGGAAAAGATCGCAAGGAGAAACTATATCTCGGCTGTTCCCTATTCGCAGCGATATGCTGTGAATTTGCGATCAAGGTGGTGTTCCATATCCACTACCTGTCGATATGGCTGATCCTGACGTACGCGCTGATCGCGGCGCAGTGCAGCCGGATGTTGTGGATTTTCATTTGCATACCGGAGAAACGGAACCAGGTTTATTCCATGTCGATCAAGATGGCGGTCGGCATGGGGATTCTGGCGTTTTATTATGTGAATCTTTCGCGTGATGTGATCGGCGTCACGAAGATCGCAAACCAGTTCCCACCGGTGAGTACGGGGATGGCGGATCTCATGATCCTCGCGGCGACTGCGATCTGGATTTATGGAACGGACGTACTCCGGCGGTTTCCGGAGTGTGCGAGAGCGCTCTACTGGATCTTCCTGGCGATCACTCCGTTTCTTGCATTTTTCCTCGAGGAACTCTGTTGGAACCCGTCGGTGACGGGGATCAGCCTTTTAAACGGGGAGCTGAACGTCCTGATCTATCTGATTCTGGAAGTCCTGTTTGTGTGCCTGATGCAGAAAGGGATGCTTGGGCTCCAAGCGTTATATATCTTTGCGTGGATTGTCGGTGCGCTCAATTATTATCTCCTGAAGTTCCGCGGACAGCCGTTCCTTGCAACGGATATTTTTGCACTGCGGACCGCGATGTCGGTCGCAGGGCAGTATACGTTTGAGGTTGCGGAAGAGCTGGCGTTTACGTTTCTGATTCTGTATTTTCTGTTTACCTGTATGTGGGCGCTTGGTAAGACGGAAATCTTTCAGAAGAGAGCGGGAAAGAAACGGATCCTGATCAAGGGCTGCGGAGCGATCGGGGCAGCTGCGGCGTTGTTTTTCTGGATTGGCAGCTATGATTTCCCGGATACTTACAATATCGGTGTTGATTTCTGGTGGCAGGCGAATACATATCAGGCGACCGGTTTTGCTCCGGCGTTTATCTCATTCTGGCAGAGGATGAAGATCAGTAAGCCGGATGGGTATACAGAGCAGAGTGCGGAACAGATTTTTGATGAGTACGGGGCGGCGGAAGCTCCTGCGGAAACGGAGAAGAAGGACACCGGTGAACAGCCGATGATCATTACGATCATGAATGAATCGTTCAGTGATCTGAGTGTTCTGGGACCACTCGCATGTACGGAGGATGATCTTTCGTTTTTCCATTCGCTGAAGGATGATCCGCATACGATCGAGTATGGATGGGATTATGTTTCAACCCGGGGCGGCGGGACATCCACGACGGAGTTCGAATATCTGACGGGGGATTCGATGACCTATACAAACGGGATCAATCCGTACTCCAGCTTTGATTTTACGAATGTGCCGTCCATGGTCTCGATCTTAAAGGAACAGGGCTACCACACGATCGCGATGCATCCGGAAAATCCGGAGAACTGGCGCAGAAGTGTTGTGTATCCGAAGCTCGGATTTGATGAGTTTCTGTCGATCAGCTCGTTTGAGGATAGTGAGCGGACGGTTTGGAACCGGGTGTCTGATCTTGGGGATTATCAGAAGCTGATCGAGGTCTATGAGGCGCAGACGGAGCCGACCTTTATTTTCAATGTCACGATGCAGAACCACGGAGGATATGACGGGATCGGGGAGCTGAAACCGGAGGAGATCGTCGATGTTGATGAGGAATACAGCGGGTATTCGGATCTTCAGATGTATGAGTCGCTGATCGCGAAGTCGGATCAGGCGCTCTCGTATCTGATCTCCTATTTTGAGCAGGTGGACCGGCCGGTACTTATCTGCTTCTTCGGGGATCATCAGCCGGCGCTGAATGGGGACTTTGAGAATGCGCTCAGGGAAGCCGGGAGAGAAGACACGGATACGGATCTTACGATGACGGAGAAGATGTATACGGTGCCGTATTTTATCTGGAGCAATTATGAGATCCCGGAGGACTATTCGATGAAAAATTCCCAGGGAGAAGATGTGATCAGCACGAATTATCTCGGGACGCTGGTCCGGAAGTATGCGGGGCTGGAGCTGTCCGCCTATGACCGTTACCGGATGAACCAGAGAGAGCAGATCCCGGTGTTTAATTTCGCGGGATATATGACCGCGGATGGGGACTGGTATGATCTCTGGGCGGAGAATAGTTACAGGGAATGGATCGAGAGGTACCGGACGGTGCAGTATTATGCGTTGTTTGATCGGAAGAGGAATGGGAGGTATTTTGTGGGGGAGTGAGGGCCACTGCTTTCAGCACCTGAAAAAGCAATGCTCAAAGCTTGACTACACAGCGATATTGACGTATGCTGAATGTGGAAGACAATACTATGGTTGATATCAAAGAGTGGAAATAATAAATGGAACCTATAAAATGGTTTCGGGATTTTTGGAGGGGGAATTGGCATGAGTGGCGTAGCAACTCTTAGCAATAAGAAAAACTATACCGTGTTCCAGTTCGGAAACCATGTGATCCGGTTCGTTGCTCCGTATTCGTTGGAACGATATACAGCAGTGAAAGAATGGGACACTTGTATTTCGATGTCGATAAGTTCTTAAATCCAATTAAAAGCGTGGAGGTGGCAAATATCAGGAAATGTACTTGAAATGGTCAGAATACAGTCAGGAAGGATTCTATGAGAAGAATACTTGATAACTGTATTCTGCTGAGCCCGGCGGTCTGACAATAATAAATTAAGACTTTCCATTTTAGACCTGGAAAGTCTTAATTTATATATGGAGAGATTTCTTATTGGTGGAAAGGTGAAGAGGAATTTGAAATGCTTAAAGAATTTAAGGCAGCAGGAATAAAAATTGAGATGGTTCAATTGCAGAGTATCTGTTGTCGATTCTGATTCGTATGATCCGAAAGTGTTTCAGATTACAAGTTGAGAGAAGGTCGCTTTAAGCTTATTTTGAATCATATAATGTTAAGCTGTGGATGGTTTAGATTGCCGGCGAAGACAAAGGAAATAAATTATCAGGAGAACATCACAAAATGAAGAATGTAACACTTGTTATCATGGCCGCTGGGATCGGCAGCCGTTTTGGCGGCGGAATTAAACAGTTGGAACCGGTTGGACCGAACGGAGAGATCATTATGGATTATTCGATCCATGATGCGTTGGAAGCGGGATGCAATAAGGTTGTATTTATTATCCGAAAGGATATCGAGAAAGATTTTAAGGAGATCATCGGAAAGAGGATTGAGAAGCTGGTTCCGGTCGAATACGCATACCAGTCTGTGGATGAGCTTCCGGGCGGGAGAAGGAATACCTGGGGAAGAACGAAGCCGTGGGGAACCGGACAGGCGGTCCTTTGCGTGAAGGATATCGTGAAGGAATCGTTTATCGTGATCAATGCGGATGACTATTATGGCAAAGAGGCGTTTGTAAAGCTGTATCAGTATATGACAACGGAAATGGACGTGGATGCGCCGGTTTATGATATCTGCATGGCAGGATTTATTCTTTCCAATACGCTGAGCGAGAACGGCGGTGTGACTCGCGGTGTCTGCACGGTAGACAGGGACGGATATCTTCAGCGTGTGACGGAAACGTATGAGATCCGGATGAAAGATGGAGAGCTGACGGCGTGCGATGATGAAAAGAAACCGGTTTCCGTAAATGCCGGTCAGCATGTTTCGATGAACATGTGGGGACTTCCGCCGAGATTTTTGGAACTGTTAGAGGGCGGATTTGCTGAATTTCTGGACGAACTTGGCGAGGATGCCATGAAAAAGGAGTATCTGCTCCCGAAGATCATCGATAAGCTTTTAGCGGAACAGAAAGCCCGTGTGAAGGTCCTGGAGACGGGAGACCGGTGGTTTGGCGTTACTTATAAGGAGGACAAGCAGGTGGTTGTGGACTCGATCCGGGAGCTGATTGCGAAGGGCATTTATAAGGACGAACTGTTTTCATAATGGTTTCAGGTCGGCTGAAAAGGTTTGATCGGTCTGGGAATGTGTGAAGCGAGTAGAAATGTTCTGATGGCTGCTTGCGGCTATAAGTAAGATAAAAATTAAATGATTTTGTGAAGGAGAGAGAAGATGTACGATTATTTAGTAGTAGGCGCCGGTCTCTACGGCGCAGTGTTTGCACATGAGGCGAAGAAACATGGGAAATCAGTTTTAGTGATCGATAAGCGTCCGAATATTGCGGGAAATGTTTATACGGAGGATATCGAGAAGATCCATGTACATAAATATGGCGCACATATTTTCCATACCAATAACCGCAAGGTCTGGGAGTATGTGAATCAGTTTGCAGAATTCAATCGTTTTACAAATTCCCCGGTGGCAAATTATCATGGGGAGCTGTATTCGTTGCCGTTTAACATGTATACATTTAATAAAATGTGGGGCGTTGTAACACCGGAGGAAGCGGCTGAAAAGATTGAAGAACAGAAAAAGGCAGCTGGGATCACGGAGCCGAAGAATCTCGAGGAGCAGGCGATCAGCCTTGTTGGAACTGATATTTATGAAAAGCTTGTAAAGGGATATACGGAGAAGCAGTGGGGAAGACCGTGTTCGGAGCTTCCGTCGTTTATCATTAAGCGCCTTCCGGTGCGTCTGACGTTTGATAATAACTATTTTAATGCGTTATATCAGGGAATTCCGATGGGTGGATATACGAAGATGGTTGCCAATATGCTTGAGGGCGTTGAGGTGAAGCTTGGCGTGGATTATCTGGCGGAGAAGGAAGCGTATGACGCAATGGCGGAGAGAGTGATCTACACGGGCGCAATCGATGCGTATTTTGACTTTAAGCTTGGCGCATTGGAGTACCGTTCCGTCCGCTTTGAGACCGAGCTTCTTGATAAGCCAAATTTCCAGGGCAACGCGGCTGTGAACTATACGGATTCGGAGACTCCGTGGACACGTATCATCGAGCACAAGTGGTTTGAGTTCGGAAAGGACGATGAGGGAAACGAAATTCCGAAGACGGTGATCAGCCGTGAGTACAGTTCCGAATGGAAGCCTGGAGATGAGCCGTATTACCCGGTTAATGATGAAAAGAATGGGATTCTCTATGCAGAGTACAAAAAGCTTGCAGAGGGCGAGCAGAAGGTCGTATTCGGTGGTCGTTTAGGTGAGTATAAGTATTATGATATGGATGCAGTGATTGCATCGGCACTGGATATGTGCGCACAGGAAATTGCATAAGTCAAGAAGATAAGTAAAGGTCAAACCACTCGCCTTTCACTATAACCATTTTTAGTGCATACTTGAGAAAACCAATAGATTTTTTTAAGGAGGACTAAAGACTATGAATCAGTGTATTCACGAAGTCCGTGCGGAATACTGGAGAAAGATCATCCAGACTTGTGGACAAAGACCTGTCGGACAATCGGCCAAACGCTGGATGGATGAAAACGGCATCCGGGAGCAAAGCTACTACCACTGGCAACGGCGCTTCTGACAACAGGCTTATGCGGAAATGGATGGCATGATCCTGTAATGGAGCATAGCTGACACTCTGGTTATGGGCAGGCAGGACGAAGGAAGTTAGAACCTCTGGAGACAGAGATGATCCTGGTGGATATAGGAGGTTAGCTGCCATAGAGGGATGGGTATACACAAGGCCAGTAAAGCGGAAATCAATGACGTTTTATTGCGTATACCCTCTAACCACTATTTCAGTACCTGATACATCGAAATGCTCATAGCTGTGGCTTATTCACTGAGATATGAACGGTTGAAAAACCTTGAATTTTCAATAATAAACACTTGATTATATGAGGAGATAAAAAGGCGATAAATATAGAGAAAATTTTTAGTTGATTGAGATTGGAATTTCAAGGAACAACACATCTTGCAAACGTTAGAATTTTAGTAATTAATAACTGGGGGTATATAAAATGTATATATCTGTAAATGGTTTTCAACTTCCCAGAGAAATTGAAAGGGATTCGGATTATGTAAAAGATTTGCATGATTATTTAGAGACATATAAGAAATATGTCTGTAGTGAGCTGATTGGTCAATGTGTTGAAAACATAGAAAAAAATATAGAAGTGAATATTCAACTAATAGAAGAGTGTTTAAGTGAATATTTTAAAGACAATGTATCAAAAGCGTATACTGCAATCAAAAACTTGTTAACAGAATACATATCGAAGGAAAATGGTACACCATTTATTGTTGCAACACTGAACAGCAATTATGCATTTAGAGGGAGTGCACCTAAAGAAATTAGAAGTTCGATATATTCTAAATGTGATACTATGTATGAGGAAATGTTGAATCATGAATTGACTTTTTTTAGAGCGCGTATTGATAAGGAAAATATTAAAGGAAAGGATATGTTACATATTCCATTCAATAAAAGGGAAATGATAAAAACTCAGAGATTTAGTATATCGGGAATACCATGTATATATTTATCTACATCATCTTATGGATGTTGGATTGAAATGAATAGACCTGATTCGAAGTCATTTCAGGTATCCTCTATTAAGATTCCTACAGATATTAAAGTGTTAAACTTATGTATACAGCAAAATTTAATAAATGGAAAAATGGCAGTGATTCAAAATACAAAAGAATGGAAGGAAGCAATACAATGTTTAGAGATATTCCCGTTGGTTATAGCAACATCATATCATGTTAAACAGAATGATAGATCATTTAAATCAGAATACATTATTCCTCAAATTGTTATGCAAGTATGTGGTGAACTTGGAATAAAAGGGATAGCATATTTATCTAAAAAAGTGGAAGATAAATATGCATATCCGTATGCAGTTAATTTGGCAATTCCAATACCGAGTAATGATTGTAGTGAATATTGGGATAGAATAGATGATGTAGAAATTACTGAGCCGGTTAGATTTTCGGATTTCTTAAGCGATGAGGGTCAAAATAAAAAAAGTAGAAAGAAATATTTATCCTATTCTAGTGAAATATATAAAGATAATTATAGTAACAAAATATGGCTGGAAGAAGAGGCTAAAAAATATATAGAAACAGAATATGCTGCATTTGATGAATATGTATTAGAACAAGAGTTTAAAAAGTTTACACAATTATGAATAAGTACCAGGTGCTCATTTCGAACATTCATTTCCTCTATACTGTAAAAACGAGCGGTTCACGTTAAGAGTACATTAAGCAATGGAATAAAATACCAATACAATTCTTGGATCTTTAGTATATAATGAAATTCATCAAATAATGATGGAGGATAATTATGCTACATAATGATTACTTGAATATTGAGCAATTTAAAATATATAAGGAATGTATATATGATGGGAACATAGAAAAAGCAAAGAATATGTTATTAGAAACTATTCCAAGGGATCAAGTAATTTATAAATACTGTCGAGGACTAAATCGTGATTGGAATAGAATTATAAAACCAGAACTCTCATTAAGTCAAGCCGGGGGATTTAATGATCCATATGATTGTGCATTTCTATGTAATTGTCATAGTAATGAAATATATAATGGGGAAAACGAATATAATCTTGCGGTAGAAAAGGAAATCGAGCAGTATGAGCAGGATAAAAAATCGTACATTATGCAAAACACAGTATATGTAGGGTGCTTTTCTGAGAGAAATGATTCATTACTCATGTGGAGTCATTATGGAGATGAACATAGAGGACTTTGCATTGGCTACAATTTGCATGATTTAATAAAAAAATATAATTGCTTTCCCGTTATATATAGTGACGAAATGCCGCAGAGAAAAAACTTGCAATTGGATAAGGAAGAAGCCTTGATGAAACATATTTTAACAAAGTATACGGATTGGTCTTATGAAAAAGAATGGAGAATAGTTCAAATTGATCAAACTTGTGAGGACAAACGTAAAGACATTCCGTTTGAAAGACCGATAGAGGTGTATATGGGATTAAGTAAAAAAGTAGAGGATAAGTATAGAAGAAATCATGAAATGTGCATTAATCTCAAAGAAAATGATGATTCTATAAAGGTAAGTGAAGTAATGAGAAACGATACATTTTATGTGGATGATATAGAAATTACAAATTACAGACGTAAGCTGAGGGAGGATGGACAAAAATTAAAACTATATAGTTTTGAATTGAGTAGACGAAGATTTGAATTAGAAAAAAAGACATGGAGTACAAGCATTTAAAATTAGTGAGTGAAATGAGGCTGTCGCTAACGGAGCCGAGGGTGCGGACATTTTCTTGGACTATCGAGCCTATGAAACTTTTTCTGTAAAATAACCATCATAAGGTCCTTCTATGATAAAATAAATATCATTAGGAGGGCCTTTTATTATGTAAACGCTCCATAGCAAGTACCTGTTCCTCCACTCCTTTTTCTGCCATAATAGTCTCACACTATACAGATTCAAAAAAGTTAAGTACTCAACTTTTTTGACCGCCTATGGAGGTCTATCTATGAGCAGTCAAACAAGTTTAGTTGCTGAACAGGTTCGGTTGCAGCAATGGGTGGCACAGATCCAGGATTGTAAAACCGCCCTGCAGATATGAAAGTAGAAACCTGGTGCAGTGAGCATGGCATCACAAAAGCGAATTATTATCGTCTGAAAAGAGTCCGCAAAGCATGTTTGGAGGTCTACAATCCAGAACCGGCGTTTGTGGAACTTCCTCAGCCGACAGAGAAAGCTCTGCCCCAGGAAGACAGCAGCTTAAAACCGACAGCTATTCTGCGAAATTCCAGAGGATTGGCACTTGAAATTTATAATCCTGTCTCTAAAGATATGCTTCAGTGTATCCTGGAGGTGCTGTCTAATGCTGAATGACGCCACAGGTCTGAAAAAAATCTATCTTGCAGCTGGTTATACCGATCTGCGGAGAGGAATGGATGGTCTCGCAACGATCATCCGGTTCCGGTTTCAGCTCGATCCGTATGATAAAAATACGCTCTTTCTTTTCTGCGGGAAGAAGACGGACCGGATCAAGGGACTCTTATGGGAAGGGGATGGGTTCCTGCTTCTTTACAAGAGACTGAGCAACGGTGCCTTCAACTGGCCACGTTCCGTAGAAGAGGCGTTGGAAATATCCCCGGAACAGTATACGATGCTGATGCAAGGGCTTGAAATTCTCCCCAAACATCCGATCAGGCCAAATGATCCGCCTAAAAGATTGATGTAACATTTGTGCATTATGGAGAAAAAATTTCCATATTTCACAAAAGAAAAGAGAATCTCTTCCGTTTCATAAAGCTTATCCACAGAATTCAGTCCGCAGGAATCAACCCACACGGTTTCGGACAGAAAAATCGTTCTGAATCTGTGGATAGCAGTACAGAACATCTGGAATCCTGAAAAGCTATCCCAGGTGCTCTGTAGTGTTATCCACCGTCATTATGCCGAAAGGAAAACAGGCGCCAGGTGGCAGAAAACGTACAGATCTGGTACAATGGACTCATTAAGAAAAGGAGTTTCTGCCATGGCGATGAAGTTCACAGAAGAACAGTTAAACAGCTTTGATAAATCTATGCTGATCCAGTTATTTTTGAATCAACAGGAACAGTTAGAAAAGGTCAGTGCCGACCTGCATTCCCTAGATACGAAAATGCAGGCAATGATGGAACAGCTGATCCTGGCTAATAAGAACCGGTTTGGACGTTCCTCTGAAAAAATGGAGGATGCCCAGCAGCTCCGTTTTGCTGAAGTGGATGGAACCATTGTGTTTTTTAATGAAGCCGAAGCTGTCTGTGATCTGGAGGCACCGGAACCAGAGACTCTGGAGCCGGCACCGGAACGCACCGGAACCAGAGACTCTGGAGCCGGCACCGGAACGCAGAAAAAAAGCAACCTGTAAGAAAGCACAGGATATGTCCGGGCTTCCTACAAATCGGATCGACCACTACATGACCGAAGAAGAATTAACAGAAGAATTCGGTGAAAACGGCTGGAAACAGCTTCCAGATGCTATTACACGCAGATATCGTTTCATTCCGGCAAAAGTCGAGGTGGATGAGCACCATGTTGGTGTATATGCCAGCAAAACAGACGGGCACATGATAAAAGCAAAG
>Ga0129313_1000483_pt1 | contig 33752 bp, 28 predicted proteins | sample O1105metagenome_FD_94436 | JGI IMG/M metagenome (GOLD analysis project Ga0129313, IMG submission 94436) | Orangutan group fecal microbial communities from fecal samples from Wisconsin, USA - O1105 metagenome | ecosystem: Host-associated > Mammals > Digestive system > Large intestine > Fecal...
GCCTTAGTACAGCTAGTCAGTCGATTGAGAATTTCCTTATGGGGATGGCCAAAGCTATTATTGTAGCCACAGGAAATAACCGCCCAGCCAGGATTTACCGCTGTCAAAAATTCCTGACTGCTGGAGGTGCGGCTGCCATGATGGCCTACCTTTAGCACTGTACTGGCTACATTGGTGCCATTAGCCAATACCTGCTGTTCCTGCTCCGCTATCAAATCCCCAGTAAACAAAAAAGAAGCCTCCCCATAGCTCACCCGTATCAAATTAGAAAATTCATTGCCAGTGGCCTGCAGCTGACTTTCCTGCACCTTCTTTGACTCCGGAGAATAAAGCATATCTATCCGTACTCCATCCAATTCTATACTACTGCCCTCCTGCAAGGGCACCAGCAGCTTTTTTATTTTCCCTATTTCCCCTGTGCCAAAAGTTTGAAGATAATCCCCTGCTCCCTCATGGCCAATGCCGATAGCACCTACCGGTATTTTAGTCAAGATACCTTTCACCCCTCCTGCATGGTCATCATGGGCGTGGGTAAGAAAAATATAGTCCAGCTTTTCCACGCCATAATGCAGGAGATAAGGTACATCCACCCTGCTGCCAATATCATAGCTTCCTTCCCTTACTCCCCCAGTATCCACCATAAAGGCTCTGCCGTGTGGAGTTATAACCAGGGCACTATCTCCTTGGCCCACATCAATAAAATGCACCTGCATTTCCTTATTATTCCACCCCATCTGCCAACAGCAGAAAACTACTGCCAGCATTCCCAGTAATAAAAAAGCTTGCCAGCCTTTTGAATCCCTTAGCTTCTGTCCAATAGCCAGCAGATATTTACTACCAACGCAGAGCATTAGTCTTTTCCTGTGTTCATCACCAATAACCAGCCAACCAAGTCCCATATAATACAACATTCCCCCCCACCAACTGAAGGTAGGCATATAGATTTGACTTCCCGGCAAAGCCGCCACCCAACGGGAAAGCTCATAAACCAAGCCCAGCACCACACTGGCCAGAAGAAAAACCACCTTACCTGCCAAAGGAAGTAGACTGGCTAGCAAGCCTGCCAGCAGTCCTGCCACAATAATCCATTCCACAATGGGAGCAATAACCAAATTGGCCAACAAGGAGCTAAGGGAAAGCACATTAAAATACCAAGCGATTATGGGAAGTACAGACAGCTGGGCACCTATAGTAACAGCCATACTATCTGCAACAAATATTGGCAGTTTCTTGCGCAGTCTTTCCCTAAGAGGTGGCGCTAAATACAAAAGGCCAGCGGTAGCCCCAAAGGACAATTGAAAACTAATATCAAAAAGCCACAGGGGAGAATATAGCAACAATCCCAAAGCCACCAATCCCAGGATATGCTGAGCATCCCTTTCCCTGCCGGCAGTTAAGGCCAGTAGTGTTAAAATTCCCATTAAAGCAGAACGAATAACTGGAGGAATAGCCCCTGCCAAAAGGCTATAAAACAATATAACCCCTGTAGCCAAGGCTGCTGTTGTCCTGGGGGACATATGCAGAAAACGCCCTACAATATTTGCGGTACCAGCCATCAAAGTTATATGAGAGCCGGATACAGAAAGAATATGAACAATGCCGGTTACAGTAAAGGCCTCCAACAGTTCTGGGCGTATCCCCTGATAACCACCAAAAAGCATGGCAAAAATCGCTGCCGCATCCTGCTTTGGCATAGCCTGAGCCATATAGGCCTCATATTGCTTCCGCACCTGCTCCGCCAGCTTTGCCAAGGATTTTTCCTGTCTTGGCTCTATAACAAGACTATATTTGCTAATCATAGCCCTGCCACAGATACCCTTGGCTTTATTGCTCATAACCGTATTCATGCGTCCTGGATTGCCATAGTCATGAAATTCACTAATCGTACCTACTAATTGAATACCATCTCCCACCTGACCATAGATGCCTTCTATAGACTCAACAGCAGTATCATCTTCTAAACCTGTTGCCTTATTTTTCCCCTGCTGAGGTAATTTTTTTAGAGATTCCTCCCCGCCATATACCAACAATTTTCCCTGCATGACTTGGCCTGCTTTGCCGGATTTGCTTCCCTGCCAAGCCTTCTCCACCTCTACCACATATTGCAGATGAAGCTTGCCCTTTTCATCTCTAGTAACATTGGGTGGCTCAGCCAATTTTCCCTGCAGCTTTACCTGCTGGCCAGCTAATTTAATTATATTGTTTTCTTCTATATTTATAGCTAAATAATATCTCCCTGCTCCTAACAGAATCAGGCCCATCCACAGGCAGGCCCAGGCCATTTTATACTCCTTCTTAATAAGCACTGCTCCTACCAGCAGTAACAGCAAGGCACCTAGAAAAAATACTCCTTGATATGGCTGAAGCTTCATGGCATCAGCCAGTAGAATCCCTACCACAAGACCAGCCAATAGCAGATTTACAAAGGCCTTGGGATGCTGACCATATTTCATATAGCTATTTGCTCCTTTAGCTTGGCATATTTGGCCTTGCCTATGCCCTTAACCTGCATAATATCCTCTGGAGCTTGAAAGCTGCCATTGGCCTCACGATAATCTATGATCCGCTGAGCCATAGCCGGCCCTATGCCCTTAAGCTTTTTCAGCTCCTCCACATTTGCAGTATTAATATTTACTATTTCACCACTGGCATTTTTTCCTTGCTCAGGGGAACTGGTCTTAGAAGCCCTACTTGCAACACTCCCCTCTGCACCAGAATTATTCCCTTGACTTCCTGTATTGCCATCTTTAGAGATAGCTTTCCCCTTTACCCGAATTTCCATACCATCCTTAACGGTAGCCGCCATGTTCACCTGACTGCTATCGGCGGTAGGCAGCAATCCCCCACATTGATTAATGGCATCTCCTACCCGCCCTTCCCAAGGCACATATACCACCCCTGGCTTTGCCACCTCTCCTGTAACATATACAGCCACCTGCCTTTCACTGGCAGCCTCCTTATTATCAGAGGATAAGATCGACAAATCCACAGCCTGACCAGACTGCTGATAATCATAAAAACTAATTCCCGCCACCAGCAACAATATAATCCCCAAAGCTCCCATAACCTTCTTGTACATAGGCATTTTTCTCACCTCCGAATATTTTCTTCAATATAGCACTAACTACTTTATTTTTCAATACTTCCAATTATCGTCATATTATATATATAAAGAAACATGATTTCTTCAGCAAATTTCTAATAAAATAAAAAAAGACCGCTTCCCTGCTGATTTTCAACAAGGAAACAGTCTTCAACGCAAAATATTTATCTATTGTCTACCTTATCCATAGCCACCAAATCATGCTGGCTGAATCTCTGCCAAGCCAGTTCCTCAAATTTGGTGCCAGGCTTGCCATAATTGGTATATGGATCTATGGAAATTCCCCCTCTTGGCAGGAACTTACCCCATACCTCCAGATATCTTGGCTCCAGCAGCTTCACCAGATCTTTCATGATAATATTTACCACATCCTCATGAAAATCTCCGTGATTGCGGAAACTGAAAAGGTACAGCTTCAGGGATTTGCTTTCTACCATCTTAATATCCGGCACATAGGAAATATAAATGGTAGCAAAATCCGGCTGACCTGTAATAGGACACAGGCTGGTAAACTCAGGACAGTTGAATTTTACCCAATAATCCCGATCTGGGTGCTTATTGTCAAAGGTTTCCAGCACCTCTGGCTTGTAGTCAAAATCATATTTGGTATGCTGATTGCCCAAAAGGGTGATGTCAGGCATATTTTCTCTATCTCTACTCATAATTCTTCTATATACCTTTCTTTTATCCAATAGTGAAGGTACTCCCGCCTATAGAGGCGGGAGCTTCCTGCTTAAAAACTGGTATAAGGATTGCCCGGCTCCACAAAGAATTTTTTCTCAAATTCCTCTGGTGGCTCTGGCCGGCCAAAATAATAGCCCTGAATAGTATCCGCATGACAGAAATCCCGTAGTAGCAAATATTCCTTTTCGGCTTCCACGCCTTCAATGCAACAAGTAATATTCACACTATGACATAGTTCAATGGTGGATTTCACCAGCTGACGGTCAAATTCATTATCTGGCTCCATAATATTTACAACAAAAGCTCTATCTATTTTTACAATATCACAGGCCAAATGCTTCATATAGGCCAAAGAGGAATAGCCTGTGCCAAAATCATCCATAGCAATACTCATGCCTAAATTCCTAAACCGCTGGAACTGGGCATTAACATTGTTCCAATCAGATACAATGGCTGTTTCTGTCAGCTCCAAAACAATTAAATAAGGAGGCAAATCATATTTTTTCAGACACTCAAGGGCAAAATCCTCAAAGCCCTTTTCCTTAATCTGCTCATAGGAAAGGTTGATGCTGATTCTCATGCCGGGCCACTTCTCCTGCCAAGCCTTACACTGCTTTACAGCTGTTTCAAATATCCAGCGTCCCACCAAAATAATCATCTTGGTTTCTTCCAGAATCCGCACAAATTCCATAGGGGAAACCATGCGGCCCTTGGGACTGCGCCACCTTAGCAGAGCCTCTGCCCCGATCAGCCTCTGGGTTCTGGCGTTAACCTGGGGCTGATAAAACAAGGAAAAGCCTTCATAATTATTTTCAATGCTATCATGAAGCATTTCCCGCATATTCACAGAGCGAAGCCAGCGGTTATACTGCTCCTTGCTGAAAATAACATTCTTGTTTTTGCCCTCCCGCTTGGCCTGATCCAAGGCAGCCTCGCAATGCTTGTGCAACACCAAATAGTCCTTGCCACCCTGGGGATAGGCCACCGTACCGGCAGAAATGGTGCAGAACAGGGTTCGTCCCTCCACCATATGAGGATGACAAAAGGCTTTTTGAATATCCTCGTAAAGATTCTTCGCTGAATCCTCATCCAGGCCTGGCATTACTAAGCCAAACTCGTCTCCATCCAGCTTGTAGAGGCGAACTCCCTCTGGCAAAACCTTTTCTATAGCCTCTGCCGCCAGCTTCAACATAATATTGCCATAACGACGATTATAGGATTCATTAATAATCTTGAAATTATCCAACCCCATAATCATAATGATGCCCTGGCCATATTCGCCATCTACTCGCACCAAAGCTTCTTTGACAGCTTTTTCAAATCTGTATTTCCCCAACAAGCCTGTATTGGCATCTGCCTGAATCTTTTGCTCCATCTGCTTGATAACACCAGCAAAAAGTTCTGGCTGACCTGTGCGGCTGTCAAAGGATACAACACCATGGCAATGAACCCATATATAATTTCCCTTTATATCCCGCACTCTGTAAAAGGCATCATGGACATTATCCTCCGGAGTATAATTCTTATGCAGCTCCTTCAAAAATCCCTCTACATCATCAGGATGGATAACAGGCACCCATACCGACTCTATATCCGTAACTACTTCAGCCGGCAGGCCAAAATCTGCTACCATATTGGGAGACAGCATCATGAGATTTGCCTTGATATCCTGCACGTAATAATATTCACTAGAGGAGGCACACAGCAATCTAAAATATCCCTGAATACGCTTCAATATGGAATCTTTCGGAATCCGACATCGTTTACTCATTCTTAACAACTCCATAACACAAAATCGTCAACTATTTTAAAACAGATACATTTTATACAATATTCACTATAATAGCAATGTTTTTCCAAAAAAATTACCGTACCATAACAATATGGCACGGTAATCAGAAAGTAAAATTTAGCCTTGCTGCTTCTTACGACGAATCTGTAAGAATACTACAATCAGGAACAGAATGAAGCCCGGAATATCTGTCAGTGTACCAGGGATAATCATGAGAATACCGCTGACAAACTGCATTACCCGCTCCAGCATGGTGCTCTTGTCAGCCAAATAACCAATCAGAGAGGAGCTGACACCTACCATACCCAGAATAGCTGTAACCACAGCCATGAGCAAACCACCAGCTGTAGCATTAATCATCAACAGCTCTGGAGACATAACGAATACATAAGGTATGATAAAGGCTGCAATAGCCAGCTTGGAAGCATTAACCCCGGTCATTAAAGGCTTGCCTCCACTAATACCTGAAGCGGCATAAGCTGCCAAGGCTACTGGCGGAGTTACATCGGCAATAATACCGAAGTAGAATACAAACATATGGGCAGCCAAGGTTGGCACTCCTAGTTGCAGCAAAGCAGGCGCTGCAATAGTAGAGGTAATAACATAGTTAGCTGTAGTTGGTACGCCCATACCCAGCACCAAAGAGGTAATCATGGTGAAGAACATGGTTGGTACCAGATAACCGCCAGAGAGAGCCAGCAGGCCAGAAGCCAGCTTCAGACCAACACCGGTCTTGGTTACCACACCAATAATAATACCAGCAGAGGCACAGGCAATGGCTACACCTAGTACACCTCGAGCACCAGATTCCAAGCCCTTTACCACATCCTTAACACTGATGCGGGTATTCTTCCGCAGGCAGGAAACCGCAATGGAAAGAACAATGGCCACCAAAGCTGCCCGCATAGGGGTATAACCAGTTACCAGCAGATACACAATAACAATCAGCGGAATAGCCAAATGGCCTCTTTCCTTGAAAATCACCCAAGCCTTTGGCAGCTGATCTCTAGGAATACCCTTCAAATTGGTGCGCTTGGCCTCCAAATGTACGCCCAGCCATACACCGGCAAAATACAGAATGGCAGGGATAATAGCCGCTTCAACTACTTCAATATATGGCACACCTACAAACTCTGCCATCAGGAAAGCTGCTGCACCCATAACTGGAGGCATAAGCTGACCACCTGTGGAGGAGGCTGCCTCTACTGCACCAGCAAATTCCTTGCGATAGCCCAGCTTTTTCATCATAGGAATGGTAAAGGAACCAGTACCCGCTACATTGGCTACAGAGGAGCCGGAAACAGTACCCATAAAGGCACTGGAAATAACTGCTACCTTGGCAGGACCGCCACTGGCCCAGCCAGCAATGGCATTGGCAATATCAATGAAGAATTTGCCCAAACCAGTGCATTCCAGATAAGCGCCAAAAAGAATAAACAGGAAAATAAAGGTGGAGGATACTCCCAAAGGAATACCAAAAATACCTTCAGTAGTAAAATACAGATGGCCAATCAGCTGATTAGGAGTAAGTCCTCGATGACTTAGTACACCAGGCATATAAGGGCCAGCAAAGGCATAGGCTAAAAAGGCCAACACCACAATAACCATAGGCAGTCCTACTACTCTACGGGTGGCCTCAATAACCAGCAATACGCCCAAAACACCAATGACTAAATCGACAGAATTTATAATACCAGCTCGAAAGGCCAGCTCTCTATACATAATAACGATATAGGCAGGAGAAGCAGCACCTAGCACAGCCAATAAAGCGTCCAAAGGATGGAGCTTATGTCTGGACCAGGATTTGCAGGTTGGATACAGCAAATAGGACAAGGCTAAAGCAAAGCCTAAATGTACAGCTCTCTGGAGCTGGGCATCCAGCACCCCAAAGAAGGCTGTGTACAATTGAAATATAGAAAATGTAATGGCAATTGCCGAAACCAGCTTGGCCATGAAGCCTTTATACTCCATAGTATCTGACTCACGATCGTACTTTTTTAGCACGTCCTGAGCCAGTGCCTCATCGCTGGCAGTGTTTTTATCTAAAGCCATAAGCTTTACCTCCCAAATAAATGTTTAATACAAGGAATCCCATATGCCCTAGGGGCTATAAAAATATCAACTCTATACCCAGGCTCATGGTTTTCATATACCGGATAGCTTTGATTATCCAACTCCAGGGTTAGCTTGGTGCCCAAGCCTGTGCGAAGACTAAGGCTATCAAAATGACGATTCATATGATCCATAACAAAATCATCACCATCCTGATAAAATTCCCCGTCGCTTTCCATAAAGGGCAGTCCCACCCCAAAGGAGTGATAACGAGTGCTGTTCAGCACCAGCTCTGACAGGCTGTCATCCACTGTTAAATATTCCTCCACCTGGGTTTTCTGTACCGAATGAATAAAGCTGATGGACAAAGCCTGCCCCGGATAAGCCGGAGCCCCAGCTATCATTTCTGTCTCTCCCTGAATAAAAAGCCAAGGCCGGCTGCCCCACCAGGTTAATCCTGCCATAGCTAATACCAGTATCAGAAAAATAATATATTTTTTTTGAATTCCTTTTCCATGCATAACAAATAAAAACAGGGCTGCCCAGAACTCTGCCGCAGCCCCATTCTCTCCTTCACTTATTCCTTGAAGAACTTTTCAGCACCAGCATTCATCTGGATTGGCATACCTTCCATAGCACCCTCCTTGGTAATCAGCTTACCAACGGAATGAGCTGCCTTGATGCGGTCCAGATTGGTGAACAATGCCTTGGTAATATCATAACCCATGGTATCATCAACCTTGTCGGTGCATACCAGCATAGCCATAACGGAAATAGCTGGTACATCCTCATTAAAGCCTGCATAGGTACCTGCAGGAATTACTACCTTGGTATAGAAAGGATACTTGGCAATCAGAGCATCAGCCTTGTCTGCCTCGATAGGCAAAACACGGATTGGATTCTGAGAGGCAATATCCTGTACAGCAGCAGTTGGATAACCAGCAGTCAGGAAAGCTGCATCTACATTGCCATCCTTCAAAGCGCTGGCTGCCTCAGAGAAAGACAGATACTGCTCATCAATATCATCATAGGTAATGCCATAAGCTTCCAAAATCTGACGAGCATTGGCCTCAGCACCAGAGCCCTGAGCACCAACAGCTACTCGCTTGCCCTTCAAATCAGCCACACTCTTGATACCGCTGGCATCCAAAGTAATAATCTGACAGGTTTCTGGATAGAGAGTTGCAATACCTCTAATGGTATCAATCTTCTTATCCTTGAACATCTCAATGCCATTGGCTGCATAATAGGTAATATCATTCTGCACAATAGCCAGATCCACAGAGCCATCATGAAGCATATTGATATTAGCTACAGTAGCACCGGTACTCTGAGCGCTGGCATTCATGCCCTGAATATTGTTGTTGAGAATTTCTGCCATAGCACCGCCAATTGGATAATAGGTACCAGCAGTACCACCAGTAGCAATGTTTAAAAACTTCTTTTCTCCAGCAGTATCACCGCCACAGCCTGCAATCACAGAGATTACAGCCACCAGCAGAACACTGAGGATGGATAATTTACTAAATAATTTCATTTTAGTTCCTCCTTGCCCAATACATCATGATATTATTCGCTTTTCGCATATCACATATATCATTATAGCATATAAGCGAAATAATAAAAGCTGTTTTTATAAAAATACTGTATACATGATAATCATTATCAATATTAAATAAAAAAAGCCCCAGCAGGAAAATCCTACTGGAACCACACTGTCCATTTATATTTCACTTTTGCTATACTTAATATAGCAAAAACTAACCAATCTGTCAATAAACTCCTAATACTACCGAGTCTATCTATTAAGCAAATTTTCTGCCAGTGGTTTCTTCAAATTCATCCACCATCTGATTCCAAGAGGCTTCTATATCCTCATTAAGACCAAACAGTCCGCTTCTACCTATAACATACACGTCAGGGCGAGCATCGTAGATAGGCTTCCAATGAGCCTTGTTAGTAGAGCCATCCAGTTCAATCTCATAGTGATAATTTTCATTCTCATCCCGAAGTTTGCGCAGCTCCACAATTTTGTTTAACATTTTGGTTTGAAATTTCTGCCCGGCAAAACCAGGATCTACAGTCATGATAGTTATCTTGTCCAACAGTTCCATATATGGCTCTATCACACTCAAAGGTGTTTCTGGATTTAGCACCACACCAGCCTTTAAGCCTGCATCATGAATCTGATCAATGAGACGGAAAGCTATACCATTTGTGTTCTCTGCCGGTATGCAAATCACATCACATTTTACATTGATCAGCTGCTGCACCCAAAAGGTAGGATCTGTTACCATGAGATGGGCTGACATTTCCTTAGTAGTCAACTTTCTGGCTTCCGTAATAAACCAAGGAGACAAGCTAAGATTAGGAACGAAATGACCATCCATAATATCAATGTGAAAAGAATCTACTTTTTTATCCAAAAAACTGATTTGCTCTTTAAATTTATCCAAATCCATAGTCATAAGAGATGGAGAAATATGTATATGTTCACTCATTGTCATTTTCCTTTCTTTTTGTAGCAAAAGCCCTTATCAGCTTATCTTCAGCTCAGACAAATCAATATCTTCCTCATCGTCATCAGCCAAATCGACAACTTCCTCCACAGCTTCCTTCTTAATCAAGGCATACACTGTACCAGTAACCAGAATATTTACCACCAAAGCCATGAAGCCTGCCATAGGATTGGACATAGTTGGCAGCATCAGGAAGCCGCCGAAAGGTACGGTTGCATCTGCGCCATAAACCATGGTTACAGCACCACCGCAGGCACCACCAATAGCAGCAGCTGCTATACCTCTCACGAAGTCGTTCATAACGATAGGAATAGCACCCTCTACAATATTCACTACACCCATAGGTACAGCAGATTTCAAGGTTTCAATCTCTACCTTGGTGTAGATGTTTTTCTTAAATAACTTGCCAATAAAGTAAGCCAAACCAAAACCGATTGGAGTAGCTGTATTTACCAGCTGCAAGGCAGTAATCGGCTCATTTACACCCTGAGCCTGCAATGTCAGTACAAAGGCGAAACAGGTTTTGTTAATAGGACCACCAAAGTCAATAATGCACAAACCACCAATAATAGCACCCATAATCAGATTGGAGGAGGTACCCATACTGCGGAGGAATCCAGTCAAGGCATCAGTAAAGGCTCCTACTGGAGTACCAATGATATATACCATTACCAGGCCACTAATCAGAGAACCAAGGAAAGGTACAATCAGGGTTGGCATCAAGCCTCTCGCCCATTTAGGCACCTTAACATATTTGATAATACCCAAGCAGAGATAGCCAGCCATATAACCGCCAATCATACCACCAATAAATCCTGCGCTGATAGCATTAGCGGCCAAGCCTACCACCAAACCAGGTGCCACACCTGGCTTACCAGCAATAGAGCCGGCAATGCCAATGGCGATAACAACTGGCAACAGTCCCAAAGCCTTGGCTCCCATGGTTGCCATTGCCTGCCACAAATCAAACTGTCCCGCAATCAGGAAGTCCTGCACCGTACCGCCCATGGACATACCAATGGAAATAACAAAGCCTGCACCACATACAACAGGTATCAAAAAAGAAATTGCTGTTAGCAGATGTCCCTTAGGGTTAGCTGCCTGCCAAATATCTTTCATTGCCATAATTTTTCCTCCTTTACCCCTCGTCCATTACACCAGCTCATGCAGCTTAGCAATCAATTTATTTGGAGATTTGATCGCTACCTGAGTTGGTACCTTGATTACCTTTTTGCCAGCAAAACGCTCCTCGCCAGCAATCTGTACATCAACAGCCAACAGTACCACATCTGCCGCAGCAATCTCTTCATCACTCAGTTTGTTTTCAATACCAATAGTTCCCTGGGTTTCTATTTTGATGGAATCCCCAGCTTTTTTGGCAGCAGCCTCAATTTTTTCCTGAGCAATATAAGTATGAGCAATACCAACAGTACAAGCAGAAACACCTACGATATTCATAATAAAATCCCCCTCTTTTTATATACAAAATTCTCTTACTTAATTTTTAAAAGCTTCCATGACATCATCAGTAGTATCAGCCTTTAGCAAGGCCTCCACCACAGTTTCCCGGCCCAGCTTTTTGGCAAACATAGCCAAAAGCTTCAGGTGCTCATTAGCTGAGGCTGCGTCATCGCCTACTGCAAACAGAACTATTACCCGAACACCGTTATCATCTAAGGTTTCCCAAGGAATTTCCTGGTCGATAGTAGCTACAGCCACGCCGATTTTCTCAACATGGGCACTTTTGCCATGAGGGATAGCTATATACCCCCCAATGCCTGTACACCCTTCCTGTTCTCTTTGGTACACATCCTTGAGAAATCCTGCTGCATCTCTAAGATAACCTGCCTTGGTCAAGGCCTCCGCCATTTTTTCCAATGCTTCAGCCTTGTTAGCTGCCTCTAAATGTGGCAAAACAGTCTGTACATCTATTACATCTAATACATTCATTTCTTCTGCCATATTTTACCTCCTACTTCGTTTCATACCATATCTCTGACTAGTCATTATTTATTTTCCTTTGATGATTGTATTATATCATCCTATAGTTACTTATTTTATCCTGATATGTCCAAAGCAATGGTCATTTTATACTGTCCACTGCAATGGACATTTATTTTGGCCATTGCATCAAAAAAGACTGGAAAGACATTCCCATGTTTTCCAGCCTCCATAAATCAATTCTATTCTAATTAAGAAAAAAACTTTGTAATTCTGCGGGGGTAGCTGCTTGAATCATATTACGGCATACTTCATCATCTGCCAAAAGTTTCATAAGCTTTCTGCTTTCCTTGGCTCCTTCTGCATCCAATACCCCTGGTATCAGCAACATAAATACCAGCTCTACCTGATTTTGGCCTCCCCATTCCATAGGCTCTGACAAAATTGCCCCCATCAGGAATACCCGTTGTAGTGCCCCAATTCTGGCATGAGCCATAGCAATACCAGTTGCCACACAGGTATCTCCCAATTTTTCACGGTTCATCAAAGCTGCCACTATAGCTTCCTCATTATCTGCCATAAGTTGAGCCTCGGAGCTATCTTGTTCAGCAGCCTTTACCATAGCAGTAAAAATATCTTTTTTGGATAACCCATCACTAGGCAAATTAATAATCAGCAAAATTATCCCTCCTGCAATGCTTTGAGTGCTTTGCGCACATTTTGTTTATCCCGCTCGATAAAAAGCGTATTAACCAAAACCACAGGGATGCCCCAATCTGCCTCAGTTCTTACTGTAGTCAATATCAAATCAGGCTGTTTTTCCAAAAGGAATTGACTATTTATAGTGCTGGTTGCGGCCGTACCTATCACCTCAATTTCTGGAAAAAATCTTTGTACCTTGGTTTTTAGCAGCTCTGAGGTTCCCATACCTGTTGTACAGATAATCAATACCCTGCTTTTGTGAGGATTTTGTTCCATATAACGGGCAAAATACAGGGTAATAAAACCATTTTCATCCTCATCAATCTGAGGCAGAGCAAATTTTTCCGCCGCCTGAGAGGAAATTTCTTGAACTATAGCAAAAATCTGGCTATATTCCTGCTTGATATCATCCAGCAAAGGATTTTTGACAGTAAGTTTGGAACGCAATCTGTTTAGCAAAGGTTTAATATGGCTAGACAAACCGTTCAAATCCCCTACATCTACAGTCAAAGGCAAATCCATAGCTTCAAAGAACATTTTAATATAAAAATCAGTTATCTCCATAACCTCTGATGAAGCATGATAGGATAAGGGATTTTCCTGTCCTTTTTCCATTCTGGATCCATTAAGATAGGCACAGATATTGGCGGTTTCTGATATAGGCAGTTCCCGACACAAATATCCCTCAATGTTTTTGGTTACCTTCATGGCCACATCATAATATCTATCCTGCTGTACAGAGTCAATTTGATTGGCAGTGGAATTATCAACGCCGCCTTTGCCAGCCCGATACAACAGCACATAAAGATGTGTCATTAGATTTACATTGTAAGGTGCAGGAATCAAACTGTCAATTTCCTTTTCAATAAATTCCATCTGGCCAATGACAAATCGTAAATCTCTCTGGCTTAAATCCCCAGAAAAGGTGTGTATATCCTCAAAATTCATAATATTCAACTTGGCCATAATCTGCATCAGGGCATATCTTATATTCCGCTCTGAACCTACAACAGCCAGCCTGCTGCCGTTTTTCTGTAAAGCTAAATCATAGTTTTTCAATTGATTGCCAACAGCTTCCTCATCATTGTAAATGGCTGATTGACTAAGATAGTATCTGCTGAACAGATAGTCCTCCCGCAAGGAAAGAGGAGCCTGAAATAACAATTCCTTAATGACATGAAGCCGTCTTTCTACAGGAGAAAAATTGTAATATACACTTTCCGTATCCTTTTTCTTTTTGTTATTAAAACGACTGGCCAAATATGCCTCATAATTCAAACGTATTCCCTTGCCCTTTTCTGTTTCAATCAAGACAGTTTCCATTTCGTCATTAAGTTTTTTGATAATGCGATAGGCAGTTTTAGCGGAAATATCTAATTTTTCTATGATGCTGGCAACAGTCACAAAGGAAGATTCTTTCAATAAGCAATGTATAAGCTGTTCTTCTCTAACATTTGACTTCATTTTGCCACCCCTTTGTCAGTTTTTATATTGTTTATAGTGATATTATAACATTTGACGCAAAGGCTACAAGCATAGATTTGACCATTGCAATGGACACAAAAATTTACCTAATAAAAAAAGCCAGCAGATTTCTCCACCAGCTTTTAACTCTAAGATAACTATTATTTTGTTTGCAGATTAGGATGGCAGGTTAGCAAAGCCACAAATATCAGCAGAGCCGTTGCTGACAGGCTTACTGGATAGGCCATCATAATGGCGGTAAAGGTTCCATAGGCGGGAAATATAGCAAAAATCCAGAAAAGCCTTACTCCGCACACACCTAAAATAGTCAACGCCGCCGGCACCAGGGATATTCCCATGCCCCGAAGGTAGCCTGACATATTTTCGTACAACATACTAAAGGTATAAGCAGAAAACACCATCATCAAACGAAGATAGCCTGTTTCAATAACCTGAGCATCATCCGTAAATACACTTATTAAATATTTGCCTGTTAATAAAATAAATCCCACCAGCAGGGCTGTGGCCACAAAATCTTCTCCCAAGCAAATTAAAAGAATTTTCTTGCACCGCTTTAGCTGTCCAGCACCAAAATTTTGTCCCACAAAGGCAGTACAGGCCTGACTAAATGAATTTAGCAGCAGATAGGCAAAAATTTCAATGTTAAAGGCTGCTGCCGAGGCTGCAATAACAATTGTCCCCAAACTATTAATAGCTGCCTGAATAACAATATTGGCAATGGCAAAAACAGCAGATTGTATGCCAGCCGGCAAGCCGATTCTAATAATTTTGCCAAAAACCTCTGGATCAAATTTTAACCCCCTTCTATCCAAGCGAATAATCTGACTGCTTTTTTGCAGCTTAACCAACAGGAAAACAGCACTTACACCATTGGCAATAACCGTAGCAATAGCCACGCCATCCACAGTCATACCTAGAACTATTACAAAAAACAAATTCAACAAAACATTGATAACACCAGAAACAGCCAAAGCCTTCAAGGGCATCTGAGTTTCGCCAATACTGCGAAAAATTGCCGCAATGAAATTGTAGAGCAATATTACTGGCAGACCTAGCAAATAAATCCTCATATAAAGAAGCGCATAGGGAAATACCACCTCTGGTACATTCAGGCTGGCTATTACCCTATCCACCACCAATTCACCAGCTATGGCTACTACTATGCCCAATACAACAGCCATAATAACAGAGGTATGCACCGCCCGGCGGACAGTTTTATTATCGCCGCTGCCTATGCCATGAGCAATAACCACCGTAATACCCATAGCAATTCCCAGAAAGAAATTCAAAAGCAGCCATACCAAGGGGCTGTTGGAACCAACGGCTGCCACTGCCACTGTATTAGCCTCTCCAGAAAAATTTCCCACAATAGCAACATCTGAAGCATTGAAAAGCTGCTCTAAAATCCCTGTTGCTGCCACTGGCAGAGCATATTTTATAATTTTATCCCCAATAGAACCCTGCAGCATATCCATCCCCTCTATTGCTGTACCTTGATTGGCCATATTTATCATCCTTTCCAGCTATATTTTTACCTTTATTGCGTGAAAATTATAACCTTATAGGACAACAATAACAAATACATATATTCAATGTTTTATCATAGTATGAATCTATGATAAAATGAATGCCAAAGGAGTGATTTTTGCTATGGATATACGTATTTTAAAATATTTTTTAACTGTAGCCAAGGAAGAAAATATTACCCGGGCTGCCGAAATTCTTCATATCTCTCAGCCCTCCCTATCCCAACAACTAAAAGAGTTAGAGCTGGAACTAGGCAAACAGCTCCTAATTCGAGGCAAAAGAAAAACCACCCTAACAGAGGATGGTATTCTACTTCGCCAAAGGGCTGAGGATATTGTAGAGCTAATGATTAAAACCAAACAGGATATTATGAGCAACAATAACCAGATTGCTGGGGAAATCACCATGGGCGGTAATCCTACCAACTATGTTTTACAGACTGCCGCCATGATGAAAAAACAATATCCTTTGGTAAATTTTAATTTTTATGTTGCAGATGCTACAGATATTACCGAAAAATTAAAACATGGCAACCTGGATTTTGCTGTTCTGCTAAAGCCCATTGACAATACTAAATTCAAATATTTTTCCTTGCCTGATAACTCCCTATGGGGTGTGCTTATGCCTAAAAGCCACCCGTTAGCCAAGCTGGCAACTATAAAAAAAGAAAACCTGCTGCAGCTGCCACTTATCATGCATAGACGAAATGGCCTGCAACAGGTTATTGCTGATTGGATGGAGACGGATATTGAAAAACTAAATATCACTGCCACCTACAATGTTATTCATGGCAATCCTGCTAGATTTGTAAGCAATGGTCTAGGCTGTTTCTTGCTTACTAGGGATTTGCTGCCTGATATTTTGGAAGATAATATGATTTTCCGCCCCTTAGAGCCAACTCTTGCCATTCACTACAATCTAGTCTGGAAAAGACACGCCAGCCACAATCCTGCTACCAAAGCATTTTTAGACATAATCCAAAACTCCATGGATAAAACTCAACTAAGAACGGCAGAATAGCGTTTAATTTATCTCTGGGTGATAGCCTGGCAGTACCATGGATGAGTCAATGTCCAGATCAAATGACCGTAATGGCTCTATATTACTGCCTACAGCTCGCTTGTATTCTGGTTTTTGAGTATTGCTAGCAGCCATATCCATCCAGCCTGCATCTACATTTTCAGCATAACGATCAATGGCTCTGATACGGCATCGTATTTCATCCAGCAGCTCTTCATAGCGGCACATATCCGGCTCCAGCCAGCTAATATTGTTTTCCTCCGCATAGCTGCGCCATTTTTCCATGCTCTCGTACTCAGCTATCAGCCGACCATTGGACATTACCCAAGGGTTGGTGCGATTATCGAACCAGTCTGGTCTAGCCGGGCCTTCATCTGGTGGCCAAGGATCCAAGGAATCTGCCAAAGCTGTAGGTATAGTAGCATTTACCTCCTGAGCAGACTTTCCAGACTTTTGCTGCTTAGAACCCTGTTTCTTACTGCTGGAGCCTGCACTCTGCGCTGCCTCTCCGGCGGCCTTGATAACACCGCCCCAGTTAATACCAGCCTCTACTGGCGGTGTGAAGCTAAGCAGCATAGCCGCCCCTACACCTATGGCCAAAAGCTTTTTCATATCTATCACTCCCTGCAATTGTCGTAAATTACTATAAGGTAATTATAACATATAATTTTCAGGAGCAACTAAATATTTTTCTAAATATCCTTAGACACCAAATTCCTTGTGGCATATCTTTACCAGCTCAGGAATAACGCTATCCACGATAATCATGCCCCGTTGAGCAGATGATGAATTGGCACTGGCCAGAGCGCCGCTTTCTGGCACATCACCCTTGTACAACGGATAACGGAAATATGGCAAAGCCTTGGCATTGGCAATATCCACCACTCTATCCATATGACACAGACTAGGGGCAAAATACAACATAAGGGAAGTCTCGGTCACAGCTGCATGCTCAAAGGCCCAGCCTGGGAAAGGCACCTCGTCAAAAACCTTATCAATAACATCCTCTGGCATAGGATCCCACCAATTGGTTTCCACAATGGTTGCTGCGCCCTGAGTATCTCTATTAACCAAATCCATAGCCTCCACCAAAAAGGCCTCATTCTCGAAATGTGCATTCATCAGCAAAATCTTGTGAAAACCATCCCGTATCAATTCCATCAATACATCATAGGTTAATTTGATAACAGTTTCTCCATTTAAATCAATGGTACCGGGAAACAAAGGGCCGCCACCAGACAAAGGCTTGGATTTGTAACCATAGGACAAAGTAGGCATTACTACCCCGTTCACCTTTTCTGCCAAGGCCTTGGCAAATTCCTCAGCAATAACCGCATCAGTACATAATGGCAAATGCTGTGCATGCTGCTCCGTAGAGCCTACTGGCAAAATAATTATATCGTCCTTTCTGGCCGCAAATTCCGGCCAGGTCATTTCTATCATCATACAAGTCATTTTTTCTTCCTCCTTAAACAGCCTCAGGCAGGGAATTATCCCCAGGGCAAAGCTTTGAGCAAATAGCCATGGCCAAAGCAGCTACGGCTACAGCCAGCAAACAAGATACCCAGAAATTTATATCCAGTGCATAGGTAAAGATCATATAAGCTACCGGACCAAGAATAGCAGAAGCAATAGCACCCTGCTTGGAGCAGTTGTCGCTAACAATACCGGTAAAGAGAGGTACACCAATGCAGGAACCAATACCACTAAGGCCAAGATACAGGAAAATGGACAGGAACTGAGGTGGATTTGCATAGTTAAAGAACATACAAATCAAGGCTACAGTTACAACAGCAATACGGGTTACCAGAACCTCCTTCTCAGGCGAAGCATTCTTGTTAATAGTCTTGGCATAGAAATCACGGCCAATAGCCTGACCTACCACCAACAGGACTGAAGTAGCGGTGGACATCATGGCAGCAAATATACCTACCATCATCAAAGCAGCCATAGCCTGTGGCAACAGATTAATAGCCATTATAACTGTCAAATGATCTGGATCTGCATCTGGGAACAACACTCTGCCTGTCAAACCAGCAATATAGAAGCTGTTATAGATAACAGTCAATATCAGGGCGGTAATCAGAAATACGCCAATGGTCTTGCGGCTTACATCTGGAATGGCCAAAAAACGGGAGCAAAGATATGGCTGACTAACAAAAATCACACACCAGAACACGAAATTACCAATAATACCGCTAATGGTCATCTGAGCATCTGGCTTGTCAGCCTCTACCACCCGCAGCATATCAGGATTAATAGCTGCCAGCTTGTCCTCCAGACCAGAGAATCCACCTACGGCATTCAAGGAAACTACCAGCAAAGTAATACTGATAATCAGCATTGGAAAGCCCTGAGCAAAATCTGTCCAAGCTACGGAACGCAGGCCTCCTACAATAACATAGAAAATAATAATAGCAGTAATAATTACCAAGCCCATATCAAAGGAAATTCCCGTAAAACTTTCTAGCAATATAGCTGCACCCTTGAACTGAGCTACCAGGGGAAAGATATAGAATACAGAGATAACGCCAGCGATTATCAACTGTAGAGTCTTGCTATTATAGCGCTGTCCCAAATATTCCGGAATAGTTAGGGAACCAAGCTTGTCCGCCTGCATTCTCATACGGCGCATCAGCAATACTGCTGGTAAAATCAAACCCGGTATAATACCGATAACCACCCAATAATATGGCCAGCCTATGGTGGACATAACACCAGGATCTCCCATAAAGGCAGCAGCACTAACTGAAGAAGTTACATAGGAAAAAGCCAATACCACCGTAGGAGTGCTGCGCCCTCCCAAATAATATTCTACATCAGCTGCTCCTTCACCACCGCCACGGCTTGACCACCAGGCTACAAAGGTAACAAATATCAGATAGGCCACAAAAAATGCAACCGACATTGTTTGCAGTGTCATAACATTCCCTCCAAAATCACTAAAACCTGAAAAAAGCAAAAAAGAAAAAGAGGTACAGCATAAATGCCATGCTGAACCTCATTTCAGCCACAAATTCATATTCTAATCATTCTCGTTTCATTAAGCATGAAGCATATGGTTCATACCAGATTCATAATCCATAGCTGCAGTATCTTCTGCAACCTCCTCCTTGCGGAACATAAACATAAGCACTGCTCCCAAAGAAATACCTGCACTAATTGCCTCTACACCTAACATAATTTCCCAAGTAGCCATAATAAATTCCTCCTATTCAATCTAAAAAGCAAAAAGTCCCAACCAGGCTTTAGCCTGATTGGGACTACATCGTCCAAGGATTATTTGTTTTTTCCTTATGTGTACACTATAGCAAAGGATGATAACTGCGTCAATAAAATCTTGATTATTTGTCAGCTTTGACCAAAAACCATTTTTTTCATTATCACCTTTGCACAAAAGACCTTATTTCAGCAAATCAATCTCTGTCTTTACAGGGGCAATTTGTTTTGAAAACAACTCCTTGCCATTGCGCACAGACCGAATCACATCAGCCCGCTGCCGAATAGCCTCAAAGACAGAATCAGCCTCCAAAATCAGGAAGCTGGCTGGTTTGCCCACCTCCAAACCATATTCATCTGACAGATGCATGGTTTTGGCTCCATTAACAGTAATCAAATCCAATGCCTTATCAATTTCTGCAAAGGACATCATCTGGGAAATATGAATACCGTGGTCAAGAATATTCATCATATTGCCATTACCCAGCGGATACCAAGGATCAGAAATGGAATCCTGAGCAAAGCAAACATTAACACCCGCCTCCTGCAGCTCCTTGACTCTGGTCAGTCCTCTCCTCCTTGGATAACTGTCCTGTCGTCCCTGCAGATAGATATTCTCTGTAGGACAGGAAATGAAATTAATCCCTGCTCTACGGAAATTATTCATCATACGAAAGGCATAGGCATTGCTGGCTGAGCCGAAGGAACAGGTATGACTGGCAGTAGTGCGCTCTCCAATCCCCTCCATAATAGACAGGGCCGTTAACAACTCCAAGAATCTTGACTGCTCATCATCAGTTTCATCGCAGTGAAGATCTACCAGTTTATCATATTTTACAGCCAGCTCCACTGCCTTATGGACAGATTTTTCGCCAAATTCTCTAGCCAATTCAAAGTGGGGAATACCGCCCACACAGTCAGCTCCCATTTTGAGAGCCTCCTCTACCAGCTCTGCTCCCCCCTTGTAGGCATACATACCTTCCTGGGGAAAAGCCACCAGCTGAATGGTAACAATATCCTTCAATTCTTCTTTCAGCTCCAGCATGGCTTTCATTCCAGTCAAAGCCGGATCTGTAACATCTACATGACTGCGTATGTACTGAACGCCATGCAGCATTTCCTCCTTTACAGCCTGCCTTGCCCTGGCCTTTAGCTCCTCAGAGGAAGTACCAGCCTTGGTTTCGCTCCAACGCTGAATCCCCTCAAACAAGGTGCCTGTATCATTTCTAGCCCCGGCTCCTTTGGCGGTATAAACATAATCCAAATGAAGATGAGGATCTACATAGGGGGGTACTACCAAGTTGCCACCAACATCAATGGCTTCTATCTCCCCGGCCTCAATATGCTCCTGAATAGCTGCAAATTTGCCATTCTCCACTAGAATATCTACCATTGTGTCCTGGCCGGCCAAATGACAATTTTTATATATTTTCTTCATAAATCACAACTTCCTTCTACAAAAAATTCCCACAGACAGATATGGCCTGCCTATGGGAACAACCTTGTTCACTATGTTTTTCAACTTTATGATTAGGATTATAAACAACTCACCTCTGCTGGTCAAATAACTCCTTATTTTTTAGTTATTATGTACATTTATAACAATTTTTCTTGTGCACTATGCACAAAATATTTTGGCTGTACTCTATATCATAGAAGAACTTTCTAAATATTATTTTTTAAAATTTTAACCTAATCCGCTAGAAGTCCTCCACCTCTTAGGTGGGGATGAAGGCGGGTATGGCGAATTTACGTAAGTAATTGAGCCATACAATTGTTTTTTTCCTTATTTAGTGGTATAATCAGTCGTAAAAAGGAAAGGATTGATTATACTTTGGAATTAGATAACAATAACCATTCAGTATTCTTGCTTTATTACCATCTCATTTTGGTGGTGAAATATCGGCGTAAGGTATTCTCTGATAAAATTAGCCAATATGCTAAAGATATTTTTGTCCGCATTTGCTCGTCATATAACATCACACTGGAAGAATGGAATCACGACCAAGACCATGTGCACATCATGTTTCGTGCTCATCCTAATACAGAAATATCTAAATTTATCAATGCCTACAAAAGTGCCAGCTCCAGGCTGATCAAAAAGGATTTTCCAGAGGTTAGGCGTAAGCTGTGGAAAGAAATGTTTTGGTCAAGAAGTTATTGCCTGCTGACAACAGGCGGTTCTCCTATCGAGACGATTCGGAAATATATAGAAAATCAAGGCAGGTGATTATGGTGAATAAGGCATACCGATATAGGCTCTACCCAACAACTGAACAAAAGAATATGTTTGCCAAGACTTTCGGCTGTGCTAGATTCATCTATAACAAAATGCTTGGCGATCGCCTGGACTACTACAAAGAGACAGGTAAGAAGCTGAACAATACACCCGCACAATACAAAGCTGAATTTCCTTGGCTGAAGGAAGTAGACAGCTTGGCTCTTGCCAATGCCCAGCTAAATCTGAATAAGGCTTACAACAATTTTTGGAATAATCGCAAGCACTTTGGTAAACCACGCTTCAAGTCTAGGAAAACAGGACGCAGCTCATATTCTACGAACAATCAGAAAGGTTCTGTTCGATTAGAGGGAAACAAGGTAAAACTGCCGAAAATTGGTTGGGTGAAGATATGTTTGCACCGTCCTTTGATGGAAAACAGCACCATAAAGACTGTCACTATAAGCAGAACGCCCTCAGGAAAATTCTACATCAGCATATTGGTGGAATATGAAAACCAAATATTCCCTATAATTCCGAAGATTTTTCTTGGGCTGGATTTTGCTATGCACGGTCTCTATGTTGCTTCGGACGAAGATAATGCAAATTATCCAAATTTTATGCGTAAAGCGGAGAAGAAATTAGCTAAAGCTCAGAGAAGGCTATCCAAAAAGCAGGAAGAAAGTCGTAATCGTGATAAGCAAAGAATTCGCGTAGCTATCCTACATGAGAAAATTGCCAATCAACGTCGGGACTTCCTGCATAAGAAAGCCCGCTATATTGCGGATAAATATGATGCTATTGGTATTGAGGATATTAGCGTCAAAGCAATGGCTAAACGCAAGAAAGGCGGAAAATTCAGTTTTGGCAAATCTGTGGCTGATAATGGCTGGAACAAGTTTGTAAATATCTTGGAGTATAAGCTTGCTTGGCAAGGAAAACAGCTTGTCAAAATAGACAAGTGGTATCCAAGCAGTCAGCTATGCCATATATGCGGCTACAAGAATAACAAAACCAGGGACTTATCTATGCGAGAATGGGATTGTCCTAAATGTGGCAGTCACCATAATCGTGATAAGAACGCTGCGATAAATATTCGAGAAGAAGCTAGGCGAATGTCTGCCTAACAAATCTCATAAAAAATACCGTGGGTCGCACGGGAATATACGCCTGTGGAGAGAGTGTAAGTCGTCGCAACTCTTAGGAGTTAGTGATGCTGTTCTCGTTGAAGCAGGAAGCTCCCGCCTCTATAGGCGGGAGTACGTTCACTACTATCGACAATACCAATACATAGTGCTATAGCTCCATCATATACTTAAATCCATATACCTGCTTGCCATTGAGCATATCTGCCGGCTTTTTTAATGCCCAACTGACAAAAGCTTCCCAATAGGCTTTCCTTCCTACTTTACCACGCAATCCAACTGCTGTGCCAAGTAGATCACAACTATTATAAGCAATCGTATTTTTGCCAAATACTTTGCCATAGTCCATTGCTGCATATAATTCTACAGGTAAGCTGCCCAATTCTATCGCCACCTCATTTCTAATGTAATATCCGCTATCGCCCAGCAATGTATTTTCTCCATCGAATCCTCGTACAGTATACCGATTGCCAATGCTCATTCCATCCACGGCATAAAGATAGTCATCTGTATACTGCCCATAAAAGCTCATTGTGTAGCGGCTCTTTTGTTTAAACAGCATAAACGGATGCCTATAATCTATACCCAACGAACATAAATTATACCTGCTAGTGCGTTTTCCTGCATCATGTTGCGGATTGAACCATGGAACACCTCGCTTATAAAAAGCTGAAATATTCCACATATCATCCCCATGATATGCCCTATGAACGACACCAGCAGCAACTGCTGCCGTACTGCGCCGTTGATTTGATAACTCGACATTTTCCAAATAATTATGTGAACGCCGTGTTTCCATGCCAATATGTACAGATGTTTTAGTAGAACGGCTTCTCTCTATCACCCTGCTGGCATTAATGCTAAAAACATTGCTATTTCCACTATACATGAATGTGTTGCCTAGTACATATAGAGGATTATCATAACTGCCATCTCTATAGCTTATACTATACGAAGCATATCCATCAGGAATATTCCACGAAAAACCATAACCGGCATTGTTTCTTTTATCCGCCCTGCCATTCATTACGTCATTGCTAAAATATGCTGTAAAAATATCATCCCTGCCAGAAAAACTATCTACTGTACAATACAAGCCACCCAAAATTTTGCCAGTAGATTTATTGCCGCCATCATCCAAAGTAATCATGCCATGAATGTTACGTTTCTGCTCAACCTTGATATTAACTATACTTTTGCCAAGGCTGCCGCCAGGAAGCAGCTCAACTTTAGCATTAATACTGTCCATGCGTGCCAGTTGCTCTAGCCCCTGCTCTAAACTACGCAAATTCAAAACATCTCCATTTCTGACTGGAAATGCCTGCTGATAACTCAAATTATCAGCATTGCCCACAAAATTGATATTATCTACATACCCTTTGACCAATAACAACTTCAAATTCCCATCAGAAAGATTTTGCGGCAGCACACTGATATGACTCGTTACAAATCCCGTTTCCAGCAAGGCATTTTCTAGCTTTTTGACTATGACCTGCAACCCACGTACACCAATTTTATTTCCCTCGTATTTCCGTGCAATCTTGTCCAAAAATTGAAATCTATGCTCGTCGCTCCCTTCAATAGAGATATTATCTATTTGAAAAGCAATCTTTTCTTCTGGCAACATATCCTCAGACATGTTTGCATGGTCTTGCAATTCATCCCTTTGGTGCAATGCCTGCTCACGTTCAGAATCCCTTTCTCTCGAAATCATCTGTTGTTCCTGCTGTATATTTGGCAGCTGTCCAGCATATGCAAAATTGACATTGTATATAAAAAACGTGCAAAATATCCCACATATAATTTTATTCATTGTCCTTTTACCATCCTTCAGGATATTTACTATAATTCCTTATATCTTGTTATCAATATCTAAACCTTAAAGCATTACTCTCTCCCTTCATATATTGATACCCGTATTTTAATACTTTTGTCATTATTAAGTACAATAACAACCGACACATTATTTTTATGAAATTTTTTATTATGCTTCTCACTATATTCTATAAAACCATCATTATACAAATCTAAAATCACAGAATCCAATTCTTTATCAGATATATCTCCATAATATAAATATACACTATAATATCCCCCCAATCTGTCTTTTTTTTTGATTTGAATAGGTTTCACATTATATTCCTGAAATCTGCTTACTTGATAATCGACATCATGCCTATATGTACTTTTTGCAATCTCAGCATTGTAAATATTCCACATGATATGTATTAAAAACAAAATGACCATGCTATTTTTTATGTTAATGTATTTTTTCATCACTTGCGTATATCTCCCACCAAACATTTATAATACGCATAGGACAAGCCTATACTAGCAGAAACATTTGTGCTTATACCTTTCAAATGTAATACACAATCAGAAATTCCCTCCAAACTTATTCCAATACTTTTACCCCAAGAAGCCCAAAATGAAATTTGTGCATCAATAGACAATCCATTCATGTTATCCTTTATATCGCCTACATTTATCAAATTATTTCCTTCACCATCTGTAAAATATCCTTCCAAAAACGAAATTCCAACAGGAAATATTGACTTTCCCAAAGAAATGCCAGCGGCTGAAAATACTGGATATTCATTTGGATTATCTCCTATCTTAAATATCATTATAGAATCTGATAAAATAAAAGCTTCCCCATTCATAATCAAGCAATGTCCTTCTGGTAACCTAGAAACTTGTTCCAATGTATCATCGTCTATAGTAACTATATGTTCAATCAAAACATTATTTCTTGTTCCACTAGCTGCTGTTCCTGCACCTACCTGTGCGCTGCCGCCAGCTATCTCTCCTGCCACTGAACCAATAACCGCACTGGCTATCTGATGCAGTGTCGGATCTTTCAGCTTTTGCAGTTCCTTCTGCAACATTTCGTTCAAGCCTGCTCCTGCCGCTCCACTAATAAATCCAGCTCCTGTCATGTCGCTCATAATGCCTCCTACCAGCGCATGCAAAGCTGTTTTTTCTGGACTGCCCTCACTCCAGCCATTTTTCTTTGCCAAGATATGAATCTGCTTATATGCCAACTCACCAAATATTTTTGCCATTTCCTGCTGTTCTTCTACGGTCTGCCTGTCAAATATTTCCTCCAGCCTATTCAATGCACTGCCCGTATCTCTGCTCAAATCCGATATATCCTGATTGGGATTATCCCTTATCTCGATATTTCCAGCTGCTATAGCTGATTTAGTTGCACTACTGCTTTCATCCTTGGCGGGAATACCGATAACAGGAGTTATTCCCTGCGTATTTTTCACCTCGGCACTGCCATTTTTCAGATTCTGCCTGCTGTTAAATTCTGCACCAATATTAGATGCTTCATAAGCCGCCTTGTTTTCTATATCAGAATACGTCAAGCTGCCAGTGTTCAAATTGTTGCTATCCGCAAATGCCTCACTGGCAATAACGCCCCCCTGCAAGTCCGTATTATTGCCAACTAAAATATCAAATCCGTCTGTACCAGCATAAATGCCAGCCTGCCCTTGCACAGATTTGAAATCAGATTCTACGTCAGTTTTACCTATTGAAGCTGTGCCATCTGCCTTAGAAAGGCCATTCCCATTCGGCAAATTAGCTGAACTTACACCCATGCTGGCTGAATTTCCACGCTCATAATACTGCTTGCTTTCTTGCAAGGTCTTTATATTCAGATTTGCTCCAGCTTCCATTTCTACTCTGTTGCCAGATACCTGCGAGCCTATGATGTCAGTATCTTCTCCAGATTTAATATGCAGTTTATTTTCAGCAACAACTTTTGTCGGCGTATGCGAAACTGTATTTTCTTTAATATTTCCTTCTACACGACTAACACTGCCTGTTATATTAGTCAGGTTGCCAGCCAAATTAAATCCTGCACCTACACCGACATACGAACTGCTTCCTTCATAATCTACTACATTAGTGTTTGAGGCAGTAGTCAACTTTATATCCTGCGAAGCCGAAAGGTCAACATTATTGCCGTTTACTTGTGAACCTTTTACGTCAATATTGCCATTCCTAGCATTAATTGCCACATCTCCATCAGCAGATATATTGCTGCCAACAGCCAGTACAGTATTGCTCTCCAAGCGGCTATCGCTTTTTGCCGTACCAAAACTAACATTTAGGGATAGTGAATCGCTAATATTTTTAATATTCTTGACCGTATCTACAGCCTCTTTCCCTTCCTCGTACAGCTTTGCGCCATACAGTATCTTCAGCCTGTCATCCTTTGATCCAATGGCTTTATCTGCCATATTGAATATATTGCTAGCCATATCAATCACCGTGCCGCCAATTCCTAGTGATAGTCCCGTCCGCTCATACTCATGATGTTCATCTTCGTGATAGGAATTATCTGCATTTGCAATATTCACGTTTTCACCGCTTATGGATATATCATTGCCAGCCAATACATCACTTGCCACAATGTTTGTGTCTTTGCCAGACTCAATGCTTACATTGCCATTGATACTGCCAACAGTAGATTTTTTCTGTTCTACAGAAATATTATTAAACTTATCCTTTTGCTTTTCCTTACCTATAGTCACTGAAATTCCACTAGCAAGAATACCGCTTGTTTCTCTCTGATAATCCTCATAACTGGCAGCATTTTCCTCACCGCTTATTACGTCTATATTGCCACCAGCAGATAAATCAACATTTTTATCCGCCACTATATCAGAAGCATTAATTGCAATATCTCTGCCAGCAGAGATATTTACTCCACCGCCACTAACACTTGAAGATACAAGCCCTTTATTTTTCGCACCACTTTTCTCTGCAATTTTTGTTGAAGAAAAAATACCGCTTTCTCGTATATTTTCAGTATGATTCTTTTCTAAATTTTCTTCCGTTGCCGTGATATTGACCGAACCAACTGACTCCATATCAATATTATTATTGGATAAAACATTACCCTGAATTTTTATATCATTGCCGCTTTTGAATGCAATGTTTTCTCCTACCACAGATGAAACAACCGCACCATCTACATCTGTGCTGTCAAAGCTTCGTATATCCATAGAGTTTCCTCCACCTGTTTCCCCCTTGTGATGATGCTGTTCCTCCGCAATACTTTTGTACCTACCAGCAGAGACTTCTATATCATCGCCAGCTGTAAAATTTATATTCTTGCCGACGACATTGCTTCCACGCACAGAAATGTCTTTATCTGAAACAAAAGTCATGTTGCCATTTGCCGATATATGGCTACCAACATCTTCTTGCTTGCTGACATTACGATAATTATCGTCAGACCATGCTGTATGCTCTGACGTCTTCTCCACCGCTGTACCAATCTCTATATTTTCTGCCGATATAGACAGTGACGCATTTTCACCACTAGCCGACACACTGCTTCCCTTGACTACGATACTTCTGTCCGCAGACAATTTTATATTGCTTTCTTTACCTGTTGATTCAATTTGTCCAGCGGCAAATATATTATTGTGAACCTCACTGCCATTGCCGTTATATGTCATGGCAGCCTGATTGATAATATCCCTGCCAGCCTTTATATTCAAATCTTTTATAGCCGAAATAGTGCCACCATTATTTATAACATCTCCATCTGCTGTTATATCTATATCCTCAGCACTTATTAAGCCGCTATTTTCTATTCGAACACCTTTGATTTCAACTGTCCCGTTGCTGGATATATTGCCATTATTATGCACAATATCAGCATCTATTCTTACATCCGAACCATTGAGACCTGAATGTGCTGACTCCGATGCCGACAATCTTCTATTCAACGTTGCTACATCTAGTCCTAAATAATGTATCATGCGATCAGATGTTATCCACCTGCCATAATCAGCATACCTAGGATCATTTTCCCTTCTATATGCTATACCGCCATCTGATTTCATATTATCTTCTACATCCAAATCAGGCAATTCTTTCATAGAATCACCTATCATCTCTGTGGTCTTAACCATATATTTTGTATATTTATCTGACGGGTTATACATAGTAGAACTTGAGCCTGTATTGTCCCTACCTGATTTATAGTGCCGCCAATAACTTTCAACACGCCCCTGTTCATGCACCTTTTGAGTTGCCTGAAAATCAATGTTTTGTAAATCTCCTGTTTTTATAGACAGTTCTTCCCCTGCTGACAATTTTGATTTATCATTATATACTAAATCTGCATTAAGAGACAAATTGCCGCCGCTGTATATTTCCGCTGGATCATTTTGGGTAATAACGCTATTTGACGTAGTACGTGTATATACATATTTGCACCATTCTTCATAATTTCCAGCCGGTGTATGCAGGTGGTCAGATTCATCATTATATACCCAAAGATTCGGCGTACCAGCCTTATAGCGTATCGATGAACCACTGCCTGCATATTCCACAATATGTTCTACATTGCTGACTTGCAATTCTGAGGCAAAATGCTCATTGGCATTATAAATTTCAGTCGAAGAAATGTCCAAATCGCCAGTTGCCTCTATCAGGGCAGACTTATTTTTCAGTACATCCGCTTGTATGTACATATTTCCATTACTTCTAAGAATAGCATGTTCCTCATTAGCCATGTTTTTAGACGTCAAATTCAATTCATCAGCTGCTGCAACAAGAGCAGCATTTCCAAACTCATCCGCAAGATTGGAAATCTCTCCTGCCGACATATTTATCTTATTTCCATAAATACTACCTGTACCTATGTTAATGATGCTTCCATCTTGCAAAATTTTAATATCTTTTGCAGCCATAATGCCTTCGTTATTGACACCAACACCCTTTCCTGTCCCAAGGAGAGATATTTTATCCGCATACATGCCGCCTACTGCCGATACATCCAGCAACACACCTGTATGTTCATCAGCTAACCGCTCTATATCTTTTATGCCATTTTCATATAATATCCTATTTTTTCCATTGGCAACATTCATCTCACCAGCCAATATGCCAGCGTTGATACTACATGCTTGTGCCATAATATCTACTGGTGTACTTCGAGAATCCATTCCTTGTCCTGCAAATTCAATACGACCTTTTTCTACGAAAAATCCTGACAAATTTCCATCAACTGCAAAATCAGGTCTGCCAGTTGTCAAAACGCCCCGACTTACATTAATGAACCCCAAGCCATCCGCTGCTATGCCGTTCTCATTGGCTATGACAAGTGCTGCTCTATTACCAGCAACTTCTAAAAAACCATTCAGACATGTTGGAACATCGCCTATAACCTCATTTAGAATTAATTTAGCTGCACCATTGGCAAGGTGTGAATTTCCCTCGATCCACCCAGCAAGTTCAGTTTTGCTTATACCATAATTATTGTTAAATATTAAACCGTCTTTGCCAACCTGCAGGTTATTATATCTGTTATACGAAAGCCCTTTGCCATTCGGCGCATTAATATTAATTACTGTACCGCCATTTGCAACATTAACCACATCTGCACCATTAACAGGATCCGCAATGCTTTTAGCCGATATATCTTCTGCAAAACATACTGGATGCGCTATTATCCTCAAAACTAGGTAACTCGCAATCGCTCTACATAAAAAATTATGTCTTTTCAAAATTGCACCAACTTTCAGACATTTATATATTATATACCGTATATTACTTTAGCTAAGTAAATCAGTAAATAGGCGTTTACACCTATATTTGTATATCCATTCAAACGCAATTTCAATAAATACATGTTTTACCCACAAAAATATGCTCAAGCCATTTGACACTCCCCATGCCTAAAGGCAGGGGATTCTTGGTTCCCTGAGCACTGCATATAGACAGTGGCCTATATGTCTTACACGCTCTCCCCAAGCGTAGATTTCCGTGTGTCCCACGGTATTTTATTCTTTAGCTTACGCTGATTTCTGCATTTCCAAGGCTTTGCTAAGAATATTCCTAGCGGCGTTTACATCCCTGTCATGGTAGGTATGGCACTGTGGACAAGTCCATTTACGAATACCAAGATTCTTTGTAGCCGTGTTTTGATAGCCACAGCAGGAACAGGTCTGCTGACAGTGGCATTTAGGATGCGCCCCTCAAATTCTCTTGATAGCTTGGTTTTCACTACGCCGATTCTTGGGAGTTTGATATTACCGTCAATGATACGGATACCGCCTGACTGTTTTCTAGTACGATAGGACTGATTGTGGTTGTGCTTAGACTTGAATTTTGGATAGCCTGACTGCTTCTTAAAAAATTCTGAAATGCCCTGTCCAAATTTCTCAGGGCTTCCTGCAAAGCCATACTGTCAACAGATTTCAACCATACGAAATCTGGATGGCATTTCAGTTCTGTCAGCAAACGGCTGGACTTTACATAGGTTACAGGCTCATGTTTTTCCTGCCAGCTATCTCGTCTGACAGCAAGAAAATGATTATACACAAAGCGCGCACATCCTAATGTCTGATTTATGATTTTTTGTTGCTCTGCATTTGGATAGATTCTAAACTTGAACCCCTTTGTGTACACCATTTTCTTACCTCTTTTAGAAATTATGTTTGTAGGTATATTTATTTACGGAAAACATACAATCGAACAGTGAGAAAAATCGTTAGCGTTTTTTGATAATTTTATCAGTCTGTTATCTACTCTTTCCTTTCATATACTGACACCAATATTTCAATACTTTTGTCATTATTATGTACAAAAACAACTGACACATTATTTTTATGAAATTTTTTATTATGCTTATCACTATATTCTATAAAACCATCATTATACAAATCTGAAATCACAGAATCCAATTCTTTATCAGATATATCTCCATAATATAAATATACACTATAATATCCCCCCAATCTGTCTGTTTTATTGATTTGAATAGGTTTCACATGATAGTCCTGCAACCTGCTTACTTGATAATCGACATCATGCCTATATGTACTTTTTGCAATCTCAGCATTGTAAATATTACACATGATATATATTAAAAATAAAATGCGTATACAATTTCTTATGTTAATGTATTTTTTCATTATTTGCATATATCTCCCACCAAATCTTCATAATATGGTTTCAATATAATCACATACCTTGCTCGTATCTTGTTATAAGTACTTCAACATTTCTATCAGGATGAATTATAATAATAACTACCACATTATCTTTGTAAAAATGTCCACCCTGATTATATTTATCAACATAATCTAAAAATCCATCTTCATGCAATTGTATAATCAAACGTTCTAATTCGTGTTGAGATAATTTACCATAATTTATGCTAGCAAAATAATCTCCTCCTAGCTTGCCTGTCGTTCTTCCTGAATATGGTTTAACATCATATTCCAGCATCCTTTCATACTGATAATCTATATCCTTGCTATATGTTGCCATATCCTCATTTGCTAGTAATTGGGAATATATGGCACACGCTGCACCGCCGCCGTATATCAATAAGGCAACGCATATTTTAGCAAAGGATTTGAGTGAAAATTTTTTTAAATTAAACATAATATGTACATGTTACTTTAGTATAGTAAATCAGTAAATAGGTGTTTATACCTATATTTGTATATCCATTCAAACGCAATCTCATAAAATACATATTTTACCCACAAAAATATGCTCAAGCCATATAGCTTGAGCACATTCTTCTATTCTCTATAGCTTTGTCGGTATATATACAAGGCCAATTCCAGCTTTAATCTGTCATTCTCCTTATTTAGAGATATTTCCAGCAGCTTTTCCACCTGAGCCAGTCTGTATTTCATAGTATTACGATGAATAAACATCATTTCTGCTGCCTTGAGCAGGTTGCCATGATTGGCAAAATAGGCACTCATGGTTTCCAATAGTGTTCCATATTTAACTTTATCCTTTAGCAAAGGGCCTAAAATTATCTGGGCATAGTCTTGGCTGGACAGCTTGCCCTGTACCAAAAAATCCAAGGCATTTTCTCTATTTGGCCTGCTATCCTGCAACACAATAGCTCTGGCCAAGGCCTCCTGTATATCCACCAGTGGTATATTCCAGGGAATGGCCATAATAGGAAATTCCTTTTCCTTAGCCAGCCGGATAATCTCGCTGGAGATTTTCTCAATATAATTCTCCCCTACCAACAGCAGAACGCCTGCCATTTTTAGACTTATGGCTTCCTTGATAACAGCCCTCAAATGAAAGCCTGACCTTTGGCAAATAGCACCGCTGACAATTAACAGCTCTCCTCCGTGAACCCAGGGAGCCAGCCGTTCTGTTTCTGGCACCAAAAACCAGCGGATAATATTCCCCAAGCCCTTATCCCCTGTTAAATACCGCAGCTTTTTCAAAGGCATTAGCTTTTCCAAATTACCACAGGTTAGCATAACTATCCCTCCCCCAAAACAAAAAGAGGCTACGCAAAGGAACATTGTCCCTTTCGCAACCTCATTGTTAC
>Ga0129313_1000485_pt1 | contig 33671 bp, 28 predicted proteins | sample O1105metagenome_FD_94436 | JGI IMG/M metagenome (GOLD analysis project Ga0129313, IMG submission 94436) | Orangutan group fecal microbial communities from fecal samples from Wisconsin, USA - O1105 metagenome | ecosystem: Host-associated > Mammals > Digestive system > Large intestine > Fecal...
ATTAGCAGATGTTCTGTAACGTGTTACGTCTGTAATAGTTCTTCCGCTGAAGTTGAACTGCTGTACAGGAGCATTGCTGCCCTTATTGATAGCAACTACTGTTGCCTGTGTGTCGCTGTGCTTGTATGCAGAAACGAGGATATTTGAATCAGGCTGCTCTGTAGCGTCGATACGTACATCACCTGGGCGAACCCACTTGGAGAACTGAGCCATTGCGTAGCCACGCTTTGAGATCTTACCAGTGTCCCACATCGGACTGTACTGACGGCGGATATACCACCATACGTAAGCGTTCATATTGCCCACAACGAGAGCATTGTGAATATTTTCAGCAACCTTTACACCCTCTGGCCATCTGTCTGCGGAGTTGTTATCGCTGTTTGGTACGTAAACCTCGGTCATCCAAATTTCTTTGCCGCACTGTTCAAGTGCAGGGAAGTCCATCTGGCTGCGCTGTGTTCCGTAGAAGTGAGTGCCGAACATATCGCAGTTCTGCATAGCTTTGGAATTGTTGAGGATTGCGTTGTAGAAGCTCTTGTTATAGCTGAAACTCTCAGGAGACATCAGCTTTGTGGTTGTGCCTGCTGTTACGGATTTACCGTAGTTTGCGATAAAGTTTGCAGCACGGTCAGCAGTCCATGCAGTCCACTCGCCTGACCAGTCAGGCTCGTTCTGAACTGAAATGGAGTTGAGCTGAACGCCCTGATTGTTGCAGTACTTGATGAAGTCGTTGAGGTGCTGAGCATACTGAGCCTCTGCACCCTGCTTAAGAACGTACTGACCGCCTGTAGGACCGCCTGTACCGTTGGTTCTCATTGAAGCTGGCGGATTCCAAGGTGTAGCGAATACGGTAGCACCGAGCTTCTGAGCTCTCTGAGCTGTGGGAATGGCGTTCTTCCAAGCATTCTTGTCGTCGCTGACAAAGATACGAAGAATTGTAAGACCAAGCTCATTATCGCCGTTACCGAAGGCTGTCTGTACTTGAGCTTCCGTCATGTCTCCGGGAGCGCCGTTCTGAGCGTTGTAGCTCTGCCACTCAGGGTGGTTCATACCGCCGAAGCCGCGGATAGTCTGGTATTCCTTGTTTGTGTTGATGTTGCACGCGCTGGCAGCGTCAGCTACCATAGGTGCAGGCGACGGGAAAGAGGACGCTGTGCCTATCAGCATTGCTCCCGCCATGACTGCCGAAACAGCAGTCTTGAGTTTTCTTTGAATACTCATTAAGTAATTCCTCCAAATCTGTTTATTCATTCCATAAATAATATCCCCGTAATTTATGGAACTGTAAATATTGTAATATTTTTTTGTACGTAATGTCAACTAAAAAAAGTGATACATAGGTGGAAAAAACGATATATTTAATTCAATCAATCGGCAATAAATGACTTGATTTTTGCCTTTCGGTTTTGTATAATAATGGCATAAAATAGCATCTCAGGGAAGGATAATATGAGAAAAACACTGACAGAATTTCTGTCAGCATTTACAGCGGATATATGACTTTTATGGTGCGTCAGCCTTTAGTTTAAACTGAACTTCACAAAAAATGCAGGAGGAAAGAAGATATGAAAGAATTCTATATAAACAGCGACGGTACAAGGCTCCATGCCAAGCTTGATCGTCCTGATGATACGGTAAAAGGACCGCTTTGCATACTGATTCACGGTTTTACGGGACATATGGAAGAGGAGCATATCATTGCGGCTCAGAAAGCAATGAATGAAGCGGGAGTTTCGGTGCTTCGCGCTGAAATGTACGGACACGGAAAAAGCGACGGCAGGTTTATTGACCATACGCTCTATAAGTGGGTGACGAATGCTCTTGCTGTGATCGCATATGCAAGAGGGCTGGACTTTGTGACTGAGCTTTATGTATGCGGTCACTCTCAGGGAGGACTGCTTACCATGCTCATGGGAGGTATGTGTGCTGATGTTCTTAAGGGAATACTTCCGTTATCACCTGCATGGATGATACCTGAGAACGCAAGAGCAGGTATTGTTCTCGGCAATTCATTCGATCCCGAGCATATACCCGAAAAGTTAGCCAGCGAGAGCTGGGAGATATCAGGAGACTATATCCGTGTTGCACAGACTATCCATGTTGAAGATGCGATTGCAAGGTTCAAAGGCAAGGTGCTCATAGTTCATGGTGACGAGGATCCTGTAGTTCCGTATTCCTATACAGAAAAAGCCGCAGAGCTGTATAAAGATGCAAAGGCCATTCCTATACACGGTGCAGATCACTGTTTTGTCGGTCATCTTGAAGAACTGGCTGATTCAATAAAGTTTTTTTTCAACATTGTCTCTGAATAAATAACAAAACGCAGCAAATGATAAATAATACAAAAAGAGCCCTCTGCCGAAAGTTCAGGCTTTTAGCAGAGGGGATTTTTTTGACATTTTGTAATATAAAGACATAATATCACAGTATTATGGTAAAATGAAGCACACTAAAAATTGAACAATACATACTATTTGTGGTATTATATTTTACAACATGATGTGTATAATGCTGTAAAATATGCATTTTGTCCACCTTATATGCACGTTTTGAGTTGATAATCAATATAAGATATGATATCATATTATTATAGGCTGAACAGCCTGAAAGATATAAACAGGGGAATATTATAATTAGGAGGAATACTTATGAAAAAAACAAACAAATTCAAACGCGCGTTGACGGGTTTGATGACCTGCTCAATGCTTTGGACCTCATTGGCAAATCTGCCTGTGAAGCAGACTGCCGATGCAGCAGGCGCAAATGTTACACTGTGGGGCGACACCAACTGCGATCAGCAGGTCGACTTTTCAGATGTAGTGCTTATCATGCAGTGCCTTGCAAATCCTGACAAGTATGGCGTCGGCAAGGACGGCGGCATTACAGAGCAGGGCATGGCTAACGGCGACGTAAGCAACAGCGGTGACGGTATCACAAACATGGACGCTCTTGCTATACAGAAGTATCTGCTTGGACTTATAAAGGAGCTTCCAGAGAGCGTTGCTGAAGGAAATACGGATACCGAAACAACTACTACAACAACTCCGACGACCACGACTACAACCGCCACTGAATCTACAACGACTACTACTGAAACAACAACTACCACATTTACAACTTCAACCACTACAACAACCACAACAACTACTGCGACCACAACGACAACAACTACTGCTCCTTCAATTGATACCCAAAAGGAGTCATATGAATCAGGTGCAAACGGCTGGGAAGGAAGAGGCGGCGCTTCTGTAGCTTCTGAGAGCGACCACTTCTACTCAGGCAGCAAGTCCGTTAAGGTTTCAGGCAGATCGGCTGCATGGAACGGTATCAACTACGTACTTGGAAGTGAGTTCAAGCCCGGCGGTACATACAGCTTCTCGGCAGCAGTAATGCAGCCTACGGACTCGGCTCAGGAGATGAAGCTCCAGCTCCAGTACAAGGACTCTTCCGATGAGGCAGTTTATGTCAACATAGCTAAGGCTGATGCCGAGGGCAAAAAGTGGACAAAGCTTGAGAATACATCATTCACTATCCCTGAGGACGCAAATGAGCCTGTATTCTATATCGAATCAACTGAAGGAACATTCAATTTCTATGTTGATGACGTTCAGTTCGCAGCAGAGGGCGTAAAATCTGAAGTTACAACAGGCGGCGGTACAGTCGGCGAGATAAAGGTAAGCAACTTCAATTACAGCGCTAACCTCCAGTACAAGGCAGCTCCTGACAGCTATTTCAGACAGCCTGCAAACCACGGTACTGTAGTCAAGGAGAATTACAACGGAATCAACGGCAACAAGAATATGTATGTATATCTGCCTTACGGCTATGATAAGTCAAAGAAGTACAATGTATTCTATCTCATGCACGGCGGCGGAGAGAGCGAGGAGACCTGCTTCAACGACAACAATATCAATATCGACATTATGCTTGACAACATGATAGCTAACGGTGATATTGAGCCTATGATCGTTGTAACTCCAACATTCAACAAGGCTCCGAGTGCTGACGGTGTCTGGGAGGAAATGCGTAAGTCTATCATTCCTTACGTTGAGAACAAGTACTCCACATACGCAAACGGAAATACATCAATCGACGGACTCAGAGCTTCGAGATATCACCGTGCATACGGCGGATTCTCAATGGGCGGCGGTTCAACATGGGCTAACTTCAACAATAACCTCGACATTATCGCATACTTTATGCCGCTGTCAGGTCACTGCTGGGACGGCGCAGGCAAGGTCCTCAGCGCAGCAAGAAACTCAGGCTTCAAGAAGAATGAGTATTTCGTACTGGCTGCAACAGGTACCGACGACATCGCATACGGCAACATGGTTCCGATGATAAACGAGCTCAAGAAGAACACCGATGTATTCACATATACTTCTGACTTCTCACAGGGTAATCTGTACTTCCTCGAAGCAAGAGGCAATGTACACTGGTGGCCGCAGGTTCGTCATTACATCTATGACGCTCTGCCTTACTTCTTCCATGAGAATCAGTAATTAAAATTCTTAAAAATATTCCGAAAACTCCCTGAGCTATTCAGGGAGTTTTCTTTTATATGTTTCGTATTGACGTAATATTATTTATATATTTTAGTGTCTAAATGATTAACAAGTGAAAAAGTTTATAAATTCCTGCATTTTGTCCACTTAATATGCGAAAATGTGGATTGAAATTGTCGGATTATTGTGCTATTATAATATTAAATATATATAAATTGTAAACTGACTGCTGAAAGAGGTCGCAGTCAGACTCAAAAGGTTAAAACGGGATATTAAAATTAAGAAGGAGAATTATTATGAAAAAGGTTTTTTCGGCTATCGCCGTGGCTGCATTGTCAGCCGTATCCCTTTGTGCGGCAGCTCCTGCTGTTTCACACGCAGAAAATCCAATAGTACAGACATCATTCACACCTGATCCTGCTCCTGTCGTTTTCGGAGACGAGCTGTATGTATTTACCGGCTGTGACCGCGAGGGCAACAACGACTTTTACTACATGACAGGTTGGCAGTGCTTCTCAACGAAGGACATGAAGAACTGGACAGACCACGGCAGGATCCTCGAGGATACCAGCTTCAGCTGGTGCAACAAGAACGATGCATGGGCTTCACAGTGCATCGAGCGCAACGGCAAGTACTACTTCTACTTCACCACCACAAACAAGAGCGGCGGCGGAAGAGCTATCGGTGTTGCAGTTGCAGATTCGCCTGAGGGCCCGTACCGCGATCCCAACGGCAAGCCGCTTTGCGGTCCGAACTGGGATTACATCGATCCTACTGTTTTCATTGACGACGACGGTCAGGCATGGCTCATGTTCGGAAATCCGAAATGCTACTATGTCAAGCTGAAAGAGGACATGGTAACTCTGGACGGACAGATCAAGAACTTTGATATGAATAAAAATGCGTTCGGTTCAGGCAAAAATGGCTCTGCCTATGGTGAAGGTCCGTGGATAACAAAGCATGGTGATAAGTACTATCTTGTATATGCGGGATTCCATGGCTCTGACGGCGGCGAAAGCATCTGTTACTCATATGGTCCGACTGTAACAGGTCCGTGGACTTTTGGCGGAAAGATCACAGATCAGAGTAATTGTTTTACTACGCATGGCGGTACTATTGATTACAAGGATCACTCATATCTTTTCTATCATATGAACGGACTTAAAGGCGGCGGTACTTTTAACCGCAGTGCTGCTGTAGAAGAGTTTACATATAATCCTGACGGAACCATTCCTGTGGTAAAATCAACTAAAAACGGTCCCGAACAGATAGAGCCTCTCAACCCGTTTGAGCGCGTCGAGGCAGAAACTATCTGTTGGAGCGAGGGCATCAAGACCGAAAAGGACGAAAACAATTCTGTATGCATAGGAAGCATCAAAAAGGGAAGCTATATCAAGGTCGCAGGCGTTGATTTCGGCGACGGTGCCGATAAATTCACAGCCTGTGCAGCTTCTGCCGAGAGCGGCGGAAATATCGAGCTCCACCTTGACAGCAAGACAGGACCTATCGTTGGCAACCTTAAAGTCGGCGGAACAGGCGGATGGCATAACTGGGAAGAGGTTTCATGCGATGTAGCAGGCGCAAGCGGTGAGCATGACCTTTATCTGGTATTCAACGGCGGCGACGGATTTCTTATGAACGTTGACTGGTGGAAATTCGATGGAGCAGGCTCATCTGCTTCTGACGCTGATCAGACATATATCTTTAAGAGCACATTCGAGGGCAAGCTTGACGGCTGCTCAGACAGAGGCGGCGCAACAGTTGCTGTAAGCACTGATGAAGCGTATGAGGGCGACAGCTCGGTATACTGCTCAGACCGTTCAGCTTCATGGAAGGGCGTCGGCAGAAGCCTTAACTATAAGTTCAAAGCAGGCGAGAAATACAGCTTCTCAACTGTTGTAAAGTATAACGAGGGAGCTGATTCTACAAAGTTCCACCTGACGCTCCAGTATGACGGCGCAGACGGCGAGGCTCACTATGATAAGATAGACACTAAGGACGTTGTTAAGGGTCAGTGGACACAGCTTGCAAACACAAGCTTCCAGATACCAACAGGCGCCAAGAATCTTCTTGTATATGTTGAAACAGAGGGCGACTCTGACGATTCAACTCCTGCTACCAATTTCTACGTTGACAATTTCTATGCAGCAGTAGACGGCACTGTCATAGACGGTCCAAAGGGCGAGGAGATACCTCCAACTACCGTAACACCTCCTACTACACAGGATCTGAAGGATATACTTGATTCAAAGGTATCAAAGTGGGGCGACGCCAACGGCGATAAAGAAGTTGATATGAGCGACGTTGTTCTTATAATGCAGTCACTTGCAAACCCTGACAAGTATAAGCTCAGCGATACAGGACTCTTCAATGCAGACGTATGTGAAGCAGGCGGTGGTATCACTTCAAACGACGCCCTTGAGATACAGAAGTTCCTCTTAGGAATAAACACAAAGCTTCCCGTAAGCTATTCTGAAAACATCAAGACAGTTACAGCACCTGTAACGACCACATCGACAACTACTACAAAAGCGACAACTGTTGCAACAACAACTACTACGACTACAACTACTGCAGCAAGTGCACATCTTTCCATGAAGGACTTTACTGCAAAGGTTGCGTCAAGTATAGCTGAAAAAGAGCCCGATTCCGCAAATCAGACCAAGAACGGCGTGAAATACGGCGAGATACAGAAAAAGAGCTATTATTCAAATACCTGCAAGAGAAACAAGAAATACAACGTTCTTCTGCCTCCCAACTATGACCCGAACAAGAAGTACCCTGTAATGTATATTCTCCATGGTTACTGGGAGAACCCCGACAGAATGCTCACACAGGGCAACGCTGTGATGCATACCCGCGAGATGCTCGGCAATGCTATTGCAGAGGGCGCAGCTAAGGAAATGATCTGCGTATTCCCCGATGTTTATTCGAGTGCTACTCAGGATGCCTGCTCGGCTATGGATAACAACAACAACGCTGCTTACGATAACTTCATCAATCAGCTCACAAAGGACCTCATGCCCGAGATCGCAAAGAACTACAGCGTTCTCACAGGCAAGGACAACACAGCTATAACAGGCTTCTCCATGGGCGGACGCGAGTCACTCCTCATCGGAATGAAGATGGCTGATCAGATCGGCTACATCGGCGCTATCTGCCCCGCTCCCGGTGTTTCGGGCTCGTTCAAGTGGGACAGCAACAACGAGCCTTACTTCCTGATGATAACAGGCGGAAGCAACGACCAGACTGTTTACGACAATCCCAAGAATTATCACAATAACTTCGAGAAGAACGGCGTTCCTCACGTATGGCACTATGTAAACGGCGGTTACCACGGTGATAACTGTATCAGAGCTCATCTTTACAACTTCTTCCGTATAGCATTCCAGAACTGACGTTTATTATAAAAGCTCCGACCGAATGGTCGGAGCTTTTGTTTTGTATAGCCAAGCTGTGATACAAATAAGCCTGCAAGCTGTTTTTATAATAGTTTTGTAAGGGATTATGATTGACTTAATCTATATAATATGCTAAAATATAAACATAATTATTTCGACGGGAGGTGCGGCATGGAAGAAAGGTTCATATACTGCGGTACTAAGAAAATGCGCTGCGGATACACTACAGGCTCCTGTGCCGCGGCTGCTGCAAGGGCTGCTGCTGAGGCGCTGCTCACAGGGCAGGAAGTGAAGTCAGCGGAGATACTCCTCCCCAAAGGCGAGCGTTTGAGCCTTGATATTTCCAAATGTATCATAAACGGCGGAGCTGCCGCCTGCACCGTCATAAAGGACAGCGGCGACGATCCCGATATCACCAACGGTATAGAAATAACCGCGGAAGTATCACTTGCTGACAGCGGTGTAGAGATAATCGGTGGAAAGGGCGTAGGTACTGTCACCAAGGCAGGTCTTGACCAGCCTGTGGGAGAGGCGGCTATAAACTCCGTTCCGCGCAAGATGATATCACAGGCGGTCAGTGAAGCTGCGGAAATGCACGAATACTGCGGCGGCTTCAGAGTAGTTATATCAGTGCCGCAGGGCGAAGAACTTGCGGAAAAGACCTTCAACCCACGTATCGGCATAGTGGGGGGAATATCAATAATCGGAACTACAGGCATAGTTGAGCCGATGAGCAGTTCCGCACTGATAGAAACTATACGCACAGAGGCGAATATCCGCCGAAAAGAGGGCAGAAATGTCCTTGTTCTGACGGTGGGCAACTACAGCGAGAGGTTCATCTCACAGAATCTGCCGCAGCTCAGCGGGCAGTGCGTCATGTGCAGCAATTTTATCGGCGATGCCATTGATATCGGTATCACTCTGGGATTTAAGAATATACTGATATACGGTCATATCGGCAAAATGGTGAAGCTTGGCTCGGGTATCATGAACACCCATTCTTCTTATGCTGACGGCAGAATGGAGACTCTGATTGCCTGCGGAGCGCTGGCAGGTCTGGACAACAGTCTGCTTTGCAGGCTTAATGACTGCGCAACTGCTGACGCGGCTCTGGATATACTGTATGAAAGCGGTCAGGCGCAGAAGCTTCTCGATGTGCTTACGGAGCGGATACACGGCTATTTACAGGCACGAACCAAGGGAGAAGCTAAAACAGGCGCGGTGATATTCTCCTATCAGCACGATATGCTGCTGAAAACGCAATATGCAGACGAGATACTTGATTTGGCGGTGAAATGATATGGTACACTTTGTCGGAGCAGGCAGCGGTGCGGCTGACCTTATAACCCTGCGCGGAAAGAAGCTCCTTGAAGAAGCTGACGTTGTGATATATGCAGGCTCTCTTGTAAATCCCGAATTATTGGACTATACAAAGAGCGGCTGTGAGATACATAACAGTGCGGTCATGACTCTTGATGAGGTCATTGATGTTATGGAAAAAGCCGAAAACGTCGGCAAAACCACAGTAAGACTTCATACGGGCGATCCCTGCGTTTACGGTGCTGTACGTGAGCAGATGGACAAGCTTGACAAGCTTGGGATAGGCTATGATGTGTGTCCGGGGGTAAGCTCATTCTGCGGAGCAGCGGCGGCTCTGAAAGCCGAATATACTCTCCCTGACGTGTCACAGACCGTTATCCTCACGCGAATGGCAGGAAGGACACCAGTCCCCGAAAAAGAGAGCATAGAGAGTCTTGCCGCTCACCATGTGACTATGGTGATATTCCTCAGCACGGGTATGCTGGAGGAGCTGTCGGAACGGCTCATAAGCGGTGGATATTCTGCGGATACTCCTGCGGCGATTGTGTACAAGGCAACATGGAAAGATGAAAAGATATACCGCTGTACGGTAGGCAGTCTCGCAGAGACTGCTGAGAAAAACGGAATAACAAAAACAGCACTCATAACAGTTGGTGACTTTCTCGGCGACGTCCGCTCATTATCGAAGCTGTATTCAGCAGACTTCGAGACCGAATTCAGAAAGGCAAGCAAATGATGAAAGCCGCTGTTATTTCCATTTCGGAAAAGGGCAGGGAGCTCTCTCTGCGTATCAAAAAAAGCGCCGATTTTATTGGCGTTGAGCGTTTTTGCCTGCGCAGTTATTCGGACTTCGGCTCGCGCTGTTTTGAGAATTTTGGCGGGCTTGTTTCGGATATATGGGACAGATACGACGCCCTTGTTTTTATCTGCGCCAGCGGTATTGCGGTGAGGGCTATAGCTCCCCATATAAAATCAAAAACCACCGATCCTGCGGTGGTAGTTATAGACGAGGACGGTCGTTTTGTTATTCCAGTACTTTCGGGACATATCGGCGGCGCTAATGCCCTTGCTGTTCGGCTTTCGGAGCTTATTGGCGCACAGGCGGCAGTTACCACGGCAACAGATATCGGCGGACATTTTTCACCTGACAGCTTCGCCGCTGCAAACGGACTTATCATTACTGACATGGAAGCTGCAAAGCAGGTAGCTTCGGCAGTTCTCAGCGGCGAAAGGATTGGAATTGTAAGCGATTACGGATTTATAAATCTGCCCGAGGATATAACTGAGGACACCAACTGCAACATCGGGCTGTATATCGGGGCTGAGGACAAGAAGCCCTTTTCCGTTACGCTTAGACTTGTGCCGAAAAATGTAGTTCTCGGTATTGGCTGCAAGCGCGGCACAGACTTCAAAACTATCGATGTTTTAGTCCGTATGGCGCTGCATAATGCGAAGATAACTATGGAGCGTATCGAGAAGATTGCAACCATTGATATAAAAAAGGACGAGCAGGGAATGCTTCAATTCTGCGAAAAATACGGCTTGGAGCCTCTCACATATACTGCGCAGGAGCTTATGGAGACCGAGGGGGATTTCAGTTCATCGCTGTTCGTGAAAAAAGTCACGGGAGTTGACAACGTCTGCGAGAGGAGCGCTGTGAAATGCAGCGGCGGCAGGCTGATATTGCGGAAAAAAGCGGCAAACGGAGTAACTGTAGCTGCCGCAGAAAGACCACTGATACTTGATTTTGAAAGGAAGATCCTGTAATGCTTTACATTGTAGGAATAGGTGCAGGCAGCCGCGACGGCATGACCATTGCTGCGGAAAAGGCTATACTTAGCAGTGAACTGATAGTTGGCTACACTAAATATGTGGAGCTACTCAGCAGACATTTCCCCGAAAAGAATTATGTCTCAACAGGCATGACGCAGGAGCGTGAGCGTGTGGAGTTTGCGCTTAAAGAAGCCGCAGACAAGACAGTTTCCCTCGTTTGCAGCGGCGATCCTCAGCTTTACGGTATGGCAGGGCTTGCCTATGAACTCAGCGTGAGCTATCCCGATGTTGAAATTGAAGTGGTTTCGGGAGTAACGGCGGCGTTCAGCGGCGGTGCAGTTCTCGGCTCGCCTTTAACTCATGATTTTGCGGTGATAAGCCTTTCAGACCTGCTAACTCCAATGGAAAAGATACAAAAACGCCTTGAATGTGCGGCGGAATGCGACCTGACGATCGTGCTCTATAATCCCTCGTCAAAAAGCCGCGCAGACTACCTGAAAAAAGCCTGCGATATCGTGATGAAGCACCGCTCGGGAGACACGGTCTGCGGCTATGTCCGAAATATCGGCAGGGACGGTGAGGAGAGCCGTATACTGACTCTTGCGGAGCTTCGCGAAACGGCTGTGGATATGTTCACGACGGTATATATCGGCAGTTGGGAGACTAAGGTCATAGGCGGAAAAATGGTGACTCCGAGGGGATACAGAAATGTGTGAGCTTCTGATATTCGGCGGAACTACTGAGGGACGTCTGCTCGCCGAGCACTGCGCAAAAAGCGGTATAGCCGCAGATGTTTCGGTGGCAACGGAGTACGGTGCGGAGCTTCTCCCAGAGGGCGTGAACGTACTTTGCGGCAGACTTGACACCAGCCAGATGACAGCACTCATGCTGAAAAATCGCTGCGCAATGGTTATCGACGCCACTCACCCTTATGCTGTTGAAGCGACGAAAAATATTAAAGCAGCCTGCGAAGCTGCTGATGTTATATATTACAGACTGCTGCGTAAAAGCTTGGCTTACTGCGGAAAGACTGTAAATAACATGAATGAGCTTATAGAGCTTCTCAACGAAACAGATGATACTGTACTAAGTACCCTCGGCAGTAAGGCGCTTACTGAGCTGACTAAGGTCAGGGACTACCGAAAACGCCTGTGGATAAGAGTTCTGCCCTCGGATAAAATCTTTGAGCAGTGCCGTGAGCTTGGCTTTGACACGGCAAAGGTGGTACAGGAAAAAGGTCCGTTCACCGCGGCACAGAACGCTGCGCACCTGGAAAAAAGCGGAGCGCGGATACTGGTCACAAAGGAAAGCGGCGAAACGGGCGGATACTCCGAAAAGGCAGAAGCAGCGCGTATCTGCGGTGCAGAGATGATAACGCTGGCACGTCCTGCCGAGTCGGGGCACAGCCTTGAGGAAATAATAAACATCATCGAAAAGGAGTTGAAAAAATGAAAGTTTACATAGTCGGAACAGGCGTAAACGTCGGAGATACGCTGACAAAAGAGGCTGAGGCTGCAATAGCCGAAGCCGAGCTGCTCATTGGCGCGGAGCGTATGCTCAGTCCGTTCAGTTACCTTGAAAAAGAACAGTTTTGCAGCTATGTACCGCAGGATATCGCCGCAAAGCTCCGCGCCTGTGACTGCGGCTGTGCCGCAGTGCTGATGTCGGGAGACTGCGGATTTTTCAGCGGAGCGAAAAAGCTGCTACCGTTGCTTGAAGAGCACGATGTAAGGATAGTTTCAGGTATCTCTTCGGCGGCGTATTTTTGCGGAAAAACAGGACTTTCATATGAGAAGATGAAGTTCGTAAGCCTTCACGGTCATAGCTCTAATATTGCGGTAAATGTCAAGCTGAATCAGCTTTGCTTTTTTCTCTTGGGCGGTGATATTACGGCAGCCGAGCTATGCCGTCGGCTTTGCAGGTACGGAATGGGCGACGTAACTGTACACGTCGGTGCAGACCTTGGCTACCCCACAGAGCGCATAATATCGGGCAGAGCTGAGAATCTTACCGACTGCGATATCTGTGGCCTTGCGGTGGCGATAACCGAAAATGTGGACGCTCTGAGACATATTCCAACTGCTGTAAATGATGATGAATTTCTGCGTGAAAAAGTCCCGATGACTAAGTCTGAGGTTCGCGGTATCGCAGTTTCAAAGCTGAATATCGAGTCTGATTCAGTTGTATGGGACGTTGGCTGCGGTACGGGCTCAGTGTCTGTTGAGGCCGCCTATCGCTGTTCCGACGGACGTGTTCTTGCCTTTGACAGGAAAAGGGAAGCGGCGGAGCTGACTGAAAAAAACGCCCTTGTTTTCGGCTGCGATAATATAAATATTACCGAGGGAAGCTGTCCCGAATGCCTTGAAGCTGCTGAGTCTCCCGACAAGGTATTTATCGGCGGAAGTTCTGGAAATATGGACGGTATTTTTAAAGCTGTCCACGAAAAGAATCCAAGGGCTGACATGGTTGTTGCCGCTGTTTCTCTGGAGACACTGAATGAAGCTGTGAATTGTTTTGAAAAGTACGGAACAGCACCTGAAATTGTTCAGATATCAGTTACACGTACTGAAAAGATAGGCTCACATACCATGCTGAAAGCGCAGAATCCCGTGTTTATCATCAGCGGAGGTCTTACATGAAGCGTTTCATTATCGGCGGTACTAACAGCGGCTGCGGCAAGACAACCGTGACCTGCGCAGTGCTTGCAGCGCTGAAAAAGTGCGGTCTTAATGTTGCCGCTTTTAAGTGCGGTCCCGATTATATCGATCCCATGTTTCACCGCAAGGTCATAGGTGTGGAATCTCATAATCTGGACAGCTTTTTCTGCGGCAGGGATACTCTTCTGCATCTTCTGGACGAGTACGGCGGACGAAGTGATATTGCCGTTATCGAGGGAGTTATGGGTTTCTATGACGGAACGATCGGCAGTGCGCATTCCGTCTCGGAGCTTACGGAAACTCCTGCGGTCATAGTTATAGACTGCAAGGGCATGAGCGACTCCATAGGCGCGGTGATGAAAGGCTTTCTCAGCTACCGTTCCAATAGGATAGCAGGCTTTATCTTCAACCGTTTATCAGAGAAGCTTATACCTCTTGCTGAGCGGCTCTGCGCAGAGCTCGGCACGGAGTATTTTGGCCGTCTGCCAAAGAGTGATATCACCATTGAGAGCCGTCATCTGGGACTTGTTACAGCTGACGAAATTGCCGATATACAGGTAAAACTCAGCCGACTTGGTGAGCTGGCGGAGCAATACATCTGCATCGACAAACTGATGAATATCGGTGATTCACCGATTCCCGAATTTGAAGCTCCCGAGATACCGCATTTTTCTGAAGCTCCGACTATTGCCGTTGCACAGGACAGGGCTTTTTGCTTTATTTACCGTGAAAATATTCAGCTTCTTGAAAAAATGGGTTGTAAGCTTGTTTATTTCTCGCCGGTTTCGGATAAAGCAGTGCCAAAGGCTGACGGATTGCTCCTTTACGGCGGTTATCCTGAGCTTTATGCCGCAGAGCTGTCGGCAAACACGTCCATGCTTGACAGCATAAAAAGATCCATAAACCTCGGTATGCCGACTATTGCCGAGTGCGGAGGCTTTATGTATCTTCACAAAAATCTTACCGACAGGAACGGCAGGACATACCCAATGGCAGGAGTTTTTGACGGGGAGGTATTCCCGACAGCGAGGCTTCAGCGTTTTGGCTACATTACCATGAAAGCCAATTCTGACAGTCTGCTTTGCCTCTGCGGAGATACTATCCGTGCTCACGAGTTCCACTACTGGGACAGTACGGACTGCGGCAGCGGATTCACTGCTGAAAAGACCGACGGAAGAACGTGGGGATGCTGTCATGTCAGTTCCAGTCTTTACGCAGGATTTCCACATATCAATTTCTATACGGATACATGGCTTGCGGAGCGCTTCGTGAGGGCTTGTATCGCATACGGTGATAAAAATGGACAGGATAAAACAAATCGTCCCTTCCGATAAAGCTGCCTATAGTGCGGCAAAGTCGCAGTGGGACAGCATTGCCAAGCCACTGGGCAGCTTCGGGCTGCTTGAAGAGATGATACAGAGTATCGCAGCGGTTCAGGGAACTGCCGACGTTGATATTTCGGTCAGAAAGGCAATAGTCATGTGCGGCGACCACGGCGTTGTCAGCGAGGGCGTTACCCAGTGCGGACAGGAGGTCACGGCGGAGTGCGCCAAGGCTATCGCTGTTGGACGCTCAAATATCAACGCGGTTGCGGCAGCATTCAATACCGAGGTCATCGCCGCAGATGTAGGTATTGCTGCCGATGTGGACTGCGGCAGGCTCATAAGGCGCAAGGCTGTTTACGGAACGAAAAATCTTGCCGTTGGAGCGGCAATGACTGCCAAGGAATGTGAGGCAGCCATAGTGACAGGAATGGACATGATCAAAGAATTGTCACTGCGTGGAATAAAAATTATTGTTACAGGCGAAATGGGTATCGGCAATACGACTTCCACAGCCGCAATAGCTTCGGTGCTTCTGGGACTTCCGCCTGAGCAGGTCACAGGCAGGGGAGCAGGGCTTTCCGCCGAGGGCTTACAGAAAAAAATCAATGCCGTAAAAAGAGCAATTGAAGTCAACACGCCCGCCAAAAATAAGCCATTTGAGCTTCTTTCTAAGCTTGGCGGAGCCGAAATTGCCGCAATGACAGGGCTTTTCCTCGGCGGAGCATATTATCATGTCCCTGTCATCATAGACGGTGTAATTTCAGCAGCCGCGGCGGCAATTGCCTGCGGAATGAATCCGCTGTGCCGCGAGTATATGCTGGCGAGTCACTGTTCGGGTGAGCCTGCTGCCGAGGGGCTTCTTGCATACTGCGGACTGAAAGCTCCCATAAATGCAGGTCTGCGCCTTGGCGAGGGAACAGGCGGAGTACTGCTCCTGCCGCTTCTTGACGGAGCGCTGGCACTGTACAGGGACTCTCATAGATTTGACGAAACTAATATAGAAAGGTACGCTGAGCTTACATGACAACACTGGTTACAGGTGGTTCAAAGTGTGGAAAATCCAGCCTTGCCGAAAAGCTGCTTGACGGCTTCTGCGGAAAAAAAGTCTATATCGCCACCATGCAGCCCTTCGGCGAGGAGGCTCTTGAAGCTATTTCCCGACACAGAAAAATGCGTGAGCAAAAGGGTTTCGGGACTATTGAAAAATATACGGATATAGGCAAAATATCGCTGCCTGCCAACTGCGCAGTGCTTCTTGAATGCGTGGGGAATCTCTGCGCCAATGAGATGTTTTCGGGAGACGGTATGTGCTATCCTGACCATAAGATAATCAGCGGTATAAAAAGGCTTTCGGACTTCGCCGCTGAGCTTGTCATCGTCACTAATCAGTTGGGCAGCGACGGTATCGATTACGCTGAGGGAACTGCCGAATATATCCGTCTGCTTGGCGAGGTAAACAGGCGTATAGCTGAATTTGCCGACAATGTTATCGAGTGTGTTTACGGCGTACCGATAGTGCTGAAAGGGGAGATACCATGCTGAGGTCACTGTGTTCGGCATTCCTCATGTATTCGAGGATACCCGTGCCAAAGGTGGAGTGGAAAGAGGAAAATCGACGCTATGCTCTTGGCTTCTTTCCTCTTGTCGGAGCAGTCATCGGCGGACTGCTCATACTGTGGCGGATAGTCTGCTACTGGCTTGATATCGGGCAGTTTCTCTTTGCAGCAGGCGCAGTCTTTCTGCCGATACTTGTGACAGGCGGCATACACCTTGACGGCTTCTGCGACGTCTGCGACGCACGGGCTTCGTATGCCGACAGGGCAAAACGACTTGAGATAATGTCGGATCCCCACATTGGCTCATTTGCGGTCATCAGGCTTTGCCTTTATCTTATTTTACAGACTGCTCTCTTTACTCAGGTCACAGACGCTGAAATGACAGCGGTGATAGCCTGCGGATATGTGCTTTCGAGAGCTCTTAGCGGGCTGACCGCAGTTACCTTTAAATCAGCAAAAAGCGAAGGCTCACTACAGAGCTTTGTGCGTCCGTCACATAAAAAGATAACTCTTGCAATGGTTGGAGCTTTTATCGCTGCAAGTGCAGCTTATGCGTTTTTTATCCTACCTGTGCAGGGCTTATCAGCGGCTGCTGCGGCTGTGTTTGTACTTGCATGGCACAGGTACTCAGCTTATAGGGATTTCGGCGGAGTCACAGGCGACCTCTGCGGCTGGTTACTGCAAATGTGCGAGATAGCTATACTTGCAGCGGCGGTTTTCTCGGAAAGGCTGTGTGCGCTGTGAAGATACTGCTAATACGCCACGGACTCACCGCAGGCAACCTCGAAAAGCGCTACATCGGCAGGACTGACGAGCCGCTGTGTTCAGAGGGTATAGCGCAGCTGAAAACACTTAAGCTGCAAAGCTATGAAAAGGTTGTGTGCAGTCCCATGAAACGCTGTATACAGACTGCTGAGATACTTTTTCCGAACATGGAATATCAATTTATCAAAGACCTGAGGGAGTGTGACTTCGGCGACTTTGAGGGTAAAAACTATATCGAACTCTCAACTGATACCTATTATCAGAATTGGATAGACAGTGGTGGAACTTTGCCATTCCCAAACGGTGAAGCTCCTGATGACTTCCGCAGACGATGTGTTAAAGCGTTTGAAGCCGCTGTAGAAAAATGCGACAAATCGGCTTCTGTGGCTTTTGTTGTTCACGGAGGCACTATAATGTCAATACTTGAAAAATATGCCGTCCCACACAGGGATTACTATGACTTCCAGTGTAAAAACGGTCACGGATATGTCTGTGACTGGGACGGAAATTCACTTATCATTACGGAGAAAATATGAAGTTCTTTTTACCTGCACTGCCAGTAATACTGGGCTTTCTGCTGGACTGCGCCGTGGGTGATCCATACAATATACCTCACCCCATAAAGCTCATAGGCAGGCTTATCGCTGCGCTGGAAAAGCTTGTCCGCAGCCGCTTGAAAAATCTCAGACTTGGCGGTACTCTTCTCGGACTGACAGTTATACTGCTGTCAACTGCCGCCCCTCTTGTGTTGCTGCTTGTATGCTATCATTTCAGCCTTATCCTCGGTATTGCTGCCGAGACAGTGCTTTGCTGTTATATGCTGGCGGCGAGGTGCCTTTGCAGGGAGAGCATGAAGGTCTGCCGTTCCGCAGAATCGGGGGATACTGAGGCAGCACGAAAGGCAGTTTCAATGATAGTCGGGCGCGATACGGCAGTTCTTGACCGTGACGGCATTGTCCGAGCCGCAGTTGAGACCGTCGCCGAAAATACCTCAGACGGCGTAACAGCGCCGCTTTTTTACATGGGGCTTGGCGGAGCAGTGGGAGCTTTTCTATATAAGTCCGTTAACACTATGGACTCCATGATAGGCTACAAGGACGAGAAATACGCCGATATCGGGCGGTTTGCAGCTAAGCTTGACGACGTTCTTAACTATATCCCGTCGCGGCTTACGGCGCTTCTTATGGTAATTGCAGCGTCCATAGCAGGACTTGACGGGCGGAATGCTCTGCGTATCTGGAAACGGGACAGGCGCAATCACGCAAGCCCTAACTCTGCACAGACAGAATCAGCCTGCGCAGGAGCGCTCCATGTCAGGCTTGCAGGCGACGCTTGGTACTTCGGCAAGCTCCACAAAAAGCCGTATATCGGCGATGATGACCGTCCCGTGGAGCCTGCGGACATTCGCCGCGCAAACAAGCTTATGTATATTGCCTCGGTGTTCATGCTGATTATCTCAGCCGCCGTAAGGTGTATTATTTTTGGAGGACTTTTATGATACAGCAGCATGGAGGAAATATCGGACATCTCAGCAATATCTTTGATTTTTCGGCAAATATCAATCCTCTCGGAGCGCCAGAAAGTGTAAAGAAGGCTGTTGCGGAGACTGTATGTGACATTGAGAAATATCCCGATCCGTACTGTACTGAACTTCGTGACAGACTTGGGAAGCACGAAAGAATCAGTGCTGAAAATATCGTCTGCGGAAACGGCGCGGACGACCTTATCTTTCGTATTGTCCACGCTTTCAGACCTGAAAGGGCGCTTATATGTGTTCCCACTTTCAGTGAGTACAGCCGCGTACTTTCTGAGACAGGCTGCGAAATACAGGAGCATATTCTCGACGAGGAGTTGGATTTTGAGCTTGGCGAGAGCATTCTAACGAATCTTGACCGTTCACTTGATATGTGCTTCATCTGTACGCCTAACAATCCGACAGGTCGGCTGATAGCTCCCGAAATTCTGGCGAAAATTAGCGTGAAATGTTTGGAGAACAACATAATTCTTGTCTGTGACGAGTGTTTTATGGGATTTGTTGAGGACAGCGAAAACTACAGCCTCAGGCAGTTTTTGAATGAAAAATGCATAATTCTCAAAGCCTTTACCAAGCTTTTTGCAATGGCTGGGATTAGGCTTGGATACGCTGTCTGTGGAAGTTCGCGCATAGCCGAAAGGATACAGCAAAGCGGTCAGTTCTGGAGCGTTTCGGCTCTTGCTCAGACGGCAGGCATTGCCGCTCTTGATGAAACGGAGTATGTCAACAAAACTGTCAGATACATCACGGAGAAACGCAGATTCCTTGCCGCTGAGCTTGCAAAAATCGGAGTAAAGGTATACGATGGAGCTGCTAATTTTCTGATGTTCCGAAGCCGTATAGAGCTTGCCGAGAAGCTTCTTGCAGAGGGGATACTTATCCGTGACTGCGCTAATTTCAGCGGACTCACCGAGGGCTTTTACCGTGTGGCAGTCCGAACTCATGATGAAAATATCAGGCTTATCAATGCCGTGAGGAGGTTCTTGAATGGCTAAAAACATAATGCTTCAAGGGACGATGTCAAACGTCGGGAAAAGCTTCCTCACTGCGGCATTGTGCAGGATACTGCGTCAGGACGGTTACTCGGTAGCGCCTTTCAAATCGCAGAATATGGCGCTGAACTCATTCATTACTCCCGACGGTGCAGAGATAGGCAGAGCTCAGGCGCTACAGGCAGAAGCAGCAGGGATTGAGCCCTCGGCGCTGATGAATCCGATTCTGCTGAAGCCCACTACAGACGTAGGTTCGCAGATCATAGTCAACGGAAAGGTTCGCGGAAATATGCGTGCCGCAGATTACTTTCGCCACAAAAAGGAGTTAATTCCAGACATTATGTCGGCTTATAATGAGCTTGCAAGCCGGCACGACATTATCGTTATTGAGGGTGCAGGAAGTCCCGTGGAGCTAAATCTCAAGGCAGACGACATCGTGAACATGGGACTGGCAGAGCTTGTGAAGTCGCCGGTGCTTCTGGTGAGTGATATAGACCGCGGCGGCGTTTTTGCACAGCTCATAGGCACTCTTGAACTACTTGAAAACAGCGAGCGAGACAAGGTAAAGGGACTTGTTGTGAATAAGTTCCGCGGCGATATATCGCTGTTCCGTGACGGTATATATATACTGGAGCAGCGCTCACGTAAAAAAGTTGCAGGAGTTATCCCGTATATAGACTGCGATATCGAGGACGAGGACAGCCTGTCCGAGAAGCTCAATTCAAGGGCTGCTGAGGGAGTTATCGACATTGCAGTGATACATCTGCCTAAGATATCAAACTTCACCGACTTTGACGTTTTCAGGCAGTACGATAGCGTTTCCGTCAGGTATGTTTCAAGACTAAACGAACTCGGAACTCCTGATATGATAATAATTCCAGGCACAAAAAGCACCATTGCCGACATGGAATGGCTCAGACAAAGCAGGCTTGCTGACAGGATAAAGGACTGCTTCAAGGCAGGTATCCCAGTTTTCGGCATATGCGGCGGCTATCAGATAATGGGCAGGACTATTTCCGACGCCGTTGGCAGCGAATGCGGCGGAAGTATCAGCGGTCTTGGCCTGCTTGATTGTGCTACAGAGTTTACTGCCGAGAAGTGTCAGACTCAGACAAAAGGCAGATTCTGCCATATCGAGGGCTTTTTCTCGTGCCTTTCTGGAGCTGAATTCTACGGCTATGAAGTCCATATGGGAGTTACCGACGACTTGGGAAAAGCTCTTACCACACAGGGCGGCAGTTTCTGCGGTAACGCCGCAGGCTGCTATGTACACGGCATATTCGACAGCGCCGAGGTCTCGGGCAGGCTGGTCAGGGCACTGTATCAGCGCAGAGGTCTGAACTACAGCGGCGAAGCTGTTGACAGGCGGAAATACAGGGATATACAGCTCGACCTGCTTGCCGATAATGTGAGAAAAAATCTCGATATGGAGCTTATCTATCGTATTATTGAGGAGGGCATATGAATTTAGAATATGTGCTGCCGTCGGACATCGAAAGACGCAGCTTTGAGATAATCGAGAGCGAGCTTGAAGCTCCCATTCCCGATAACATCAAGCCAATAGTCATACGCGCGATTCATACCACAGCGGATTTTGACTACGCAAAGAATCTGTATTTTTCCGAGGGAGCTGTTGATACAGCACTGGAAGTTCTCGGAAATGGTGCGGTCATCGTTACTGATACAAATATGGCAAAGGCAGGCATAAACAAAGCTGCTCTTGCCCGTCACGGCTGCGATTGTATGTGCTTTATGGCTGATGAGGATATCGCCGAGACCGCAAAGCGCGAGGGTACAACACGGGCGGCAGCTTCAGTTGACAAGGCGGCAAAGCTTGGTAAGCCCGTGATATATGCCGTGGGCAATGCTCCTACGGCGCTTGTGCGGCTCTGTGAGCATATAGAAAAAGGAGACTTTGTCCCTGAGCTTATAATTGGTGCTCCTGTAGGCTTCGTCAATGTGGTGCAGTCAAAGGAAATGCTCATAGCATCGGGAGTTCCCTGTATAGTTGCAAAAGGCAGGAAAGGCGGAAGCAATGTAGCTGCGGCGATATGCAACGCTTTGCTTTATATGCTTGACAACAAAAAAGGTTTCAAAAAGTGAGTTCCGATTGTCGCAAACGTATAAAATACGCGGAATACTTGCATTTTTTGACCTGTTCTGCTATAATTGTTATTGTTCAAAATTTAATAAAGCAAACGGTGCTTTTATCTGAGCTATCAGATGAAAAGGTAAAAGGGAAACAGGTCAGAATCCTGTGCGATCTCGTCACTGTAATTGCGGAGCGGTATACGAATATAGTCACTGAGCAATCGGGAAGGCTGTATGCCGTGTTGATGCATAAGTCAGGAAACCTGCCGTTTGTTGGTACACGACCGAAAGGTCAGGTCACGAGGTATTGATCGTACTGTTTACAGGCTCTTCACTGAGTCTGTTTGCAATGCCTTCTGATAAATCAGAAGGTTTTTTCGTTATGCGGTCATGCCTTTCACAGAAAGGAAGATCTATATGAAAAAATCACTGGCATTCTTAATGGGACTTACTGTTGTCGCTTCTGCACTTACAGGCTGCGGCGGCGCTAAGAGCTCATCTGAGAGCAAGGAGTCAGCAACATCTGCTACAGAAGCAACTACAGCTGCTGATACTACTGAGGCTACAACAGCTGCCGAGACAACTACTGAGGCTGCTGAAGAAGACGAGGAAGAGAACTACGATACAGGCGACGCTTCACTTGACAATCCGAGAAATCAGGATGAGATAGGCGAGAATGAGCTTCTCGTGCTCAGTTTCGGTACAAGCTTCAATGACAGCCGCCGTCTTACAATAGGCGCTATCGAGGACGCTCTTGAAAAGGCATTTCCTGATTACTCAGTACGCCGCGGCTTTACAGCAAACATCATCATCGACCACGTTAAGCGCCGTGACAACGAGGTTATCGACGACGTCAAGGAGGCTCTTGACAGAGCGCAGAAGAACGGCGTAAAGACTCTTGTTGTTCAGCCTACTCACCTTATGGACGGTCTTGAGTACAACGACATCGTCAATGAGATAGCAAGCTATTCTGACGCATTCGACAAGGTAGTCATCGGCAAGCCGCTTCTTACAACAGATGACGACTTCAAGCGCGTTGAGAATGCTATCGTTGACTGGACTAAGGATTACGACGACGGAAAGACCGCTATCTGCTTCATGGGACACGGTACAGAAGCTGAGTCAAACGGCGTTTACGCTAAGATGCAGGATATGCTCACAGCTGACGGACATACAAACTATTTTGTAGGCACAGTTGAGGCTTCACCCTCTGTTGAGGACGTTCTTAAAAAGGTAAAGGAAGGCGGCTACGAAAAGGTAGTTCTTGAGCCCCTCATGGTAGTTGCAGGCGACCATGCAAACAACGACATGGCAGGCGATGACGAGGATTCATGGAAGTCCATTTTCGAGGCTGAGGGCTTCAAGGTAGAGTGTCTGCTGAGAGGACTCGGCGAAAACGAGGATATCAGAAAGCTCTACGTTGAACACGCTCAGGCGGCAGTTGATTCCATAAAGTAAACAGCATAACGGGCGAACATTGTTCGCCCGAAAATTTTATTTACAGGAGAAAAACATGAAAAAAAGAATAATCGCACTTTCACTTATCAGTATGCTTGTGCTTGCTTCATGCGGCACAAAGAAAGACAACTCACAGCAGAGCAGTACATCTGCGACAACAGCTCCGCAGACCACTGCCGCGACAACTGCTGAAACCACAACAGAAGCAACAACCGAGCACGTTACAGCAGCTCAGAACGAAGTAGGCTTCGAGGGCATGACAGAGGTAAATATCAACGAGCTGAACATGGGCAACTATAATGTGTCTGTGGATTCAAGCTCGTCAATGTTCAAGATAGCAGGCTGTATACTTCACGTCAGCGACCACGATATGATAGCAGATATAATCATCGACAGCAAATCCTACGACGCACTTTACATGGGCACGGAGGACGAGGCTAAGAACGCCGCGGAGTCCGACCGTATAACCTATACCACAAACGAAAATGGACAGTCGGTTTTCACCGTTCCCGTTGAAGCTCTCGACAAGGAGATACAGTGTGCCGCACTAAGCGCAAAGAAGCAGGAGTGGTACGGTCGTACACTGGTGTTCCGCGCAGATTCACTTCCCGATACTGCATTCAAGGAAGCAAGATACGCAACTGCTGAGTCGCTTAAGCTTGAGGACGGCGAGTACATCATCGACGTAAAGCTTGAGGGCGGCTCAGGCAAGGCTTCCGTGGAGTCTCCCGCAAAGCTGACCGTAAAGGACGGAAAGGCAACTGCTAAAATAGTATGGAGCAGCGACAAATATGATAAAATGGTAGTTAATTACCTTGAATATACTCCCGAGATAGCTGACGGTCATTCCGTTTTTGAGATACCTGTAGGCGGTTTCGACTACAGAATGCACATAGAGGCTGAAACGACCGCAATGAGCGAGCCGCACATGATAGAGTACACGCTGTACTTTGATTCATCAACAATAAAGAAATGAAACGATTTGTATCAGTCCTGACAGTTACAGCGCTGCTTTTTTTCAATGGCTGTGCTAAAAAAGCCGCTCCTGCCGATCTTGATACAGTTGGCGGCATGGAGCTGAAATATGCCGAGCAATTCGCTGTTGACTACTGCGAAAACGGCTGCTCGGTGGTCACTATAGGAGAAGATAAATTCCTTGTAGTACCCGAGGGTACGGCAGTACCTGATGATACAAAGGGAATGACTGTCATACAGCAGCCCGTGCAGAATATCTACGTTGCGGCTTCTTCGGCTATGGACTTATTTGATGGTATAGACAAGCTTGACGAGGTAAAAATGACTTCCACTGCCGAAAGCGGCTGGAGTCTGCCTGATATCCACGACGCTGTGAAGTCGGGAAAGATAAAATACATCGGCAAGTACAGTTCTCCCGATTACGAGAGCCTTGTTGCCGACAAGTGCGGACTTGCCATTGAGTCCACCATGATATATCATACTCCCGAGGTAAAGGAGCAGCTCGAATCATTCGATATCCCTGTGCTGGTGGAGCGTTCAAGCTATGAAACTCACCCTCTCGGACGAATGGAATGGATAAAGCTATACGGGCTTCTTACAGGAGATTATCTCTCCGCGGAACAGCTTTTTACTGAGAAAACAAAGGCGTTCGAGGAGCTTTCAGTATCCGATATCCCCGAAGCTGAACGCAAAACAGCCGCATTTTTCTATATTACCTCCAGCGGCTATGTAAGTATTCGCAAGCCCGGGGACTACGTTTCCAAGATGATAGAACTTGCAGGGGGACGGTATATATTTACTGCCGATGACCTGAACATCGACGACAACGCCCTGTCCACCATGAATATCCAGACCGAGACCTTTTATGATATCGCTCACGACGCGGATATCCTTATCTACAACAGCACCATTGACGGCGAGCTTGAAACAGCAGACCAGCTCATAGAAAAGAGCAGTGTTCTTGCGGATTTCAAGGCTGTAAGAAACGGCAATGTATGGTGTACTGGACAGAATATGTTCCAGCAGACAACAGGTGCGGCTGATATGATATGCGACCTCAACAAAGTATTCACAGGCAATCCTGCCAATAAAGAGCTGACCTTTCTTCACAGACTTGAATGAGGTGATACAATGACTAAAAAAAGGGCCCTGAGATGGACTGTCGGATTCACTGCACTGCTTGTACTAACAGCTTTTTTCTTTATTCTGGAGCTTATCAGCGGTACTACTGACCTGACAGTCAGCGAAGTATTCTCGGCGCTTTCAGAGAATAATTCTGCTGCGCATACCATAGTTGCGGACATACGCCTGCCGAGAGCTATATCTGCGGCGCTTCTCGGCGGAGCTCTTTCTGTATCGGGCTTTCTGCTTCAGAGCTTTTTCAACAATCCCATTGCAGGTCCTTACGTTCTTGGTATATCATCGGGAGCAAAGCTTACCGTTGCACTTGCAATGATGTTCGCACTGCAGAACGGCATAATGCTTAATTCTGCCGCAATGGTCGGAGCGGCATTTGCAGGCTCATTACTTTCTATGGGAGCTATCCTGCTTCTGTCGGGCAAGGTGAAAAATATGGCTCAGCTCATAGTAGCAGGAGTGATGATAGGTTACATATGCTCCGCAGTTACGGAGCTTGCCGTAACATTTGCCGATGACGCAAATATAGTCAATCTCCACAACTGGTCGCAGGGCAGCTTTTCGGGCATAAATATGGACAACGTAAAGGTCATCGCCATCATAGTTCTTGCGGCTTCTGCGGCGGCATTTCTGCTTTCAAAGCCCATGAGCGCCTATCAGCTTGGCGAGAGCTACGCTAAAAATATGGGCGTTGATTTGAGAATTTTCAGATTTGCACTGATACTTCTTTCAAGCATACTGTCCGCCTGTGTTACGGCGTTTGCAGGACCTGTGTCCTTTGTGGGCATAGCAGTGCCTCACCTTGTAAAGACAGCTTTCGGCACAGCAAAGCCAATTATAGTTATTCCTGCTTCATTTATCGGCGGAGCAGTTTTCTGCCTGATGTGCGACCTTATCGCACGTATGCTGTTCGCTCCTGTGGAGCTGAGTATCAGCACTATTACGGCAGTTTTCGGTGCTCCTGTTGTTATCGCGGCAATGCTCAGCCGCCGCAGTCAGAAAAGAGGTGCAGTATGAGTGAAATGATACTTACTGCAAAAGCGCTGTCCGCAGGCTATGGCAAAAAGGTAGTTGTTGACGGGCTCAATATCGGGATACGAACAGGGGAGATACTTACTATTATCGGTCCCAACGGAGCAGGCAAATCAACGGTGCTGAAAAGCATTGCGTCACAGCTTCCTCTCCTTGGCGGAGAGGTTTTCATAAATGATACCGATATTACTTCCATGAGCCTGAACGACATTGCAAAGAAGCTGTCTGTCTGCTTCACAGACAGGATAACAGCTGAAAAAATGACCTGCGAGGATATTATCTCAACAGGACGTTATCCCTATACGGGGATGCTTGGCATATTATCCTCTGACGACAAAAAAATAGTTCGGGAGGCTATGGAGCTGACTGGTGTTGCTCACCTTGCCGATACTGATATACGCTGTATAAGCGACGGTCAGCGCCAGACGGTAATGCTTGCACGCGCTATTGCTCAGGAGCCGCAGGTGCTCATTCTTGACGAGCCCACATCTTTCCTCGATATCAACAATAAACTCCGACTGCTCACAATACTCAGGGAGCTTGTACGCACCCGTAATATTGCCGTTGTTCAGACACTGCACGAGCTTGACCTCGCTCAGCGCTTTTCCGATAAGATACTTTGTATTGCTCATGGAAAAGCCGAAAGAACGGGAACTCCTGAGGAGATTTTCAGCGGCAGCTATATAAGCGAGCTGTACGGTATTAGCTGCGGCACGTTTGATACTATGTTCGGAACCGCCGAGGCACAGAGGACAGAGGGGGAACCTCAGGTATTCGTTATTGGCGGTGGCGGCAGTGGTATTCCGATTTACCGCCGTTTACAGCGCCGGAGCATTCCTTTTGCAGCAGGAGTTATCCACGAAAATGATGTTGAATACAACTCTGCGAAAAGCCTTGCGGCTGAGCTTATCGCTGAAAAAGCCTTTGAGCCCATAAGCGATGAAAGCTTTGATAAGGCTCTGTCCGTAATGCAGAAATGCCGCGAGGTCATATGCTGCGTTCAAAGCTTCGGCGCTATGAATGCAGGGAATAAAAATCTGCTTGAAAAAGCGAAAAGTATTGGAATCTTCAATAATTCCGATGAATTTTAAGCATAATTAAACAGGCTCACTTTTTAACCATAATACTAATATAGAAATTTTATGCTTATTATTTAGAGAACCCCTTTTGAAAAAGGGACCCTCTGACGGAGGACGTCCCCTCTGTCACTGCGTGACATCTCCCCGCACTGCGGGGAGTCACTCTCAAACTCTCTCCCTAAAACTTTCAGTTTTATTTTTTCTCATATAGGGCTCGCTTAAAATAAAAAAAGCCCTGTAATAAAACAGAGCGAGCCCTATATGACAAAAAATCAGCTAAAAAAGTCTTTAGAAAGGGGGATGGGGGAAAGCCTTTCTTCAGAAAGGGTTCCCCCATAAATAAATATAAGTCTATATATAAGTGTTGCAGTTAAAATGAGCTTGTTTTTCTCGTTATACATTAATTTCAAATGAAAAATGCATATTATTCCTTTCCTTTTGATAAAAGCAGACTGAAAATCACGCATACAGCAACTCCCGAAACGCCAAGTATAGCAAAGAGCATTGCAGCTCCCGAACCCTTTCCGCTGCCAAATAGTGACGTCAATAAAGTATCTGCGGCTTGCTTTGACATGAAAGGCTCAAATACCTTGTCAATAAGTATGCCTCCTGAAAGATACCCTACAGGGATAGTGAAGAATTGCAGCGAATTTCGGCATGAGTAGACTCTGCCCTGCATATCGGGAGGGATTGTGCTTCTGAAAACAACGTCCAGATTTGCTCCCATATAAGGTATGAAAAGCCAGCCAAGAACTGCCGCCGCACACCATACCACAGGTGAATCGCTGAATGCCAGCATGAAGTTTTCCGTGCTCATGGAAACGAACAGTGAAAGGCATATAGCATTTATTCGGTTCTTAGGAGGACGTGTGGACGAGGCGATAAATGTTCCCAGAAATGTTGCAGCTCCGACGCAGAAATTGACCGTGCCAAGAACTCCTTCGCCGCCGTTGGACTTTGAGAGTATCATAGGGGACAGAGCTGCATTATATGCCGAAGCTATAAGGTTTATGCCTGACAGGAAGAAGATCAGCTTGAGTATCAGCGGATTTGCCTTCAGCCATGATAGTCCTTCCTTTGCGGAAGAAATAACGGATACATCAGCTTTTTTGGTGTGTTTCGGCTCAGGTATCCTTATAAACAGCAGCAATACCATGAATGCTGATGAAAAGGTGATAAGGTCAACAGTCATAACTGCCGATATACCGCCGAATGCAAACAGCATTGTAGCCAGTACAGGCGTCAGTATGGTATTCATGGACTGGGAAAGCGAACGCAGAGCTCCTGTTTTCTGATAGTATTCCTTGGGTATGAGTTGAGTTGCCGCTACTTCGCTTGCAGGCTGCTGCACAGTATTCATAAGACCATTTAGAGCGTTTAATACATATAAGTGCCACGGTGCAAGTGAATCGTTTTTTACAAGCAGAAAGGCTGCTATTGTTGTGAAAGCGGCGAACAGGTCACATACGAGCATGGTTCGTTTTTTGTTCCATTTATCGCTCAGTGCTCCTGCAAAAATGCTCATTGCCACATAGGGCGCATATGAGCATACAGTCAGCAGAGCTGTTTTCAGTGCCGAGCCCGTACTTTTATACAGCCAAAGTCCAAGTGCATAGGCTGTCATGGAGCTTCCCAGCGTAGAAAGAGACTGTGTGCCCCATAGTAATAAATAGCTTTTGAGTTGTTTTATTGAAGTTTTCATTTGACTTTGCTCCTTTTGATATTATTTATCGTCAGAAATGCAAAGTCCGAGGGGATTATTCAGTTATTCTCCATGCAGTTCCCTCAAACCTTGCATGGAGCGTATACAACGCATCTTCTCATGATGTTCACCTCTTTGAGTTTGGTTATGCATAGTATGCAGTTTAATTTCAAAATTATTATATCATAAGTAATTGAAAAAAGCAATGACAGCGAAAAAATCGGGGCTAAAAGCCCCGATAATTCGTTTTTATCTTACTCTGCCGTATGGAGCGTGCATTCTTCCGTAAGGTGAGTGCATTCTGCCGTAAGGTCTTGTCGGATAAAAGTATCCCATAGTGTAAGGATTGGTGTTGTACCAGTTGTATCTTGGATCGTAATCACTTGTGAATAACATAAGTACATAGCTGTCGTACCAATCGACTTCACCGTCTTCGTTGATATCAGCATATCTGAGATCAGCGTCTGAAAGCTGTATATAACCAAGTACGTGAGACATTATGAGCATTGCGTCATCTGTATTTACCTCATCATCGCCATTGACATCTCCGAGAACTCTGAAGTTGTAATTTGATACCTCTTCAGCAGGAAGCGTTTCTTCAGGAGCTGGCTCTTCAACAGGCTCCGGAACTACCATTCTTTTATTGATAGTTTCGGACATTGTATTGAACAGGATATCAGCGATCTCCTTGTGACCGTTTGCATTTGGGTGTGGATCGAAGTCGTCCTCGGGAGAGATGCCGTAAACGTCAACATAAGTTGCGCCTGTTTGTGCTGCGACTTCAATGAGCTTCTCATTGAGACGGCGCATCTGAGGATCAACGTTCTTGCCTGCTGCCTGCATAGCCATAGGAGCAGCTATCTCAGCTGCGATAGCTTTTTCAGCTGTTGCCTGACTTTCTGTGCGGTTCTTTGACATAACTTCCATAAGGTCTGTAAGCTCTGAAAGGTCGTCATAGTTATTGATGAGATCGATAACTGACTGGAGCTCGTTGATATCGTCGTATTTGAGAAGAACGTCCATAAGCTCTTCTTTTGCGGGAGCGTTCTTGGAAACAGCTACAAGTTCTGAAAGCTCCTGAACCTCAGTGATATCATCGTACTTTTCAACCATTGACAGAACGTCTTCAAGCTCTGCCGAGTCGTTGTACTTATCCATGATATCTTCTATTTCTGTTATCTTGTCGACCTTATCATTAAGGTTGTTTATGTAATTTGCAGTCTGCTTGCCGCTTGCAGTGAGCTCGTCCTCGCTCTCGGCAGCAGCATTTGCAGCAGCAGCGTAAATTTTTCCCAGTACCTCAAAGATATCCTCTTCCATTGCCTCGGATTCCTCAGCTGTACGGTAAGGATTGAACATACCGACGAGAGCTATATCAGCGTCGCTGTTGACTTCCTTGACTGCCTCAACAACGCCTTTTACATGGCTTGCTGATTCGTCAACAAGTTCGTCAGCCTTTGCGCTTACATTGTACATGAAGCCTGCGGCTTCGATGAAATCATCAGAGGTTATGCTGTCCTTGTTTTCGTTGATTATCTGGAGACCGCCGCCGAGAGCTATTTCTGTGTCCATACCGAACAGTGTGAGCATGAGTGAAGTACCTGCTGCTCTGAGGACAGGATTTTCGCTGAATACCATCTGAGGAACGATGCTCATGATAATATCGTTTCCGCCGAGCTGAATGCTTACAAGGTCTGCTTCTGAGAGGTACTTGTTGTAGTAATCATGGTAGGGGGTAAGTACGTCGCTTGCGCCCTCGCCGAGATACATTTCAAGTATTGTTGAAGCGAATTCACCCTTATAGCCTTCGTTCTTTATTGTCTTTTCAATATCCTCTGCACGGTAGGCTGTTGAAGCAAGGTTTGTGCCCTTGACATTGTAGCCCTTTTCCTCGCCCAGCTTTTCAAGATATTCTGTGAAAATTGCAGGATATGCGCCCTTTACGGGATCAGCAAGAAGCTTGTCTGTGATGACAAGTGCAGGATCTTCTGTAATATTGCCCCCTGCAAGACCAAAGCCAGCTGCGATACTGTCGCCGAGTGCTACATAGTTGTAATCGCCGTTTGTTGCATTTTTGTCATTGTTTGCTGCAAAAGCAGACATTCCTGCTGTGTTTGTCAATGTTACTGCTGAAACAAGAGCAGCCAGAATTTTTGAAGTTTTCATTATTATTCCTCCTCGCCGTAGCTTTCTGTTATTGGTATTACGAAATTTTTGCCTGTTCTTATTATAACGGTGCTGCCGTTTTCCGAATAATCTATAAGTAAAAGACGACCGTTTCCGCATGGAGCAACATATCCTCTGTAATCGTGAGCAAGGAGGATATAATCTCTCTTGGCGGTTATTTCACCGATCTCAAATTCCTTGTAGAACTTGACAGCGTCAAGGTGGTATTTATTGCAGATATATTCAACAAGCTCAGCATTTGGCTCTGCTTCGTCGGGATCAAGGATTATCTGACCTACAACGTCGTAGCCGCCGCGCTCGTTCTTGAAAGCGCTTATCTCCCACTCATTGATAGGATCGTTCTCGTCGAGAGTGCTTTCGATCATAAAGAGATATACGCGCTTGCCGTGTTTATCAATATAGGAGTCGGAAGCTCTGCCCATTATGGTATATGAGCCGTCAGCGTGTCTTACAGCGATATCGCCTGTAACTCCCCACTTCATGCCGTTCTCATCATAGTACCAGCGCTCTGCTGTAGCCTCGGGATTGTTCAGATAACGGTCTGCCGAAGCAGGGCTTGAAGCGTGAAGATTAGCGAGAACTTCGTCCTCGTCAACGATATTTCCGTCGTCGTCCACAAGCTTTACGTATACATAAGGCTCAAGTGGCTTGCCTGTTTCGTTGGTTTTTGTTTCTTCGTCCATGAAGTATGTGACCAGAGTTGCGCCGCCCTCTTCGCTTGCGCCGCCGCCCAGTGAGAATCTCACATTGCAGCCGTTATCGCGGAGCCACTTGTCTATCTTGCGGACAGAGTTTACATTTACAGCTTCTCCGCCCGAAGCAGGACGTCTGAGCATTTCAAGTGCAGTAGGGGAGAGAACTCCCTGTCTTACGCTTGTAAGATAGAAGCTTGCAGTTGCCATTACGCAGTTGCAGTTTGTCTCGGAAAGATCTCTTGCAAATGTATATTTATTGTAGATAGGTCTCGGAACCAGTGTGCCGCCTCTTGCAAGGGGCATGATAGCGCAAACGCGCTCGCCTGTCATATGAGTAAGGGGAATGCACTGAAAATTGCGCTCTCCGACGTAATTCTGTGTATCGAGACCTGCGTGCATCTCAACGTATGCGTTCAGCGAGTACTCCTTATAAACAACGCATTTTGGCTTGCTTGTAGTACCGCTTGTATAGAAATAGCTGATATCGCGGTCAAGGTCTGTAGGACCGAGATCAAGCTCGATATCGCTGTGCTCTCCTGCCTGTCTCAGATCTTCAAGGCGGATAAATTCAACGCCCTTTATCTTGTCAAGGTTCATCAGGCACTCTGTGATCTGTTTGATATCGAATACCTCCTGCATTTTCTCAGGCATTTCCAAGGTATCAAGGAACATTCCCTTCTTTTCCTGCGGCAGGAAATCATCAAGGCTCATTAAAATGACCTTTTTGATACTGCTGTTTGAAAGATGTTCTGTAAAATAAGGAAGAAATGCGTCCAGAGTAATGATTATCTCCGAACCCTTGTCCTTTGTGTAAAGCGGGAAATCATCTTTCAGGAACAGGAAGTTTACGTTGTTGCTTATAGCCTTTATAAGGTTGCAGGCGAAAAGCAGCATAAGGTTTTCAATGCTTACGGGGAGGCAGAGAGTAACAACGTCGCCCTCCTTGACGCCTGCAAGCTTTAAGCCCTTTGCATAGGCTTCACGAAGTGCAGGGAGCTCTCCGTAGGTTATTTTTGTACCGAAGTAATCGATTGCGTCACCGTCCAGATTATCCTGATTGAATGTCATGATATTGTCGAAAATATTCATGTTGTAGATCTCTACCCCATTGATGACGCGATCTACCCTTGCCCATTCAGGGAATTTTCTTACGATTGTACTTGTGTTGACTTGTGTTAGTGTTTTCATAATTATATTTTCCTTTCGTATATTGTAATGGGCGGATATTTCTGCATTAATAAAATAATACCCCTTTACTATAGCAGAAACTGTCCTCTATAATCCCAAACAGCAGCCGTGAAACTCTGACCGCGAATGCACAGCGTTGCTGTTCATTTACGATTATAACATAGAAATTATTAAATAGTCCTTAAATGGTAATAAAAAAATTTCGGCATAAAATGCGAAATACCGCCTTGCGTCCTTTTACGTTCAGCGGTATTTCTGTTCAATTGCCTGTAATTTTGCCTGTAAAATCACCTTGAAAT